>Ga0209415_10001716_pt1 | contig 41711 bp, 36 predicted proteins | sample PeaSoiSIISIP2007_FD_187696 | JGI IMG/M metagenome (GOLD analysis project Ga0209415, IMG submission 187696) | Peat soil microbial communities from Weissenstadt, Germany - SII-SIP-2007 (SPAdes) (version 2) | ecosystem: Environmental > Terrestrial > Soil > Wetlands > Peat | place: Germany...
TTGGACGGAAGTCACAAATACCCTCTCGGGGGTAAAATACCCCGTGGACCGCTGGAGGCCCGGCCGGGGTTACGCCCGGAACTGACCACGGGGCGCTAGCCCCCGGGACGCGGACCGATACTTGATGCAACAGCTGAGCGCCCCGGTTAGTGCGTCCGCCGTACGCGAACGCAACGTTCTCCTCCTTGACCTCTCGAAGAGCATGCTCGCGCCGCTGCCGGACCCCCAGGGGTCCCGGGGCGAACGCCAGAAGATCGAGGTGGCCCGCACGGCGGTCTACCGGATCCTCCACGAGGGGGCCCGGTCGGGGACCTCGTTCGGACTCGTCACGTTCACCGACGCGGTCCGTGTGGCCGTCCCCCTCGGAACCATCGAAGCCGACCACCTCGCGTACATCGAGAATCTCATCTCCCTCCTCACCCCCAACGGCCGCTCCGCGATCTGGGATGCGATCGGGGTCGGCGCCGACCTGCTGCGGACCGGGGACCAGAGCGTCCAGGGCAACCTGGTTCTCGTGACCGACGGCTGGGACAACGCCTCCGTGCGGTTCGGGGTCCGCGACCCGCCCGGGGCCGCCCTGCGGCCCGGGGTCACCGACCTGGTGACACACCTCCTCCCGGAGCACTCCGAGGTCAACCTTCGCATCATCGGCATCGGCGAGGGGAGCGAGCGGGACAAGGGGGTCGACGGCGGGCGGATGAACGCGTTCCTTGGGCAGCTCACCAGTCGCGCCCGGGCGCTGGGAATCGCCGGCACGTTCGCATTCCAGGAGGTCCGCACCGGCTCAGAGCTGTTCGCCCAGATGGTCCAGGCGTTCCTGGACATCGGCTACGGCGACGACCAGGCCCTGGAGGACCTTCACCCTGAAGAACTCGCCCAACGGGCCGCGACGGCCGCCAAGGCCCTCAAGGCTCCCGAGCAGCACGATACTGTCACCCGGCTCAAGAGCGAACGGCCAGCCGCGCCAACGCCCGGCGCACCTGCGCCCGCGGCAAACACCGAGATGGAGGTCGGCCTCCTGGCCACTACAGGCGGCGCTCCCGCCTATCTCCGCGACCGATACGGCCCGCTCGGAGAGGTGGTCGAGGCCTACATCGGTGGCCAGTACGACCTCGCGCTACGCTTGCTGACCTCGGGAGCTCGGTCGCTCCCGCCGGTCAGCCGAATGTACTGGGAAGCGCGCGTGCAGTTCGCCCGCGGTGCTGCGGCAGACGCCGCCCGAGCCCTGCTCGGGGCCTGGGCCGAGGCCGAGAAGCTTTCGCCGGCGAGCCAGGGCCCGATCCTCCGTCGCCTCGCGCTCCTCCAGGCAAGGATCCAGAACGACAAGGAGACCGAGACGCTCGTCCGGTTCCTCGACGACTCGGAGCAACGTCTGAGCGGCGCCAAGCCGGCGGTCCGGGAGCGGCTTCAGGACCTGTTCGGGCGCCTGATGGAGCTCCGGGGCACCTACCAGCTCACCCGGATGGCGGGGGCCGGAGACGTTCAGGACGCCGCGCTGAAGCACGAGGCCGCCGTCGAGGACGTGTTCAGCCGCCTCCAGGATGCGCGGTTGGAGTTCGCCGCGGCCGATCCGGCGATCGAGGGGGCCCTTGACTTCATTGAAATATGTCTCGCGGAGATGAGGTAGGGGCATCAGATGCCGGAAGTCAAGGTCACGACCAGGACCCGGCGAAGCGCGGGCGCCCGCCACGAGCCGAAGACGCCGGCCGGCGAATCCGCCCGTATAGCGGTGGTCGGGATCCCCGCCTCGGGGAAGACGACGTACTTCCGATTCCTTTCCGGACACTTCGGGCTGAACCTTCCGATCCTGTTCGTTCCCCCTCGCGCGGACGGCGGTACGATCCCGATCTACGGCGACCTCGAGAACGACGTCGCGCTCGAGGAGACCACGTACGAGACGACCGACCCAACGGACCCTGAGGGCAGCCTCGAGACCACTACCCGCTACTACGTCAACCGGCCGATGGAGGACCGACGGAAGCTCTGGGTCGAGCTTTCCGCGGGCCGGGAGGACCAGGGGGTCCTTACGAAGTACCCGCTGCCCACGAAATTCAACCAGTTCGTGGATATGCGCATGCGCTTCCGCTACGGCGCTCCCGAGGCGGCCTCCGGATCCCGGCCGCTCGAGCTCGAGACGATAGACGAGGCCGGAGGGATCATCGCCGACTACTTCACCTACGACCGTCTCTGGCTCACCACGCCTCAGGGCGAGGTGAGCGACAAGACCTGCCGGGTGATCCCCCACTTCGACACTTGGCGCCCCGACCGCCAGGACCTCTGGCGGAGAGGGCTCACGCTGCTCGGGCGGTTCGTCCACGGAGCGGACGCGATCATCCTCCTCCTCTCGCCTGCACTCACGTCCCTCCGCGACCAGGCGCAGCAGATCAACCTCGCCCGCGGTGTGTTCCGATTCGTCCGTGAGCGCAAGATCCCCCTCGTGATCGCCATCTCGAAGGCAGACAAGCTGAAGGAGTTCTACGCCGAGATCGAGCAGTCGGTCCGGGAGAGGACGTACCAGAGCCAGTTCGACCCGGTCGACTTCCTCCTCCGGCGTGACGGCGCGGGAATGGGCACGATCCTGGTGGCTCAGGAGGGCCGCGGCATCTCCACCAAGGAGGACGTGTTCCTGATCTCGAGCGCCGTGTCGACCGGCGAGGGCCACCCGATGTTCGTCGGCGAGGGCGGACAGGCGGCGTCCGACGTCGGCACCCCGACGCTCGGGGTACCGATAATGGTCAACACCACCCTGCCGCTCGCCCGGGCGTGCGAGCGGATCTTCTCGAAGCGGGCGACCGAGGGAGGGTGATGGCGGCCGACGACGTCGGCGTCGCTCGAAAGGTCACGCCGATCGCCTCGGTCTGGTGCCGCCAGGTCGACAACGAGGCGGAGAGCCCGGGCTACACGGCGATACCGGACGAGTTCCCGGGCCGTCGGGAGACCCTTGAGACGATCCGCATCGTCGGGAACCTGACGATCAACGTTGCGGACACGCACGACTACTGGGACCCCGCGCCCACCCAGTCGCTCTCGTTCTACCCGAACCTGTTCCTCTATCCCGCGGCCAGCGGTCGCTACACCTGCGTCGGCAGGATGTTCCTCTCGACCGAGGACCGCCCGCGCCTCGGGATGAAGACGCTCGTCTTCTCCACGGCCGAGCTGTTCGAGACCGCGGACTTCGGCGGCACGATCATCCGGGCCCACGCGACCATGGACGGGCGCGCGGCCGTCCGGCGGCCCGCCGTTCAGCCCGACCCCTCGGTCTATCAGATCGTGGGCGAGGGGTTCCTCTTCCACCGCGGGTCCACCGAGCCGGTGGTCGTGGTCGCGAGCGACCAGTGGGAGGCGGTCTGCGGTGCGGTCCTCCAGGTGCTGCGCGCGATGCCCTCGTCGCTCGTCGCCCTGGGGGCGTTCCTCGTCTTCCCGTACTTCCTGCCGGCCTCGAAGGTCGACATGCACGAGTTCGCGGAGCAGCTGCCCCTCGCCCTCGCCGTGATGCGGGTGCCGCGTTCCGAGGCCGCGGGCGAGCGTCACGAGAAGCGCATCAAGGGCTGGGCCGACCTGCCGGTGACCCTGCGGGACCTCACGCGCCCCCTTCCGACCAGCCGGACCCGGGAAACGCTGCCGCTCATCCTTCAGTACGTCCGTGACGACGCCGAGCAGAAGAGCCTCGAGGTCTCCCGTCGGGTGGACCTGGTCGAGTTCCCCCGCATGGGGGGCTCCCTGAACGACGCGGAACGTCAGACGGGTCACGACCACCGCAAGGAGATGTGGCGGATCGGAACCGCGATGGAGACGGCCGCGCTGCTTCTCAGCAAACCGAGGGGGCGCTCCCTTCCGGTCTCGAACGAGACCGCGAAACGGGCGAACAAGTACCTCGAAGCGAAGCCGGGGGAGAGCCCGATCCTCGTCCCGCCGGTCGAGGTCGTCGCTGCGGCGACAGCTCCGCCGGAACCGACGACCCCGTCTGCTCCTGCTTCGGACGTCCCGTCCTCCTCGGCCTCGTCCGTCGCGACCGCGTTGCCGGCGTGGCTGAGGGCGCCTCCCGCGATCGGCCCGGGCCCGGGGGCTACCCCCGGCGTGCCCGTCTCGACGAGCGACGACCCCTCGATCCGCACCGCCGCAGCGCCGTCGGCCGTCGCGCCGTCTCCGGGAGTCGCACCCGCCGCGGCACCCGCACCGAGCCCACTTCCTCTGGCTGCAGAGTCCCCGGCGAGCGCACCGGCTTCCGCGCCCAGCCCCGCCGGCCGCTCCGCCTCCCCTTCTCCGACGCCGCCCTCTCCTCCGAGCGCGGCCGCAGCGTCTCGACCTTCCACGCTCCCCTCTCGCCCTCCGGGGCCGTTGCGCGTCGTGCCCGAGCCCGCCGCTCCTCGACCGGCAACGCCTCCGTCGCTCGACATCGCGCTGGTGGACGACCGCGTCTCTCGCGCCGTGCGCGAGGCCGAGGGGCGCTGGAACCAGACGCTCGATGCGCGCGTTCGGGAGGCGACAGAGGCTGCGTCCCGCACGGCCGTTGCGTCCCGGTCCGAACTGGACGCCCGACTCGCTACCCTCGACGCCCGCCTCAAGGAAACGGCCGACGCGTCGACTCGCGCTGTCCTCGCCTCGCGCACCGACGTCGAAGCTCGACTCACCTCCGTAGACGCCCGCACGAAGGACGCGGCGGAATCCTCGGCCCGAGCGCTCGTTGCCTCCCGAGCGGACCTCGAGGCGCGCCTCACCGCGATCGACGCTCGCACCAAGGAAGCCGCGGAGCTCACGGCCGCTTCGATCGTCGCGTCTAGGGCGGACCTCGAGGCACGGGTCACTGCGGTGGACACGCGCTCGAAGCAGTCCGTGGAGGTCACCTCAGCCTCACTGGTCGCGGCCCGCGCCGACCTCGAGGCACGCCTCGCCGGGATCGACGCGCGCGCGAAGGAAACGGCGGAGACCTCGGCCCGGACGGCACTTACAGCGCGCTCCGAGGTCGAGGCCCGCCTCAGGGCAGTCGAGGCCGTGGCCGACGCCAACACCGATGCATTGAAGGCCCTCCCTCCGCCCGTGGCCGCGCCGACCGGTCCGGTGGTGCTCGGTCCCGAGCTCGAGGAGAGGATCTCGGAAGCCGTCCGCGTCTCGTCCGAGGGGTGGGCGGAGCGGTTCCGCCGCGACCTCAAGGACGCCGCAGACCAGATCTCGGCGCAGTCCGCGAGCGCGGAAGAGGAGCTGCGCGCCGCGCTGGTGGCCCAGCTCGACCTCGAGATCCTGGAGGCCAAGGAGCAGGGAACCGCGCTCCGGGAGGAGATCGAAGGCCGGGTCCGTGCCATCCTTCAGGAGCACCTTGACGAGGCGGGGCAACGCACCGCCAGGGACCTCCGTGACTCGGAGCAGCGGCTAGGGCTGCTGGTCGAGGGCCGGACGAAGGACACCGAGACCCGGTTCACCACCTCCCTGGCCACACACGCCGACCGCCTCTCTGCGCTGACCGAATCGCGGCTCGCGGAGGACGAGCGACGCATGGCGCTGGAGCAGGAGGCCCGCATCACGGAGATCTCCGAGGCCCAGAACGCGGCTGTCGCCGGCCTCCAGGTCAGGATGCAGTCGTTCATCGAGCAACGGATCCGCGAGGACCAGGCGCGGGCCGAGGAGAAGTACGTCGAGCTTCTGGCTCGGCTGAAAGCCGACCTCGAGCAGAATCTGGAGCACTCGCTCACCTCTCCGAACTTCGACGCGTCGATGCGGGAACGCCTCACCCGGATCGTCGAGGCGAAGAACGTCGAGCAGCGCAAGACGTTCGCCCTTGCGATCGCGACGGCCGAGGAGCGGGTCCAGCAGCAGGGGACCGAGGCACTGACGCGCCTCGAGGAGGTCGAGACCAAGATCGACCAGAAAGAAGCGGACCTCGCCCGGGTCGAGCAGGGCGTCCGCGCCGAGCTCGACGATCTCGAGCGGCGCCTGATGGTGGTGAACGAGCACGTCCTGCCGGTCGTGCGCGAGACCTGGCTCAAGGTCTCCCAGGGCAACGTCGCGAACCAGGAGAAGGAGCTGGATGCACGGTTCAACGACCTACGGGCGGAGTTCGACCAGGAGCTTCGTCGCCTCGAGGGGGACTCCCTCCAGCGGTCCGCGGAACTTCGCGATCGGCTCGAGGCGTCCGTCGCGACCCACGGCCGGATCTGGCTCAGCCTTCTCCGACAGCTTTCGCCGGGAGGCGGCCTCCCACCTCCCGCCTTCCCTTCCTCTCACCGACAACCCCGGCGAGCCTCGCGGGGAGGCGTGGCGCCGTCTCCGCCCCCGGAGGATCGGGGACTCTCCGACCCGATGTACCCGTACCCCGCCGACCCCCCCAACCCGATGGACCCGGAACCCGCGGGGTCCGCGGACCCGGCGGTCCGGGACCTGCGCCGTCGGCCCCGACGCACCTAGCCGGGCGACCGGGCCGGGGCCGGGTAACGATAAGCGGGCCGCCGAGGTACGGAGACTGCCGTGCCTCCCGAGGACGACCATCGTCATTGCAAGGTCTGCGGCCGGGTCTGTGGCCCGGGCGCGGAGACGTGCAGCAAGGCGTGCGAGCGGACGCGGGAGGACCGGGCGAGGGCCCGAAGGAACTACACCCTTCTCCTCTACGGGTCGATCGCGCTCCTCGCGATCGTCTTCCTGACCCGGCTTTTCTAGTGGGAAGGGCCCATGCCGCGGTTCCGCCACGTCGTCCTCGGCGGGACGTTCGACCGGTTCCACGCGGGGCACGAGGCCCTCCTCGCGACCGCGTTCCGCGTCGGCGCCCGGGTCTCGGTCGGGATCACCTCCGACCGCTTCCTGGCGGCACATCCAAAGCCGTCGGCCGCGGGGATCCAACCGTACACCACGCGCGCACGGGCCGTACGTCGGTGGGTCTCCCTCCGCTTCCCCGGACGCATCTGGGCCGTCGTGGCGATCAACGATGGGATCGGCGGGGCCGCGGCCGAGGGCGTGGACGCTCTGGTCGTATCCCGCGAGACGATCTCGGGAGGGCGGGCCGTCAACGCCGAACGGAGACGCCTCGGTCGGGCGGCCGTTCCGCTCGTGGTGGTGCCGCTGGTCCTCGCGGAGGACCTGCGGCCCGTCAGCTCGCGTCGCATCCGGGCCGGAGAGATCGACGCCCGCGGCCGGCGTCGGGTTCGGCTGTCGATCGGTCTGGGAGTGGAGGACGACCGTGACCGTGCCGTCGCAATCCGCGCGATCCGTCGTGCGATCCCCCGCAGCACGGTGACCTCCGAGCCGGGCCCGGCGCGCCTCCCGTCGACGTCGTCCGCGAGGGCCAAGGCGCTCGCGACGGGCGCCCTGCGGGACCACGACCTATCGGTCGGCGTCGCTCGGAGGTCTCCCCGCGGCTGGGCGCTGGTAGAGCGCTCACGGGAAATCGTCCTCTCCCCCCGGGAACTCGCCACGACCGGCTCGGCTGCGCTCGGGCGGGCCGTCGAGGCCCTGGTCCGCCCCGCTCGAGCGAAACGCCTTTGAGACTCGGAGCCCGTTCCTCGTCGGATGGAGACGTACCTGCGGGTCACCTTCGATAGCGAGGGGGGAAAGCCGTCCGCCGTCGCCGACCGGCTCCTCGCCTTCGGGTTCCGCCCGACGCACGGGAACTACGACTTCGTGTACGACTGGCGAGGCGGGGCGACCCGCGACCAGATCCTCGACCTTTCGGACGAGCTCACCCGCCAACTGCGCGGGTTCCGGGTCCTCCTCGAGGTCGAGACCGTCTGATACGGCCGGGACCCGGTCCGGCCGCCTCGGCGACGCCGTCCCGCCAAGGGCTCCCGGTAGACGTTTTATCGCGTGCCCGGCTCCTCGGGCCCTGGTGCAGAAGTACCCGGTCCGGACACGCAACCGCGGGAATCTTGCCCCCGAGGCCCTCGCGAGGATCCTCCGCACGCACTTCGAGTCCGTAACGGTCGACGGAGCGTCCGTCTCGGCGTCCTACGGGGCGATCGAGCGGCTGACGGTGCGGGCCGAGGGCCGCGATCTGAGCGTGGAGGTCAGCATGAACCCGAAGGTCCTGGACGAAGTGGCTCGCGAGACGATCGCGCGCTACAATCGGTTCCTGGAGGAGACGACCGGGTTCTCGACGAAGGAGCGGGCGAAGCGCCTGCGTAAGTCTGCGACCGCCGCTCCGGCCGGTGACTAGTTGATGGGGGGCAGGACAGGCCCCCTGCCGGGTTCCGGCGGGACGGAGCTCGACCGGCTTCGGAGCACGGTCTCCGCGTACTTCCCGGTCTACGAGACCCAGATCGGCCCCCAATCTCTCCTCCTCGCCGTCCACACCGACCGCGCCACGCTCGAGGGGAAGTTCGACCGGCTTCGCGTCGAGCTCTGGAACCAGGGGTACGTTCCGTTCCTCCGACATTCGGGCGGGGAGGAGTTCATCGAGGTCGTCCGGCGCCCCAAGCTTGGCGCCCGCCGCCCATGGACGAACCTGGCGCTCCTCGGAGGGACATTCGCCACGACCGTCCTCGCCGGGGCGCTTATCTGGCTCACCTACACCGGTCAGCTCTCGCTGACCGTCACCGACTTTGGCTACGGAGCGCTCTATTTCGCCGCCCCGGTGATGGCGATCCTCGGGATCCACGAGTTCGCCCACTACTGGGTCGCTCGGCGGCGCCACCTGGATGCCTCGTTCCCCTACTTCCTGCCGGTGCCACCTCCGATCCCGTTCGGGACGTTCGGCGCGTTCGTGAGCATCCGGTCACCGTTTCCCGACCGGAAGACGCTGTTCGACGTCGGCGCGGCCGGGCCGCTCGCGGGCTTCGCGGCGGCGATCCCGGTCGCGCTCGCTGGCCTCTACGTCTCCATCCATTCGCCGTTGGTACCGGCGAGCTACTGCGGCATCACGGTCCTCGGCCAGAGCTACGGGAACCTGTTCATCGGGTCCTCGTTCTTCTGGAGCTTCCTTACCTACTTCTTCCCGCCCGGGATCGCGTCCCTCCACCACCCTCTGGCGCTCGCCGGGTGGGTCGGGGTTCTGGTCACGGCGATCAATCTCCTCCCCGCGGGCTCGCTCGACGGCGGGCACATCTTCCGCGCGCTTCTCGGCGACCGCTCCCGGTTCGTGAGTTACAGCGCGGCCATCCTCCTGTTCGGCCTCGGCTTCTTCTACACCGGATGGCTGATCTTCGCCGTCCTGGTCCTCTTCCTCGGGTTGCGACACCCGGCCCCGCTCAACGACCTCACGCCCCTCGACACGAAGCGGTACGTCGTCGGTGGGCTCGTAGCGGCCATCCTGGTCGCGGGGTTCGTGGTCGTACCTCTCGCCGAGCCCTGGGCGGTGGGCCTCGCGGGCCAGCCGGTCGGCTACCCGCACAGCCTCCCACCGGGAGCGGCGGTGGCCGCGAACTTCTCCGCCCTCGTGGAAAACCAGAACCCGATAGCCCATGCGTACGATCTCTCGGTCAGCGTCTCTGCCGTTGAGGTCAACGGCTCGGGAGGTCACACCGTGAACCTGACCGGGGCTGCGCTCGCGAATTGGAGCCAGAACGCCACCTGGACGTTCGTGTTGCCGGCCGGTGTCACAGCCGGCCCGTTCACCGGGAACGCGGGCAGCGTGTCGGACCCGGATTCGTTCGCCGTCAACGCTTCCTCCAGCCTCCCGGTCCTCGTGAAGTTCTCCGACACCCAGCCCGCGCTCATGATCGAGGTCACGCTGTCCGCGAACACGGTCTGCGCCCCGAGCGGCCAGGGTGGCGCTCAGGTCAGGCTGACGGCGACGTTCACCGCGACGTCCCTCTAGTCCGGCCGCCGATACACCCGGAACTCCCGGGTGAGGCTACGGTGCACCCGCACCGGCACCGCCAGGGTCTCCCGCCATGGAGCCCCTAGCGGTTCGAACACCGGTGGGACGACCACGACCACCCAGCCTCCGGGCACCACCCGTTCCGCCCACCGGGGAACGACCCGCCGCCAGACCGAGCGAGCCTCCTCCCCGCCGGTGGCCGACGCCCGGCCGTAGGGCGGGTCCGTGAGCAGCGCCTCGAACGTCGCGTCCGGTGATCGGAACTCCACCTCGCCCGCGTCCCCCTCGACGATCTCGGACGCCTCGACCCCGAGGTGGGAAAGGTTCCGCAAGGCACCACGGACCATCCCGGGGTCCCGGTCGATGCCGTAGACGTGGGCCCCCAGGAGGCCCGACTCCGCGAGGAGGGCGCCCGTCCCCAGGAACGGGTCAACGACCCGGTCCCCGGCGTGCACCCGGGCGAGGTTGGCGGCCGCACGAGCGAGCCGCGTCGGCAACGAGATCGGACGCTGGAACGGCAATCGGGGCATCGCGCGCTGGGCCATCTCCTTGCGGTCCACGGCCGCGGCCTCGAGGAGCAGCGCCGTTCCTCCGTCCGCGCGGGTCGCGATCCAGTACCGTCGCTCCGGCTGCTCGAGGTCGATCGCCCCTCCCGCGGCCCGATACGCGCGTCCCGCGTCGCGCACGGACGCGTTGCTCGACCCCTCCGAGCTACCGACCCGACGGAAGACGGCGCGGGCTCCCCCTTCGCCCTCCAGCGCCGCCGCCGCGACCGCCGCCTCCCCTGCCCTCACGACCGTCAGGCACCGGCGTGCCAGGGCCACTCTGCGTGCGAGCGAGAGGACGGCCTTCCGATCCGGCAGGAGTACCGGGAACAGGCCGGGAAAGGTCGTAGTTCCGGCCGGCGTCGGACCTCCGCCCAGTGCCTCTGCCGCCGCGAGCGCCTCGGCCCTGGCGAGCGCGGGAGACTCTCCGGACAGCTCCACGTACCCGACGATCATGCTACGGCTCGCGGGCCCAGGCGGCAAGTCGTTCTCGGATGCGCGCCGTGTGCGAGCCCTCCCAGTAGAGGTGGTCGCACGCGGAACACCCGTATACCGCCAGGCCCGACGACAGTCGGTCCCGGGGCAGCCCGGCCTCCCGCGCGGGATTGGACCCGAGCCGGTACGGGGAGAGGCGACCGTTGCATTCGGAGCACCGGTCGAACCGGACCTCGGCGGGGACCTCCGGCCACACCTTCCGCACGGCCCGGAACTGTTCGGAGATCTCGGTGCTGTCGAGCAGGAGGACCCGCCGGGCCCGCTGGGCGAGAGCGCGATCCCGGGTCAGGATCACCCGGTCCTCCGCCCGAGCCTTCTCGATCACCTGGTCGTCCGTGAGCCCGCGCACATACTCGGTGTCGCACCCGACGAAGCGTAGGTACCGCGCAAGCCTCCCGACCATCTCGTCCGCGAGCCATCGGGGAGGGGTCATTCGCCGAACCGGGAGCCGCTCCCGATAACCCTTTAGGACCTTATAGGCGGGGCCGCCTCACGGCGGTAGAACGGCAATGACACGGCTTTTCGGGACCAACGGGCTCCGCGAGGTCGTCGGCGAGGCGCTCACTGCCCCTTTCGTGACGCGCGTCGCCGCGGCGATCGCCTCGTTCGTTCCTGCCCCCGCGACGATCGCGGTCGGCCGGGACGGGCGGACGTCGAGCCCGGCGTTCGCCCGCATCGTGAGCTCGACGCTCGTGCTCGCGGGCCATCGCGTGGTCGACCTCGGGATGCTCGCGACACCCGCGATCCAGTACAACGTTCCTCGTGTCGGCGCCCGGATGGGCGTGATCGTCACGGCGTCCCACAACCCCCCCGAGTTCAACGGGATCAAGTGCATCGGTGCCGACGGCCTCGAGGTTCCACGGGAGACCGAGGAGGCGATCGAGGCCGCGGTGGACCGAGGCGCGAATCCTGCAGCCCCGTTCTCCCGGATCGGCTCCGTGAGGGCCGACTACGCGGGCGGTGACCGGTACCTCGACGGCATCGTAGGTCTTGTCGATCGGTCCCGCATCGAAGCGCGACGGTTCACGATCGCCCTCGACTGTGGCAACGGCGCCTCCATCCCGACCAGCCCCGAGCTCCTGCGCCGGCTCGGGTGTCGGACGATCACCCTGAACGCCCAGGTCGACGGCACGTTCCCCGGACATCTGTCCGAACCCACCGAATCGGCGCTCGCCGACCTATGCCGAGTCGTGCCCGCTGTGGGCGCGGACCTCGGCGCCGCGCACGACGGCGACGCGGACAGAGCCGTCTTCGTGGACGCCTCGGGGCGGTACGTACCGGGGGAGCAGATGCTCGCGCTCCTCGCCCGGGACGCCGTGGAACGACATCGCGGCGGCACGGTCGTCGTGCCCGTTGCTGCCTCTCAGGCGGTTGAGGACATCGTTAAGCCCCTCGGCGGGGTGGTCGTTTACACCCGCGTCGGCTCGCCGTCCATCACGCGCGAGATGCAGACGCGCAAGGCCGTCTTCGGCGGCGAGGACAACGGCGGCCTGGTCTTCCCCGCGTTCCAGCTCGCCCGCGACGGGGCGATGGCGGTCGCCGCGACCCTCGACCTGCTCGCGCGGACCGGGCGCCCGCTCGCGGACCTCCTCCGCGAGATCCCTCGCTACACTCTGGTGAAGGAGAAGCTGGCCTGCCCGGCCGAGTTCCGGGACCGGGTCCTCGTGCGGGTCACGGAATCGATGGGGTCGACCGCGGAGCGGGTGGTCACGACCGATGGCCTCAAGGCGTACTTCGAGGGAGGATGGGTGCTCCTTCGCCCGTCGGGGACCGAGCCGATCTTCCGCATCTCCGCGGAGGCGAAGGAACCCGCGCGCGCCCGCGCCCTCGCGGACCTCGGCCTCGAGCGCGTCCGACGCGCCCTCACCGAGCTCGGGGCCCCACCGTAGGGCGCGGTCCGACCTGGCCGGGCCGGTATCACTTCACGAACGGTCCGAACACCAGCAGCGCGAAGAGTAGGAGCACGAACACGACCAGCGTGATCCCGGCCATCGTGCGCTCGCCCCCGCGCTCGAAGTAGTAGAATCCGGCGACCACGCGAACGATCGGGGTGGCGACGAGCACGAGGATGCCCAGCGTGAGGAACGCCTCGGGGGAGCCGTGGGCGAGCCCGCGGGTCAAGCCGGAGAACGTGAGGAAGCTGGCGATCGGGTTCGAGGAGAGGATCTCTCCTGAGGTCACGCCCGGGTGGACGGCGACGTAGGCAGCGATCCCTCCCACGAGGAGGACGAGCGCCGCGATGAGCCCTGTGCGAAGGCTGAGGACGATGTTTCGGTACGCCTGGGGTGGAAGGCGATCGTCCCGTGCTACCGGCGGCGCAGGAGTCCCTTCCGGCCCACTCATGGCAGTCCGAACCCCCGAAGGATCGTCTCGATGGCGAGGACACCGATCACCGGGACCGCGATGTAGCGGACCGTCCGGTTCTTCAATCCCGGCAGGATCGTGGCGCCGAGGTAGGCTCCCAACGCGGTTCCCATCGCGGCCGGGGCGGCCACGAACGGGTTGACGTAGCCGGCGGCGAGCAGCACGCCCGCGCCCGCGGCCGCGGTGACGCCCATCATGAAGTTGCTCGTCGCGGTAGAGATCTTCATCGGAAGTCGGAGGTAGTGGTCGAGCGCCGTGACCTTGAACACGCCAGCGCCGATCCCGAACATCCCCGAAACGACCCCTGCCCCGAACATCACCCCGAGCGCAGGCGTGGTCCGCGCGGCGACGTACCCCACCTCCTTTCCGGTCCCTTGGTCGTAGTACGACCCGTAGAGACCCAGCTTCCGGGACCGGCGGTCCGGAACCACTCCCTGCGGCAGCTCCTCGTGTCGACGGCTCCAGCTTCCGGGAATGATCGCGAGGAAGACGATGCCGAGCGCGACCAGCAGCGCGTCGTTGAGGTTCGCATGGACGAGGAGGACGGTAACGGTTGCGCCGAGGATGGCGCCCGGGACGGTCGCGATCTCGAAGAACATCCCGATCCGGAGGTCGGTCAGCCGGTCCCGGACGTACGCCGAGCCGGTCGTCGAGGAAGTGGCGAGGATCGTGATCAGCCCGGCGCCCGCGGCGACGGGGAACGACGCACCGAACCCGATGATGAGGACCGGGATCACTACCACGGCTCCTCCCAGCCCCGTGAGCGAGCCCACCAGGCCGGCCAGGATCCCCGTCAACCCTAGAAGGAGCAGGAACAGGGTGAGGTCCACGTCTCGCCGTATCCTCGGGGCGGGAAAAGGCCGGCGACGCGTTCGACGGGCACTGCGCGTGGGTCAAGGTTGAAGGCCCCGCGCATCCTCACGCTGGGGGAGAGGCTCACCCGTGCAACCGCGAGGGGACCGAACTGCGTTCGGCGGACCGGGGATCGAGCCGCGCTGGTCGCACAGCAACAAGGACGGCGTCGGGACCGCCTACTCGGCGGACTCACGCCTGTGGTACACCCTCTGGCGCGGGACGGTGACCGAGGTCTACTACCCGAGGATCGACCGTCCGCAGCTGCGCGACCTAGAGTTTCTGTTCACCGATGGCGGGACCCTGTTCCACGAGGAGAAGCGCCACCTGGTGGCCACGACCGAACGGTCCCACGATCACGCGCTCGGGTTCACGGTCCGGTCGGAGGCGCCCGAGGGTCGCTATCGGCTCACGAAGTGGCTGATCGGCGACCCGCACCAACCGTGCCTCCTCGTGCGCGCGCGGTTGGAGATCCTCGACCGACGGCTCGTCGGGAAACTCAGGCTCTTCGCGCTCGTCGCTCCGCACTTGGAGGTCGGTGGCTGGGGCAATCATGCGACCGTCTACAACATCCTCGGTCGGAGCCTCCTTGCGGCCGAGAAGGGAGGGACGGCGCTCGCCGTCGGATGCACGTCGCCGTTCGTCCGGACCTCCGTCGGATACGTGGGGGCGAGCGACGGATGGACCGACATCTCCCAGCATGGCTCGATGGCGTGGGAGTTCGATCGTGCCCCCGACGGCAACGTGGCGCTGACCGGGGAGATCCCCCTGGAGGAGGTCTCCGAGTTCACCCTGGGCCTCGCTTTTGGGGACTCGATCCAGTCAGCAGCGACCACCCTCTATCAGTCGCTCACGACCCCGTTCGAGCTGCATCAGCGCCGATTCCTGGAGCAGTGGAACCGCACCGCGACCCACCAGCTTCCGCTCTCTGGCGCGTCGCGCGACCGGGGAAAGCTCTACCGCTCCAGCTGCGCCACCCTGCTCGCCCACGAGGACAAGCTCTTCCCCGGGGCATTCATCGCGTCTCTCTCGATCCCGTGGGGCGCGTCCCGGACGGACGTCGACCGAGGGGGCTACCACCTCGTGTGGACCCGGGACATGGCGCATTCGGCGATGGGTCTCCTCGCGTCCGGTTCCGAAGAGACCGCCCTGCGCGCCCTGGTCTATCTTGCGACCCAGCAGCGCGTGGACGGTGGGTTCCCGCAGAACTTCTGGGTCGACGGGACCCCATACTGGCAGGGGATCCAGCTCGACGAGGTCGCACTGCCGATCCTGCTCGCCGCGAAGCTCAAAGAGTCGCGGACCCCGCCGCGGTTCGATTCCGAGCCGATGGTGCTGAAGGGCGCCCGGTTCCTGATCGAGAACGGCCCGGCGACCCAGCAAGATCGCTGGGAGGAGGTCGGCGGCTACTCTCCCTCGACCCTCGCGACGAGCATCGCGGCGCTGACGGTCGCCTCAGGGTTCGCCCGCGCCCGGGGAGACGTGGCCACCGCCGAGTTCGTCCAGGCGTACGCCGACTTCCTCGACGCGCACGTTGAGCGGTGGACGGTCACCTCGAAGGGCACGCTCGTGAAAGCGATCCCACGGCACTACGTTCGGATCCGCCCCGCATCCATGGGCGCCGTCGTTCCGGACGAGGGCCCCGACCTCGGACTCGTCCGGCTGCCGAACGTTCCCCCGGGGACCTCTCCCGATTTTCCGGCGAGCGATATCGTGGACGCGGGATTCCTCGATCTCGTACGCTACGGGGTGCGTGCCCTGGACGACCCTACCGTGACGGATTCGGTGCGCGTGGTGGACCGGGTCCTCCGGGTCGAGACACCGTTCGGGCCTGCCTGGCGTCGGTTCAACCATGACGGGTACGGCCAACGGGACGACGGCGGCCCGTACGCGGACTGGGGGCAGGGACGCGCCTGGCCCGTCCTGACCGGCGAACGCGGTCACTACGAGCTCGCGGCGGGACGCGACACCGGACCGTATCTCGAGGCGATGGAGCGGTTCGCGACACCGACCGGCCTTCTCACCGAGCAGGTGTGGGACGCGCCGAACCTCCCAGAGCTCCATCTGGAGCTGGGCCGGCCGACCGAGGCGGCGATGCCGCTCGCGTGGGCCCACGCGGAGTACGTGGAGCTCCTGCGATCGGTGTCGGACGGGGCCGTATTCGACCGGGTGCCGGCCGTCGCGGAGCGATACCTCGCCCGGAACCGTCACCGGACGACCCTGGAGTTCTGGAAGTTCAACCGCCAGCCGGCAACGATCCCGTCGGGTTCTCCGCTGAGGGTCGTTGCGGGGGCTCCGTTCCGTCTGCGGGTGAGCGAGGACGACTGGCGGACCCCCGTGACGATGGACTCCCAGCCCACCGGGATCGGGCTCCATTTCGTCGACCTGGCCCCGTTGGCCCGGGTGGGTCGGTCCTGGAGGTTCACGTTCTATTGGCCGGCGGCCGACCGGTGGGAGGGGCGGGACTTCTCCGTCACCGCGGCGAACGACCCAGGGCTCACTCCACCCTGAACCAGCGGGACGAGACGAACCAGCCGATCGTGCTCATCGCCGCCGCAAAGACGAACATGTAGCCAAGGAGCGTCCAGTCGATCGTTCCGTGGAGCAGGAGGTTGCGACCGAACGTCGCGGAGTACGAGATCGGGTTGTAGGTGGAGATCACCTTCATCCACTCGGGGAACGAGCTCGAGGGGTAGAGCGCGGCGCTCGAGAACATCAGCGGCATGGTGATGAAGTTCGCGACGACCCCCGGCGTCTGCCAGTCGGTAGAGGAGGCCGTGATGGCCAGGAACATCGACGAGAAGCCGACGGCGATGAACAGCAACGCGAGGACCCAGACCGCCCATTCGAGGGGCGTGAGGTCGAAGGGGACGCCGAAGGCGGTCGCCGCGGCGATCATCACGGGGATCTGCACGAGCCCGCGCGTGGCGGACCCGAACGCCTTCGCGAGGAAGACCAACCCCTTCGACGTGGGGGTGATCAGGATCCGCTTCATGAAACCGAACCGCTTGTCCTGGATCGTGCTCATCGACCCGAACATCCCGACCGAGAGCATTGAGGTGGAGAGCACACCGGGAAGCAGGAATTCGATGTAGTTCGATGTCCCGAGGACCGGGGCGAGGAGCGAGGAGAACCCTCCGAACCCCGACCCGAAGAACGCGAGCCACATGAACGGCTGGACCACGGTGATGAGGAGGACGAACGGGTTCCGGAACGTCCGGAGGATCTCGCGGACGTAGAGGCCCCAGAACTGGCTCCTCATCGGCGGGACCTCGCCATTTGCATGTAGAACTTCCGGATGTCCCGCATCGGCTCCTCTTGGCCGATCCTACGTCCGGTCAGGTCGAGGAAGACCGTCTCGAGGCTGGGCTTCTCGACGTTGATGCGCCGGATACGGTCCCCGGGGATCGTCGCGAGGAGCCGCGGAAGGAACGTCTCGGACGAAGCGACACGGATCATCCAGTCGTTGCCCTGGGCCCGGACCTCCTGCACCCCCGGCAGCGCCCGGAGCATGGCCGAGTCGAGCGTGCCCGAGGCCTCGAGCTGGACGATGTCCCCCTTGACCCGCGCCTTGAGTTCGGACGGGGTCCCCTCTACGATAATCTTGCCGAGGTCAATGATCGCGATCCGGTCGCAGAGAGCGTCGGCCTCCTCGATGTAGTGGGTGGTCAGGAGGACCGTGACACCGAACTCCTTGTGGATCCCCGTGACGATGTCCCACAGCATCCGTCGGGTGCCGACGTCCAGACCGATCGTCGGCTCGTCCATGAAGATCACGACCGGCTGGTGAAGCAACGCGAGGGCGATCTCGAGCTTCTTCCTCATCCCGGTCGAGTAGTGGGAGACCTTGTCGTTCTTCCGGTCCTTGAGTTCGAAGTAGGTGAGGAGCTGGTCGGCGCGCTCCTCCCAGCCCCGCAGGTCCTGGAGCTTGGCTTGCAGCCAGAGGTTCTCCCAGGCGGTGAAGTCGTCGTCCAGGATGACCTCCGCCGCCACCCAGCCGATCCTGGAGCGGACGTCCATCGACTGACGCTCGACGTCGAACCCCGCGACCGTCGCGTGACCGGACGTGATGTCGCTGATCCCCGTGAGAACCTTGATGAGGGTCGTCTTGCCGGCCCCGTTCGGGCCAAGCAGGCCGAACACCGTTCCCTTCGGGATTGAGAGGGTCACGTGGTCGAGCGCCATCACCGCCCGCGCCCCGGAACCGTACCGCTTCGAAAGGTCCGTGACGACGATCGCTCCGTCCTCGACCTTCAGGGCTCCGTTCATGGCGTACCCTCGGTGCGCGACGCGCGCGAGGTACGGGGGCGGGCGACTCGCCTCTGGGCCTGGGCAAGCTCGCGAACAACCTGCCGGCGCAGGGCGCGCGTGGTCGCGCTTGCAGGAAGGCGTGCCAGGTGCCCTTCGATTCCTTGGACGGTGCGTCGCAGGCGGTGGACGAGGAACGGACCGACGTCGCTCGCGCCCACTACGTCGGCCCAAAGCACAGAAAGATCGGGTGCGGTCCGGCCGGGCGAAGACGCATCGCGGCGGAGGCGCCTCAGAAGGCTCCGGCCCGCGGGGGTGATTCGGTACTCCGATCGACGGCCGCGCCTCAGCTTTCGGGCCAAGCCCCGTTCGACGAGAACGCGGAGCGCAGGATAGACCGCACCGGCTCCCGGCCTCCAAGCCCCGCCGGTCCTCTCGGAGATCCGTCGAGAGATGAAATACCCATAGACCGGGCCTTCGCGCTCCATGCAGGCCAGCGCGTAGAGACCGATGATACGGGGTGGCATACGGGCCTTCGGGCCTTGTCCGGCACTATATCGATTTCGATATAAGCGAGACGTCAAACTTTGTTTCCGTAAAGAGAGTCCGACGTCGGTGCAGCCCTGACGCCTCCGCCGGATCGCTGCGGGCCCCTCGGTCGACGCGCTCGGTCGCGGTCGAGGAGGGTGCCGTTAGAGGGTCAGGATGGGGGCGAGGAACTCCAGGTTCCCGCTCACGGAGACCGTGACGGATATGGGTGAGATCTCCTGGGTCCCGAAGGAGTACACGGTATTGGCTACGACGTGAATGCTCCCGTTGCCGCTCGTCCCCGAGTCAGAGAACACGGTCGTAACACTCGAACCCACCCTCACCGAGAACGTGACATCCACCCCGGCCGAAAGCCACGCGAAAACGACGGTCCCGGCGTGAGCGAACGAGATCTGGTGGGTCACGTTGGTACTGGATCCCCCCGGGTTGTGGATCGAGAACGAGAACGGGGTGGTCTGAGCGATTCCTACGAGGGCAAACGCAGCGAAGACGGCCACCAGCATGATCACCGCCAGGACGATCGCCAACGTCCAGCGGCGGAGACCGAGCTTGGGAGGCGGCATTGCCGCGTAGGCGCTCTGCGAAGGTGCGTTCGCGTCCAACTTGCCCTTAGAGCCCGGCATGGAATTCGCAGCGGTGACCTGAGACGACCGCGTCACCCCGATAATATTTGTGCTAACGCCCTTCCCCGGCTGTTGGGGGGGTCCGACACAAAACTCCCTTCGGCGAACGCGAGCCCGGGCCGCTCCCCGGAGGGCTAGGTTCAAGTCGGGGGAGGACTTCGGAGTCGCCTATGGCAGCCACCGGGGCGCCCTCCTCAGCGGCATCACGTGTCCTCTTGGTCGCCGGCATTCTGCTCGCCGCGTCCTTGGGCGTCGTCCTTCTACTCCCGTCCGGGACCTTCGGAGCCCTTTCGACGCATTCTGCGAGCCCGCCTCCGGCTCAGTCTCCGGTGGTAGACCCGACCCAATCGGCATGCAGCGGGTTCTCGCCCGCCGTCCAACCGGCGCTAGCCCAGGGGTCCGCGTCAGATCCACCCCCCGCGGTCGTCGCGACCGTGCCCGTGGGTTCGGACCCCGCATTCCCCGTGTACGACAGCGCGAACGGTTTCGTCTACGTCACGAACTCCGGCTCCGGAAACGTGAGCGTGCTGAGCGGGACCTTGCTGGTCGCGTGGGTGCCGGTGGGAGGAAACCCGGTCGGCGCCGCCTACGACGGCTCTGACGGATTCGTCTACGTCGCGAACGAACTGACGTGCACTGTGAGCGTGATCTCTGGAACCGCCGTCGTCGCGACACTATCGGTCGGAGCGGTGCCCTCCTGGGTGACGTACGACACCGAGAGTCAGCTGGTCTACGTGACCAACAGCGGCTCGGGCTCGGTGAGCGTGATCCAAGGAATCTCCGTCCTCGCGAACGTCACGGTCGGCGCTTCCCCCGACGCCGTCGCCGCGAACCCCGTCACCGGGGTGGCGTACGTGACCAACGACGTCTCGAACAACGTGAGTCTGCTCAACGGGACCGCGATCGTGGGAACGATCCCCGTCGGGTCGGACCCGGACTTCGTCGCCTACGACGCTGCCAACGGAGAGGAGTACGTCACGAACGATGGCTCCCAGAACGTCAGCGTGATCCACGGCACTTCGCTCGTGGCCACGGTGCCGGTCGGGAACGCACCCGATTCGGCGACGTTCGACGCATCGAACGGCTTCGTTTACGTCGCGAACTACCTCTCGGACAACCTGACGGTCCTGAATGGGACCCTCGTCGTGGGCAATCCGACCGTGGGAACGGGACCTACGTACGGCTCCTACGACAGCGCCGCGGCCGACGTCCTCGTCGCGAACTACCGGTCGAACACCACGAGCGTGCTTTCCGGCGCTGCGGTCGTAGCGACCGTCCCTGTCGGGCTGGGCCCCTACATCCTCTCCTTCGATGCGGGTAACGGGTTCACCTACGTCACCGACTCCAAATCAGCGAGCGTGAGCGTGCTCGGACCCACGTACTCCGTCACCTTCAACGAATCGGGGCTCCCAGCGAGTTCCACGTGGTCCGTGACCCTCGGCGATAGCAGCCTGGCCTCGACGACCACATCGGTCGCCTTCTCGGAGCTTCCCGGAGTCTACGCCTACACCGTGGCTCCCCCCGCCGGCTTCCGCCTGGTGAGCGCGACGCTGCCCTCCCCTCTCGCGGTGGTCGCTTCTGCCGTGACCGTTGACCTTTCGTTCGCTCCCGTGTCGAACGAGACGTACAGCGTAACGTTCACGAGCACCGGGCTCCAGTCCCAGTGCGGCGGTCACCCCACCTGGGGCGTGACGCTGGCCAACAGCACCCAGTCGACCTCGGGTAGCTCTATCGTCTTCGAGGTGAAGAACGGCACGTACAACTACTCGATCCTGCCCCCGCCGGGATACACCGTCCTCTCGGCTACGCCCTCGTCGCCGGTAACGCTGAACGGAGCGAACATCACGGTCTCCGTGACGTTCGGGAAGGTCCAGATCCTCTCGATAACCTTCAAAGAAGAGGGCCTCGCACCGGGCACGACCTGGTGCGTCACGCTGGGATCGATCCTCTGCACCTCGGGCCGTTCGATCGAATTCGCCAACGTCACGCCCGGGACCTACTCCTACACGGTCTCGCCCGTGACCGGCTACACGATCAACCACGCCGCGGGGTCCGTCACCGTGACGACACGGAGCGTCACGGTCTTCGTGCAATTCGAATCGAACCGGCACGGCGGGGGCGGCGGATGCATGGGACCGGCGGGGAGCGTCGTCGGATTGCGGTCCTCGACCCTCGACGTCGTCTAGGCCGGCGGACCTCGGCACAGGAACCGGCGTACCCGTTGCGAACCGCGGGCGCCGGACGAGATCCACCCGATGCGGCTCTTGGGATCGCCGCTCCGGTTGGGAGCCTACCCGTGCGAGTCGATCACGAACCGGCAGTTCGAGAGCACCGCCGTTTCGCACCTCGACCGGATCTACCTCCCGTCCAGCGTGGCTCCGCTGATGGACGAGCCGGCGGTCGAGTCCGTCGAGTTCGTGGAGGACGACAACCGAGGAGCCGTATCCCCGGAACCCGTCGCGAGGCTGGACGGGAGAGCGTTCTACCTGTCGGTCAAGGGGGTCGGATCGCCCATCGACCCCTACTCCTCAAAACCGCTCGACGGCCGCCTGGCCGCGGAGCTCGTCGAGGACCCCAGCGTGCGCGCGCGGCTCGAACGCATCCCCGACTCGTACGGTGACCGGTTCATCACCGGTGAACTCTGGCTCCGCGGCTCTCCGTACGGCGGTCAGGGCCTCGAGCACGCCACAACCGCCCTCAGGGTCTCGGAGAGAGCGGACCTAACGTCGATCGGGGGATTCCTGATCGCGCCGGTGATCAAGATCGCCCTCTTCCCCAGGCCGCTCGAGGAGCAGCTGCGCCAGGTCTACTGGTACCGGACGTACCCCGGGCGGTTCGTTCAGGAACTGCGCCTCGTGCCCTCCAACGTCCGCATCTACTTCCACGCTAGGAATACCGTGGGCCACGACATCCGTCGCGTCTACGACCTGTTCGGCCTCGACAGCCACGCGAAGGCGCTTCGGTTCGAGACCTGTTTTCTTCGCAGTACGGTCGCTATGCTGACCCTGTTCGCCCGCACGCTCACGTTCGAGCCGGCGCGCGGAAGATACCGAGGGCTCGATTTCCAGGACGTCTGGCTCGACAAGGACGCGGTCGTCGCGCCGGACGGCTCGGTGTTCTTCGTCGACCTCGAAGGCATCGACGAGGTATGGGTGGACGCGGAGGAGGTCCGGGAGAAGCTCGAGGACCAGATCTTCCGCTCGCTCTACGAACTGATGTTCGCCTACGAGCAGATCGAGGGAGAGCGGGCCCGCCGGTTCGGCGCGGTAGGAACCCGGAAGCGCCACTTCGAGGGGGTGCTGCGGCGGGCCCTGCGGGACGATCCCTTCGTACGGCTCGAAGGCGATGGCCGCCGCCTCGAGATGGTAATCCGTAACAAGTGTCAAGAAGAGTCGCTCGTTACCCGGTTCCCTGCCGTGGAGTGGTAATCGTGGCGAACTGTCGTGATGTCTCCGCGTTCCTGACGGCCGTACGCAACCGGGCCGCGACGATGTCCCTGACCCCGGCGGACATCGCCACGCTCCAGCAGCTCCAGCTGATCTCCTATCTCTCGGCCGACCAGTACAAGCAGATCCAGGACCAGTCCCAGGCCCTCCCCCAGGATTCCGCGCAACTGAACGCCCGGATGTCGGACCGGAACCGTCTCTCGAGCAATGTCCAGGCCGAGACGCGGAAGACCCACTCGATCCTGTTCCATCTCGAAGGGAGGGACAAGCAGGCGGCGACACTGCAGCATGAGGCCCAGGACCATGCCGCCCTTCAGGCTGCGGACCGGGAGCTCGCCGCCGAACAGCAGGCATTCGACACCCTGGTCGCGCAGCGCTCGCTCCTCGACACGCTCACCCCGTGTGACGGGTCCTGGGTCGCCCTAACGGCTTTGGGCGCACGGGAGCTGAGGGACCTCGGCTTCCGGTTGTACAGGGCGGCCGACCTCGACTTCACTGCCTACTGGGCGGAGCGTCAGCACATCGACCAGGAGCTCAACGGAGTCGCGGACCACGGTGCCCAGTACGTCGCAGGGCTTTCCGGCCCCCTTCCGGCCGTCGACCGGTCCCAGCTCTGGGCTGTCGCCATCGGGCTCGCGAAGCTCCTCCCCGACGTAGCCCAGGGCGAGGGGACGTTCATGTCGGCTTACAATCAGATCGGCGGGCTCGCCCACAACGTCGAGAACCGCCTCATGTCCGCTGAGATCCTGTCTTGCCTTCCCCGAGGAGTCCCGGAGAGCCTGCCCGCCCTCTCCCAGCTGGAGAAGGACGTGCGGAAGGTCGGGGTGCCGAAGGAGTCCTCGCTCGGCGTCGCCTCGATCCTGCTCCTCGGACAGCGCGCCGACGGCACGTTCGCGACCTCGAGCTTCGTCGAATGCCTTCGCCTCACCGCCTCGTATGAGTCGGCGTCCCTGCTGGCGATCGTCAACAGGCCGGACGTCACCTCGAAGTTCACGGCCCTCCGCTCCCTCTTCGCCAGCTGGGGATTCCAGGAATCCGAGGACGTCGAGCTCGCTGCCGCCTACCTTGCGGTCTCCGAGCTACCGGTGGACGGGATCTCCACGAAGCTCGCGATCCTGTCGAAGGGTCTCGCCGTCTACCTCGAGTTCCCCCTCGTGGCCGCAGCGATCATGGCCTCGATTCCGGTCCTCGAGGCGAACGAATCGCTGAACCTGCTCGAGGAGGCCTACGAAATCGTAGGGCGGCGTGCGATGCCGGCGGACCAGTCGGAGCTGATCTGCCTGGCTGTGAGAATGGTCCACGGCGTCCGCACGGAAACCGTGAGCAACCTCGACGCCACGGCACCCCCCACACCCACGGCCGCCGGATACGCGTACATGGGCGGGCCGCGGTTCTTCTTCGTGCCCCTGATCGTTGTACACGGCGGGTACTACTCTACCTACAGCGGCATCGGGGGGGCCCACCCCGGCCACGTCCACGGCGGGGGAGGGGGGTTCTCGGGGTGACCTCCCTCGCCGTAGCCCTCGCTTTACTGATCCTTCTCGCGGCTCCGACAGTCGTCCCCGCGGCGGCGCACTACTCGCCCCAGACGGGGGACCGGTTCACCTACGCCGAGACGATCCTCCTCGACAACGGCACCGGCAACTACACGGGCTACGAGGAGCACTTCGCGATCACGGGTACCGAGAACGTCACGGCCACCCTGCCCAACGGAACCGAGTCCGCGGACTACCAGTACACGGTGAACTGGAGCAACAACACGCCGAGCTACGCGAACTGGACCTCCTCGGGCCCGTTCACGTTCTCGGACAATTCGTTCCTGTACGTCCACAGCACCGACAACCAGACCGGCTACACCAACCCGCGCGTCTGGTTCTACATGAACAACTCGCTCCCGAAGGACAGCACGTTCACTTCGCTCGACACCGTGATGAACGTGGTTTCCCGCAACACGAGTTTCCAGCTCGGGAACGGCACCGGTCGGTGGGTAGCGACCATCTTCACGGAGGGGAACGGGACGTACTCCCGCGAGGACGACTACGGCAACTTCACCGCGGCGTACAACTGGAAGGAGTACTTCGACCCCAGCACCGGGTACATCGTCGGGTATCGGTATGCGGAGACCGACACCAATCGTACCGGGAGCGGATTTTCCTACACCGATACCCTCTACGTAACCGGCACCACCTACGCCCTGACCCCGGGCGCCGCCCCCCCCAGTCCGGCCCCCGCGCCCCTGCCTGTCGCACTGATCGCGGGCATCGTTGTCGTCCTGGTGGTTGTCGTCCTGCTCGTCATCTGGGCAGCCACCCGTCGCCGCCGCAGGCCGTCCATCCCGCGGCATGCTCCGTCCGGTTCGGTCCCCTACTTCCCCGCCCCGGGCGTTCCGCCGTCGGGAGGGATGGCACCTCCCGTCCGCCTCGTCCCCTCGGGCGAGCCGGCGGTCCAGCAGATCGTCCTTCGGGACACCGTCAAGGTGAACTGCCGCTTCTGCGGCACGCTCATCGAATCCACGCTCGACCACTGCCCCAACTGCGGGGCGCCTCGCACGTAGGCGTTCGGCCGCGGGCCGGGTCCGGTCAGGGCCGGACGCACTGAAACGCGAGTCCAACCCGGCGCATCCCGCCGCGCACCGCGATCGCCCGGGAGGCAACGTTGTCTTCGGGGATCTCCGAGAAGATCCTCCGCACGCCGTTCCGCCGGGCCCACTGCACTCGTGCGTGCCACAGGTCCGAGCCGATGCCGAGCCGACGGTACCTCGGGAGGACGGAGAGGGAATGCAGGCGACCGTGTGCTTCCACGGCGCTTACCCAAGCGGCCCCGACGGGCCGGCCGTCGACCTCTGCCAGGTACCCCTTCTCGGTCCCTTGGAAGGCCGGCCCCAGCCAAGCCCCGTTGAATCGCCCGTAGATCGCGGTCATGAGAGCGAGGATCGGCACGCGGTCCTCGTCCCGCACGGCCCGCACGGTGTGCGAGTACGTGTAGGGAATGTCGCCGTCGGCGAGGTTTACTACGAAGATGTCGAAATTCTCTCTTGCCGACCCGAGGGGAAGCTCGGAGTAGACTGCGACGTGGTCCCGGAGGCCATAGAAGGCATTCGCGACGGCCTGGGACCGGGTGAAAATCGACGCGACCCTCTCCACGGGGTCGTGGAGGAAGACGCCGCGCACAACCCGCCCGTCGCCAGCGACGACGACCTCGCCCCCCGATCGCAGGGTTTCCCGCATGAAGTACTTGAGGAACGGGTCAAACCACTCCGACAGGTCTGTGACGGAGAGGGGGGCCACATCCGTCGGAGAGGAAAGCGCGCGAATCTCCAGGTATGCCGGAGGGCCCGGCGCGTCGCCGGGAGCAACGAGGGGCGTTGGAGAGGGAGTCAACCTAGCCTCGGTGACAGCTACGGTGAAACCCGCGTCTCCAATCAGTTCTGCGCGTCGGCCCGTTCACGGGGGCGGAGGTTGACGAGGCCGGGTCGGCGCGACGCCGGCAGGCGGGCCCAAGCGCTCCTTGTCCTTCTCTTTGCGTCCACGGTCGACCAGCAGGAACGCGAGAATCAGCCCCAGGGCCACAACCCCAGCGAGCACCCAGTACCCCGCCGCCCCGGGCAGCCCGAGGAACGTTTTGGCGGGGGGGTTCGACGGAAGGCCAAACGTAACCTCGACTAGCACCGGTACACCGTGGACCGTCAGCGACCCCCCGCGCGCCGCATACGAGCCGTTCGCCGACGCAGCAGTGTAGGCGAACGTCCCGTTACCGAGCGAGACGGAGAGCGACGTCCCTACCGAATCGGAGGAAGTTCCCGGGGTCACATTAATCCACCATTCCGTTCCCGGTGGGAGACCGGTCTGGGAAAACGTGACGGAGTACTCTACCGCGACAAACTCGAGAGTCGGCTCCGTCACCGCGGCCGCTTCCACCATCACGTTCCCGCTGTAGGAGAGGGTCGGCTGGTGCCAACCCGAGATGTCCGCGACCGAGTACGCGTAGGTGCCGTTCGGCAGGCCCGACCAGGTCTGCGTGTCGGTCGCCCCATCGGTCGTAAGATGTTCGGGAACCCCGTTGACCGTTACTTCAAAGTCCAGTCCGGAAGGAAGACCGCCCTCGGCGAACGTCACCGAATAGGTTACCGGGCTGTAGATCAGCGTCGGCTCCGTCACGAACGCGCCCGCCACCCTGACGTCACCAGTGTAGGCTAGCGTCGTCTGATGCCAACCCGAGATTCCCGCGATCGAATAGGGGTAGGTCCCGTTCGGCAGGTCCGGGAACGTCAGGCTGTCGGTTAGCCCGTCGGTGGTGAGGTTCGACGAGTCGCCGTTGACGGTCACCTCGAACGTCACACCGGACGGTAGGCCGCTCTCGGAGACCTTCGCGGAATAGGTCACAGTGCTGTACGTGAGGGTCGGTTCTGCCACCGGGATTCCGTCCAATGTGACATTGCCGGTGTATGCGAGGGTCGCCTGGTGCCATCCCGGGACGTCGCCGATCGAGTAGGCGAAGGTCCCGTTCGGCTCCGCGAACACGAGCGTGTCTGTCAGCCCGTCGGTAGTGACGGCCTCGGGGGCACCATTGACCGTTGCTCGGAATGCCTCCCCCGACGGGAGGCCACTCTCGGAGAAGGTCACGGAGTATGTCAGTTGGCTGTAGACCAGGGTAGGCTCTGACACCGAGCTTCCGTTTACGCCGACGTTCCCGTTGTAACTGAGGGTCGTCTGGTGCCATCCCGCGACATCCGAGATGGTGTACGCGAACGTCCCGTCCGGTTCCGCGAACGTCTCCCGGTCGGTCTGTCCGTCGGTGGTAAGGTTCATCGAGAGGGAGGCAAGAGTGACCTCCCAGGTCAGACCCGACGGGAGGCCGTCTTCCCGGAACGAGACCCGGTACGCTCCGCCAAATGTGACGAAAATCTCCGGGGGCGCGGCGTCAGCGATGATGTCCGTCCCCGACCCGGAATCTGTAGAAACGTTCCAGTTGGGCGTGGCGGCGATGGCATAGGTGTACGTGCCGTTTGGGAGCACATCCGTGATGGTGTTCAAACCCCCGGAGACGGTGGCCGAGATTGCGACCCGACCCGTCACGTTAAACCACCAGGTCATTCCAATCGGGAGACCCGACTCCACCACGATCTGGGCGAATCCCTCGCCGAACGCAACCGAGACACCGGCCGGGGCCGTGCCGTTTACCGTGATTGTCCCGTTCTCGGGCGTCGCGACGCAGGTCGAGATACAGCCGGTCGGAACGGTAGAGACTTCCCAGGAGTAGGTCCCGTTTGGCAGCCAGAATGCGGACGTGTTCGTGGTCGAAGTGTTCGTCGGGTTTGTCGTGTATAGGGTCGAAGTGAGTGGTTCGTAGACCGGCACTCCGAAGACCTTCACGGTCCACGACTTCCCCAATGAGAGACCGGTTCCCGTGAATATCAAGTGGTACAGCCCGGCGTTCGGTCGGCAGAGCGCGGCGCAACTCCCCGGCAGAATTGCCAGCGGGGACGTGTCCCCGCCCTTCCCAATTCCAGCGGCGCCGGTGGGGCTCGACGCGCGGCTCACGTACGGCGTCACGCCGTAGGGGTTCGGAAGCGCCCCGTAGTCCCGGTAGTAGTTCCCACCTTGGAACGCCTCCCCCAGGATACTTCCTGAGAGGCGGGCACCGTCGACCACAATCGCGTCCGAAGCCGGCAGGTACCCTCCGGTCGCGTTGTAGTAGTTCAGGCTGGTCGCGGACGTCACCGTCTGGTTGGTGTAGAAGACGTTGTTGAAGATGTGATCGGCGGCTTCACCGATCGTCAGACCGGTCCACGGCGCGGACATGCCCCCGTAGGTCGAGTTGCGCACCTGAGAGCCGGCGCCCGGCTCTTCGAACGGAGCAAACGTGTTGCCCCAGATGTAATTGTGCTGTTTCGTCCCTGAGCCGAGCATGTCCAGCCCGGCGCTCGAGACATTGAAGTAGTTGCCCGCGAACAGCGAATTGGAGCAGACGTCACAGTAGACTGCGTAATCGTCGCCCACAGCGACATCGGAGGACCAGAGTCCGATCCCGGTACCGTTCTCGACGACAAAGTTCGAGGTGTGGTAGAAGAACATTGGCAGTTGGTTGTAGGTCAGTATTCCACCGAACGACGAGGACAAACGGTCGATCTCGGGATACCACCAGCTCGGCTCGGTCACCTCGAGGGACGGCGGCGGGTTGAACTGGAAGTATGCGGTGGTGGCATTGATCCAGATCCCCGAGTAGATGATGAACAGATAGTCGTTCAGTATGGCGAAAACCGGCGCGATCGACCCGGTCTGAGCACCCGGGAGAACGTAGGGGCTTGCCAGAGTTCCGGCACCCGACGTGGAGAGGTTCGCAAGGTCGGAGTTGGTGTACGCCCAGAGCGGGGTGTAGACCGTAGGAGCGGTCTGGCGCGATAGGGAGACCGACAGCGACTGGTTCGACGTCATCACCACAGTTTGGTTGACGGGGGCGTATCCGCTCAGCAGGACCTCGACCGTGTACGATCCGGGCGAGAGCCAGAGGTTCTGGCCGATACGACCCCGTCCCGTGAACCAGCCGAAGGTCGGTGCGACCTGGAAGTACGATTGGTTTGTGACTCCACTACCGGGAGCGACAGCCACGAAGGCATTCCCCGGCACCACGCCCCCGCAGTTGAGCGCGTATGCGCCGGCCTGCTCGAACCCGATCGTTGGTGCACCGTCCGTAGGGCCCGAGACATTCCAGAGGCCGGTGAGGAGCGACGGGCCCGTTCGGAAATAGGCGACCGGTCGGCCATCAACGGTGTTCCACGTGGTGAGGCCGCCCTGTCCGGTTTCTCCGGTTTCGCTCCCGAAGTCGTACGTAGACGGGGGCGATTGATACGTGTCCGCCGTGGCGTTCAGGTAGAACAGTCCCACGGTGGCGTTCGCATATACGACGTTCGCGTTCGCCCCGTCGCTTTGACCGACCCCGACGTCCATCTCCATGTCCGACGGCAGGCCGATCGGCGTGTACTGCTCACCGTTCGCCTGAATCTCGGCGGATCCGGGGGCGACGGGGACCCGTGAGTTGAAGTAGACATTGTCGTACATCCCGCAGGCCTCACCGCTGGGTTCGGTCCCGGGGCACACCACCTTGTGGGTGTTGTCGTTGATGATCGTGTAGTTGAAGAACACCTCATTGACGAGGGGAGAGGCCAGGTAGCTTCCGACCGTCGAGTTGAGGTAGAGGTCGAGGGTGAACGGAAACGCAACCACGATCGACGGGCCACTCGCCGCGTAAACGACGCCGGATTCGACCGCGCCCAGGCCGTGGAGAATCGAAGTGAATGGGAATGCACCGGACGAGCTCGAGAAGTTCCAGATGTTATTCTCAAAGCTCAGGGTGTGGGTCGAGTCGGAATACGTGATGACGTTCTGGAGCCAGTAGTCATACGCGGCCTTACCGTAGACCGTCGTGTTATTGAGGACCGAGTTCAGCTGGTCACCGTACGATTGCAGGCTTCCGTAGTACGGGGAGAGTACTTTGAGCCCAAGAGGGTCGGTCCCCGCAGAGAACGTCCCCTCGAGGCTGGTGGTGTTCAGGATGTACGGCGTGGTTGTGCCAGTGTTGTTCTCGAGACCCAGCGTCGAAATGCCAAGGGGGGCCGCCGCGTAATCGTAGAGGGGAACAACGTGATTCCCTGTCTGGGAAGGGGGCCCGGGCGCCGCGTTGAGATTCGGCGGGAGGAATTCAGAGAGGTTACCACCGTTGTCGATGATTGCCTGCCGTGCCCGTTCTACAAGGGCAGCCCGCGCCTCGTCGACTCCGAAGGAATCTCGGATCGACGTGGGGGGAGCAGGTGACCGGTGGGCCGGATCAACAACCGAGGGCGGGGGGTGATTTCGAGCCGCGGCTGAGCCGATAGACCCTAGACCGGGTTCGAAGCCGACGCCAGACGACGACCGGCTCATCGGGACGCCAACGGGCGCAACAGCTATCGCCAAGCAGGGTCCGACCACAGCCGCCGCGATCAGCACCGCAACGAATCCGTGGACGGCTGGTCGCGCCAAGGGACGCTCAGTGCGGTTATACTACAATAGGGCTATCAACGCTTGTTGGCGGGTTCGGAGGAGCGGAGGGAGAGCTTGGTCAGTTTTGTGGCTTCGAATCAGCCTGAGAATCTCGGCCGGGCCTAACCAATGGCTTCAAGATTTCGCCGTGAGGGCCAACTTGTGATCCGACTTGCCCCCATGGAAGAACGCGAGTTCGTCCCGTACATAGACCGGCTCATTCAGAGTTACGCGGAAGAGAGCACTCGGGCCGGACGTTGGTCGAAGGAGGAGGGACTCGTCGAAGCCCGCAAGGAGATCCAGAAGCTGCTTCCGAACGGCCGAGAGTCACTGGATCACTTTGTCTTCAGCATCGTCACCGGCCCGCCGGACGAGAAGGTTGGCGTGATCTGGCTGGCGATCGAGCCCCGCGGCGGGTTCGTATATGACCTTCAGGTTTTCGAGCCTTACCGACGACGGGGGTACGCCGAGAGAGCCATGGGACTCCTGGAGGGGATCGCACGGGAGAAGGGAGCGGACCGACTTTTGCTCCACGTCTTTGGGGACAACCACGGAGCGCGCACTCTCTACGCCAAGCTCGGTTACCTGGAGACGAACGTGATGATGGCGAAGTCGCTCCACTCGTAAGGCTCCCGCGAGACACAGAGTGAGTCCCGCGGCGGGGTCGTCGGTGGACCGCCTCTCACGGCTCCACAACCGGCCGGACCACGCTGCCAGCTCGGTGGCGACGCGGTGACTGCGGCCCCGTTAGTTTGACAAGGGCATACCAATCGCATTATACTAACAATTAGGGTATGGTTTATATTCCGGGCCGCCTTCTCTGGAATCGTGGAGACGCTGCAGAGGCTCACCCGTCGCCAGCTTGATACGATGCAGGCCATCCGGGCACGAGAAACTCCCGAACGGGGAGTTTCCCTCAAAGCGATCGCAGCGACGCTCAAGCTCACCGCACCGTCCGCTCTGGGACATCTCACTCCCCTCGAGCAGCTCGGTCTTGTCTCGCGATACCGGGGGAAGAGCCGCCTCACTGAGAAGGGGCGGGGAACGATGCGGGAGTACCAGCGGCACCACCGGGTCGCCGAGACCCTATTCGGTAGCCTTGGGCTCAAGCCAGCGGAAAGTTGCGCCGCGGCCCACGAAATCGACCTGGCCATCTCCCACCGGACGGTCGAGGAAGTCTGCCGGGCACAGCAACACCCCGCCGCATGTCCGCACGGAGCGCCGATCACTCCCTGCCACTCCTCGGAAAAGACCCGCTAACGGGATGCGCAGACCCAAAGGTTCGAGAATGCAGAAGAGAACGAAGATCGTGATGGCTGTGGTCGTGGCCGCGGCCATCGTCGGTGCCGGTGCGGCGGAGGTCTTGACGTCGACCTCTGCCCCTCCGTGCGCCGGAGTAGCTTTGGGGCTTCCGCCTCAGAACAACACAACGGCGGCTGTGTCGGCGAACGAAAGAATCCCCACGGCTTCGGCCGGCGGGGAGCAGGAGACCAGGCAGGGTGTCCTGACCGGTACGGCGTTCCGCGGCGCGCTGTCCCATCTCGCAAGTCCGTCGGACCCAATCCAGGTGGTCGCGGCCGAAAATTTCTGGGGTAGCCTGATCTCTCAGCTGGGGGGGAACCTAACGCATGTCATCAGCATCATCACCGACCCCAACACCGACCCGCACGAATACGAAGTAAACGCCACGGATTCGCGGGACATCACGAACGCGAACTACGTGATCGTCAACGGAGTCGGCTACGACGACTGGGCCGTCGCCGAGATCGCCGCGGACGGCGAGACGAACCAGACCGTTCTGAACGTCGGCACCTTGAACGGAGTCTCCGTCACAGGGGGCATCGTCACGGGCAACCCGCATATGTGGTACAATCCGGTCTATGTGAACAACACGGTCGCCGCGATGTACGCCGACCTCGTGCACATAGCCCCGGCGAACACCACGTACTTCCAGGCTCAGTACGCGACCCTGAACGAATCGCTCGGAAAGCTCTACAACCAGGCGAACGAGATCCGGCACTTCCACGCGGGCGCCGTGGTCGCATCCACGGAGAGCATTTTCGTCTACCTGGCGAACTACACTCACCTTGACCTTGTTTCCCCGCCAGCGTTCATGGAGGCGATCGCCGAAGGGAACGACCCACCAACCCAGAGCGTGGTGGCGTTCCAGTGCCAGCTGGGGAGCGGAAGAGTTGCCGTCCTGGTTTACAACGAGCAGACCGTAACCCCGATCACGACAAACATGAAGGCCGTCGCCGCGGCGAACAACGTCTCGATTATCGGCGTGACAGAGACCATCCAGCCACCCAGTTACTCGTTCCAGGAGTGGATGGGAATCCAGTACTACAACCTTGGGCAGGCGTTGAACGCTACGGCTCTCGGATCGTAGGGCTCCGTGCGCGGAGCATCCCAGCCCCCGCTGCCTCCGAGCGCCGGCTCGGAGGTCATCCGGGCCGATCGCCTGGAGGTGGCGTATCGCGACAGGCTCGTCTGGCGTGACGCTAGCTTCCGTGTCAATCGGGGAGAATTCGTCGCGGTTATCGGCCCGAACGGAGCCGGCAAGACGACACTGTTTCGCATGCTGCTCGGGCTCCAACGGCCGCGTGGTGGCACGCTGACGATCTTCGGCGCGACCCCTCACCGCGGAAACCGGAAGGTGGGGTACGTGCCCCAACGCCACACCATCGACAACGAGACGCACATCGAATGCGAGAGCCTGGTGCGGATGGGCGTCTCCGGGACCCATTGGGGACCCGGTGTCGGGCTAGCCCGGGAGCGGAAGGCGGCCTCCGGTGCCCTCGCCGCGGTAGGCGCCACTGACCTGGCCCACAAATCCCTCGGGTCGCTGTCGGGCGGGGAGCTCCAACGCATTTTCCTCGCCGAGGCCTTGGTGGGGGACCCGGAGCTGTTGCTGCTGGACGAGCCGTTGTCGAACCTGGACCTGAAGCGGGGCCGTGAGTTGGTGGCGCTTGTCGCAGGGCTGGTCCGCTCCCGCAACGTGACCACCCTCCTGGTCGCCCACGACATCAACCCTCTGATCCATCACCTCGACAAAGTGGTCTACATCGCCAACGGAAAGGTCGCCACGGGTGCACCTGGCGAAGTCATCACGTCGGAGACGCTCAGCGCGCTCTACGACGTTCCGGTCGAGGTCCTCCGCGACTCGCGGGGCCATCTCGTCATCGCGGGCGCGGAAGAGAGCCTAGGAGGCGAGTCGGGTTGACGAATTTCAGCTGGAACCTGGTGACCGACCTCCGGATAATGTGGCAGTATCCGTTCATGGTCAACGCCTTCGAGGCGGGCACGATCATCGCGGTCGTCGCGGGGATCATCGGCTACTTCGTGGTCCTACGCCGTTCCGCGTTCGCCACGCACGCCCTCGGTCACGTCGGCTTCTCGGGAGCTGCCGGGGCCGTGCTCTTCGGAGTCAACCCGGTCTACGGCCTGCTGCTGTTCACCACGTCCGGGGCTCTGGGGATGGGACTCCTCGGTAAACGGGCCTCCACGCGCGACGTGGAGATCGGGACCGTTCTCGCCTTCATGCTCGGACTCGGTCTCCTCTTTCTTAGCCTGTACAACGGCTACGCGACGGAGGCGTACTCCATCCTCTTCGGCGAGATCTTGGGGATCAGCACCTTCGGAGTTGCGTTCACGTTCTGGGCAGCGATAGCGATCCTCTTGGTCCTCCTGGTTGTCTACCGGCCGCTGCTCTTCGCATCCCTGGACGAGGACGTGGCCGAGGCGAGGGGGCTACCGATGCTCGCGCTCGGGCTTGTCTTCATGGTCCTGCTCGCGGTCGCGATCTCGATCGCGGTCCAGGTGATCGGGGTTCTGCTCATTTTCGCCCTAATGGTCACTCCGGCCGCGATAGCGGTCCGAGTGACGAGGCGACCCCTCACAGCCGTCCTGGTTTCCGTGTCCGTTGCGGTGTTCAGCATCTGGGCGGGGCTGTTCGTCTCGTGGTACGAGCAGTATCCCCCCAGCTTCTTCATCGTAAGCATCGCATTCGTCCTCTACCTGGCCGTGCGAGCGAGCGGCGCAGTTTCGGCGCGACTCCTCGAGAGATCCAACCGGACACCCCGCCCGGAGCTCGCTACGGTTCACGAATCGAACTAGCGCGGCGTGGCGGTGCGGACTCACTTCGTGATCCTTTTCGAACGTCGCCGATGGCGCTTAACTCGCTGCGAGGGGAGAGGCGGGCAGGGCCGGTTAGCGCCCTCGGCCGATTCGTCAAGAAATATTGACCTTCTCGTCATGTAACGACTGGGCGGTCTTTGGGCGTTGCCGCGAATGGAACACTGGACCCGATGACGACTGCGATCGTAGTCTACGATTCGTGGTATGGGTGTACGCAGACCGTGGCCGAAGAGATCGCAAGAGGGCTCTCGGCGGACGGTCGCGTCCCGACGGTCGTCGCGAACGTCAAGACGGTGGACGCCGCCCACGTTCTCGCGCACGGCATCGTCGTGGTCGGGTCGCCGAACCACCAGGGAGGACCGACCCCCCGGATCCGTCGGATGCTCGAGGAGCTACGAGGCCGGGACCTGCGCGGCCGGAGGCTCGTCTTCTTCGACACCTGCTTTGCCCCCGACCACGGCAAGGCCGTCGGTAGGATGGAGGCGATGCTGCGGGACCGCAACCCGTTCGTCTCGCCCCCGTTCATGGGGCTCTCGGTGATCGCACGAAGCCCCCGCGGGCCGCTACTCCCAGGGGAGCTTTCCAAGTGCGGCGAGCTCGGCCGTTCCGTCCGGACGAGTCTCGCGATCTCCGCCTGACGGAGTCTCTCACCGCGCGCGCCGCCGCCGGGCCCGGGCCGCATAGGCGGCCACGAAGCGGCGCGTTGCCGCCTCGTCGCGGGTGAGGATTCGCCCGAGCTCCGCGACGGGCCGCGGGTGCTGGTCGACTCTTAGGTCCACCCAACGGTCGCTCCAAGCGGCCTCGAACCACGGTTCGCGGTGGACCACGAGTATTGCCGAGGATTCCATTCCTCGCCGGTCCCCCCCCGCCCCGGCGCCGGCTACCAGGGCGGCGTACAGGCGACGCGCGAGGGTACCTCGCTTGTGCTCGAAGGCGCGAACCATCGCCGGCACGACCCGGTCGTTCGCGAGGATGTTTCCCTGGCAGGAGAAGCCGTCCCCGGTAACTTGCCCCGCCCAATCCATGCACTTCGATCCCGTCCACGCCGCGGCGCGTCCCCGAGCGTCCACCACTCCGAGCTGACGATGCTCCCGCTTCGGGTCCGAAGCCGTGAGCTTGCGGACCACCGCCTCGGCGGAGAGACCCTTTCGGAGCGCCGCAAGGCCGAGAGGGCCGTACTGGTAGTTCGTGTCGGCCTGGGTGGCCAGCGCTCCCGTCCGCCACGTGGCCCACGGAACGACGGCGCCGACGGACATCGGCTTGGTCGAAACGACGACCCCCCAGTACCGTCGGTCCGGGTCGCAGGCGACGAGGGAAAACGTCCCGTACTCGTCTCGGCCGTACATCCTCGGGGGGAAAGGGGCCCGGGCTATGAGGACGCCGACGAAGCCGGCCGGGAAGACGCATTAGCCCGCCCCGGACTTCCCCTGACCACGTCCGGTCGCATCCGACAATGCTCGAAACAGGGAATGGGATGGGATGAAGGAATACAAGGTCCTGAGGGAACTGGAGCCGAACCAACCATCGTGGGCCGGAGAGGCGACCCGCGACCGACTCGAAAAGAGCATCAACGAACTGGCGCGCGCGGGGTGGGTCGTGGCATCGTTCGAGGCAAGCCACGCACCGGCCGCGTTCGGGTTCCGGCCCACGAACGTGGCGTACTTCGTCCTCCTCGAGCGCGAGAAGGCGAGCCCGGGCCCCGCCTAGATCCCGTTCGCCTCGTCATGCGTTCTCGCGCATCTTTCCGCATAGTGGGCCGCGCCCCCGAGTGAGGACGCCCTCGACATGGCTCAGTCACAGCTGCTGGTGTCGCTCCCTCCCGAGGAGGAAATCTCGACGGCGATCACGCGACACCTCGTACGGATACCCTGGGAGTACGTGGGGCCGAGCACGCCGGGTCCCTGGCCGGAGGCCCGGGCGATGCTCGTGGGCGATCCGGGCCGGGAGATTCCCGGGTGGACGTTCGCTCAGACCCCTCGGCTGGAGTTCGTTCAGCGGCTCTGGACAGGGTTGGACCGGTTTCCGTTCGCACGATTCCCGCCGTCCGTCCGGGTTTCGGGGAACGTAGGGGCGTTCGCTCCCGCCGTCGGGGAGCACGCCGTGACCCTGCTCCTCGCCCTTGCTCAGGACGTGCGAGGAGATCACGAACGGGTCCGAGAAGGGCAGCTCGGGGCCGTGGGCCGTCGAAGGGAGATCCGGGGAAGCACACTCCTTCTCCTGGGCTTCGGGGAGATCGCCACGGAGGTCGCGCAGCGGCTCAAGCCGTTCGGCGTCCGGATCGAAGGTGTCGTGCGGTCGACCCGTGCCCACCCCCTAGTCGAAAGGATGTTTCCCGCATCCTCCCTCCGAGAGGCCGTTCGCGGCGCGGACCTGATCGTCGACTGCCGCCCGCTGACGCTCGCGACGAAGGGGACGATCGACGAAGCGTTGCTGAGGTCGATGAAGCCGAAGGCGATCTACGTCAACGTCGGCCGAGCGGCCACGGTCGACGAAGAGGCCCTGTTCCGGCATCTGTCCACCCACCCGGAGTTCCGTGCCGGGATGGACGTTTGGTGGGAGGAGGAGCACACGCGCGACCGGATCCATCACCGGTTCCCGTTCCCCGAGCTGCCGAACTTCCTCGGGAGCCCTCACAACGCGGCGGAGAGCGCCGACACAGGGGCACGGGGCCTGTCCTTCGCGATCGACAACCTGGCACGGTTCTTTTCCGGGGAGACGCCAAGGCACGTCGCGAACCGTCGGGACTACGTGTCAGAGTAGTCGACGTCCGAAGACCGGACCGCCGGACGACGCTCAGGCACTGGCTTGATAATCCCCCGCTTCGGGCGGAGGTACCGGGAGCCCGACGCGGGGCTCGACTCGAGCCGATTCCGCGGCGCGAACGGCACGGTCCGGCGGCGCGAGAGGTCGGCTCCTAAGGATTCAAATGCCAGTTCGGCGATGCGGGGACCGGGGATCAAGCGCCCATGTCGAAGGCTCACCCTCGGCCGAACGACCATCGATCCAACTCGAAGAATCCGAATAATCCGGACTCCGGAGCGTCCCGGGATAATCGCGCCAACCAGTTGAACCCGAAGCATCCTGCCTACCAATCCTCGAGGAAGTCGGAGCCCCCAGTCTACGTGGGGGGCGGCGCTCTCGCGGGCGAGGCGAGTTCGGCGATCATCGACTTTGGCGCCATGGTCGACATCTCGTGGGGTTGCGAGGGCTGCGTGGCCCGACTGACGGCGCAGCATACTACCTCCGCCGATGCGAACATCAAGTTCGAGCACACCTGCCCGACGTGCGGGTCCTCCTATTCGGTCGAGCTTGCGCCCGGGCCGCGGGGTCCGGTCTGGCGTGTCTTCCCGAAGAACGTGACGAGCAAGGAACCCGTTCCCCTCGTGATCTACCCTGAGGTGAACTCACCCAGCTTCGACGAGGAAGTCTAGTCCATTCTCCGGGAGCCGTCGCGGACGACACGAGGAGCTCCGCCGGCGAAGTCCGCCGCCCGCCTCGTCCGGTAGAGAGAGACCGGCACCGGAAACCCGCGCCTCTTGACGTGGATTAGTCGGACCGCGCGGAGGCCCGTCGTCCCTCTGCCTCGCGATCCCAAGGGAGCAGCCGCTACCCGCTAGGTCGCATCCGACGCCGGCGGAGCCGACCACCACATGAGGATGTCATCCGAGTACTCACCGTCGCGTTTGAAAGCACGAGGCATCCGACCGGACTCGACGAACCCGAACTTTCGGTACAATCCTTGCGCCCGAACGTTCTTCTCCAGGACGGTCAGGTAAACGATCTCGAACTTCCCTACGCACCGCGCGAGGGCGTGAGCCAGGAGCATGCTGCCCGCTCCACGGCCCCTGAAGTCGGGGTGGACCTCTATGGCTAGAATCCCGGTGTGCCGGTCCTCCGAGTGGCGTCCCTTGCGGTGGATCGTACAGACACCCACGACCTTCCCGTCGGCCTCTGCCACGGAGGCGACCAGGTCCCCCTTGAGCGCCGCCTTCCAAACGTCCGCGAAAAGAGCTGCTTCCTCCGGCAGGGTTGGCTTCGACTCGTACGTATAGACGCCGAGCTCCTTGTTCGTCCGGACCTCCTCGTAACGGTTGTAGTACAGTGCCACCCAACCCTCGAAGTCATCCCAAGTCAGCTCCCTGACCCGCACGAGCTTCGGAGGGAGTTCTCGGGTATCTCAGCTTGCTGGCCGACACAGGGAGCGGATCCGATTCGGCTAGCCCGCTTCCCTCTTCGACCCCGGTCCTCAAACCGGAGGACGCCGGTCGCCGACAGGTAGTCGGGGACCGAAACCGAGTGCGCGGTGGGAGGACAGGTCGACGGGCGCGGAGGCATTCAAACCCCCCGGGGTTCAAGTATCGCCCAAGAGTCACCGACCGACCCCTTTGGACTGCAGTGTAATTTGGGACCTCACGTACGGGCCAGTGTTGCCAATCAGCGGCCGTGTGACTCGGTCCTGCATGGCTCCAGGCCTACTGATTACAGAACCCCCACTTTCGAAGAGGGTCCGTGCAATCGACAGGCGGACCGCGATGCACACACGGTGCGCCCTTCGTGAGAGTCAACCGGCGCCCGCCTCGACCACAAGAGGACGGAGGGCCGTGCCTACCGGTTCAGCTCACCCAGCCGAAGAGCCCATCGCGACGAACCCGCGTCCGTGTTCAATCTACGGCACCCGGCTCGAAAGGTTCCAATCGTCTCGCGATTGAACTTGAAGGCGCGAACGATTCGCACGCTCGCTCGGCAGGGTGTCGCGGAGAGACGAGGTTCGTGTTAGCGACGACGGATGCCTCGGACAGCGAGCGCGATAAGCACTGCGGGGGGAGCGGACCCGAATGCCAACATCACAACCCACGATACGGAGTGGAAGGAAGGAACGAGCGTGGGGATGACCGTTACCGTGCCCGATTGTTCGTTGACCACGTACAGCCTCCCGTTCGTGGCGTCGAACACCATGGCACTCGGGTGGAGCCCGACAGGGACAGTGAAGACCACTTCGTTGCTGGCGCCCGAGATTTCGCTGACCGAATTGGATGAGGTGTTCGCCACAAACACGTCGCCGTTCAGGGAATCGACCGCCAACTGCCCGGGTGGCGCAGGAACCGAGGCCACGGGCGCGATTCGGTCCCCTAGGACAGCCAGCACAGCAACCACTCCCGAATCGGGATCGGAGAGATACAGCCTCCCGTTCGTGGGATCGAAGGCCCCCTGGAATCCTCCGGTGAGGTTCATCGGAACCTTCAAGGTGGAGGCATTCACGGACCCTGAGACGACAGTCACCGCGTCGCTGCTTCCGATGCCAATCCCCGCGGTGACGACATAGAGATCGCCGCTCAAGCTGTTCAGAACGAACTCAAACTCAGACGAGTTGCCCGGAAGCGCGAACGACGACAGCTCGGAGTTCGTCGCGGTCGATATGACAGAAACGTTGCCGGGACCGTAGGAGGACCACGGAGAACCTGTGTAGATGTCAGAATTGGCCGGATCGTAGATCATACCTACAGCTTCGGCCGGGAGGGTTATGGACTTCTCCACGGCGTAAGTCCCGCGGGCCAACTCCACCACTGCCGAAGTGGACGACCAGGTCCCGTTCGCGAACTCGTAGATGCCGGGCCCGGTCGAGTACACGGCCCCGGTCGCCGTGTCGACGGCCAGTCCCCACCCGGACGATTGATTCGATGAAAGGGTCATGAGGTAGGACTCCGTCAGGCCGGAAACCACGCCGACAGGAGATCCGGGGCATGCCCCAGGGCCGAGGCATGTCCCTGTGACGAGGAGGTCGCCGGTCACTACATTGACGGTAAGCTCCTGGGGCCCGAACGCCGGCGGTAAAGGAATGGTATCGACCACGTAGTTCGTCGAGCCAGAGATGACGCTGAGCGTGGACGAGCCGAGGTTTGCCACGTACACGTTACCATTCAGGGGGTCGACAGCTACCGCCGAGGGCCACGTCCCTACCGGAATGGTGCTTGCGGGGCAAATGACAGTACAGTCACCCCAGCTCGGTGCGCTGACGCCGACTGCCTCCGAGCCGCGTCCCATTCCATTGCCGTAGAGTGGGTGGACAACCGCTCCCACCGACAACCCCTCGGAGGTGGCTATCAGGGAAACCAGGGCCAAGACTATGAATGTCACTCCGACCGCGACCGAATGCGGGCGCCCCATTGCTCCCCTACGTAGACCCAAGTGACGCGAACTGATACGTCTATTGAGACGAGGCTACGGCCAAGAGGGCTCTCCTTGTCAACGGAAGGTTGATTCCCGTCCTCCAATCAGACTTCCGGAGCATTCGGGAGAAGGGTCCGACCCTGCGGGTAGACGCCTGCTCCCCTGATAGTTGGCTAGCATCGGGGCAGCACGACGGGGGAGATGCAGCTGGACCGGGGGACATCTTTCACCCCGGCGGGGCGACGCAGGGCCGTGTCCGGAAACCCACCCGTTTCCTATGGACCGCCGAGAACGTGGGTCAGCGATTCGAGTCTTCGAGAAAACGGGATTGGGTTGTCCAAGAGTGCTCGGCGAACGGGAGTGCATGGAGTCCGATTTTGGACGTTTTTTCAGGAGCGTTTGCTCTCGGAGAACGAATCCAGCTGCGCAATCAAATTGGCGAATCCACAGCGGGCGCGGAGGGATTTGAACCCTCGACCCCCGGGTTAGGAACCCGGTGCCCTATCCAAGCTAGGCTACGCGCCCCA
>Ga0209415_10001717_pt1 | contig 41672 bp, 34 predicted proteins | sample PeaSoiSIISIP2007_FD_187696 | JGI IMG/M metagenome (GOLD analysis project Ga0209415, IMG submission 187696) | Peat soil microbial communities from Weissenstadt, Germany - SII-SIP-2007 (SPAdes) (version 2) | ecosystem: Environmental > Terrestrial > Soil > Wetlands > Peat | place: Germany...
CGCCGCCGCGACCGGCGACGGGACCCATGCGCCCGGCGGTTCCCACGCCCGGCGCACGCAGTGCCGCCCCTGCGCCGCCGCCCGCGCCGCGCGCTGCGCCGCGCACCGCTCCCAATGCGCCGGTCGCATCTGATCCACAATCGACTGCCAGCACGGCCGAGCGGCGCGCACTGCCGGGCGGCGGGGATTTGGATTTTGGCGCACTGCTCTCGGCCGCCGGGGTCGACTCCTCGCAGGTCACGCCGGAACTCGCGGAGCAGTTCGGCCAGATTCTGCGAGTCGTGGTCACGGGCGTCATGGACGTGCTGCGTGCACGCGAGCGCATCAAAGACGAATTTCGGATGCGCATGACGACCTTCAAGGCGGTCGACAACAACCCGCTGAAGTTCTCCGCGAACGTCGAGGATGCCTTACATAACCTGCTGGTCAAGCGCAACGCCGCCTACCTCGGGCCGGTCGAGGCATTCGAAGATGCGTTTCAGGATATGCGCAACCACCAAATGGCGATGCTCGCCGGCATGCGCGTCGCCTACGATGCGATGCTCGGCGAGTTCGAACCGGGCCGCCTCCAAGAGGAATTCGACCGCCAACTCAAGGCGGGCTCGTTCTTGAGCGGCCCCTCCAAACTCAAGTACTGGGAACTTTATCGCAATAGATTTCATGATATGGTCAAGGATGCCGATTCCAGCTTTCGCAATTTATTCGGCGACGAATTTGCCAAGGCTTACGAAGAACAGCTCGTTCGGCTCAAGACCTTGAGCCGGGCCGAGCGCAGATGACGGACGAGCGGGATGATCAAGCACCGGCGGAGTGAAACAATGCGGACGTTTCGGGCGTTTCCTATCGCGTTACTGTTGGCCGCTTGTGCGGCGCTCGCCTCCTGCGCTTCGGCGCCGCCGAAGCCGCAGCCGATCACCGCCAAACTGAGCATCATCGTCAGTGCGGATGTGAATCCCGATGCGCAGAATCGCCCCTCGCCGATCGTCATACGCCTCTACCAGCTCAAAGACGATGCGGCTTTCAAGGACGCCGATTTTTTTGCCCTGTACGACAAGGAGGAAGCGACCTTGGCCGCGGCGCTGGTGTCGCGCGTGGAATTCGAGCTGGCGCCGGGGGAGCGGCGCAATGTTGATTTTACGATGTCGCTCGATGCCCGCTTCATCGGCGTCACGGCCGCTTACCGCGACATTCGCGGTGCCGCGTGGCGCGTGTTGAGCGGCGCTGCCGACAAGGGCGCGATCGACGTCATCAAGGACAACAAGATGACGCTCAGCGTAGAGCGGGCGCGCGTCCATTTCGGCGCCGCGAAGTGAAGCCCCATGAAAAGTTCGCGTTAGGGCGCTGCTGAATGTCCGCGTACAACAAGATTCTTTGGTCGGAAGGCCTGTTTCTGCGGCCGCAACACTTTCAGCAGCAGAGCCGCTACTTCGAGCGGCTGCTGGAAACGCGCTGCTTTGCGTTGCGCAGCCACCCCTGGGGCTGTGCCGAACTGGAGCTCGAGCGCGACATGCTCAGCATAGGCAAGTTCGCGTTGCGCCGCGCGGTCGGCGTGTTTCCCGACGGCACGCCGTTTCGCATCCCGGAAGACGATGGGGCGCCTGCGCCGCTCGATGTCGGCGCGCAGGTGCGCGATGAAACGGTCTACCTCACGCTTCCCGTACGCCAGCCGAACGGCGCGGACGTGGATCGCAGCGCATCCCAGGAGGGGATCGTGCGGCACGCGATCCGCGAGATCGAGTCGCGCGATGCGACTTCCGACGCCGGCATCACCGCGCAGCTCGAGGTCGGGCCGCTGCGCACGCGCTTGATGCTCTCGCACGAAACGCTCGACGATTATGCGCGCATACCGATCGCGCAGATCATCGAGCGCCGCTCCGACCAGCGCGTCGTACTCGACGATCATTTCATGCCGACCGCGCTCGATGTCCGCGCGGCTCCCGTGCTCGCAACCTTCATGACCGAGCTGCAGGGCTTGCTGCATCAGCGCGGTGAGGCGCTCGCGGGCCGCGTCTCGGCAACCGGGCGCGGCGGAGCCGCGGAAATTGCGGATTTCCTCATGCTTCAAGCGATCAACCGCTGCGAGCCTGTGATCACCCATCTGGTCACGGGCGGCCTGGTGCACCCCGAGGATTTCTACCGATTCTGCGTCGCGGCCGCCGGTGAGCTGGCCACGTTCACGAGCGTCTCGAAGCGCCCGGGAACCTGGCCCGCGTATGCGCACGACCGGCTGCGCGAGAGCTTCGATCCGGTGATCGCGGCATTGCGTTCGAGCCTGAGCGCGGTGCTCGAACAGTCGGCGATCGCGATACCGATCGAGCCGAAGAAATTCGGCTTGAGCGTCGCGACGGTCGCGGATCGCACCTTGTTCGGAACCGCGGTGTTCGTGCTCGCCGTGCGCGCCGATACGCCCGCCGAGGAGCTGCGCAGACGCTTTCCGGCGCAGTTGAAGATCGGGCCCGTGGAAAAGATTCGCGATCTCGTGAATCTGCAAATTCCCGGCATCGGGCTGCAGCCGATTCCGGTGGCGCCGCGCCAGATTCCCTACCACGCCGGCTTCGTCTATTTCGAATTGGATCAGGCGAACGAGTTGTGGGGCCAACTGAAAGCCTCCGGCGGCATCGCGCTGCATGCCGGCGGCGAGTTCCCCAATCTGAAAATGGAGTTCTGGGCCATCCGCGGCTGACATTTGAGCACCACGAGCCAAACACCATGAGCCAGGATAACAACGACGATCCGTTTGCGCCGCCTCGCGACGCGACGATCTTTCGGCCGCGCCCCGGTGCCGGCAAGCGCGGCCCGGATCGCCCCGCAAGTCCTGAGCCGCCGCGCTCAGGCGTGGATCAGCCGCCGCCGCCACCCCCGCCGCCTGCTCCGCCGGGGCGAGCGCCGCAGCTCGGCGCGCTCGGCGATTTCTCGGGCAAAGGCCTCAATCCGCTGCTGCAAGCGGCGAGCCCGCTGTTGATACTCATGGGACGGCTGCGCACCAGTTTGAGCAATCCGGATATCGGGAACTTGCGCCGCCAAACGCTCGATCAGGTGCGCGAGTTCGAAGAGCGTGCACGCGCCGGCGGCGTCTCGCCCGAAACGGCGCTCGCCGCTCGCTACGTGCTCTGCTCGGCGCTCGACGAAGCCGTGCTCTCCACGCCTTGGGGCAATCAAAGCGTGTGGGGCGAGCAGACGCTGCTCGTGACGCTGCATCGCGAGACCTGGGGCGGCGAGAAATTCTTCGATATGTTGGAGCGCATCAGCCGCGATCCGTCGCGCCACATCGATCTCATGGAATTGCAGTACGTGTGCCTCGCGCTCGGCTTCGCCGGCAAATACGAGGTTCTGGAGCGCGGCCACGTGCGCTTGGCCGAGGTTCAAACCGATCTTTACAGAAAAATCCGCACGTTCCGCGGCATGCCCGCAGCGGACTTGTCGCTGCATTGGCGCGGCATGCAGGATCGGCGCAATCCGCTGATCCGCTATGTTCCCTGGTGGGTCATCGGCGCCTTCACGCTGGTGGTGCTCACCGGCGCGTTCATTTACTTTCATCTGGGGCTCGCGGCGCTGTCCGCGCCCGTCGATGACCGGCTCGCGCATATCGGGCTCGTCGAGGCGCCGGCGGCCACGGCGACGGCCGCGCCGTCCGCGGCGCCGCGTTTGAAGCAGCTGCTGCACGACGACGCGGTCAACGGCGTGCTCAGCGTCGAGGAGCGCAACAATCAAACCGTCGTGACGCTGATCGCGCCGGACTTGTTCAATTCCGGCAGCGCGACCGTCAACCCCAACTACTACATGTCCTTGCAGCGCATCGCGCACGCGCTCAGCGAAGTGCCGGGACGCGTATTCGTCGTCGGTCACACCGACGATCAACCGCTGCGATCGCTGCGCTACCGCGATAATTTCGATCTGTCGCGCGCGCGCGCCGCCGAGGTCGTCAAGTTGCTGTCGCTCGCGATCGACAATGCGGCGCGCCTCGAGCCCAGCGGCGTGGGCTCCACCGAGCCGCGCTACAAGCCCGAATCCCTGCCTGAGAATCGCGCGCGCAACCGGCGCGTCGAAATCATCCACGTCGCCGGGGGTTGAGCGGATCCGCCATGAAATTCTTCAAGAAGCGCGGCTTTTTGGTGTTCCTCGGGCTGCTGCTGCTGTCCTTATTTATCTGGTTCGCGGGTCCGTATTTCGCGTTCGCCGACTACAAGCCGCTGGAGTCCGCGCTGGCGCGGCTCATCGCGATCGCGCTTCTGCTGCTCGTCTTTGCGATCTGGGCGCTCGTGAAATGGCTGATTGGGCGCCTCGCCGGCGCGAAGCTGTCGCAGGCCGTCGTCGAGAACGCCGCGCCGGCGGCCAGCGCGACAGGGCGCGAAGCCGTGCAACTGCGCGAGCGCTTCGAGGAAGCGGTCGCCACGCTCAAGAAAACCCAGAAAGACGGCCGCAGTTTGTACGATCTGCCGTGGTACGTGATCATCGGCCCGCCGGGCTCGGGCAAGACGACGGTGCTGCTCAATTCGGGTTTGAAGTTTCCGCTCGAGCAGCGCTTCGGCAAGGAGGCGCTGCGCGGCGTCGGCGGCACGCGCAATTGCGATTGGTGGTTCACCGACGAGGCGGTTTTGCTCGATACGGCCGGACGCTACACGACGCAGGATTCCGACGAGTCGGCCGACAGCGCCGGGTGGGCGGAATTCCTGAATTTGCTGACCAAGTACCGCAAGCGCCGGCCCTTGAACGGCGTCATCGTGACCTTGAGCGCTTCGGATCTGATGACGCAGACGCCGCCGGAGCGCGAGGCCAACGTCGCCGCGGTCCGGCGCCGTCTCGACGAGTTGAACCGCAATCTCAAAGTGCGCCTGCCGATTTACGTGCTCGTCACGAAGAGCGACCTGATCTCGGGCTTCAGCGAATATTTCGATGATCTCGATGCCGCGGGGCGCGCGCAGGTCTGGGGCATGACCTTCGCGCCCGAGCGCAGCCTCGCAGGCAACGCGGCCGAGGATTTCGCGCGGGAATTCGACTTGCTCACCGAGCGGCTCAATCAGCGCCTGTTCGCACGCATCGAGGAGGAGCGCGACGTGCGCCGGCGCACGGCCGCATTCGCATTTCCGCAGCAGACCGCGGGCTTGCGCAATCTGATCGGCGCGTTCGTCAGCGAGGTGTTCTCGGCGACGCGATTCGACGGCCGGCTGCTGCTGCGCGGCGTTTATTTCACGAGCGGCACGCAGGAGGGCACGCCCATCGACCGGCTCATGTCGGTGATCGGCCGCGGCTTCGCGGTCGCGCCCGATGCGGTGTCCGCGGGCGCCGCGGGACGCGGCAAGGCGTATTTCATCGAAAAACTGCTGCGCGAGGTGCTGTTCGCGGAGGCCGGCCTCGCCGGCGTCAACCGGCGCCGCGAGCTGCAGAAAGCCGCGCTGCAGCTCGGCATCTATGCGCTCCTGATATTGATCGCGGTCGTCGGCGTCGTCGGCATGGCCGTGAGCTACAGCCGCAACAAGGCGTATCTCGCGGACGTCGGCGCGGCCCTCGATCAGTTGAATTCGGTCGCCTTGCCGGCGCCGCAGCAGACGCTGCCGCAAATGCTGCCGGGACTCGACGCCTTGCGCAATATCGCCGATACCGCGAATCGCTATCGCGACCAATGGGCGCTCAGCATGCATTGGGGACTGTATCAAGGAGAGGCCGTCGGCGACGAGGCGCGCGACGCCTATCAGCGCGAGTTGAACGGCAGTTTGTTGCCGAAGATCGGGGAGGACTTCAAGCAGCGCTTGCTGAGCTCGGCCGCACAGCCCGATAAGCTTTATCAATACCTCAAGGCCTATCTGATGCTCGGCGAACCCGAGCATCTCGACAAGGCGCAGCTCGCGTTTCTGATCAATCTCGACTGGCAGGAGAGCTATGCGGGATATCCGGATGTCCTGCAGGCGCTGAATGCGCATCTGCACAGCCTCATCGACGATCAAAAGCGGCTGCGTCCGTTGCCGATCGACGCGGCGCTGATCACGCAAAGCCGCAACACGGTGCGCCAGGCTTCGCTCGCGCGCATCATGTACGATCAATTGAAACTGATCCATGTCGACGACACGAGCCACGATCTGCGTCTCGACGTCGCGGCCGGCATCGGCTCCGATCGCGTACTGCTGCGCAAGAGCGGCAAACGCCTCTCGGATCCCGTACCCGGCCTCTATACGCGCGTGGTGTTCGATCAGATCTCGGCGCTCGGCACCTTGGAACTCGTCAAACAGTTCTCGCAAGACAGTTGGGTCATGGGCGACAGCGCGTTCGACATGCAAGGCTCGGAGCGCATGGTGAGCCAGGTCATGGACGTCTACGCCGACGATTACATCAAAGCCTGGGACTATATCCTCAGCGACGTGCAGGTCGTCCCGCTGCAGAACCTCGCGCAGGCCGCCGACGTGCTCGGCATCCTCGGCGGGCCCACCTCGCCGCTGCGCGGGCTGCTCTCGACCGTGGAGGCGAATACGAACATGGCCAAGCCGCCCGAAGGCGGTCAGGCGGCGACCAGCATCGCGGCCGCCGCCGCCAAGGCGGTCATGAATCCCTTGAACAAGCTGTTCAACACCGGCAACAAGCCGGCGGCCGGCCAGCTCACGCCCGCCGAGCGCATCACCCAGCATTTCCTGGCCGTCGATCAGCTGGTCCAAGGCCCGCCCGGTGCGGCGCCGATCGATCGGGTGATCGCGCAAGTCGCGCAGATCCAGCAGAAGATGAGCGGACTGGGCACGGGTGTCGGCGAGACCAACCCGCTCGACGCGCTCGCGAAATCCGGTCAGGGCGATGCGCTCAAGTCGCTGCAACTCGCCGCATCGACGTTGCCGGCGCCGATCGGCGCGTTGGTCGCGCAAGTCGGCGGGCGCAGCGAATCCCTCGCCGTCGGTCAGGCGCGCGGCGAACTCGATCAGCGCTATCGGCAAGATATCGTCAAGGCATGCCAGGAGATCATCGGCGGCCGCTATCCGTTCATCGCCAACAGCGGCGTCGACGTACCGCTCGCCGATTTCGGCAGACTGTTCGGCGTCGGCGGCATCTTCGATCAGTTCTTCAAGGAAAATCTCGCGGCGCTCGTCGACACGACGCGCAGTCCCTGGGTCTGGCGCGCCGGCGGCAGCGGGCCTGCCGGGGCCTCGACCGGCATGCTCAGGCAGTTCGAGGCCGTGCAGCAAATCCGCGCGCTCTATTTCGGGCCGGGCGGCCAATTGCCGGAACAACAATTCACGTTGACGCCCGGCGACCTGGATGCGGCTGCGACACGCTTCACGCTGGAGCTGGACGGTCAGACGCTCGACTATCGCCATGGACCGGTGCGCAGCCTGCCGGTCAAGTGGCCGGGACCCTCGCCCGGCGCCGCCGCCGCGACCTTCGAGGATCGCACCGGCGCGCGGCCCAACCTCGCGTTTCAGGGACCTTGGGCCTGGTTCCGACTGCTCGATGCCGCGACATTGCGCGCCGAAACGGATGTTCGATTCGACGCGGCGTTTCAGAACGGTGGACACCAGGCGACCGTGATCATCGAGGCCTCGAGCATCCGCAATCCGTACCAGAAATCGCCCGTGCATCAGTTTCGCTGCGCTAGCTGATTCGGCGGTAGTTTTTGCCCATGGAGGGAAGCTATGGACGTTGGGCTCTACGGTAAGCTGCCGACACACGGCGATTTTCTGCGCCGGCGGGTCGCCGACGAATTCGTTTCCCCTTGGGATCATTGGCTGCAGCATGCGATTGCCGATAGCCGTACGGCGCTCGGCGAACAATGGCTCTCGATCTACCTGACGAGCCCGATTTGGCGCTTCGCGCTGGGACCCAACGTCTGCGGCGCGGCGCCGGTCGCGGGCCTGCTGCTGCCGAGCGTCGATCGCGTCGGCCGCTATTTCCCGCTGACGCTCGTCTGGCCCACTCCGCTCGAACTCTGCACGCTGGAGGTCGCGGTGCGCTTTCAGCGCGGCTTCGACCGCGCCGAGAAATTGTTGTTGGACACGCTGGCGCTGGAGCGCTTCGAGTTCGCGGATTTCGATCGGCGCGTCATGGAACTCGCGACGCACCTCGAGGAGTTGGCGCCCGCGGGCGCACGGCGTTTGACGCGGGCGGGGGCGCAAGCCGTGCTCAACGCCGCGGACAAACCGCGATGCCTATCGCTGCGCGCGGTCTCCGCGCTCGAGGTTCCCGTGTTTCAGCTGCTCGGCAGCCATCTGGACTCGAGCCCGCGCGGACTCGGCCTGTGGTGGACCGACGGGTCTTCAGTCGTCGAACCGTGCTGCCTCATGACCGCGGGTCTGCCCGAACCGTCGCAATACAGTGCGATGCTCGACGGTGCATGGACCGAGGCGGGATGGAGCGTCGCCGCCACCGAGCCGGAGCGAAGTCCTACCGTGTATCGCCCGGCGCCCGAGGGAGCGGCGATCCAGATCAGCTCGGCTTCCATCACCGATCGCGGGCCGGTGCGCTCGAATAATCAGGACGCGTTCATCGATCGGCCCGACAGAGGCTTGTGGGGGGTCGCCGACGGCATGGGCGGCTTGAGCGGTGGTGAGCTCGCGAGCCGCATGGTCTGCGATTCGCTCGCCGATGCGCCGCTGCTCGCGAGCTTGGATGAACAAAGCGATGCGGTCATCGCGCAGTTGCGGCAGGTCAACGATTATCTGCGCCGCGCGGCCACAAGGCCGGTCAAGCCGGTGCAGAGCGGCAGTACCGTGGTCGTGCTCGTGATCCGGCAATGCGCGTGCGCGATCTTGTGGGCCGGCGACAGTCGCGCGTACCGGCTGCGCGACGGTGTGCTCGAGCAACTATCGACCGATCACAGTTGGATTGCGCAGGGCGGCAGCCTTACGGGCGGCCCCGACGATCAGGCGATCACGCGTGCGGTCGGCGCCGAGGATGAATTGATGGTCGATGTGGTGCGCAGCGACGTGCGCGCCGACGACCGCTACATGCTATGCAGCGACGGCATCGGCCGGGTTCTGGATGCGGCCGAATTGCGCGAGATCCTGGGGTCACTCGCGGCCGATGCATGCTGCCGGGAGCTCGTCGCGCGATCCATTGCGCAGGGGGGCACCGACAATTTGACCGCGGTCATCGTCGATTGCACGGCGGTGGCGGCGGACGAGACGCCCGTGACCGACGGCGGCGGCTCGTGATGCGCCGGCGCGCCGCATGAAGCCCGATCCGCCGGGAGCCGGGCTCACGCGCTTGCGAGATGCCGGCAGCGTGCCCGATGAGCCGGCTAACAACGGTGAAACCAGGAGCCGTGAGACGGCGAGCCGTGATTCGCGGACGCGCGTTCGCGCAGCCGATGCGCTCCTAGCGGCCGGAGCCGCTGCATTCGAAGCCGGCACGCTGCTCAAGGGCCGGTTCGAGCTCAAGACCTTGGTCGGACGCGGCGGCATGGGCATCGTTTGGAGCGCCGTGGATCGGCGCAAGCTCGAGGCGCGCGACCCCAATCCGGAGGTCGCCGTCAAGATTCTCAACAGCAACGCGTCGCAGCACCCGCAGGCCTTCGTCGCGTTGCAGCGCGAGGCGAGCAAGGCCCAAACCTTGGCGCATCCGAACATCGCGACGGTGTTCGATTTCGACCGCGACGGCGCCAATGTCTTCATCACGATGGAATTGCTGCACGGCCAGCCGCTCGACCAGGCGATCCGCGCAGTTCGAAATCACGGCCTCGGCCGCACCGCCGCGTTGCCGGTGATTCGAGGCATCGCCGAGGGGCTCGCCTACGCGCATCGCAAGGGCATCGTGCATTCGGACTTGAAGCCCGCCAATATTTTTCTGCTTGCCGACGGAACCCCGAAAATCTTGGACTTCGGCATTGCGCGCGCCGTGCCCTCGGCGGCGAGCGCGGGACCCAAGGATGAATTCGACGCCGGCTCGCTCGGCGCATACACGGAAGCCTACGCCACCGACGAGATGGTGCAGGGCGCGGATCCCGCGCCCGCGGACGATATTTACGCGCTCGGCATCATCTGCTACGAACTGCTGACCGGCAAACATCCGTTTCAAGACAAGGCCGCGGGAGCCGCGCGCGCCGCCGGACTGAGCGCGCCGCCGATTCGCAACCTGCGGCGGCGCGAGTGGCGCACGCTTGCGCGCGCGCTGTCGTTCGATCGCGCCGAGCGGCCGCGCGACGCCGCCGAGTTCATACGCCAGTTTTTCGGCGCGACGCGTGCGCGCAATGCCTTGATCGCCGCCGTCGTGCTGCTCGCGGTGGCCGCCTCTCTACTGTGGTATCGCAATTATCAGCAATCGGGTCCCAGCGTCGCGTTCGAGGATTTGCCGGCGGACACCCAGCAGCAGATCAAATCCGACTTCGCCGAGGGCGACAAGGCATGGGCGTTCTACTCGCAAGCCCACGTCGGCAATGCGCTGACCGATTCGGTCGACTATTACGCGAAGGCTTACGCACTGCACCCTCGCGATCGCGACGCGGTTCGCGGGCTCAAGCGCGCCGCCGACGAATTTCTCAAGCGTGCGCGCGCCGACCCAGAGACTCTGCGGACCACGGCGCAAACGCTGGCCGACAGCAGCGAATTCTTCAAGACCTATCCACCGGTCGTCGATGCGCTTAGGCTGATCGATGCGCCTTGACTTTCGAACACCGCGGTGCTCAGCTTCGATCAATCGGCTGCGAGGTAATGCGATGAGAGTCCTGGTGGCGGCCTATCTGCTGAGCGTAAGCATGTTCGCCGCCGCGGCTTCGAAACCGGATACGGCCGCGACCCAGGGGATCGTGCGTCGCGAGGATCTCGAAATCGTCGATTGCCTATTGCCCGGTCAGGTGCGCCAGCTGGGCAACATGACTTACCTCACGCCGCGCCGCCCGACGCATACCACCGCCAGCGATTGCCGCATACGCGGCGGCGAATACGTCGCGTACGACCGCGCCGACCTCAAATCGGCGCTCGGCGTCTGGCTGCAAGCCGCGCAAGGCGGCGATCCCGAGGCCCAGACCAACGTCGCCGAGATCTACGAGCGGGGCCTCGGCGGTCCGCCGAATTACGGGGAGGCGGTACTCTGGTATCAGAAGGCCGCCGACCAAAAATATGCGCGCGCATTGTTTAATTTGGGGACGCTCTACGAACAAGGCATCGGCGTCGAGCAGGACAAGCTCAAGGCGCTGAATCTATACCGGCAAGCTTGGGGCTTGCCCGAAGACAGCGTCATGTACCAATCCGCGGCCCGCGATGAGCAGGAGGCGCTGCGCTCGGAACTCGAGAAACAGCTCGCGGAAAAGAACGTGCAATTGCAGCTGCTGCAGCACCAGCTCGAAGGCCTGGAGAAGCAGCTCACGAGCCGTCCGCCGCAGACCGCCACGAATACCAACCCGGCACCGAAGCCCGATGCCACGACGCCGGACGCCAAGGCCGAGATCGAGGCGCTCAAGAAATGGATCGGACAGCTCGAAAGCGAACGCGCCGCGAGCAACAGCCGCTTGGCCTCGCTGCCGCAACTGCGCACGCCCAAGGCAATCGCGTCGATGCCGACGATCAGTGCGCAGGCCGACGTGCGCTCGGTCGGCAATCTCAATTTCGGCCGCTATTACGCGCTGATCATCGGCAATCAGCATTATCAAATCATCGAGAGCCTGGCGACTCCGGTCAACGACGCCGAACGCACCGCACGCGTGTTGCGCGACAAGTACGGATTCACGGTGCAAGTACTCGAGGACTCGAGCGACGTCGGCATGCTCAAGGCGCTCAACGACCTCAATGACGTGCTCAAACCCGACGATAATCTGCTGATCTACTACGCCGGCCATGGCGCACGATTGCAGACACCGTTCGATGTCGCGGGCTATTGGCTGCCGATCAATTCGGAGGCGCCGCCGAAGGACACTTTTTGGGTCCCGAATGAACAGATCACCGCACACCTGGCGCGGCTTGCCGCCAAGCGAATACTCGTGGTCGCCGATTCCTGCTACGCGGGGCTGCTGTCCACCGATCCGAGCTATCTGTTCGCGGGCGGCGGCGGCTACACCAAGGAATACATCGCCTATAAGCTGCCGAAGCGTGCGCGCCTGTTGATCTCTTCGGGCGGCGATCAGCCCGTGCTCGACAGCGGCGGCGGCGCGAACTCGGTATTTGCAGTCGCGTTCGCCGGCGAGCTCGAAACGAATCAAGGCATACTCGCGGCGCCGGAGCTGTTCAGGCGCATTGCCAAGCGCGTCGAGGCCGGCGCCGCGCAAAATAAAATCAACCAGAAGCCGGAATTCAAATCGATCAAAGGCGCGGGTCACGAGGTCGGCGATTTCTTTTTCGTGCCCAAGGATTTGAAGCCTTAGCCGGTGCGGCGTGTGCCGCGGCCGCCACTCCCACGCTTAAGCGGGCGCGCCGTCACAGCGTGCAAAGCAGCAACCCTCTTCGGCAGCAGGAGCGCCGCACAGCGCCGTCGGTGGCCGGCGTTTTTCAGATTCTTTACGCCGCGCGTAATGGCTTGTTACGGAAATTTTATGCGTCGCCGCCCTATCATTGCGGCCAACGATATGAATACTACGTATCTTCGTAGCCGGGAAGTCAGCTTGGCGTTGCTCGTGACGGCCGTGGTGGAACACGGGCAAACCCCCGGCCGTTCCGATAGCTGTTGCCCGTACTCGTCACGACTGCTGCGTCTCGGGCACGAACTTCTGCGCGACGCCCGCCGCAAACCGCTGCCACGCGATCGCTGAAGATCGGCTCGCAACCCAATGCTGAGCCAAAGACTTGTTCTTTTCGAACGCGCGGGTTTCTCATTAGAACGTCTATCTTGATAGGCGGACACACTGCCGTCTCAAGGTGAATAAGCGGGTGGTACGAGCGTAAACCGGCGCGAAGAGGCAGCATGGATTGGATCAGCCTATCGGAATATCTGGCGTTCATCGCGGTTGTGACGGCCGCGGTCTGGCCGCTCGGGTCGTATCTCGCCAGGGTCTTCGCCTACGAATCGACTTTTTTGGATCCGCTGCTCGCTCCCATCGAACGCGTCATCATTCGGCTCGTCGGTCCGGCCGCCGAGCGGCCGATGAAATGGCGCGAGTATTTTTTCGCATTCGTTTGGTTTGCGGTCGCCGGAGCGGCGTTCGTTTTCTTGATACTGAAACTGCAGCAGTTGCTGCCATTCTATTCTCTGGTCGGCAAGGATGTGCTGTCGACTCCAATGACCGATGATCTTGCGGCTAATACGGCGATTAGTTTCGCCACGACGACCACCTGGCAAGCCTATGGCGGGGAGACGACGATGAGTTATTTCAGCCAGATCGTCGCGCTCGCGTCGCAGAACTTTCTCGCGGGAGCCGCGGGCCTCGCGGTCGGAATGGCGTTCATTCGTGGCATTGCCTGCGACGGCGGCGGCGTGCTCGGCAATTTTTGGCGCGACGTCACGCGCGCGATTTTGTGGGTGCTGTTGCCGCTCTGCATCCCGGGTGGATTGTTACTCGTATGGCAGGGCGTGCCTATGAACTTCCACGCCTATACGACGGCCACGACTTTGCAAGGTGCGCCACAACTCATTGCGCAAGGCCCCGTGGCGGCGCTCGAGTTCATCAAGAATTTAGGCACGAATGGCGGCGGTTTTTTCAACGCCAACGGCGCCCATCCCTATGAAAACCCCACGGCGCTCAGCAATTTCGTCGAAATGTTCGCGATCGTGATGCTTCCGGCCGCTCTCTGTTACACGTTCGGTGTGATGACCGGACAGCGTCGCCACGGCTGGCTGCTCTATGGGGTCATGACCCTGCTGTTTGCGCTGGGACTAGCCGGCGTGCATTGGGCGGAGAGTGCCGGTAATCCAGCTCTCGTGCGCGCGGCTGCGCCTCACGTCTTCGCCGCGGGCGACGCCGCTTGGACGGGCAACACGGAGGGCAAGGAGGTGCGATTCGGCACTGCCGGATCCACGCTCGCGATCATTGTCACTTCGAACGGCGCCACCGGCTCGACCGCCGCGACGCCCGACAGTCTCTCGCCGCTCGGTGGCGGCATTGCATTCTTTAATATGCTGCTCGGGGAAGTAACCTACGGCGGCCTGGGTACGGGTCTGATCAGCATGATACTTGCCGCACTACTCGCCGTTTTCGTCGGCGCGCTAATCATCGGTCGATCGCCCGTCTATCTCGGCAACCGAATTGGCGTCGCGGAGATGAAGCTCATCGCAATCTATGCCACCGTCGCGGGCATCGTGATTTTGCCGCTCACGGCTGTGGCCGTGATGACCGAGGTTGGTCGTGCGGGGTTGACGACGAACGGTGGACCCCATGGGCTGACCTCGATCGCCTTTGCGTACGCGTCGAGTTTTGCCAACAATGGCCAGAGCTTCGGGGGCCTCAGCGCCAATTCCGTGTTCTATAACGCCACAACCTCTGTCGCGATGCTGGCGGGGCGCTTCCTGTTGACCTTACCGGCCTTGGCTTTGGCGGGCACATTCGCCGAGCAGCAACGACGCGCAATCACTTCAGGGTCGCTGCCGACCGATTCGGCGCTGTTTGCGATGCTGCTCGTCACGACGGTCTTGCTCGTCGCCGGCCTCAACTTCTTGCCCCTGCTGTGCCTCGGGCCGGTCGCCGAACACGTCATGCTTTGGCATTAAAGGAGAACGCCGGTGCTCTCACAAGTTCGCGCCGTACTCGTCAGCCTGATGGTGCTGACGGTTTTAACGGGACTTGTCTACCCGGTACTGATTCTCGGCCTCGCTCGAGCGTTCTTTCCGGAGCAAGCCGACGGCAGTCTCGTGCGACGCGAAGGAACGGTCATCGGTTCGACGCTGATCGGGCAGCAATTCGATGACGCGCGCTATTTTTGGGGAAGGCCGTCTGCGACAGCGCCTAATCCCTACAATGCGGCCGCGTCCTCGGGAACGAATTATGCCGCATCGAATCCCCAGCTGGCGCAAGACATGGCAGCGCGCACTGCTGCTCTCGTCAAGGCGAACGGCAACTCCGATGCCCCGATCCCGCTGGATCTCGTGACCGCGTCGGGAAGCGGGCTTGATCCACACGTGACCGTCGCCGCGATGCTATACCAAGTGGACCGCGTCGCCGCCGCGCGGGGTATGAGCCCGTCCGCCGTGCGTGCACTCGTTGAGCGCCACATCGAGGCACCGGCGTTTGGCTTTCTCGGCCAGCGCCGAGTCAACGTTCTCGCCGTGAACCTTGCACTCGATGCCTACTGATCCTGGCGCGCGACGCCGCGGGCTTTGGCCGCGCGCTACGCTGGTCGAGCGAACGGATCGGCCTTCCGGCGTCATAGGGGGGCGACGCAGGGCGTGAATGGACACGGTCTCAGGCGAGTCTCGGCCGCAGACTTCGGACGTCGCGCGCCGACACGGCGCCCAACAGGTGATCGGTCTCGTCCGTGATCGGCAGTGCTCGGAAATCATACCTCTCGAAGAGCATCGCCGCGTCCCGCAGCGTCGCGTCCTTCGGCAACGCGATGACATGCTCGGTCATGACATCGCCGAGGGTGCGCCCGGGTTCGGCCGCAACCATTTCCCGCAAGTCCACGACCCCCTTGAGGATGCCCGCGGCGTCGGTGACATAGACGTACATCACAACGTGCTTGCCGGTCGCGAGTTCGCGATAGCGGTCGAGCACCTCGGCAGCCGGTGTCGTGGCCGGCAGTCTGATGAGTTCAGGCGACGCATAGAGCAGAATTTGCTCGTCGTGCTTGCCGATGATGTGCTCGACCTTCGAGGATTTCTCCTGATCGAGCAGCTTTAAAATTCCGGTGGCCTGGTCGCGCGGCAGAATCGCGAGGATATCGGCGGCCTGGGCCGGAGTCATGTCGTTGATCAAGAGCGCCGCGCGCTCTTTCTCAATGGCGCTGATCAACTCTCTTTGCACTCGCGGCTCCACCTCTTCGAGCGTATCGGACGCCTGTTCGGCGTCGAGCGCGTTGAACAACGCGACGCGCTGGCCGCCCTCGAGCTCCTCGAGGATGTCGGCAAGATCCACCGGATGAATCTCGCTGAGGCCCGCCTTGGGGACCTTGAGCTTGATGTTTCCGGCAAAGCTTCCCAGCTGCTGCGGCAGCGGCTGCACGTAAAGCCAGGACACGCGATTCTCTTCGTTGCGACTCGTGAGCAGTTTGGCGAGCTTGCGAAGACCCAGACGGCGCAGCGCCCGATAGTGGCTGAAATCGACTTCGGCCGCGTACAGCTTGCCGTTCTGGAAAGCGAGTTTTACATCGTAGACGATCTCGACTTCATGATCATCCATGTCCAGAATTTTCTTATCCAGTATGTGGTCGTGGAGCAGGATCAGATTCTCCTGCGGAGCGCGCTCAAATTGCGCCGCGTGTTCGGCGTCGATGTCGAGCACGACCTCGTTATTCGAGATCAGCAGCACCTTATCCCAGGGCACCGTCAGCGGCGCGTAGCCAAACGGCCGCGAGACGATGACCTGCGTGACTTCGGGGAGTTTGCCGGTTTCCACGATCGCAAGATCGCTGAGGCGGCCGATCCGTTGTTTTTTTACGAACACCCGCCGGTCGAGGATCTCGCTCAAGTAGAACTCGTTCTCGAGTACCGTAACCACGACCTATCCCTGCCTGACGATCAGAACGAATTTATAAATCATCAACGCCACCAGCGCGAGCAGGTAGACCCGCAGCACCATCAGGGAGATCCGCACGGCGCCGGACATCTCGATGCGCGGCGCGCTATAGCGGGCGTTGATCGCCGTGATCTTCTCGAACAGATTGCGCAATGCGCTCATATCGCCGTACTCATCTATAGGAACAGGTTGGGAAACAACACGGAGAAGCCGTACAGGGTCGACAGAATGATGATCGATACGACGATAAAGCCGCCGATGAGATTCTGGCGCGTCGTATTGCAACGCTCGCCCATGGTCGTCCGGTCGTTCAGAAGCAAGATCAAGAACACCAAAGCCGCCGGGAGCAGCGTCACGGCGATGACCTGAACGAACAGGGTGATCAGGACCAGCGGCGCCTCAGGGATCAGCACGACCAGGCCGGAAGTCACGAGCATCAGAAAGTAGGTCGCGTAAAACCACGGAGCCTGGCGGATCTTGGTATTGAGCGAGTGCGCCCAGCCGAAGATTTCTCCGAAGGCCCAGGAGCTCGCGAGCGAAATGCAGATCGCGCCCAGCAGGCCGGCATCGAACAATCCGATCGCGAGGAAGGTTCCGACATACCGGTCGGTTTTCATGAGTTCCTGGGCCGCTTGAGCCGCACTGTCGATGTCGATGCCCGGCAGCACGGTGCCGGTCACGATGACGATGAAAACGGCGACCACCACGGTAACGATCGAGCCGAGCAGTGTGTCGAATCGGCCCCACGGGATGTCCTTCTCCTGCATGCCCTTGTCGACGACCGCGCTTTGCTGGAAGAACAGCATCCAGGGAGCGATCGTCGTCCCGATGTTGGCCATCAGGAAAAAGAACAGCACGCCGTTGAATCCCCCTGCGAAGTTCGGAATCAGACCTTGGTGCAATACGTCGCGCACCGACGGATGCACCATGAAGGCACCCGGGATGTAGATCAGATTCAACGCACAGAACAGCAGCGCGAGCTTTTCGAACGTCCAGTATCTGCCGTTGAGGACGATGACCGCCATCAGCACGATGACCGCCACCACGGTAATCCACGGAGGCACGCCGAAGACCGCGAAGGCCGCGGTCATGCCGATGAACTCGGTGACCAGCGTCAGCCAATCGACGATCATGAGATCGAGCAGCGAAAACCAGCCCCAGAATGCTCCGAAGCCGTCGAAGATCGCCTCGGCATGCCCGCGCTTGGTGACGGCGCCGAGGCGCACGGTCATCTCTTGCACATAGTAGGCGACGGGGATCAGCAGCAGCAGAAACCAGATCAGGTGATAGCCGTACTTCGCGCCCGTTGCCGCATAGGTGGTGATGCCGCCCGCGTCATTGTCCGCGACCATGACGACCATGCCTGGCCCGGCGATGACCAGGTAAAGTCCCACCGCTTTCCACGCCTTGCGCAGCGGATAATAGAGTTTCGCAAAAAAATTCACGTCTTCACCCTTGCCCTACGTTCCAATCATCGTGCCCAGGTCCCGCGGGCAGCGGCTATGAATTGCCGTTCGCGATCCTGGCACAATTCATCGCCGATAGCCTCTCAAGTTATGGCTTCATGCCCGGCGTTGGCCCCATCAACACAAGAAGCCGGCTATCAGCAGTAGCGAGAATGACAGAGCGAGCACCATCCAGAGGAGCAGTGCAATCTCGCCGGCTGCGACGAGCACTCGCCTTGTGGTCGCGGCGAGATCGCTTACCCCGCGTTGGGTGACGCGCGGCGTGGAAACCACGGGTGCGCGCCGAAGTACCGCGCTCGGCACAAAGCCAAAAAAACCGGAAAATGCAGCCATGATCGCTACTCCTCGAGATGCTCAAGCTTGATTGCCCGAGCCCGGGAGGGATGGCTGCGGTAGATTCAGCGGATTAGCGCTGCGTTCCCACCACTGAGTCTCTTCCGAGCCCTGCTCCGGCCAATCGATCGGCAGCACAGCGGCGCCCAGCGGCGGCCGACCGCATCGATGGTCCGGGTGCTAGGTTGGGGGTCCATAGGGTCCGTCAATTCTCCGTCTGATTGAGAAACATCACCGCACCGGCTGACTAAAGAGCCTGCGCGAGGCGTGCAAGGATACCCTCCCCTGGTATAGTAACGCAATAGGCGTTTGAGCCCCGGGGGCTCGCTCGGTCTGCGTTCAACTTGCCGGCCACCCCCATGCGGATGGCACAGCCGCACATGGAGGCATTGTTATTCGACGGCTTAGGGTTGCGCGCTCATGTAATCGACCAGCCATTGCGGTGGGCCGCAATCCCAAAACAAAACGCGCGGCTTCATGAAACTCGGATCCTCAACGACGTCGCCGCCGTTCGCGATCGCCTGCTCGATGGTTTTGCCGTTCCAGAGTTCGGTATGAAATCCGGCGCCTCCGTCTCGAAATACCAAGATGCCCTGGCGGCCCTGCAGATAGGTCTTGATCTGACTTGCGCTTCTCTTTTTGCCGGTCTCATCGACTTGAACGATTTCTCCGGTTCCATACTTCTGGGACAGATATTTTTCCATCTCGTCGACCGCAAGAACATAATAATAATCGGATCCGCCGATGATAATTCTCGCGTTATCGCGCCGCTGGTGCAGATACGTCTTAGTGATTCTCTGGCCCGTCATGTTCAAGCAATGACTGATTTGAACGCAGCACGGAGTATTCCCCGCCCCAAGGGCGTCCATGAATCGTTTCAATTCCGGGGTCAAAGCCGGGCGCCGCGGATAGTTGAGCTTCAGGCTGTCAAAGGGTACGGGGATCGTGGGCATTTCCGTCGCTCCTGATTGAGACCGGCCGCGCGGCTATTTATCGCATCTGATGCTCGAAGCGCACGCCGAATGCGATTTCGTGAATGCGCTGCACCGAACTTTGGACCGCGTTGTAGTCGGCGAATGCGGAGATGCCGAACGCGAACTGCGCGCTGAAGCCCGCGGCCCAGTCGAAATAATTGCGCTCGGGCGGATCCGTGAAGACGAGGAAGTTGCTGACCGGACCCATGGGTGTGCCGGCGTCCGGGTCGTCGGTGAAGCGCACCGTGAGCGCGCGCTGCTGGTCCTTGAATTCATGGATGTAGTGAGCGCGCGCTTCGGGCAGGATCACCCCGAAAGACGTCTTGATCGCGTAGGACAGGTGACCGCCGGCCTTGGTCAGCAGCGATTCACCGATGTCACTTCCGAAGCTCAAGCCCAGACCCGACTCGCTCGGGTCATTTTCGCTGAACGCGTTGACGTTGATGTGCGTGTAATCGACCGCGATGTCGGGACCCCAGACGAGGGCGCCCGCGCTCAAGCTGTAGCCGATGTTCATGCTGAAGGCGAGCTGTTGCGCGCCCGTCGAGCCCGTCGTGTCGATCGAACAAGTGCTGCCGGTGCAATTGGCCGGAACGCCGACGGTATTCGGGTTGATCGAGAACGAGGTCGTGCGGGTCGCATCGTAGGCGGTGTGCCCGTAGTTGCCGATGAGGTCGAGGTAGAACTCGTTGTTGTAGAACGTGCCGTACAGCGACGCCGAGTTGTTGCGCGAGTCGAGTCGCCCGGTTCCGTCGGTAAAATCGGTCGAGCCGCTCGAATGGTTGAGCGCCACGCCCATGACGAACCGATCGCTGAGCCGGTAGTCGACGCCCGCGGTGATCGTGTTGGCCTTGAAATCGAACGGCGTCTCGTAGGTCGTCGTCTCTTGGCTGCCTTTGCGCAGACTGCCGTTGATGAAGAATCCCCAGCGGCTGGATGCGCCGATCGAGGATTCGGCATCGCCGCCGCTGCCGCCGCCGATCGATCCGGCATCGCCGCCCGGCGGCGCATCGCTCTTCAGACCCAGGCCGTGCGCGAGCGACGACAGCATTTGCGCGACGCCGTTGCCCGCGGGCAATCCGGGATCGAGTCCCGCGAAGCTCGCGCCGTTGACGCCCTGTCGCAGTTGCGCGAGGCGCGTGCCGATGTTGGTGAACTGAGCGCCGGCGAATTGAACTCCGGTGCGCTGCTGCGCGGTCGTCTGTTGCCCGGAGAGCGCGTCCAAGGTGTTCTTCAGGCCCGCGGCGTTCACGCCGCCGCCGTAGGTGCCGATGATCGCGAGGCAATTGGCGAGCAAATTGCGCTGCGATACCGACAAGGTCGACGGATCGGCGCTCTGCAGCGCCGCGCAAACGCGCTCGAGCGCGGCGGCCTCGCTGAGCTGATACGGTGCGACGAAACCGGTGACCGAGGTCAGCGGCTCATTGGGATTCGTGGCGAGGCCTTTCCCGGTCGAAATCGTGACGAGCACGGCGCTGCCGCCGGGAACGGTCGCGCCCGCGGCGGGCGCCTGCGTGAACACCGCGTTATATGGAATCGCAGCCGGCCCCGGCGCCTTGGTCACCGTACCGAGCGCGAGGCCGGCGGCCTGCAGCGCGGTCGCAGCCGCGGTCTGCGAGAGACCCACGAGATTCGGAACGGTGACGGCCGCCAATACCGTCAGCGTGCCGCTCGCAGCAGTGGGGTTGCTGCCGAGCGTCGTCACGAGCGCGCCCGCGGCGATCGAATCGGTGTAATAGGTGCTGCGCGCCGCGCTCGTAGCCGTGACGCTGACCGTGATCGTGCAGCCGCCGTTCGGTATCGACGCGCCGGCGGCATAGGTGATCGCGCCGCCGCCCGCGGCAGCGCCGACGGCGCCGACCGTGCAGGTTCCGCCGATCGCCGCCGGATTGGCGACGGTGAGGCCCGCAGGCAAGGTGTCGGTCAGGGTTTGCGTGAGTATCGCGGGGCCCGCGCCCACAATGGCGTTGCCGAGCGCGATCGTCAGCTGACTCTTGCCGCCGGTCGCAATGCTCGTCGGCGCAAATGTGATTGAAGAAACCGTTTGCGCGGACGCGAGCCGGGGGCCGGCGAGCATGATGAGCGCGAACAGAAGACGCAGTAGCGCAGAGCATTGCCGCCAACACGCGCCCCGACGGGCGCTGCTCGCCATCGCAATCGACTTCTGCCTGGTGCGTTTCAAGTTCATGTGACGCTAGCTGCCGAGGTTCCAGGCCGCAACGGAGGTCGGCGCCACCCCGGACCCAAATGGGCTGCCGGGCACCGGCGTCAGAGCGCCGCTCGTCGCACTGATGCTATAGACCGAAATATTGTTCGACAGCTCGTTGACGACGATCAGATAGGTCTCGGCCGATCCGAACGACACGACTTGCATCGACACGGGATCCGTTCCGGTCGCGATCGTCAAGGCACCGGTTTGTGCGTCGGCGTTGACCTGGTTCAGTTGACCGACGGGCTCGATGCATGTGGGTCCGCAGGTGCCCGGGATCGTCGTATTGATCGAGTAGGCCGACACGGTGTTGTCGGTGGCATTGGCCGCATACAGATAATAGGTGAATATGGCGGTCGTGCCGTCGTAGAAATTTGCCGAGGCCACGGCGCTCGGCGCATTGCCCGTCGTCGCGGCCGCGCCCAAGCTCGCGAGCGTCCCAAGGTCGTAATTGACGTTGTACTCGGAGAGGCTGTTGGAACCTTGATTGGCGACATAGGCAAAGTAGGACAGCGGATTGGTATTCGTGCCGGCCGGGTAGACCGGCGCGATCGTGATCGCATCGGGCGTGACGCCGGTTGCGACGGTGCTGCTCGGCGCGCTCAGAGCCCCGGTCGTCGTATCGAGGAACAAGGAGGAGACGTTGCCGGCGGCCTCATCGACGACGTACTCGTAGGTCAAGCCGGCCGCCGTCAAATTGGTCGAGGCGACCGGATCGGTATTGGCGCCGAGACTCACCGGGTTGCTGACCGAGGTCAGCGTGCCCGCCGCCGCCGCGAGGTACGAGGAGGCCGCGTTCGACGCGCCGTGCAGCGCGATGACGACACAGCCCGTGGTCAGCGTGAAGTCGAGGAATTCGGGACTCGTGCTCGGCAGCGTCGTGACCGGGCCGCCCAAGCTCGTCAGCGCTCCGCTGGTCAAGTTCAAGGAATATTCCGAGATGCTGTTGGAGCCCGCGTTTGCGACGTAGAGACTGCCCGCGCTCCCGATGATGCAGCCATCCACGATCGACGTCGGTTGCAGCGTGCCGGTCGGAACGGCGCCTCCCGCGAGCGGCAGCAGGGCGCCGAAGTTTTGATCGAGGCCGTAGCCCGAGAGCGTCGCGTCGCTCGAGTTCGTGACGTACAAATACGCGCCGACGATCCCGCAGGTGACCGCGACGTTCGCCACGGGGGCAGTCGTGACGACGCCGGTTGCATTCGCGACGACGCAGTACCACCCCGCGGGCGGCGTCAACACGGTCACGTCGTAGGCGGTCCCGCTGAGCTGAGCCGGGAACGCAAACGCGCCGTTGGCGCCTATGGGCAGGTTTTGACCGCCGTTGTTCTGCAGTACGAGTCCCGTGGTCCCTGCGGTCAGGCCCGTGACCGTGCCGCCGACCGTAAAGCTGTTCGTGGTGCAGGTCGCGTTGACGATGACGGTCGCCGAGCTCACGGTGCCCGTGCCATTGGGCACGACGCAGGTTTGACTCGGCGTCGTCGGCTGCGTCAGTACGGTGACCGCATAGGCACCGCCGCTCACGATCGGCGTCGTGAACGGGAACGTGCCGTTTGCGGTGAGGGTGAGATTATTGCCACCGTTGTCCTGAAACACGACGCTGCCGCCCGCTAGCCCTGCGAGATTGACGTCGATCGGGAACGAAGCCGTCGTGCAGGTCACGGTGATATTCGGAACCGCCCCGAGCGTTGCGGTGCCCGTGCCGTTGCCGACGACGCAGGTCTGCGTCGGCAGCACCGGTTGGCTAAACACCGTCACCGCGAAGCCGGAGCCGCCGGCGAGCGCGGTCGGGAAACTGGCGCTGCCGTTTTGCGTGATCGACAGATTGTCGCCGCCATTGTCCTGCAGCACGAGGCCGCTGCCCGTAAGGCCCGATACTTTCACGCTGATCACGATGTTGGGCGTACAGGCGATCGCGACGTTGGTGACGTTGCTGGTGCCGACGACGCCGGTCGCGTTCGTGAATGTGCAGGTCTCGCTCTGCTGGCCGGCGATGCTCGATGCCGTGACACTGTAGCTGCTGCCGCTCGGGATCGGCGTCGGGAACTGGAACGCGCCGTCGGTCGTTTCCGTGAGATTGTCGCGGGCGTTGTCCTGCAGCACGACCGCGCCTGCGCCGGTGATTCCCGTGATCGTGCCGCCGATCATGTAAGCGGGGTTGGTATTCGTCTTGCACGAGACGACGACGTTCGTGATGTCGCTGGCGGCGGTCGTGCCGGTGCCGTTCGTGATCGCACAATCCTGATAGGGATTGATCGGCGGCGTCAACACCGAAACACCGTAGTGCATGCCGCTCGGCAGACTCGTGGCAAACGCGAATGTGCCGTTCGCATTCACGGCCAAATTGTCGCCGCCGTCGTCTTGGAGCACGAGGCCCGATCCCAGCAGGCCGGTAACGCTGCCGCCGATCTGGTCCGAGCTCGACGTCTTATTGGCGCAGACCACGGCGATACCCGTGACGTTGGCGATTCCCACCGTGCCGCTGCCGTTGCTGACGACGCAAGTCTGGCTCGGTGCAAGCGGTTGCGACAGCACCGAGACGTTGTACGAATCGCCGGTGATCAGCGGTGTTGCGAACGTGAATGCGCCGCTCGCGCTGACGATCAGATTGTCGCCGCCATTATTTTGCAGTACCAATCCTGAGCCGCTGAGCCCGGTCGCGCTGCCGCCGACCATGAACTGATTTGCGGTCACGTATTCGGCGGTGTCGGTGCTGCTGACGCCGCCGCCTGAACACGCCGCAAGCAACCCGGCAGCGCACAGCAACAACGCCGGCGCCGGAGCAGTCCTTGGGAAATTCCCTGTTATCGCCATGAATCCCTAGCCTGCGCCTCGCCGTTTCCCTAGCTAAGCCACCAAACTACCGGCATCCCGACCAGTCACCGCCGTGGGCGCTGGATTGACCGCATTGTTGCCCGAGTTAATTCTTATCGCGTGAGTCGGAAGCTATCGCCGCCCACAACGGCTGTCAACCGAATTAAAGGGCGCCGGACAAGACGCTAGGCCAAAGCGCTTCCCAGCAGCAATAGTGGTTCTGATGCGCGAGCACGCGCACCGGCTCGCCGCCGCGCGCGCGCGCCGCGGCGACGACGAGCGAGGCTGGAGTATTGGTATCGTCCGCGCCGACCAGGTGCAGTATCTCGAGCGTGGCGCGTGGCGGCGGCAGATCGACGGGGCTCAGCGAGCCGGTCAGCGGGGAATAGCCGTGCAGCCGGCACCAAGCGTCCAGATCCAGATTCGCGCCGATCGTCACGACCTTCGACACCGCGTCCATTTGCTGCGCCATCAGCACGGCGAGCGTGCCGCCGCCGCTGTGGCCGAATAGTTCCAGGCGGTTCGCGCCGGCGCGCATGCGCTCGGCGTCCAATACCGCTTGCATGCTCGCGAGCACCTCGGGACCGAAGCGCCGTAGCGTCCAAAAAATGGGGCGGCAGGCGGCGTCGCGATGCGCCTCGAAGTAACACGGCCGCCCCACATAGATGCTTGGGCTGGGATCGAGGACCATCAATCGCAACATCAAGGGGTTGTGAGGCGTCGGATCGGCCGCGATGGTGTCGGGTTGGCGATAGGGCGTGCCGTCGCCCTCGATGTAGACGTGCAGCGTGCCGGCCCCGGCCCCGGCACGAGCAGGCGCGGCCGCGGAGTTGCGGTAGACGAGATGGCGAAAGCCGTCGCCGCTCACGATCTCGCGTGTAAATCCCCTGCGGCGCGCGAAATCATCGGCATGGCGAGCGGCGCTCGTGCATGCCGCGAGGCACAACGTCGCGATCAGCAACAAACCCGCGGCCCGCGCTTCGTTCATGGACGCGATCGTGACACATCCGCGCAGCGCCGGGCAGCTCGCCGCATGGATGGCCAACGAACATAACGAACATCATGGATAGACACGAATTATCGCTTTCATAATTACTATTCATTTTATCAATTGGTCAGACACGCTAAAGTGACACCTCGGTTCAAACGCGACCCCGAGGAAACCAGGTCCATGTCTCTGATCAATACAGAAGGCAAACCGTTCGAGGCAAACGCCGCTGTCGGCGGCGGCCTAGGCGCGGCGGCGGCCTGGGCACGGCGGGCAGCCGGGGCACGGTTGCTATCGTTTCGCCGGGTCCGGGTAATGGAACGGATCGGTGAGCCGCGGCTGACTGGGAACGGGCTTGCGCGGCAAAGGCGCGTCGCTGTTGGCGGCATCGAGCAGCACGGTGGCGAGCACCGTTGCGGCCTGGCGCAGATCCTCCGGTCGAACGTGATCGAAGGTGTCGAGATCCGTATGGTGGACGCGCGACATGTAGTCGAGCGGATCCTGAATGAATTGGAAAGCGGGCAGGCCGAGCTGGTTCATGAATACATGATCCGTCGAACCGGTCGGTGACGCGACCACGGCGGCGGCGCCCATGCTCGCGAGCGGCGCCAGCCATTGGCGAAATATCGGTACGACGGCGAAGTTACCCTCGGTAAAAATGCCGCGAATCCTGCCGGAGCCGTTGTCGATGTTGAAATACGCAGAGAGTTCGGCGAATCCCGGCAAAGTCTGCACCGGATAGGTGTCGCCGCCGAAGAACGGACCCAGCGCGGCGACCGCCGGATCGGCGTTCGGTGGGCGATGCGCCAGATGCTTGTCGACGTAAGCAGCCGAGCCAAATAAGCCCTGCTCCTCGCCCGACCACAGCGCAAAACGGATCGTGCGCTTGGGCTGGACGTGGAGGCTCGCGAGTATGCGCGCCGCCTCCATGACCACGGCGACGCCGGCGCCGTTGTCCGCGGCACCGTCGCCTGCGACCCAGCTGTCCAGATGCGCGCCGGCCATCACGTAGCCGGCCTTGCCGTCGGTGCCGGGAATGTCGGCGATAATATTGTAGGCATTGTGGTCGGCATCCTCGTAATGCACGCGAGTGTCGATTTCGACGCGTACCTCGCCGAGCTTGGCGAGCCGCGCGAGGCGCCGGTAATCCTCGGCGCCGATCTCCAGCGCCGGCAGCTTGTGCGTCTTGCCGGCCCGAAAACCATAGCCTTCGCCATGCAGCAGCCGACCCTCGGTACGCGACATCTGTATCCAAGCGAGCGCGCCCTCGGCGGCCAAGAACGCGTCGCGCTTGTCTCTGAAGGCGACGCGATCAATCAATTTCTGCCGTGCTTCAGGATCGAATACCGGCTCTTCGTACCGATCGAGTTTGGCGATGTCGGTATCGCTGAGGCGGTGGAACGGCGCGTCTTCGTCGTCCTTGATCGGCGCCGGCCAGGTCACGAGCACGATCTTGCCAGACAGTTTTCCCTTCCAGTCGGCGAAGTCTTTATCGTTGCTCATCGGTGCGACGATCACGGCTGCGCTCAATGGGCCCTCGGTGGACGGCGTCCAGGCGATCGGAATGGCTCGCAGCATCAACGGTCGCGGCGCGACCATGCGCGCCTGCGAGGATTCGATCCACCATCCGCGGCCGAAGTCGTAGCCCTCGGCGCGCACGTCCTTGAGTCCCCATGCCTTGAATTTTTCCTGGGTCCAGCGCTCGGCGGCGCGCATCGACGGCGAGTTGGTCATGCGGCCGCCGATCTGATCCGCGAGATACTCCGCCGTATCGAGAACTTCACCGTGGTTGAACGCCGCATCGGAAATGCGATTGATCATAGCCGCATCGACCGTGGATGCAGCGCCGGCGAGTGCAGGCGCAACCAGCAGCAGAACAGCGCTCGATCCGAGCAAGGCTTGATGCGTCACATTCCCTCCGTATGCGCGCTGATGACGCTCATGATCGCCACGAAATGGCAGGCGACGCCGCCGAGCACGAACAAGTGCCAAACCGCATGCGCGTACGGCTGGCGCTTCCATAGATAGAACGGCACACCGCCCGTGTAACACAAGCCGCCGGCGACGACCCAGGCGAACTGCGCGCTCGTCAGATTGGCGCTGAGCTGTTTGAAGGCGACGACCCCGATCCAGCCGATCACGACGTACAACACCGTCGAGAGCAGCGGAATGCGCAGACCGCCCGCCATCTTGGTCGCGACGCCGAACACCGCGAGCGCCCAGACGATGCCGAGCAAGGCCCAGCCCAGGGAGCCGCGCACCACGCCGATCGTGAATGGCGTGTAGGTGCCGGCGATCAGGATGTAGATCGCCGAGTGATCCAACTTGCGCAAGATTGCTTTGAGGCCGGGACGCTTCACCATGTGGTACAAAGTCGATGTACCGAACATCAACAGGGCGCCCATGCCGAACGCGACCGCGCCGACGATGCGCCAAGCGCCGCCGTGCATCGCGGCGATGACGATCATCCACGGAATGCCGACGGCCATGGCCGCGACACCGATCGCCGCCGTCACGGAGTGCGCAATCTCCTCACGGTGCGAATAAGGGTGGTAGGCATTCATGGAGAAGAGACTACCTTGGCGGTCGCGCGAATGCGAGCCGTGCGGGCGGCATCGGCCTCGATGAGTTACATTGCAACAACCCAGGTACGCGAGCGATGTCATGCATAAAGAAACTGCCGTGGAGCCGTCGAACACGCCCGAGCGCGGCGCCGCGCCGATTGCCGCCGCGGCCGATGCGCGCGCGCCGGATCCGCCGCCGCTCGACCAACATCAGCTCGTCGATCGCCAGTTCGGCGCGACGGCTGCCGCCTACTTGACGAGCAGCGTGCATGCCGCGGGCGCCGATCTCGACGACCTGGCCGCGCGCGCGTCCGCGGAGCGGCCGCCGCGAGCGCTGGATCTCGGTTGCGGCGCGGGACATGTGAGTTTTGCGCTCGCGCGCGGCGGCGCGGGCCGGGTCGTCGCCTATGATTTGTCGCCAGAAATGCTCGGCGTCGTGGCCGCAGAGGCGCTCGCGCGCGGCCATGCGAACGTCGAGACGCACGCCGGGTCCGCCGAGAGCCTGCCCTTCGCGGCCTCGAGTTTCGATTGGGTCGTGAGCCGCTATTCGGCGCATCATTGGCTCGACCTACCGCGCGCGCTCGCCGGCGCGGCGCGCGTCTTGAGGCCGGGTGGCCGCCTCATCGTCATCGACGTCGTCACGCCGGAAGCGCCGCTGCTCGACACGGTGCTGCAGACGCTCGAGATCCTGCGCGACGCGTCGCACGTGCGCAATTACCGTATTTCGGAATGGCGGCAGATGCTCACCAAAGCGGGCTTCGGCGCGCCGAGCGTCCATGGCTGGAAGCTGCCGCTCGAATTCAACAGCTGGGTGCGGCGCATCGCGACGCCGCCCGAGCGGGTGCTGGCGCTGAAGACCGTCATCAAGGCCTTGCCCGCCGAAGCGCGCGAATATTTTCGGATCGACGCCGCGCTCGGCTTCGCGACGGATTGCGCTTGGATCGAAGCGAAGGCGCTCTAGCCGGCGCGGCTCAATGCAGCGAGTCGATGATGATCGCGGCCGCGCGATCGGCGCCGTCCTCGGTCGTCACCTGATCGCGTGCCAGCGCGGCGCGCACGCGATAGGCATCGTTGCCGAGCAGTTCCGCGAGCTCGCGCGTCGCGCTCGCGGCCGTGTAGCGCGCGGGCGCCAGAGTGCGCGCGACGCCGATACGCACCGCGCGCGCCGCATTGTCGAGCTGGTCGGCGAAGTGGGGCACGATCAATTGCGGGCGTCCGGCGCTGAAAGCTTGGGCGAGCGTGCCGATGCCGCCGTGATGGATCAGCGCCGCGGCGCGCGCAAACAGCAAGGAGTGCGGCGCATAGTCGGCGACGTAGACATCGTCGGCTCGCACGTTCGCGAACCCGGGCAGCTGAGCCTCGCCGACCAGCAGTACGGCGCGGGACCTGCGTTCATGAACGCCTCGAGCCGCGGATCGAGCGCGGCACCAAGGCCGTCGGCGCTGTCGTAGCGCGCGAAACCGACGACCATCGAGCGCGCGGGATAATCGGGTTGGACGCCGCCAAGCAAGCTCGAGTACAGGCCGATTGCCGTGCCGCGCGCCGAAAATTGTGCGTCGATGAGTGCGTTGCGCCGATCCGCCGCAAGACCTGCGGCGGCGCGTATGGCCGCGATCGGCTCGAACAGGCGCGCGGTCGCGCGCTTTGCGCCTCTATAGAGAATTCGCGTGGGTACGGGCCCAAGGCGGCGCAGCAGGCCGCTCAGCCACTCGGCCTTCGGTATCACGGGCGGGTCGTAGGCGGATAGGAACATCATCGGCTGCAACACGATCGCGATCCAGTCGATGCCGCGCTGTTCCGCGGCGAGGCGCGCGCCGAAGGCGAGGCCGCTCGTGACCAGAAGGTCGGCACCGGCCGACAGTGCGAGCATGTCCTCGTAGCCCTCGCGCACGAACGGCAGCACGGCCTTGGCCAGCAGAAACTCGTTGCTCGCGATTATTCTTCCCGCGAGTTCGGCTCGGCTCATCGCGAAATGCCGCTCGATCTCATCGAAGCTCGGCCGCAGCGGCGCAAATGCGATGCCCGCGGCCTCCACCTTGGCGCGGTATTCGGCGGCCGTCGCGAGTATCGGGTCCAGTCCGCGGGCGCGCAAGCTCAAGGCGATCGCCATGAACGGATGCAGGTCGCCGAGCGATCCCACGGCGACGAGCACGACTTTGCGCTTCGAGTAATCCTTGCGCGCGCTCATCAGGCGCCTAGGTACAATGGGCCGATCGCGCCGCCAGCCCGGCCGGCATACAGGATTTCCGTTCGAATGAATTTAGTGAACATCGTCATTCTCGCCATCGTGCAAGGTCTGGCCGAGCTGTTGCCGGTCTCGAGTTCCGCGCACGTGGTGGTCGCGGAGAAGCTGCTCGGCCTCGATCCATCCTCGCCGCCGATGACCTTGCTGTTGGTGATGCTGCATACGGGCACGATGTTCGCGGTCATTGTGTACTTCTGGCGCACGTGGCGCAGCACCTATTTCCAAAGTGTGGCCGCGTTTCGCCGCATCGCCGTGCGCGTCATCGCGGCGACTGCGGCCACGGCCGTGGTCGGCGGGGCGCTCATCGAGCTCATCGAAAAGACCGCTTTTCCCAGTCTGCCGCATGCCGAGATCGAGGACCTGTTCAGCCATCTCGAATTCATCGCGCCGGCGCTCGCGGCCGCGGGCGTGTTGATTTTGATTGCCGGCTTGCTCGAGCGAAAAAACACGCTGCGCGGTGCGGGTGCGGGTGCGGAGCGCGAGAGCGACCCGGACTTGAGACAGGCCGGTTTGATCGGCGCCGTGCAAGGCCTGTGTCTGCCGTTTCGCGGATTCTCGCGCTCCGGCGCGACGATCTCCGTCGGCTTGCTGCTGGGGCTGACCAAGGCCGGCGCCGAGACGTTCAGCTTCGCGTTGGCCGTGGTGTTGACGCCGCCCGCGGTGGTGCGCGAAGGCTGGCGTTTGGCGCGCGCCGAGCGTCTCGCGGGTGCCGCCGACTTGGGCCCGGTCGCGCTGATGAGCGTGCTCGGCGCACTCGTTGCATTCGGCGCAGGCCTCGTCGCGCTGAAATGGCTCAGCGGCTGGCTCGAGCGTGGACGCTGGTATCTGTTCGGCATCTATTGCCTCGTGGCCGCGGCGGCCGTGTATGGCTTGCACAGCGCGGGTTATTGAGGGTCACGCATGATCGATCTGCAGCGTCGCGATCTCATCAAGAGTTTGGCGGTATTGCCGCTGGTGCCGTTGCGGCGTGCCGAGCCCGATCTGATTCTCTATGACGGACGCTTTTATACGATGAATCCGCGACAGCCCGAGGCCGGCGCGGTGGCCATTCGCGACGGGCGCATTTTGAGCGTCGGCGCCTCGAAGGACATCCTCGCGCTCGCGACCCGCCGCACACGCCGCGTCGATCTTGCGGGCCGGCGCGTGCTGCCCGGATTCAACGATGCGCACGCCCATCCCGCGGCCGGCGGGCTGCAGCAACTCACGATGGTCGCCTGCGATAAAACCTCGATCGATGCGATCCTCGCGGCGCTGCGGGAGCGCGCCGCGGCGACCGCGCCGGGCCACTGGGTGCAGGGTTTTCTATACGACGACGGCAAGACGCCGCGCATGTTGACGCGCGCCGATCTCGACGCCGCCGTGCCCGATCACCCGGTCGTCGTCACGCATCGGGGCGGCCATACCGGCTATGCGAATTCGCTGGCGCTCGCCGCGATCGGTGCGACGCGCGACACTGCCGATCCGCCCGGCGGCCGCTTTGATCGCGATGCCGCCGGTGAACTCAACGGGCGCATCGCCGACAAGGCGCTCGAGACGCTGCAGGCCAAGATTCCCGACGAGAATACGCGCGACGATCACCGGCGCGGCGTGGAGTTGATCTCGAAGCTGTATGCAAGCCGCGGCATCACTTCCGCTTGCGAAGCCGACACCAGCCCCGACGATCTCCAGGCTTATCAAGATGCGCGCGATGCAGGCACGCTGAGCTATCGCGCCTATTGCCTCATGGACGCAAGTTTTCTCGACCGCTACATCGCGGCCGGCGTGCACACCGGTTTCGGCGATTCCATGGTGCGCATCGGCGCGATCAAACAGTTCGCCGACGGCTCCATCTCGGAGCGCACGGCATGGCTTGCGGAGCCCTACCTCGACATACCGAATTACTTCGGCGTCGAGCGCGGCACGCGCGCGAGCCTTTATGCGGATTCCCGCAAGGCCTGGCTCGCCGGCTTCCAGCTCGCGACGCACGCGAACGGTGAACGCGCGATCGATCGGATGCTCGGAATCTATGAGCAATTGCAGCGGGAATCGCCGCGCCGCGATCCGCGTTTCCGTCTCGAACACTGCACCGTCGTGACGCCCGAACTCATCGCGCGCATGCAAGCGCTCGGCGTGATCCCCGTGCCGTTTTCCGGCTACGTGAATTTTCATGGCGACGTGCTGCATTTCTATGGCGAGGAGCGCGCGCGGCGCATGTTCGCGCACCGCTCGTTCATCGATGCGGGGCTGCGGCCACCGGCTTCTTCGGACTACACCGCGAGCCCGCCGGCGCCGATGCTGTGGCTCTATTCGGAGACGACGCGCATGGATCCGACCGGCCATGTGTGGGGCGCGAATCAACGCATCACGCTGCCGGAGGCGCTGCGCTGCGCGACGCTCAACGGCGCCTATGCGAGCTTCGAAGAGCATGACAAGGGTTCGATCGAGGTCGGCAAACTCGCGGATCTGGCCGTGCTCGCCGCCGACCCGTTCGTGCGCCCTGTCGAGGAATGGCAGGCCATCGGTGTCGAAAGGACGCTGCTCGGCGGCCAATGGGTCTACGAATCTTGAGGTGAGGGTTTGGGTCCCAGGTGGGTGTCGTATCAAGGCGCTGGACAGGCTGGCACCCCGGGGACGATAATTTTCTGGCGGACCTGACGCGAAGTCCATGGAGTAAATGATGACGCGAGATAGCGCAAAGTGACCACGCCGCGAATTGGCCGAGGCGCAGCAACATTCAAGCGGCTGCAGCGAGGCCTGCGTTGAGTCCCCCGGCCGCCCGCGTCGGCGACATGGTGCTGCAAACCATTCCGCACTGCCACGCGCCGATCCACCCGCCGGCGCCGGCGCCGACGCCGCTGCCGCACCCGGGATTGCCGCTCGCGATCATGCCGCCGGGTGCGCCGACCGTATTGATCGGCAGCATGCCGGCGGCGACCGTGACGTCCATGACGATGCCGTGTTTGCTGCCGGGTTGTATACCCGCGGGACCCGGCATGATCATGATGGGCTCGACCACGGTATTGATCAGCAGCTTGCCGGCCGCGCGGGTCGGCGATCAGACGCTGCATTCGTCCTGTGTCGCGCCGATCCCGAGTCCGATGGGGCAAGTCATGCCGCCCGGCTGCGTCACCGTCATTATCGGCGGCTAGCGGGTGGATCTCGGGCCGCCTCGCGGCTTCTCGCCCCATTGTCCGATCTGCCGCACGCGCGGTACCGATTCCCCATTGCGAGTATCCGTCTGGCAGGACACGCAGGGGGGTCAGGGTATCCTGAGCTGCCCGGCCGCAGACTGCGGCGGGCGGTTCCCGGTTATCGACGGCTTGCCGGTGCTGGTCGCCGACCTGCCTCGGTTTCTGAGCGACGCGAGCGTTTATCTGCTGTCGCGAGACGATTTGTGGGCGCCGATCGCCGATCTCTTGGGATCGGTTCTACCGCCCGGCAGCTGGTTCGATGCGACCCGGCAACATTTGTCGGGCTATGTGCGTGACCATTGGGGCAGCAGCGATGCCACGGATCAGGCCACGCCGCCACCCGGACAAGCCTGGGCTTTGGCTCAGGCGGGACTCGCGTTGGCCGGCGCGGTCTCGGGGCCGATCGTGGAGCTAGGTGCCGGCGCGGGCGGCGTGACGCGCGCCTTGGCCGACCGATTCGATACGCCGGTCCTGGGGCTCGACTTGTCGGCGCCGCTCGCACGGTTCGCCGCACGTGCAGTGCGCGGTGGCCGGTTTCGCTATCCGCTGCGCCTGGCCGGTACCGCTTACGAGGAGCGTGAGATCGTCGTGCCGCCGCCGCTCAATCTCAACGTCAGTTTCTGGATTGCCGACGCGCTGGTCCCGCCGCTTGCCCCGGGGACTGCCGGACTCGTGGTCGCGCTCAATCTGCTCGACTGCGTTGCCGACCCCGCGGCTCTGATGCGATCGGCCGCCGCGCTATTGCGGCCCGGCGGGCAGTTGCTGCTCTGTACGCCGTTCGATTGGAGCACCGCGGCGACGCCGGTGGGGGCCTGGTTGGGCGCGCGGGCGACCGAGGCGGCCGCGCCGGACGTCGGCCTCTGGGCGCAGAAGTTAACCGGTCTCGCGGTGGTCGCGCGCAGCGCCGACCTCGGTTGGGATGTGCGCGTGCATGCGCGAGCGACCATGCATTATCGCGCGGAACTGCTCGTGCTCAGAAGGCCCGAATGAACATTGCGTCCGGCCGCGCTCGCTCGTAGTCTCTCGCCATGCGCGTCTTGTTCCTGGAACTGGATACGGAAAACGAATGGGCGGTAGCCTCTCTGGGCCCGGCTTTCCTCGCTGCCTGGCTGCGCCGGCATGGGCATGAGGCCGCATTTCTGCGCATACCGCAGGATCAGCCGGTCGTCGCGATCGCCGATGCCGTGCGGCGGGAAACGCCCGGACTCATTGGGGTGTCGCTGACCACGCGGCAATGGCTGCGCGCACGCGACGTGCTCGGCGGATTGCGGCGTATCAGCGATGTTCCGGTCATCGTCGGCGGCTTGCACCCGACTTTTTCGCCCGAAGAGGTGCTGCGCCACGAGGGTATCGATTACCTGTGTCTCGGCGAGGGCGAGGCGGCGCTGCTCGATTTGGTCACCGCGCTCGAGTCCGGGCGCAGCGGCGTGGATGGCACTACGCCCAACATTTGGGCCAAGGGCGGTACAAGGCCGGCTTTGCGCAACCCGATCGAGCCGCTCGATGCATTGCCGTTCATGGCGCGCGATCTGCTCGATGAACGCTGGGGTGTCCGGCATATCACGACCCAGCGCGGCTGCCCGTTTCCCTGCACGTTCTGCGCCGCGCGCATGTACGACAAGCTCTACGCATCGCTCGACACCACCCGCTACGGCCGCCGCCGTGGTCAAGCGCATGTGCTCGCCGAACTCGCCGAGCTGCGCAGCCAGGGCCCGCTCAATTACGTGATCTTCCTCGACGATACCTTCACGATCCAGCACGCCTGGGTACGCGAATTCTGCAAGGTCTACGGCAGGGAGTTCGCCGTACCGTTTTCCTTGAATGCGCGGGTCGAGACGGTCAGCGAAACCATGCTGCGCGAACTGGCCGCGGCGGGCTGCAAACACATCATCTATGGCGTGGAAAGCGGCAGCGAACGCGTGCGGCGCGACATCATGAAACGCCACGCGAGCAATCAGCGCTTCCGCGACGTATTCCGATGGACGCGTGAGGCCGGCATCATGGCGACGGCCAACTACATCGTCGGCACGCCGGGCGAGAGCCGCGCCGAAATGGCGGAAACCATCGCGCTACACGAGGAGCTCAAGCCGGTCGACTTCGGCGTGTTCGTGTTTTACCCCTATCCCGGTACCGAGCTCTACCAGATGTGCCTCGCGAACGGGTATTTGCCCGCCGATTACCTCACGCGGCCCGCGAATCATCGCCAATCGATTCTGAATCTACCGGACGTCACGCAGGCGGACATCGCCGAGGTCTACGAGCAGTGGACCAAGATCCGCGTCGCCTCGGCGCTGCATCGGGTACCGGTGGCCGATCCAGCCTCGGTGGAGGCGGGAATCCGCGCGCGCGCCGCCAGCGGCTAACGCCTGCGCGTCAGTTGGTCAGTTCGTCAGTTGGTCTCGGCCGGCATGCGTCCGGTACCGCCCGACAGAATATTGCGGCCACTGTCGAGAAACCGTTGCAGGCGGGCTGCGTACTGCTTGCCGTCACCACGTACCGAGGCGAGCGTCACGGCGGCGGCGACCGCGGTGCCGGTTTGTTCCGGCAACGGCGGTATCTCGCGCTCTCCGGGAGGCGCCAACGAATCGCCGCTCCAGAATGCCGCGACGCCGGTCCACGCCTCGGCGGTCGTGAAGCCGCCGTGTTCTGCATGCACCATCGCCTCGCGACGCAGCGCATCCTTCTGCTGCCGCACCCACTGTTCGGCGTTTTCGAGCGCAAGCTCATCCTCGTCGCTGAGGTCCCGGGGTGCCGTATTGCTCGCGCACATGCACGCCCACCAGACGCCTTCGCGCTTGGGCAAAGCATGCGCGAGCATCCGCACCGCCTCGAATGCGAAACCCGCGGCCTGCAGGCGATCGAGCGCATCGCCGACGTCGGTGCAGCCCTGCAGCGTCGTCTGGGCCTCCGGCGGCAGCACTGCACGGCTCATCAACGTCGCGACATCACTCACGGCGAGTTTTGTAAAAGTGCCCGGCATATCAATTGACCGCCTGCGATTTTACGCGCTTCGTTGCTCCTTGGCTGCAGCCGGCATCGATGCGATCGTGCTGCCGCGGCGTGCCGCCATGGCTTAAGCAGTTCGCGCCAGTACGATAAGCCCCAAGCCCAGAAGGAAGCACGCAAACATCGCGCTGATGAGCCAGGACGTGCCCTTCGGCGCGGCGCGAAATTCCTTCCAGATGAACACACCCCAGACCGCTGCGACCATCGTCGCGCCCTGTCCCAGGCTGTAGGAGATTGCAAAGCCGGCACGGCCCGAGGCAATCAGATTGAACGACATGCCCACGCCCCAGACGATGCCGCCGAAAATGCCGCTGAGGTGCGTGCCCAGGCTGCCCTTGAGATAGTCGGGGACGCCGACCGGCGCGCCGACGAACGGCTTTTTCATCGCGAACGTGTTCCAGACGAAGTTGCTGAGGAAGATTCCGACCGCAAGCACGAATACGGCGGCGTAAGGACCCATCTTGCCCGGCTCGGCGACCGTGGGATCGGCATCCATGGCTGCGGCCACGAAGCGGTAGAAAGTACCCATGAGCACGCCGCAGGCGATCGAGAGTACCAGGCCCTTGGTGCTGACGCCGGTGTTGCCGCCCGTGAGGCGCCGGTACGCAATCGCGTCGATGACGATCGCGAGCGTCACCAGCAATACGCCCGCCGCGAGCAATTCGACGTTGCCGACCGGAGCCGCGACGTAGTTGGTGATCACGCCGATCACGAGCGCAAGCCCGATGCCTACCGGAAATGCGACCGCCATGCCGGCGATCTCGATCGCCGCGACGAGCAGGATGTTGGCGAGGTTGAATATCACTCCACCGACCAGAGCCGAGTGGATGCTCGCACCCGAGGCCTGCGTGAGGTCCGCAACGAACGACCGGCCCTCCTCACCGGTGCTGCCGAGGGTGAGGCCCAGGCCCAGTGTCAGCAGCAGCACGCCGATCGAATAATCCCAATAGAAGAGCTCGAACCGCCAGTCCTTGTGCGCGAGTTTTTTGGTGTTTGCCCACGAACCCCAGCAGAGCATCGTGATTACGCAGAATATGACCGCCAGAGCGTAGCTGTGCACAACGAACATGAATTGATCCCCTTCTTTTTTGTGGTTCGAGTCCGTCAGGCGCCGCGCCGCGTCCACTGCGCTTCGAAAACCGAGCGCTCAGGAAAGGACTTCTGCGTGCCCGCGCCGGTCGTGGAGAGCGCCGCATACAGGTTCGCGCGCGCGACCGCCTCGAGTTCGGGCATACCCTCGCCGAGGAACACCGACAGACTGCCGATGAAGGCATCACCCGCACCGCTCGTATCGACGGCAGCGACGGAGTAGGGAGGCACGACGGTGGCCCCGGCGGCATCGGCGAGCAGTGAGCCGCGTGCGCCAAGCGTGATCAGCACGCGCCGAAAGCCCTGCGCGAGTAGCGCCGCGGCGCAGCCCTTCGCCTCGTCGATGGTGTGCACCGGTAATTGGCTGATCAGTTCGGCCTCGGTCTCGTTGGGGATGAAGTAGTCCGCCGCAACGAGTTCCGCGATCGAAGCGGGCAGCGCCGGCGCGGGGTTCACGATGCAGCGGATGCCGCGCGCCTTGGCGAAGCGAATCGTATGGTAAATCGTCTCGAGCGGAATCTCGAACTGCAGGATGATGGTCTGCGCCTGGGCGAGATCGGCGGCCGCGGCATCGACGTCGGCCGGCGTCAGCGTGTCGTTCGCACCTTTGACGACGATGATGCGATTCTGTCCGCCGGGCTCGACGAAGATCGGCGCGACCCCCGTGGATACCCCGTCGGCGAAATGCACGTGCGTGGTATCAATGCCGAACGACGCCAGGTTTTTGATCGTGGCATCGCCGAACAGGTCGCGGCCGACTTTACCGACGATCATGACATCGGCGCCGCAGAGCCTCGCGGCCACGGCCTGATTGGCGCCTTTGCCACCGAATCCCAGGTCGAAACTCTTGCCGAACAAGGTCTCACCGGCGCGTGGGAACACGTCGGTGAATGTCGTCAGATCGGTCACGAGGCTGCCGACTACGGCGACACGGGGCGGGCTCGGCATGGGGATTCGCATGAAAACGTCTGCTCAGCCTTGAGGGTGCGCCGATTATCCAGTATTCGGCGTGCGCTTGTTGGAGCAATGTTTCGTACCGCGCCTCGGTGCGGGGCCGCGCGCTAAGCCGTGCGCGCAGCGCCGATCTCATGGTTTTCGCGCCGACACTGCATCGCAAACTCCAAGATGAGCCGGCTCGCGTGGGGCCCGGCGGCGTCGTTGAACTCATAGCGGCTATCGCCGCCGCTCCACGCATGGCCTAATCCTTCGACCAAGACCTTGCGCAGCACGGTCCGGCCCTGCCGCATATAGTCCTGCCGGCGGTAGCCGTGCCCGGCGCCGTCGATATGCCGCTCGGCGGACGCGACGAGCGCACCTGCGCTCGGATCGAGGAATTCGGCGCGTTCCTTGAGTTGCTCGATGATTTGATCCGCGTTCACGGGATTCACGGTCGTGTCGCGCTCCCCGTGCATCACGAGCGTCGGCACCGTGACCTCGGCTTTTCCCGCCTCGCGCACGAGTCGCTGTGCCTTGTCGATGGCAGCTGGCGACGCCCCGGAGCGCATCGCGGCGAGCGCTTGTATCGGCGAGCTCGCCACCCCGTACATCAGGCCGGAGTGAATCGCGCACGCGGCAAATAACCGACTATGGCGGACCGCCAGCACGCAGGCCATCGCACCGCCGGCCGACATCCCCACGAGATAGACGCGTCGCGGATCAATGGGCCGGCGCTGCGTGACTTGCTCGATCAGACGCGCGAGCAGCGCGGCCTCTCCGTGACCCGCAATCGAGGCCGGTTCGAACCAATTCCAGCAGCGCTGCGGGTTTGCGCGCTCGTTTTGTTCCGGATAGAGCACCGCGCAGCGGTCTTCTTCGGCCAGGCTGTTCATGCGCGTTCCGCCGGCGAAACTTACCGCATCCTGCGTGCATCCGTGCAGCATGACGATCAGCGGCAAGCCGTCGCGACGCGAGGAGCCGCTCGGTAGATACAGCCGATAGCCGAGTTCGACGTGCGGACTGCGCCTCAGCAGCGCCAGCGCGAGCGGGTTTCTGAATCTCGCCGCGAGAAATCGACTGCGACCGGGCAGCCGCGGCACGGCCGGCGTGCCCGGCGATTCGGCAGGGGCTTTGTTCTTGAACCAACGACGCAAAAAACCCAACATGCACACCATCTCCGCGAAACAGCTGCCACTGTAGCAAAGATGGCGCGGTAATCTCGTAGCAGATCACAAACGGCAACGCGAAAAACGAAGACACTGCTCCGCGTCAGAACAATCCGCCGAGAAGTGCGCCTGCGCCGACGCCGGCTTGATAAGAGACATTCATTCCGGCCATGAACAACATCGAAGTTGCGGTTTCGAGCAGTTTGGTTTCGGCGTAGCCCATCAGCAGCGTTCCGGCGCCCGGAACCATGACGCCGGCGCCCGTGGATGCAACGACGGCCGCCAAATGCATCGGATCCATGCCGAGCAGCATTGCGTAAGCGGAACCGCCGACGGCAAGCCCCCCGCCAACCTGAACGAACATGCAGACGCCGGTAATATCGTCGCGCGTCAATTCGCGGCCTTTGAACGTATCGAGAATACAGACCTTCCCGGTGCTCGGCAGCGCGGTAGGGGCAACCCCGGCACCGACGCTGAGTTTGCCGATCTTCGGCAACTTATAACCGAACGCGATGCCGCCGCCGGCCGCGCCATATTTAAACGTGACATCCGTGCCCGAAGGATCCGTCAAGACGATTTTGCCCGCTTCCGCGAGCACGAACTCGACGCCGACTCCGCCGCTACCGGACGTGTTGTACTTCCATTTACTTTTTCTCAAGATGTTGATCATGAGCGCTGCTCCTAAGGATTATTCTAGTGAACGGTAAAAGCACCCGCTGCGGAGGCATTTGCGACCGCGGCGATTAGAAATGCGACGCCGAGCGCAGCCAACAACAGCGGCGTAAACCACAGCGTGCCGAACGAGTCGACGCGGGCATCGCCCGCCGGATCGCCGGCATCGTAGAGGATACGGACACGCTCGCCAGGATGGTAGGCAAAGGTCCAACCGCCCTGTGGAAAGGTAATGCTTTGGCCCGATGGGGTCACGAATCGGACCTTCGGGTGAGATCCCGCTGCGCGCACGTCGATTACCGATCCTTGCGCGACAGCGGCGTTGCGAATGAAGTTGCGGGTTGCCACGCCGATGTAAATGGCGGCGGTCAGCAGCACGAAGCCGATGATCGCGAATAGCGCTCCCACAATGAGTTCCGGTCGTGCGGCAGCGGGAAGCGTCATGCCTCTCTCGGAATAGAAGATCCAGGCGATCAGTATAACTCGGCTCTTGCGCGATGCGCCTTGACTCTCGGTTCGCCGCAAAATAGTGTGGATTCGTTGGCAACCCGGGAACAATCGACGCAAGGAGCACGCCATGGCCGACATCAACGATCAGATCAATCGTATGAACGAGCTTAATACCAAATGGAAGGTATATTGCAGCGGTACCGCCGAGCCCGAGCGGTATTGCGAGATATCGCGCGATCTTTATCAAGTCCGCAATGCCGGCTGGAATGGCAACCCGCCGCTCGCGACGTGGCCACCGGATCTCATCGATCCCGACGATGCGATGATGGCGGCCGTCGAACATTATTTCCTGTCTCGGTGCTGGGTCGGGACGGGCAAGTTTCCCGCATGGGAAGTGCGCGCCATGAACGTCATTTACGATATGGGGAAAGCCGCCGGCGTGACGCCGCGCCATAACCCCAATAAGCCGACATCAAAGCTCACTGCGCTGCAAATGGCGGCGAAGGTCGCGGGAGTTCGTGATGGCGAGGCGGACCTCGCCAAGTCGGGAAAGAGCGCCCCGTGGGTCAGTATGCCTCCGAAGTACTACTGAGTCGCTCGCCATTCCCGAACTCAGCGAGGCCGCGGCGCGCAGGCCTCGCTGAGCTGTTTTCGATCGAGATCAGGGTTTGAGCTGACCGCGAATCTCACCGGACTTGTTGGCGGCGCTATGCACGTTCACATAGAGTTTGCCGGCCATGAATGCCGCGTACTGATCGTCGGTGAGCTTCGTTTCGGCGGGGACCGACCAGACGCCGTCGGCACCCTGGGTCAGCTTGATGATGACCGGCCCGTTCTCGCCGGCGGCGCCGAGATGAACGTGCGCCATCGTGCCCTCGATGCCGGTCGTCTTGATCATGCCACTGACGGATTTATCCGCCGCGATCTTGAAGGTTCCGGTCCCGGATGCCGTCGTCGTCACCGGCGGCGTTTCCTCGGTGCCGCTCAAGTGCACTTTCACGTCGCCGGCGAGCGCCGATCCGCTGCTCGCCAAGATCGCCGCCGCCGCGATCGCCGGGCGAACGCCGAGTATTTTGAAGAGTTTAG
>Ga0209415_10001718_pt1 | contig 41668 bp, 36 predicted proteins | sample PeaSoiSIISIP2007_FD_187696 | JGI IMG/M metagenome (GOLD analysis project Ga0209415, IMG submission 187696) | Peat soil microbial communities from Weissenstadt, Germany - SII-SIP-2007 (SPAdes) (version 2) | ecosystem: Environmental > Terrestrial > Soil > Wetlands > Peat | place: Germany...
TTCCGCGCGGCTCGCCCAGATCCCTCGCTGCGCAGAGAACGCTTGCTCGGGATGACAAATCAAACTGAGCCACTACCTGGTCGTCTTGACCGGTCGTCTGGAAAGGAGGATTTCCCGAATTTAGCGGGATGTCTCGGCCGGAACCGGCGACGCTGCCCGCTTGACCGTTACAGGTTGCGAAGTCGAGCTTTTGTGAGGGGAAGAACTCTTCCGCAAGGCCGTCCGGCGTTCCGCAAGCTTTTTGCTGTTGAAATCGCGCACGATACGCGCCACGTAAGCCTCGGTTTCATAATAGGGCGGGACACCGTGGTACTGCTCCACGCGCTGTGGGCCAGCGTTGTAGGCGGCCAGCGCCTTGATCAAATCGAAGTTGTAGCGCTCAAGCAGCTCGCGCAGGTATTTTGTGCCGCCTTCCACGTTGGCTCTGGGATCGAATGCGTTGGCCACCCCCAACCGCGTCGCGGTCTGCGGCATCAGTTGCATCAGGCCCTGGGCTCCCTTGCGGGATACCGCCTGTGGATTAAAGCCGCTTTCCGCATGGATCACACTATTTACGAGGTCCGGATCAAGATGGTGACGGCCACTGATGGCATCGATCACGGCGGGCAAGTTCTGCGAATTGGCAGTCGTTGTGGGCGGCGACAAGTCTGGCTCGAAGCGGTCGATTTCAGCCGTAGGAACATCCACATATCCGCTGCGATCCGGGCTCAAGTAGAGACGGGTGACGGAGCCAATAGCCTCGCGTCGCTCGTGGCGGATGGAAAAGCCGTTATGCAGGACGGCAACATCAGCTCCAACCACGGGCAGGGGGACACTGACAAATCCAAGTACGACGATTTGGATCAACCACTTCATGCGACAAATGAACGATCTGACAGGCGGAACTTGCACCTCTGGGCATGCTCCCACCCGCACCCAAGGTTCTCCACCCTGCTAAACGCCGACGCGGGAGCCCAGTGCCTGCTCAATCGCAGCGGCTACTCCGCTCTGGTCGTTGGGAAGGGTCACCGCCCAGCCCTTTGCCTTCAATTCTTCCGATGCATTTCCCATGATAAACGGCAGCCCGGCGAAGGCAAGCATCTCAATATCGTTGTAGTTATCACCAATGGCCATGACCTGTTCGCGGGAGAAGCCCCGGTATTTGGCCCAGCGTTCGAGAGCGTGGCCCTTGGAACACCCGTGATTAAGCACATCAACAATCGAGAGGTCGCGTAGAGGATATTCCGTGCGCAGAACCGTAATGTCTTTTTCCAATCCGCTTGATTGGATCGCCGCCAGGGCTTGATGCATGCGGGGAATCTTGCCGCAAAACATGGCTTGCACGGGGTCGGTGGTAAGAGAGTCTTCCAGCGGGATGACGAAATCAATATATTGCAGGTTCTTCTCCAGCCAGCGCTGAATGCTGGCGTTTAACTCGTTCATACGTTCAAGCACCACCGCGCCTTTACTCTCCGTGTCGAAGGTCAAGACCGTATTGCCGCGGAATTCGCGCATCGCAATACAAAGCTCACGGCAGGTCCCGGCGGGAAGCAGATCGCGGTGGAAAGTTTCGCCGGAAAGGGAGCGAGTGATCGCGCCGTTGGAACTGATCAGCCAGAAATCGAATCCAAGCTGCTGCGCAATGGGAAGGGCAAACGTGTGCCGCCGCCCAGTTACCAGCAGGACCTCCACGCCCTCCTGGTGGGCGCGGCGCAAGGCAGTCAGATCAGCCTCGGAAATCTGAAATTGAGGATTGAGCAGGGTGCCGTCAATATCGGCGGCCAGCAGGCGAATGGGAGGTCTCACCATTTGTCATTCTAGCATCGAGGCCCTCGGGGTCCGGTCAGATTTCGTTGCTGAATACTGCAATCGCTTTTTTCGGGTCCTGCGAATGGTATCGCGCCCTGAGATTGGCACCCGAAACCGGGGGCTCGCCCATGCTATAGTCCGATCACAGCATGGGATCGCTAATTTTTCTATTCTTCCCTTGGGGCCTGATTTTGCAGGCGGTGGCGATTGTGCACTTCATTCGTCGTCGTCCGGACGGCTATTGGCTGTGGATCATTATTTTCTTTGGCGGGATTGGAGCGTTGATCTACATCGCGGCAGAGATGATTCCTGACGCGGGTCTGCTGCGCCAATCATTCAAGGTGTTCCCCCGGCGCAAGAGGATTCACGAACTCGAAGCGGCCATTCTGGATAATCCCTCAGCCGGGAATTACGAGGAGCTAGGCGACCTGTACCTCGAAGAAGGGAATTTTGCCCGCGCTCGCCAGTGCTTCGACAAATCCATTTCGGCCCGCACCGATTCGCCCGATCCGTTCTACCGCCGGGGTGTGGCGGCTACATACATGGGCGACTTCACCGCAGCCATACCGGATCTGGAACGGGTGGTCTGGCAAGATCCGAAGTATGACTTTCATCGCGCCGCCGCACTGCTGGCCCACTCCTACGCCAATACCGGCCAGCCCGAAAAAGCCGAAGCTCTGTTTCAGCAAGTTACCAAGATTTCCACTGCGTCGGAAACATACTACAACTACGCCTGCTTCCTGGCCTCGCAGGGGCGCAATGCTGAGGCACGAGAATGGACGCAAAGGATCCTCGCCAAGAAACCCACGATGCCGGGCTACCTGAGACGCCGCGAGCGACCCTGGTTCCGCAAAGCCACTGTTCTGCTGAAGCGCTTGCCCTCGTAACCGGGTGACAGGCCGTAATAGTAACGGTTCCCCGAACATTTCTATTGACACCCCGGCGAAACCCTTTAAGATATAACGCATATTTATTCATCATCATGAATAAATATTCATCATGAATAAAACCTTGCGACAGCGAGCCATCTTGGGGTTACTGAAACATGGGCCCGTCAGCAACCAGGACGAACTGCAACGCGCCCTGCGCAAGCGAGGATTCCGCGTAGGACAGCCGACGCTCTCCCGGGACATTCATGATTTGCGGTTGGGAAAAACAGCGGAGGGTTATGCCCTGCCTCAAGGAGAGAGTGCCTCCGATCCGCCTTTGCCACCGGTCTCGCGCCTGGTGCGGGAATTTGTGCTGGACGTGCGCCCGGCGCAGAACCTGCTGGTGATCAAGACCAGCGTGGGCAGCGCGCAGCCGGTTGCGGCTGCTCTCGATGATGAGAGTTGGCCGGAAGCCGTCGGCAGCGTAGCCGGAGATGACACGATTCTGATGGTTTGCCCGGATAAGGAGGACGCAAAGAAATTGGCCGCTCGGGTTGAGGAGATGCTGGCCTGATGCCGGCCAAACTCAAGACCGCGATGCTCGGCGCCACCGGCTACTCCGGTTTAGAGCTGACACGCCTGCTTCTGCGCCATCCGCGAGTGGACAAGCCTGTTCTGCTGCGACGCCAAAGTGAAACCGACGGCGCCGTGAATCTGGCTGACATGTTTCCTTCTCTTTCGGGAAACGGAAGCTATCCGCTGCAGGCGCTCTCGTGGCCGGCGCTGAAGAAACAGGGCGTGGAATTGCTGTTCCTGGCAACACCACATGAAGCTTCCCGTTTGCTCGTGCCGGAGGCTCTTGCCCAGGGTCTTCGTGTGATTGATCTGAGCGGCGCCTGGCGCCTGAAGCAGGCCCAGCATCGCGCCGTCTATGGTTTTCAAGATGCAGATTCACTGATTGCGGCCGAACTCACGGAGAAGGCAGTCTATGGTCTCCCCGAATTGAATGGCGATCGCATTCCGGGCGCGGCATTGGTGGCGAATCCTGGCTGCTACGCGACGTCGGTGATTCTGGCTCTGGCGCCGCTGCTGAAGGCCGGCGTAGTGGATCGGGAACGCGGAATCGTTTCGGATTCGAAGTCCGGTGTATCGGGCGCAGGCAAGGATCCGACTTCGCGTACACACTTTGTTTCGGTCGCCGACAACCTTTCGGCATATTCGGTGTTCGGCCATCGGCACGTAGGAGAGATGGTGGAGCAATTGGATTTGCGCGAGAGTGAGCTGATTTTCACTCCGCATCTGTTGCCCATCCCGCGGGGAATTCTTTCCACGATCTACGTGCACCTGAACCGCGAGATGAAACCGGCAGAAGTGGAGTCGCGCTTCCGTGAGTTTTATGCGGGCCGGCGCTGGGTGCGGGTTTTTGCGGCCCCGAAGCTTCCGCAAATCCAGTTCTCTCTGCACACGAACTATTGCGACTTGGGTTTCTGCCTGGCGAAGGATGGCCGCCGTCTGGTGCTCGTCTCCTGTATAGACAACCTGGTCAAGGGTGCGGCAGGGCAGGCGGTGCAGAATATGAATCTCATGTACGGCTGGAATGAGGAAGAAGGTCTGCAGTGAAGATCGTGGTCAAGATCGGAGGAGCGGCGCTGGAGGATAAATCCACGCTGCAGAAGTGTGCGCAGGCAATTGTGGAACTGGCGCGGGACGGCCATCGCGTGGCCGTGGTCCACGGTGGCGGAACCGCTCTCACCCGCACGTTGAAGCTGCTGGGCAAACAGAGCGATTTTGTGAACGGACTGCGCATTACCGATGCTGAGACCCGCGATGTCGCTCTCATGGTCCTGGCCGGGATCGTGAATAAGAGCTTGGTAGCGGCAATTGTGGCGGCAGGGAACCCGGCGATCGGCCTGTGCGGCGGCGATGGCATGTCGTTCCGCGCCCGCAAGAAGCAGACGCAAGGCTACGATCTGGGATTTGTGGGCGAGATCTGCTCCGTCGAGCCGCGCTGGCTCCAGGCGATCTGGGGCGAAGGCGGGATTCCGGTTGTGTCTTCGTTGGCGCTGGGCTCCGATGGCGAGTACTACAACATCAATGCGGATCAAATGGCCGCTGCCTGCGCGGTAGCGTGCCACGCCGATACTCTAATTTTCCTCACCGATGTTCCCGGCGTGAAGGACGCTGAAGGCGCGGTGATTCCCTGGCTGAGCACAAAGGAAGCAGAGAGTCTAGCGGCGGAATCTGTGATCGGCGGGGGAATGCTCCCCAAGCTGGAAGCCTGCAGCCAGGCTCTGCATAGAGGGGTGGGGCGCGTGCGGATTCTGCCCGCAGCGCAGGCTGAGATCCTGCCGCAGTTTTACTTCACGAAGCTGGAGTGTGGGACGGAGGTGACTTGCGCATGAGTCTGGCTTCCGTCATGCGTGCGGAAGGGAAGTTGCTGGTCCCGGCCTACGATCGTCACAAGCTCCTCTTCGAGCGCGGTCGCGGTGTGTATCTATGGGATTCGCGCGGGAACCGCTATCTGGATTTTCTGAGCGGAATCGGAGTGAATGCTCTTGGACATGGCCACCCCGAAATCCAACGTGTATTGAAGAGGCAGGCGGGCCGCTTGATTCATGTCTCCAATTTGTTCTTCCATGAATATCAGGCGGAGCTTGCCCAGCGTTTGATCAGAATTTCGGGACTGGATCGGGCTTTCTTCTGCAACAGCGGAACCGAAGCGTGGGAGGGCGCGCTGAAACTGGCCCGCATCCTGGCCCGCACGCAGAGTGCGAACGGCCACAAGCCGAAGTGGCGCATTCTCGCTCTCGAGAACTCATTCCATGGGCGCACGTTTGGCTCGCTGGCCACCACGGGCCAGGCGAAGTACCGCGATCCCTTCGCGCCGCTGCTGCCGGGGGTGGGCTTTGTTCGCTTCAATGATGTCAAAGATCTCAAGCGTCAGTTCGACGGCAGCGTTTGCGCGATTTGTGTGGAGACGATTCAAGGTGAGGGCGGAATCCGTCCGGTTAGTCCGGAGTTCCTCCAGCTTGCAAAAAAGCTGGCCGAGAGCACCGGCGCTTTATTGATCCTTGACGAAATCCAATGCGGCCTGGGCAGGACGGGACGTTACTTCGCGTATCAGCACTACGGCGTTAAGCCGGACATCGTGACGGTGGCGAAACCTCTGGCGGCGGGGTTGCCGTTGGGAGCGATTCTTACTACCGCCCGCGTGTCGAGTGGCATGCATCCCGGCATGCACGGCACCACATTCGGTGGAGGGCCGCTGGCCTGCGCGGTGGCGATCGAATTCATGCGGGTGCTGAGCGGATTGCTGGACCACGTGCGCCAAGTGGGCGGCTACTTCCACGCGCAACTGGAATGGCTGAAAGCCAAGCACGGCTGTGTCCGCGAAGTTCGCGGCATGGGACTGATGCTGGGGATGGAACTGGAGTCCGGCGACACCGCCAAGGCCGTAGTCGCAGAATTGCTGCAGCATGGAATTGTTATCAATCGCACGCATGAGACCGTGTTGCGTTTTCTGCCGCCGTACATCATTGAAGAAAAGCACGTCGATCTGGTAGTTCGGGCGCTGGATTCGGCCTTGCCAGTCAGCGCCTCAAAGCAAAGCCGCAGGACCAAGCACGAAAAAGTCAAACAAGGAGTTCAACAGTGAATAGCCAGCCACTCAACGCTACGCGAGTTGTTCCCAAGCCAGTTCCCCCACCATTCTGGTGTCCGGACCTGGTTTCCACTCGCGATCTCGGTACCAAAGGGGTTCAGGCCATACTTCATCTTGCCGGAATCATGAAGGCGCATCCGGCAGACTTTCGCAGGGCGCTCGCCGGCAAGCAGATGGTAATGTTCTTTGAAAAGCCTTCCCTGCGAACTCGGCTCACATTTGAAAGTGGAATGGCGAGTTTGGGTGGCACGGCTTACTTCGTGGACCAGACCCAGAGCCGTATTGATGAACGCGAAAAATTGAGTGACGTCGCACACAACCTGGAACGCTGGGTGGATGTGATTGTGTTGCGCACGTTTGCGCAGGAAACCATCGAGGGCATGGCCGAATACGCTTCGATTCCAGTGATTAACGCACTCAGTGATCGGGAGCATCCCTGCCAGGGGCTGGCAGATTACTTCATCTTGCAAGAGCGGTTCGGCGATCTCAAGAACATCTGTCTGGCCTACGTCGGCGACGGCAACAATGTGGCGCATTCGCTGCTGCTCACCTGCGCCTGTCTTGGATCGAAGATTCGCATTGCCACGCCGCCGGGCTATGGTCCCGACGCCCAAATCGTCGCTGATGCCCAGGAGATCGCCCAGCAGACTGGCGCCGTAATCGAACTGCTCTCCGACCCGCACGCGGCGGCCTGCGGCGCCGACGCGGTTTATACCGATGCCTGGGCCAGCATGGGGCAGGAGCACGAAACGGAAAAGCGGGCGCGGATATTCCCGCCTTACCAGCTGAACGAGGACCTTGCCGCCGAAGCAGCGCCCCATGCCGTCTTCATGCATTGTCTGCCGGCTCATCGCGGCCAGGAGATCACCGATGCAGTCATGGACTCGGAACGGTCGGTGGTTTTCGATCAAGCGGAAAGCCGCCTGCACGTGCAGAAAGCCATTCTTTATTTATTGCTGGGCGGCGGAGGAAACCGCTTGCCGGCCAGGAGCGCCCATGCCTGAGAAAGTTGTGCTCGCGTATTCCGGAGGTCTCGATACCTCCATCATCATCCCTTGGCTCAAGGAAAATTACTCCTATGACGTGATTGCCATGGTTGGCGACGTCGGCCAGGGAGACGATCTCGAAGCGGTCGTTCAGAAAGCCTACACGACCGGCGCATCCCACGTGGTGGTGGAAGATATGCGCGAGGAATTCCTGACTGAGTATGTTTTCCCGGCGTTGAAGGCGGGCGCGGTGTACGAACACAAATATCTGTTGGGGACGTCGCTGGCGCGTCCCGTGATCGCAAAACATCAGGTCGAGGTTGCTGTGCGAGAAGGCGCGACCGCGGTCGCTCACGGATGCACCGGGAAAGGCAATGACCAGGTTCGTTTTGAACTGGCGTACCAGGCGCTCGCTCCGGAACTCAAGGTGATTGCACCGTGGCGGGAGTGGCCGCTGAAATCGCGCGAAGATTGCCTCGACTATGCCGAAAAGCACGGAATCTCGGTGGCCGCCAGCCGGGAGAAGATCCACAGTCGCGATCGAAATCTTTGGCACGTCAGCCATGAGGGAGGGGAACTGGAAGATGCGGCTAACTCGCCGTTGCCCAACACCTGGCAACTAACCCGTTCACCGCAGGAAGCGCCGGACCGCGAGGAGCAGGTAAAGATCGGGTTTGAGAAGGGAGTTCCTGTGTCGGTCAACGACATGGAACTCGAAGCGGTATCGCTGGTCGAACTGCTGAACGAAATCGGCGCCCGCAATGCGATCGGCCGAGTGGATCTGGTGGAGAATCGTTTTGTAGGAATCAAATCCCGCGGATGCTATGAAACTCCGGGCGGAACTTTGTTGATGACGGCACACCGCGAGCTCGAGGCCTTATGCCTGGAGCGTGATGTGGTGCACTTCAAGCAGCACATTGGGCTGAAATACGCGGAACTGGTCTATTTCGGGTTGTGGTTCACTCCTCTGCGCGAAGCGCTGGATGCATTCGTTGAGTCCACGCAGAAGGAGATGACGGGTACAGTTGTACTCTCCTTATATAAGGGCAATGTGTCGGTGGTCAGTCGTCATTCCGATTACTCTCTGTACCGCACCGATCTGTCCTCCTTCACTATGGGCGACAGCTATGACCAAAAAGATGCGGAAGGCTTCATCCGCATTCTTGGATTACCCTCTCGCTCCCGCGCCCGGGCCCGCACGGAGAGTGCGAAGTCCGAGGTTACGAAATGAAGATGTGGTCCGGCCGCTTTCGAGAGCCTTTGGACCCTCGATTTGAGCGCTGGCAGCGGTCTTTCGAGTTTGACCGGCGGCTGTTGAGCTATGAGCTTGCAGCCAGCAGCGCCCATGCGCGCGCGTTAAAGGATGCGCGGATTCTTTCTTCGACGGAACTCATCGCCATCCTCCAAGGCTTGGAAAATATTGCTGAGCAGGCAACAGCTTCGCCCGCATTTCTTGAAGATAACGAAGCAGAAGACGTACATCACTTCGTCGAGAAGCAACTCGTCAAGCTGATTGGCGATACGGGATACAAACTGCACAGCGGCCGCAGCCGCAATGAACAAGTCGCAACCGACCTTCGCTTGTACGCTCGGGCCGCCATTGATCAACTCCAAGCCGAGTTGGCGGAATGCTGTGGTGTCTTGCTGGACCGCGCAGCGCAAGCCGGAGATGCCGCCATGCCAGCCTACACGCATCTGCAGCGCGCCGAACCCGTTCTCGTCTCGCACTGGCTGCTGGCATACGTGGAGATGTTTCTGCGTGACGCCGGGCGACTCGGGGATTGCCGCAAGCGGGTGAACGTCTGCCCGTTAGGCTCGGGCGCGGTTGCAGGCACCACTCTTTCGTTGGACCGTCGGGCCATGGCTGCGGCGCTCGGTTTCGAGGGCCCAACTGCCAACAGCATGGACGCCACCAGCGACCGCGATTTCGTTCTGGAGTTTGCGAATGCGTTGTCTTTACTTGCACTTCACTTGAGCCGCTGGGCTGAGGAGATGATTTTGTTTTCCTCGCAGGAGTTCAGCTTCGCGCACTCGCCGGAAGCTTACTCCACCGGCAGCAGTGCCATGCCGCAAAAAAAGAATCCGGACTTGCTGGAATTGACCCGCGGCAAAGCTGCCCGGGTCATCGGAAATGCAACCGCTCTGCTGGTCGCGCTGAAGGGATTGCCCCTTGCCTACAACAAAGACCTGCAAGAGACACAGGAACCGCTTTTTGATGCCGCTGAAACCATGCTTTCCCTGCTGCCGCTTGTCTCGGGGTGGATGAAGGCGGTGGAATTTGATTACCAACATATGAGTGAGGCGGCGGAGTCCGGATTCATGAATGCTTGGGCCGCGGCCACATATCTGGTGCAGCACGGAGTTCCTTTCCGGCTGGCGCATGAGCAAGTCGGGAAAGCCGTGCAAATATGCCTGGAAAAGCACTGTGAGCTTCAGAATCTGTCCATCGAAGAATTACGCTCTTTGAATCCCGCATTCGATCAGGATTTCTATAGCTGCCTGAGCCTCGAATCCGTGCTCTCCATTCACGATGTTCCAGGGGGCACAGCGCCGCTACGAGTACGGCAGGCGATTGCTGAGGCAAGGCAGAGGGTCGACTCTATCCGCGAGAGAGTTCATGCGCACGCGTAAAGCCATTTTGCCGGATGCTCAGCAGATCCACGATCTGATCGCGGCTTACTCAGGGGACGGCACGCTCCTGCCCCGAACCTTGGCCGAGATTTGCGAAAACGTGCGGGATTTCGTGGTCCTCGAAGACGACGGCCGCATCATCGGCTGCGGTGCGCTCCATCTTTATGGCCCGCACCTGGCGGAAATTCGCTCGATCACAGTGGCCCCCTGGCAACAGCGTAAAGGCGGCGGGGGATACTTAGTAAAGGCGTTGCTGGCGGAGGCGAAAAAGCACCACGTCAGCTGTATCTGTTTATTTACGCGCACACCGGAATTCTTCGCCCGCATGGGCTTCCAGATGGCGCAGCGTGAGAATCTGCCAGACAAGATTTACAAAGACTGCTGCGTCTGTCCCCGATTTCATTGTTGCGATGAAGTCGCCATGGTGCGCGGCGAACTGCCAAAGTTCGCGATTCTTCCCGAGCCCTCGAATTGGCTGGTGAAGCTCCAAGTATGACCATGCCTGGGTCGCCGAACACAATCTATCTTCCCAAGGGTTTCAGTTTTTCAGCGGTTGCCGCAGGCGTCAAAGTCAGCGGCCGGCTTGATCTTGCTCTCGTGGAAGCGATTCCGGGCACAACTGCCGCCGCGCTCTTCACCAGGAATCGTGTGGTCGCCGCGCCCCTGGAAGTGGGCCGGACATCGCTGGCCAAGACGCGCGGGCGGGTGAGGGCCGTCGTCGTGAACTCCGGCAATGCCAACTGCGCCACGGGCAAGCCAGGGTTACAGGCCTGCACCCGCATTTGCCGGGAAGTTGCGCGTCTGCTGGGAGTCCGAGCAGAGCAGGTCTTTCCGTCCTCCACCGGTATTATTGGGGTTCCGCTGCCCGCGGAAAAAATCGTTGCAAAGCTGCCGGAACTGATGGCCAGAAGCGAATCAAGCGAGCAGGGAATCGCTCAATTTGCGCAGGCGATCATGACTACCGACACCCGGCCCAAGACCGCATCCGCACTCTTCCCTTCGGGGAACGTCCAAGTCAATCTGTGCGGGATCGCCAAGGGTTCGGGAATGATTCATCCTCAGCTGGCGACGATGTTGGTGTATCTCTTCACCGACATCGCCGCCAGCCCCGCCGATTTGAAGCAGGTCCTGCGCGCCGCTTGTGAGCAGACTTTCAACTGCATTTCCGTTGACGGTGATACTTCAACCAACGACACGGTTCTGCTTTTGGCGTCAGGACAGAGTGGAATTGGACTTCGAGACACCTCGATCCGGAAGAAGTTTTCCGCCACCCTGTTTGACATCTGCCGATCCCTGGCGGACCAGATCATTGCCGATGGCGAAGGCGTGCAGCATGTGATCCACTTGTCGATCGAACAAGCGAAGGATCGCAAGGAGGCGCTGCGGGTAGCGCGGGCTATTGCTCACTCCTTGTTAGTGAAGACCGCGTGGGCGGGAGCGGACCCCAATTGGGGACGCATCCTGGCGGCGGCAGGGGCATGCGGAGTGCCTCTCGATGCTAATCGCGTGAGCATCTATATCGGCAAGCAACTCGTTTGCCGCAATGGGGTGGGTTGCGGGTTCGATGAGTTACGGGCGCATCAGGATCTGGCCCAACCCCACTGCGACGTTCGAGTGCGGCTCGCACGCGGCCAGGCCGCTGCGGCGTTTACCACTACCGATTTGACTGCCGAGTACATTCGCATCAATGCTGACTATTCCACTTAGGAAACGCCGATTGAGTTTCCATGTAGGCGCGGGTGCCTCGCCGGTGCGGGCCAAGACCTTCCGCTAACGCAGGGAGCGGAACCTGAGGTTTAACCCGATAGGTCAGCGTTGCTGCCGCATTCGAGATTCCTGCCGTCGCCGGCCCCATTCCTCCGTGGAGAATATTCCTGGCCCGGCATCGATTAGTCGGGGTAACATTTCGAAAACTGCAACCGGACCCCATTTCGATCCTTCTCGCGTCCGGTATCCTCTGCGGTTCAGTTCCTCTGCAATGAAGGAATACGGACCATCTTCAATGAGCAATTCCATCATCGTCAGCAGAATCTCGGTTTCGTTCCGGTCTTCTTCTAAGGCGGAACAATCCTGGGCCACGCGAAGGCCGAAGGGCGGGTTTTCGATTCGGCCCCGGATCGCGCCGGGTTCCGCTCCAGCAGCCTCGCGTTCCCACTCCACCGCAATGACCCTCCAACCCAACTTCTGGAACTTCTCGATCTCGTCGAGTTCCAGAGGACCGGATACAGGCTGACGAATATGCTCGGTTCGAGGCATAGAAGAAACTCCCCCCGCGCTGGAAGTGTCTGGCGAAATCCAGCATGGCGGCGGCCAAAATTGAGGAGCATAACTCCCTTTTTTTCAATCACGCCAGGGCGTCCGGGCAGACCCAGAATGTTCGTCCATGGGATGGAATGTTCGGAATCGGACGCGACGATGCCCACTTACAAGATCCCGGCAATTCACTGCCGGCTGCAGGAACGACCTATGGTCTTGCGCCGGCGGGCAATCACGAGCGCCTTCGATACCGAGGAGTGTGTCCTACCTGTCCCACCAGTGAACTTGAACACAGTGCCTGTCGTGCAGCGGCCGGTGGCCGCATTCCGATTGGTATTCGCATTGAGGTATTCGCGTGATAAGAATTCACCCGCCGTAGGGCATCGGTCAAAATAGGCAACAGGAAAGCATGCCTGCGCATTCCGGGAACGCGCAGGGAATCGAAATCAGGGATTGACGAAGACGGGCGCCGACGCCTTCAAACCTCCGTATGAGACTGTAACCTGGATAATGGTCTGCATCATTACTGCACCGGTATCGATAGTAAGCAGTCCGCCGACAATGGAGGCACTTCCCCCGAGGGAATTGTCAAGACTCCAGACGGCTAAGTTGGTTACATCCTGCTGGTTGCCGTCAATAACTCCAGCAGCGGTAAACTGAAATGAACTGCCCGAGTTAATGTTCGCGCTGATTGGGCTTATGTTCAGGGAAGACGCTTTAGGGTTGACAGTGACTGGGACGTCAACCGATTGATATTGACAAGAAGAGCAGACGAAAGTGACGGTGGCATACCCCGGTGTGATGCCTAATAGCAGCCCATTGGAGTTTACCTTAACAATTCCCGCGTCAGATGAAGACCAGGAGCCCTGCGGCGTGATGTTCTGATTGGTTGCGAAGGAATAAGCAACGGCTTGAAGTTGCAGCGCATCGCCAACCGTCAGGCTTGCCGTAGCCGGGTTGACGGATAGAGAAGTCCCTTGACTATTGATCGCATTGGTCGAACCTCCGCAACCGATAAGGACAGAGGTCAGCAAAAGGCAAAGCGCAAAGAAAGCGCATCGCAAAGGAAGCCTCCTCAGTGATTCCATAACGACCCCGCGCCGGGATTATACCCGGAATCTCCTTCTTGATTTCAACAACGGCGCAATTGTATGCCCATCTTTATCGTGAGCCCCGTCCCAAGAGCACAATCTTAATGGTCTGAAATATTATGAGTAGGTCGAGTCCCAAGGAAGCATTCTTGATGTAAAACAGGTCGTGCTGCAACTTCTCCTTTGCGTCTTCCACGGTGTTCCCGTACTTGTAACGAACCTGCGCCCAGCCGGTAATGCCAGGCCTCACTACATGTCGGACACCATAGTAAGGAACTTCCTGTTCGAAATCGTGCCCGGCATTTTTCACCGCAATGAACTCGACCGTCAGCCTGACCCGGCGATCAGCCTCAGCCATGCGCACCGACTGATCAAACGTATCGAAGGATGATCCGCCATTGCTGCTGGCCCACGGGGAAAAAGACGTGCGCCACCCACCTCAACCAGCCCGCCTATTTCCGAAGTGCAGCGGTGCTGGCGGCGCCCGCATCGGGCAGGGATCGAAGCTCTTGCTGGATCCAGTCCAGTCCATTGTTGTCGCGGACTACGGTGTTGAACTCTTCCGGAGTCTTATAGATCACGACCGTTGAACCGCGAGGAACCGCGGCCCGCAGCTTTTCTTTGGATGCCTTGGGAGTATTGCGCTCGAAGATCGCATCCTGCAGGCGGAATTTATTCGCCTGAATCTTCGGCAGCCACGTAACCGGCTCCAGCATCTCAGCCTTTTTCAAGAACTCAGGTTTCACATAATTCGCCCGCTCGTCTTCCGGAACGAAGGGCGAAGTTGCCATCCAGGTCGGCCAATCGCCCCATGGGTCCATCGCATCCAGCACCTTGATGCGCGGGTCGACCGCGGAAGCCAGGATGCCGATGCTGGCTCCCGACCCTTGTGTGAACATGCCCACCCGTGTCATATCGAGATCGCCCCGCTTGGCCAGGTAATCAAGAACCTCCTGCACATCGTGCGCAGAGGTCGCAAGGCACTCCTGCAGTTCGCTGATGAACCACTCTTTCATCGGCCGGTCGTGGTAGCGGTGCCCAGTGAGCGCGGAGACGAAGCCGACCGCGGCAAAACCGTCCTTGGTCACGGCCTTTTGGAAGCTTTCGTCTTTGAAGCGGTCGGTCTCCGATGGATAACCATAGAGATACAGAATGACGGGAGGCTTCTTCACTCCCTTCGGCTTCATCACATAAAGGTCAAGGGGATCGCCCCACCGCCACTGCACCTGGGTCAACTCCACTGTGTACCCAGGGTAATCGTTGATGTATCCGACGAGCGGCGGCATCGGCCTCAGACTGCTGGTGTCCAGGGCGGGTGTGGTCCAGTCCTCCGTCACTCCTTGGAAACGTGTGTCGGCTGGGTCAGCTATGGGGGGAGATATCTTTTCCAACTGACCAGCACTGGTTCCCGCTAGAGATAAGAGTGCCATTCCAAGAGCAAGCGTTCTAACGGACATGGGCAACAGAATACTTCGCAGCATTACTTTTCTCCACACTTTACTCGCAGAAAAGGGCGAACCGTTTGGAACAGTTCGCCCCTTAGAGTTAATCGAACCACTTTTCCGTTAGGGGATGACTACGCAGTGATGTTCCGCCTGCGCAAGCCGGACGGTGGTGTCGGAGTCGTTCTCTATCTGGTTAGTCATGAGGATGCAGCCTCCCATGTCGCCGCCTTTGTCACCTGTAGCCGCAATGTTGATCGGAGCTGGTCCAATTTTCACTCCGCCGCCTACCTCCTGATAGTGCGAACGAAGGAGCACCATGCCCGGATCAGTCTGGCCCCCGGCGGTAACTTTGGTTGCGGGAACATAGTCCGGAACCGTGGTCACAACGAATTGCTGCGAATGGGTAATCAGGGTTCTGAGATTGGTCAGCGCCGTTCCATTGCTCACGACCCGGAGAATGTTCCATGCCTTGTAGGAGCCGTTGCGTACGTTCGGGAACGACAAGCCTTTGCCGGGTGCTTTAGAGCCCCAGATCACGCTTTCCGGGCAGGGGAAGTTGCCGGCGCAGCTTGCCGGCAGATCGCCGACTCCGGGCAGGTTCCCCGGGTTCGAGGGCTGACCGGGATCAACGCTAGGTCCGGCTCCGTACACGTGGAACAGGGGGTCCACGCCGTTCAGAGTCAGGTAGCCATAGTTGGCATTGCTGGCGATCGAGCTGACGTTCCCGTAGCTGAAGAACGCGTACCCGATGCCGTCATGGCCGTTGTTGGTGAATGAGTTCAGCACGGACTTAACTTCTTCGCCGGTGCCGATAGCGCGGAAGCGGCTTCCACCACCACTAGCGCAAGCAGCTTCGAGCGGGTTGTTGGCGTTTCCACCCACGCCGGTCTCTTGGCTCTTGCCAGACGTGTCAACGTTAAAGGGATAACGGAAAACCGTGGCTTCTATGGTGTTCATTGTGCCAGATGTAACTTCGCGCTGATAGCCCTCGATCGTTCCAGACGACAAACCGAACGCATTGGCGTTGCAGTTTGTCCCGGAGAATACCTGTTGCACCTGGGCGTCGGTCGCGTCTTGCAGGCCGGCGAGCTCGTGGTTACGTTCAGCGATGAATATGACCATTTCGGCGCCGATGTTTATCGTGGTGATTCCGGACGGAAGGCTAGTACCGGTGAACGGATCCTTGCCGCTGATGTTGAAAGCCACAACGTGGGCTCCGTTGGAGCTGCCCGGGTAGCCGCTCTTGACATCGCTTCCAACCAGGTGAGCGTTATCCAGAGTCGTCGGGCATGCGCCGGATGAGTTAATTCCGTAGCCCAAGCCGGCCAGGCCGTCGGGCCCGCCCCCCAGCGCGGAGTTCGCACGGCATGTCGCAAACAGCGCATCTTCCGGACGGATGTCAGTGGCGGCTGCGTTTACCCCGACTCCTGCTCCCGTGAACAGGGCCTGAATTGAGGCCGGAGGAGTCGAGTCGCTTCCCCAAACGGGAGCGGGGAGAGTGATAAGATTGCCAGGAGACGGGAAACTGCTAATGCCTACGACGCAATGGGGCTGGGCATAGTAACAACGGTCCCCGACAGCGGAGTCGGGTTTGATAAAGGCCCATACGTTTGGTGAGGACGCGCTATCCCAGACGATCCAGATAGGCGCGCCATCGACGACGAAGCTGCCCGATCCTGGCCGAGTGTCCGTAAGGTTAAAGTTGCCTGTACTGGTGTAGTGGAAACAGGGTGGTGTTGCACCGCTCAAGCAGTTTCCGCTTTTGTAGGCGCCCAGCGCGGCTGTCTGCCAGAGCGCCGTGGATCCAGCAATCATCAACTTGACGGTTTGAGCGTGTGCTGCAGGGACAACGCCCGCAATCGCGATCAGGACCAGCACCGCGAAAAGTTGTTTTATACGCGACATAGATGTTTGTTCCTTTCTCTGTGGTTGCAAAGCCTTACCTTATGGGAGTACGCGCAACCTTGCGTGCGCGCAGGAGTTCGTTTCTTGCCCACTGCCGCATTCCTCAACAGTGACCGATCTACTACCTGCCTGCGTGAACCGTTGGTCTGCGGATACAGCTCTCACCGAACCGCGCTCGAAATTTATACCCGTACCCTAGCTGCCTACGGCCACAGCAGTATTAAAACTTGGCAAATATTCCGTGAATTGTCGGCTACAGCTGCGGACGGCTGACGGCCCCAGCTGTGGAAAGAATTTCACACGTTTTTAATAATCCTTTCGGCGACCTGTCCTGTAGAATCCCCTGCTTCCGGATTCACGTGAAATACTCAGCCCGGAGAGGCACGTGTGACCCTTGTTCGGCTACGCGATTTCTTGCGCTCCAGTTGTGTCCTCGCCCTGGCGGCCCTCATTCCATTTCTCGCAACTGGTCAGGAGCAACCCAGAAAAGCGGACAACAAGTCCACCATCACTGGAACGGTGAACGATCAAACTCAGGCAGTGGTGACTGGGGCGAAGGTTGTGCTGAGCAACGCGGCGGGGTTGAAGCAGGAAACCCAAACCGGTGACAAGGGCGCCTATTCCTTCTCTCATCTTGCCGCCGGGACTTATAGCCTGACGGTTACAGCTCCTAACTTCGCGACCCAGATCCTGGACAACGTCGCGTTGTCGGAGGGCCAGGAACTAAGTCTGGAAGTTACGCTGGAACCGGAAAAAGCGAAAACTGAAGTGAATGTGGAATCCAGCGGTCCGGCACAGGTCGAGGTGGAGAATGCCACCGTTTCTGGCACGATCACCGAAAAAGAGGTCGTTAGCATCGGCCTGAATGGACGGAATTTTACCCAGTTGATCGCGCTCGCGCCTGGAGTTAGCAATCAAACCGGGCAAGACGAAGCCAAGGTGGGAGTGGTCGGCAGCGTGAAGTACAGCGTGAATGGCGGCCGGGTCGAGTACAACACCTTTGAGGTTGACGGCAGCGATGTCCTCAATACCGGTCTCAACGGCGCATCGAGTACTCTCATGGTCTATCCCAGCCTCGATGCCATTCAGGAAGTTAAAGTCCTGACTTCCAACTACGGCGCTCAATTCGGGCGCACGGCATCCGGCACAGTCGAAGTCATCACGAAATCCGGGACCAGTCAACTGCACGGGAACCTCTACGATTTCGTCCGCAATGAGTTCTTTAACTCGCGTAATTACTTCGATATCGGGAGCCATGCGCCGCTTTATCGCCGGCAGGATTTCGGGGGGACAATCGGCGGCCCGCTGACCATTCCGCACATTTACAACACCAATAAAGACAAGACTTTTTTCTTTTTCTCCGAAGAGGCCCGCCTGGAGAAAACTCCAACGGAATACAACCAGGCGGTGCCCTCGCTGAAAGAGCGTGGTCTGGTTATGACGCCGCAGGGGATCCAGGAGAATCTAAGTCTCCCGAACGCAAACGGATTAGTTTCCCAAGTCTTCGATTTCAGTGACGTGTGCCCGTTGATTGGAACGCCGGACTCCTTCGGTTTTAACCGCCAGAACTACCCGGATTGTCCATCCGTGAACCCGGGCGCTAACCCTCCTAATAGCTGGCAACCTATTTACAACTTGCTGGGCCAACAATTTGCGGGGCAACCGGCGCAACTCGGCGTGGACAAAAATGCCCTGGCAATCTTGAAGTCGAACCTGATCCCGCTGCCCAATGCCCCCAGTGGCTGCAACTTTAGCGTACCCAACATCGACCCCACCGACCCCAACCACTGCTACGACGCTGCAGTTTCTCCCTCCACGTACTGGCGCGAGGAGCTTTTCCGCATTGATCAAATCCTGAGTGCCAAGGTCAAGGCATCATTTCGATACATTCACGATGCTTGGGATACGACGGTGCTGACGCCGCAATGGGGCGTCGTGCGGAACACATTCCCCACCGTCGAGAACCATTTCGTTGGGCCGGGTACAAGCCTGGTGGCTCGCCTGACCGACACCATCTCACCCACCTTGCTGAACGATTTGGTCTTCAGCTACACGAACTCCACCATCACGCTGGCGGACCGGAACGGGCCGGGAAACGCCCAGTTTCAGCGCGATCCCACACTGAATCGGCCGCTCGTCAACGACCCGTCCGCCCCCGGGCAATGCAATCCACTCCTGAGTGTTGACCCGGTGAGTGGCATTCCCCAGTGCGCCATGGGTTATCTATTCAATAACGGGTTTGGAGGAAAGATGCCGGGAGTCGATTTTCTCGGCACGAATGCGGCTTACGGCGGCGAAGGCTTCGCCGCTGATCCCTCGTACATGCCGTGGAGCCACACGAATCCCACCTACGCAGTGCGCGATGATCTGGGCAAGTCGATTGGCAGACACACGCTGCAGTTCGGCGCGCAATACGTGCTTGCCCAGCGCAACCAGACCAACAACGCCATCGGCGCAGCCTCCGGTGACTTACAGGGTTTGTTGACCTTCAGCAATCTGGTGCACAGTACGGGGAATGTATTCGCTGACTTCCTGCTTCAATCGGTGGTGAATGGAGTGACGACTGGGTACATTCAGAACTTCAGTCAGGATTCCGCCCAACGTCGCTACTACCAGCGTTACCAGATCGCCGAGCCCTACTTCCAGGATGATTGGCGGGTAACCAACCGGCTGACGTTGAATCTGGGATTGCGGATCAGTTTGTTTGGCACCTACCACGAGAAAAATCTCAACGCCTGGAATTGGGAAGCCAGCAGATTTAATTCATCACGATTTGCCGTTGACCCATATAGCGGTGTGCTTCTGGATAAGACCGCCGGATCGAGCCCCGTGATGTTCAACCCCAGCACGTTCCAGTTGGATCCTGGAGTGGTAAAGGATTTGGGCTTGGTCCAGTGCGGGATGAGTTTTGTCCCGAACGGCTGCATGAAGGGACATCTGTTCAATCCGGCGCCGCGAATTGGTTTTGCCTGGGATCCGCGAGGCGATGGCAAGACCTCGATCCGCGGCGGTTATGGGCTCTTTTTTGAGCACGGGACGGGCAACGAAGCCAACACCGGCTCACTGGAAGCCAGCGCGCCTCTGGTGCTTAGCATGACCCAGCCGTTTCCTCTTAGTTATCCATGCATTGGCAATGTCGGTTACGGACCGGCGTTCGATCCGACCAACAGCGCTTGCGCTGCGAACCCATCGCATCCTGCGCCACCAGCCGGCACTGCTTTTCCGCTTAACGTGAGCGCGATTCCCACCCGGGCAATCTGGCCCTATGCCCAGCAGTGGAGTTTTGGCATTCAGCGCGAAATGCCCAGGGACTTTGTTGCCACTCTTGCCTATGTCGGGAGCAAGGGAACGCACTTGACAATCGAGCGTCAACTCAATCAGTTGCCGCCGCTACCCCTGAGCGAGAATCCCTTCGGCCCAAATGAGCCACTAACGTTGACGGATTGCACCGTTTCTCCCATCGCAGGAGGAGGCATCCCAGGCGATGGCAGTACTCCGTTCCTGCTCCAGAATGGAACGATCGTGTCGCCGCAAAACCCCGCATACCTGTATATGCAGGCGGCTTGCGCTTCGCCGAACATTCCCAACGTCAACTCGCTCCCGGGGCACCCCTATCCGGGTCTGGGAAAAGTCCTTTCCTTGGAGAACACCGCCAACTCCAGCTATCACGCATTGCAGGCTACGCTGCGACGCACGCGCGGACCGCTCACAGCCGGCATCTCCTATTCCTATAGCCACTCCATAGACAACTCTTCGGATCGAAGCGATCCGGTTCTGGTCAATTCTTATGACCTGCGCGAGAACCGGGCTAGCTCGAACTTCGACCAACGCCATCTTTTCAGTCTCAGCTACGTGTACGCGCTTCCCCGTCTTAGTGCGGCTTTCGAGAGATGGGTCAATGATGTTGACTCCGACACCGCCTCGCCGAAAGGCATCGCGTTGGCGCAAAACCCCCCGCGATCTTTGAGCATTCTTCTTGATGGGTGGGAGTGGTCCGGAGTCACGCTTTTCCAGTCTGGCACGCCGTTTAGTGTAATCAACAGCGCCGGCAACACCGGGATTTCGCTCACAGACAACGCTGGGGTTGACAGCGGGCTCGGCATCGCAGCTTCCTACCCCGACGTCGTACAAGGGTTACCCGCACCGGGCAACAATTCCCAGAGCGTTGGCCCGCTATTGGGTAATCCTTCGCAATTCGTGGCTCCTCGAGGGCTCACCTTCGGCGACGCCGGCCGGAACTTCCTCAATAACCCCGGCCGCTTGAACTTCGACATGGCGCTATTGAAACATTTCAAGCTCGGGGAGTCCAGCGAGCTCGAGTTCCGGACCGAAGCTTTTAACGTCTTCAACCAGACCCAATTCCGTATTTATGACCCGGACAATCCAGGTAGCAGCGGCAACAACGTTATCAGTTGCTATGCCGGGCCCAATTATTCCGCGGGGTTTCAAGCGAAGGGAGGGCCGGATTGCGTTACGGGCGCTTCCTTCTTGCACCCGATCGATGCGCATCGGCCCCGCACCATGCAGTTCGGCTTGAAACTGATTTTCTAGGATCTGCAACGCTTATGAAGAGATCGACAACAGAGCCGGTACCCGCCGCGACGAATCCCGGAACGCTTACGCCCGTGTTTGTGAAGAGGCATAAGAAGAGTCTTTGGGTTGTGCTGTTGGCTGGCGCGATGGTTGCTTCGCTGGGCGTAGGTTGCGGTTCCAGCCAGAGCGCCAGTCAGTCGCAGAATAGCGGACCGCTTTCCGGCAACTGGCAGTTCACGATGGCGAGTCCCTCCGACAATTCGTTCGTGGGTGGCCTGCAGGGCGGGTTTCTGCTGCAGAGCAACGCATCCGTGACCGGAGGCGTAGTTTACTCCGTCGGGCTGCCGCAGCCACCGCCCACACCTCCGACGATGTGCAGCAGTGGATCGGCTCCAATCACCGGACAGATCACCGGCCAGACGGTAACCCTCGCTGTGCCCGCCGGCACGCAGACCTTCACCTTGACCGGAAATATCAGCGCAGACGGTTCGACCATGACGGGCACCTACTCCTCGACCGACGGCAAAGGCTGTGGCACGGCTCAAACAGGACTGCAATGGAGCGCTGCGTCTGTGCAACCTCTTACCGGTCCCGTCCAAGGCAGCTTTCACAGTACTGGCTTTGGCGTTCTCTTGAACCAGGATTTTCCGGTTTCCGGGGTTCTCACCCAAGGAAACAACATCGGAGCGAGTAACGCAACCGTCACCGGTACGTTGAGCTTTCAAGGCTACCCGTGTTTAGGTACTGCTGACGTAAACGGGCAAATCAGCGGCAATTCTGTCGTTCTGCAGATCTTTGCGACAACCGGACTGGATGTGGGTCAGATTGGGGCACCGCTGGGGTTTCCGAACATTTCCCCGGTCGTCTTTGAGAACTCCGCGTCCGGAGGTGGGTATCTTCTGCATGGCACACATGGCTACGGGCTGACCACCAAATCCTGCCCGGGCTTTCCCGGAGACTTAGGGGACGTCTGCCTGGCGTTGGGAAACGCGACCGGGTGCACCGAGCCGATCTTGTTATCTCCAACTTCCCTCACTTTCCCCGCTCAAGGCGTAAGATCGTCTCCGACGACGCAGCAGATCACGCTCACCAACAACGATCCCTCGGGCGCTGCTCTGACCGGCGTGACCCTCGAGTTCGATTCTCCATCGGGGGGGACCAGCCCTTTTGGCGGCTGTAGCGATTTCAGCGGCCTCGCCCACTTCACAGAAAGCGACACCTGTGGTACGAAGGGTAACAACGGCTGCACGACCTCGGTCGGACCTTTCTCTCTCGGTCCGCAAAAGAGCTGTGTCATTACCATCTCGTTTTCGCCACAAGAAAGTTGCTCCTGGCTGCCGTTCGGGAGTCCGTCATCAGAGTTTGGAGTTGCCCCTGCGCTATGCCCGTTTCCATTAAGTGCGAAACTGAAGGTGAACAGCCCAAGGAGTGCGGATAACGATAAGACATTTTCCCTGCCCATCACCGGCATCGGGTTCAGCTCCATCGTACCGTCGACTCCGGAACTGGATTTCGGGTCGGAAGCACTATCTGAAAAGAGTTCTCCTCAGACCCTGTCGTTTACCAATCAAGGCACGCTTCCGGTCCAGATGGTCGCTTCTCTAAGCACGCCACCCTGTGGAAATCCAGGTCAATATGTTCCTCTACCCCGACCCGTGACCTCCGGTGTGGTTTCGGATTTCCAGGTGGTGCTCGGGGGAAGTTATCCTCCGAAAATCGACCAGAAGTATTCCACGGTCGACTACGTGTGTGACATCGATCCGGTCAGCAAAGAGCCCAACTTCCAGATTTCCGCGGACACCTGCTCGGGAAGAGTGCTGGCTCCGCAGAGCTTTTGTAGCCTTGATGTTTCGTTCGTACCCGAACCGGGCACTGCCTTTAACCCGGCTCTGGATTATTTCCTGGAACTGAACACGCTGGAGTGTACTAGCGGGACGACCACGGACTGCGAAGTCGATAGCGGTCGGTTTCCGGTCGAGCTGAAGGCCAACACCCCCAGCCCACTGAGAATGTCTCCCGGTGCGGGTCTGGATTTCGGCAATCAACCCAAGGGTCAGATCAGCAACGCGCTCACTATTACGCTGTTCAACGACCCCAAAGACCCTAACTCACAAACCGTGAACTTTACCGGGAATCAGGTGAGAGGCGACTACGCCGAGACGGACGATTGTGGCGCCAGCCTGGCTCCAGGAAACAATTGTACGATGACGATTACCTTCACGCCACAGATCACAGGATTCGACCCGGGAACCATCACCATTACGTATACGGTGGGACAAACCCAGACTGTGTATCTGCGGGGCACGGGACAGTAATTGCCCGCGAGGCGAGGCTGATTTCAGAGCAAAGACGCGGACTAGCGCCGATTCGAGCACGCGGTCTCACAACGTGGAGAAGCCGCTCGGAGTCTGGTTCTCGACTCAAGGAGGTCAGTTATGGCGACTAACAGATGGGTGGTGTTGCTTCTTTCGGCGGCGATGATTGCGTTCTTTGCCGGGTGCGGAGGAGGTACGACGAATGTGCAGAATCAATCCCTCGTTGTTGGGGCGACACTCTCCATTGCCTTTCAGCCCGCGCCCGTCAAATCGGTTTCCATCATCAAGACCGCGCAACTTACGGCTGTCGTTCACAACGATCCCAGCAATCTTGGAGTGGACTGGTCTTTGACGTGCCCAGGCAACACGAACTGCGGCACGCTCAGCCCTCCGCACACTGCCAGCGGCAAAGCGGTAACTTATACGCCGCCCGCAAATCTTTCCGGCAACAATCTAACCGTCAATATCGCGGCCTTCGCGGTGGCGGATCAGAATCAGAACGTTGTGACCCCGATGACCATCACCGCCTTTGGCAGTAGCCTGAAAGGTAAGTACGTTCTGCAGACAAAGGGAGTCGATATCACCGGACTAGCCTACCAGTTTGCCGGTGTGCTCGTCCTCGATGGCAACGGCGGAGTCACATCTGGCGAGCAAACCTATACCAACACTTTATTGTCCAACTCGGACACCATCATCGGCGGCAGCTATTTCCTGGGTCCTGACGGCCGGGGAAAGCTCTCCCTGAAGACGAAGAACCAGAGCCTCGGCCAGCAAGGCATAGAGACTTTTAGTCTCGTGTTTCTCTCCAGTTCCCAGGCGCTCATTGCGAAAATCGACGACCCAAATATCCAAGGCTCCGCCAGCGAATCGTCCGCAGGAACCATGGATTTGCAGACTAGTGCAACGGCGCCTGCGCAAGGCTATGCCTTCGTTGTTAGCGGCACGGACACCACTAACGCCAATCTACAACCCACGGCCGTCGGTGGGGTTCTTAACATTGATTCACCCGGCACGATTTCGGGAGCTGGCAGCGTAGCTGATCAAGACCTCGCTGGCGCTGTAACCTACAGCGCCGCAATTTCCGGGACCGTGTCGAATCCGGACTCATTCGGCGCAGTCAAGTTTAATCTGACCACTGGTTTTTCCTCGACCCCCCTCCAGTTCACTGGCTACATCGTGGACGCAACCCATATCAAGCTGATCGAAACTGACGTCAATGGAAAGAATGCCACGGGCGCTTCGACTGCCGGGGTTGCGGTTGGCCAAGGTGCCGCCACGGGTACCTTTATCAATAACACAGCGCTCTCCGGGTTGTACGTGTTCGAGATTTTCGGAGAAGACCCAAGCGGGCTTGCGTCTTCGTTGGCGTCGGCCGGAGTATTCATCGCCGATGGAAAGGGCTACCTGGAGCAGGGATACAATGATGAGTACGGAACGTTTGTCCAGTTTAGCGACAGATTCCACGGAAAGTATGCCGTCGATTCCACCGGAACTGGCCGGGTCGACTCATTCCTCAGTTACGCCACCAACGGCCCTGGACCTGAATTCCTGTTCTATCTCACTGGTAACGGAACCCCGCCGCTAGTTCTCGATGCCGATGTCAACTTCGGGTGTCTTGGAGGGGGGATGGCCTACCCACCAGGCCCGCAAATCTCATTCAGTGGAAAATACGGGATGTACTTCACCCAGAGCAATTTTGGCGTCGAAGATGACGCCACCAGCCAGATCACCGTGAACGGCACTGCTCAAACCCTGGCGGGGATTGTGGATACTAATTACGTCTTTTCTCCGGCGTGGGATGCGCCGCTCACCGGCACCTTCCAGACCAGTGGCCTCCATCATTTTCCAGGTATCTTGTCCAATCAATTCTTTCCCTCTGATCTCACGATGGCGTATTACATGATCGACTCGGGCCACGGATTTTTCGTCGAAACGGATCTCGTGCAGGTGTCTTTTGGGTACTTCGCTGCACGAACTCCTGTCTGCCAAGGCTGCCCGTAGCCTCTCAAGCTGAGGCGAGGGTGAAAGTTGAGCGTCCGTTCCAGTTCGATAGAAGGTGAAGGTGGATATGACGATAACCAAGATGCAAAATGTGGCTCCCATCAAGAACCGAGCGGTCGCTCGCCTCAACAAAACCCTGGACAAGAATCTCTGGAACTATGCGGCTGCAGCCAGTGCCGCCGGAGTAGGGCTGTTAGCATTGGCCCCTGTCTCCCAGGCCAAGATTGTCTATACGCCTGCCAACGATGTCATATCGCCCCATTCCTCGTTACTGCTTGACCTCAATCACGACGGAATCGCAGATTTCCTTGTCTCTAACGTTTACACGGGTAGTAGCAAGGGAATTGCCTATGCATACATGTTTGCGGCGGGCCTTTACAGCTCCAACGTGGCGTTGGGAAACAGTCAGAATTCTGCCCGCGCCTTGCCTGCCAAGCGCCGGGTCGGCTCATCGGCGTTTACATTCCAGCCAGCGCCATTCATGGTGGCAAGCAATTGCGACGGTGGCAAGGCGATAAAGCAATATGGTAAGTGGCAGAACGCGAAGGCCCGGTATCTCGGTTTACAGTTTGTTATCAACGGATCGATTCACTTCGCCTGGGCACGTTTCGACGTCTCTGATTCAGGATGCAAGATTACTCCAACGCTGACCGGCTACGCCTACGAAACCATCCCGTTCCAGCCCATCCTCACTGGCAGGACCAAGGGACGCGATGTCATCACTCTTGCACCCGCCAGTCTCCGTTACCTGGCGCGCGGTGCATCTGGGTTGTCGGCTTGGCGAAGAAGAAAATCGGTTGCTGCCACTCACTAGCAGACCTGGAGTGGCAGCTACGACCCTGAGTTGAACGGGATCCGGCGTTGCGGTGATCCGGTGTCTGATCTGCTGCCAATCCCGGAGTATTCTGGTCTGGGATCGAAGACGTTCGTGCGACTCAGCCCTGGCCGACCTGCCGGAAAATTGCAAAAACTGAGGCAATGGAAGGGAGGTCTTTGAACTGGAGGGACCGGGCGGAATTGAACCGCCAACCTAGAGTTTAGGAAACTCTCGCTCTATCCAATTGAGCTACGGCCCCTTACAACGATAGGGTAGCACGCGCCGAGCCCTACGAAAACCACTTGCCAGAGGGCCTTCACCGAGGTTCAGGCAATGCCCAGAACCTGATTGAAGAAGCCGACGATATGTTTCCAAACCAGATAGTAGACAATCAGCGCGAAACTGAAGCCGACGACAAAAAACCCATAGGGCACGGTGATCTGGTGAAAGTAAACGATGCCTTCGGGCCCGAGACTTATGACGCCCAATGCCGAGCCGACCAGATACCCGGTCGGGGCCAGGATGAAAGGCAGCAGCGCTCCGTGAAGGCCGATAGGTAAGTGACGGCGCGGCCGCAGCCACAAGTAGAACATGTTCCAGACTCCAAACAGATTCGGCACCAACGCCATTGGGAAAGCGATGACACGCTCGATGGGTGCGGGCACCTGGCAGACCACCCGCGCCAGAACGAAGCCGGTTAGTACGAACAGAAGCACGACGGTGGGCACAACAATGCCCGCCATGTAAGCTCGAAGATAAGGATGTGTGTTCATAAGACCTCCTGTATTACAAGTGGTACAGCAGCACCGGGATCGCCCTCGGTGAAATGACAAGCCACAGGATCAGCAGCCCAAGCAAAGCCCAGTCAAACCACGGAACGCCGGCCTGTCGTTCCTCCAATCGGCGAAGCATGTGCGGCCAGAGGTCGCGTTGCAACTCCGGGTTCACCGGGGCTGCCGCTTTCTTGAGTAACTTCTCAATGTTTTCGTAATTTTGTTCGTTCATGGTTCCACACCTAATTGGTGCAATCGTTTTCGCAAGAGACGAAGGGCGCGGAAGACGCGTGTCTTGACGGCTCCCTCCGAAATGTTCAACCCTTCCGCAATCTCCTTGTAGGGTCTCTCCTCAATCAGCGCTAACGTCGCTACAAGCCGCAGCTTTGCCGGCAGATGCCGAAAGGCATGTTCTGTCCGTTCGCGGATATCGCGGCGGATTCCGGGATCAAGTGGCACGACCCGCGACGAATCGTCCGAAAGACTCGTCTCCGAAGAAGCAGCTTTCGCGTATCCGCTTTTCAGATGATCGAGTGCCACGTTGGTCGCGATTCTCCGCGCCCAGGCTCCGAAGCTGCGCGCCGGATCGAACCGGGCTCGCGCTCGGTAGATCCGCCAGAATGTTTCGATCGTGAGATCCTCCGCCACCCCCGGCTCCCGCACGATGCGAATGATCCAACCGTAAACCTGGCTCTGGAATTGTCGGAACAGCGACTCGAAGGCGTCGAGCTCGCCGTGGGCGAACTGCTCTAACAGCTCCGTGGGCTGCTCCAGCACTTCCATTTGATCTACCTATATACGATTACTGGGACAGGGTGGAAAGGGTTACACCTTTTTTGGGAGTTTTTAGCGAAGTGTCGGCCGCAGGTACCTTGAGGTCGAAATAAACTTGTCATCCTGAACGGAGCGGCCGTTTCGCGAAGCGAAGCGGCTGCGGAGTCGAAGGACCTCTGCACTGCTCAACTCGGCATGAATGCTTCAGGGAGTTCTCCCCGGTCCGCCGACAGTATGGAAAGAATGCCTGTCTGCGTTCATCTCACTGCGTGGAGGAATAGGGTCCTTCGACTGCGTTGTCGTTCGCAAAGCGAACGGCAACTGCGCTCAGGATGACAAATAACTGGACCGCGCCGGAGCCTTTTCCGTGGAACGCCTCATGGACTTTCTCACTGCGCCGGGACAGGACGTAGAGATCATCGTCAGGCCGACGGGTAAGCAACAGGTCGAAGTGACGGTGGCAGGGTGAAGCGTTAAGACAAAGGCGACGGTCTCAGTCTAGCCCCAAATCCTTCCACTTCCTATCCACCAGCGCCTTGGTCTTTTCGTCCATCAGGATCTCGTCGGGCCAGGGACGAGTGAAGCCTTCGCTGGGCCATTTGCGGGTGGCGTCGATACCCATCTTCGATCCGTAATTGGGCAAGCGTGAGGCGTGGTCGAGCGAATCGACCGGGCCCAGTGTGAACTGAATGTCGCGCTCCGGATCAATGTGGTTCAGCACCTTGAGCGTCACATCGCCGATATCCTGCACATTCACATCTTCGTCCACCACGACAATGCACTTGGTGAACATGGCCTGCCCCAGCGACCAGATGGCGTTCATCACTTTGCGCGCCTGGCCCGGATAGGACTTCCGGATCGAAACAATCATCAGGTTGTGGAAGATGCCTTCGACCGGAAGGTTTATGTCCACGAGTTCGGGGATGGTGAGCTTCATCAGCGGCAGGAAAATGCGCTCGACGGCCTTGCCCATCCAGCCGTCCTCCATCGGCGGCTTGCCCACGATGGTCGTGGAATAAATCGGATCCTTGCGATGGGTAATGCAGCTCAAGTGAAAGACCGGATAGAGATCTTCGAGCGAATAGAAGCCGGTATGATCGCCGAATGGACCTTCGGTGCGAAGCTCATCGAGATGTACGTGACCTTCGAGTACAATCTCCGAAGTTGCCGGGACTTCGAGATCCACCGTTTCGCACTTGACCAACTCAACCGGCTTTTGGCGGAGGAATCCCGCGATCAGATATTCCTCGACGTCGGGCGGCGCGGGCACGATGGCGGAAAAAGTAATCGCGGGGTCGGTGCCGATGGCGACGGCAACTTCCATCTTGCCGCCGGGTTGATCGCGCTCCGCCAGAACTGAGCCACCCGAGGTGCGGGCCATAATATCCACCGCGGAACGGGCGGCTTCATCCGACCGCACGGCCGGACGGGTGAGGGCGCTCGTCCCCACAGGTCCAGAGCCGGCACCAGCACGCAGAGCCTCGCGATAATGCTCCGCCCCGATCTTCTGCCGCTGCCAGTGCATGCCAGTGCTGCACCCGTCATAAACTTGCATGCGATACATTCCGAGGTTACGCTTGCCGGTCTTGGGATCGCGCGTGACCACGCAGGGCAGTGTGATGAAGCGGCCGGCATCCTTGGGCCAGCACTGGAGAATGGGAAACCAGTCGAGAGAAAAGTTGTCGCGGCGGATGATTTCTTTGCACGGACCAGTCGAGACTGTCTTCGGAAAGAACTTCCCCATTTCCGCCAGCATGGGAAGCATTTTTACCTTGTCGAGAAAGCCCTGCGGCGACTTCACATCCATGAATTGGCGGATACGGCCGGCGACCTCGTCGAGTGAATCCACTTCGAGGGCAAGGTTCATCCGGCGAGCGGAGCCAAATTGATTGATGAGCACCTGCGCGCCGGGATGACCTTTGATGTTCTGGAAGAGAAGGGCGGAGCCACCGGCAGCGCTGGGCGAGGACGCCCGGCCTCCACGGCCTTTGCTCACCCGGTCAGTGATCTCGGCAATCTCAAGGATAGGATCGACTTCGGTGCGGATCCTCTTGAGTTCGCCAGCACGGTCCAGCGCCGTGATCCACTCGCGCAAATCGTCGTAGGCCAAAATGCCTCCTGTAAGGAAACGCGATTATAAAGCAGTGAACCCGTTGAACCACAGAGGCAACCCTAAAAGCCCTCGTGATCTTCTGTGAAGGCTAGTCCGCAAGTAACTCGATAGATTCCCAGCTTCTGTAATTCTTTTGTAATTTCTCTCCGCTATCACATTCGACACTACACACGGGTTCGTACTCTTAGGCAGAGGACTTCCAAACAATGCAAACCCATCCCAAAGGCACGCGAGCGCGTGTGCTATTGAGCTCGGTATTTGGACCGTATGCGCAGGACGACGAATTCGGCAGCCGCGCCATCAATCCCATGGAACTCTATCAAAACCAGGTGACGCGGGCGCAAGGCGCCTTTTCACTGCGGATGTTTCATCGTTCCTGGGGCATCATGCTGATCCAGGCAAACATTTCGGCGCCCTGCACGCTGCTGGATTTCCCCACGCGGGAGGACTTTGCGCGGGAGCTCGCCAACCAGCATTACGACATTGTCGGCATTTCTTCGATCATTGTGAACCTGGGCAAAGTGAAGGAGATGTGCCGTCTGGTGCGGGAACTTTCTCCACAATCGGTCATCGTGGTGGGCGGGCATGTAGCGGCGGTTCCGGGGCTGGAAACCATGATCGACGCCGATCACATTGTGCGTGGAGAAGGCATCGCGTGGATGCGGCGCTACCTGGGCGAGGACGAGCATGCACCCATTCGGCATCCGGCCATTGTTTCGGCGCTGCGATCGAAAATCATGGGCGTGCGTTTGCCCGACGGGCCCAGCTCCACTGCGGCCACCATCATTCCTTCCGTAGGTTGCCCGATGGGCTGCAACTTCTGCACGACTTCGGCTTTTTTTGGGGGCAAAGGAAAGTTTGTCAACTTTTACGAAACCGGAGACGAATTATTCGAGGTAATGAGCCAGGCGGAGTCACGGCTCGGGACGCACGCCTTTTTCATGATGGATGAGAATTTTCTGCTGCACCGTGTGCGTGCCATGCGTTTACTGGAACGCATGAAGCAGGCGGGCAAGAGCTGGGCGCTCTCGGTCTTTGCCTCGGCCAATGCCATCAGCAAGTACAGCATGCAAGAGCTGGTAGAGCTGGGGGTTTCCTGGTTGTGGATGGGTCTGGAATCTCCCCGATCGGGGTATGCCAAACTGCAAGGTGCGGACACACTGCAACTGACACGGGAGTTGCGCCAACACGGCATCCGTGTTCTGGGCTCTACGATTGTCGGCTTGGAACACCACACTCCCGACAATATCGTCGGCGAAATTGAGTACGCCATTGACCATGCCACCGACTTTCACCAGTTCATGCTCTATACGCCGGTGCCCGGTACGCCGCTTCATCAGGAGATGCAGCAACAGGGCCGCATGCTGGAAGGCGTGGACTTTGCCGATATCCACGGACAGCACAAATTCAACTTCCGCCATGCCGCTATTTCGCGCGACGATTCCAAAAGGTTCTTGGATTGGGCGTTCTGGCGCGATTTCGAGCGCAATGGGCCGAGCCTCTACCGCATTTGCCAGACCATGCTGCAGGGCTGGAAGCGGTACAAGAATTATCCCGATGCCCGCGTCCGCGAACGATTTGAGCGGGAGATGACAAAACTGGGCAGCGGCTACAACGCAGCTCTGTGGGCGATGGAACGCGAGTTCAAGAAGGTCAACCGCGAAGTCAGTGAACAGATCCACGTGCTGCGCCGGGAAGTGGGGAAGGAATTTGGCTGGGCTGCCCGCGTGACTGCCAACGTGCTGGGGCCGGTCCTGCTATGGACCACACGCAGAGAGGCGAGAAAGCTGGCTTCGGGAAAAACCTACGAGCCCCCCGTGATTGTGGAGCGACGGAATTGGGCTTCAGCCTGAGACCGCTTTCTTTCGCCCCATGAATCGAAAGGCCCTGCCGTGTGGCAGGGCCTCTCAACTCACGCATGTGTGACCAGGTTACTTTCCTTTGGCGGTTAGCGGTGAGCCTATGCCGGTGCAGAATTCATAGCCCTTCTTGCAGGCGTACTGCCCAGCGTTGCCCCTCGTGATGTCGGTCCAATCTGCTTTGTATTTCTTGACGATCCCGTACTCCTTGTAGGCTTCGGTGAGTTCAGCATTGGTCGAAGCGTTGAATTGACCGGAGGCATTTACGATGCCCGCCAGCGTAGGTGAAGAGACGCTGGTGCCACCCACTCCGCACCATCCGCCACAACCGTACTGGGAGTAGATTTCCACGTAAGAGACGTTCGAGGCTTCCGAAGAGAAGTCCGGGGTACCGCGATGGGTCCCTACGATCTTCTTGACGATGTTCTGATAGCTGGGACGGGGTTCGACCGTGCTGGGCCCGCCACCCGCATCGCTCCAACCTTCCTCGTACATGAAGAGCCCGTTCGAGTCGCGTGCGATGTAGGTGCCGCCGGCGGAAACCACATAGGGTGAGGTGCTGGGGTAACCTACCGAGCCGCCCGAGTCGCCGGACGAGGCAAAGTAAACTACGCTCTTGCCCTGGAAGTGCTTGTCATCACCGGTTTCGCCGCCGTATTCGCCACCCTGCCAACTGTTGGAGGCTTCGCCGCCGCCCGCCGCCTGCAGTAACGAGGTCGCTTTGTCCTCCGCCGCATACAAATCGGCGTCAGAATTCGAGTTCGCTTCCACCAGATAAATCTGGGCCTTCGGCGCCATGCCGAAGGAGTACTCGATATCCAACGACTCCTCCAGCGCCCAGCCGGAGTTCGCCGTAGGGTTGCCCACCTTAACCTTGGTGAAGTTTGGCGTTCCGTACCCGTACGCGGTGGCAAACGTCTTGATATCGGTCGCCGCATCGGGGTTATCGTAGGCGTCGATCAAAGCGATGGCTTTGGTGCCGCCGGTTGGAAGAATCTTGCTGGTCTTCGGACAACCTTTGGTCTGCTTCACCAGCTTGTAAATGCAGGCCAGAGACAACGGGTTCTCAGCGATGGGGGCGCCATTGTTGCCGATTTCAACTTTGTCAGGCAGGACCATCACAATGTTAGTGTGCGCGCGCACGCCGGCATCCCCTGGATACGCGACGCTGCTCTCGGGGACGATCGTTGTGATGCCAGCCTCTGCGGACTGGGCTGGGGCAAGTTGTGATAGCGTAAAGAACAATACTGCGGCTGTACTCAACAGGACAGTCGTCTGTCTCATATATCTTTCACCTCTGTTTGAAATGGATTCTGCATTGCAGTGGCTGATCTCAAGCTCCCAACGGATATAACCTCGAACCAGGTGCGGAGGAAGCACAGAACAGGTTAGCGTGGTGAAGTCTAGCACGGTGTTGCTCAGGGTTGGCAAGTATTTTTTGTCGGACGATTATTTTCCGCGAATTGTGAAAATCTTTGCATCATAAGCGTAAACCGGTGCGCTCTTTTTGGACCGGTTTGCCATCCTGTGCAGCCTTGGCTCACGATCCCTCAAGTCAACCGGGCTCCCCGTTTCAGGGTTTGTCTGCGAAAGCTGGACGATTCGAACCGCGCGGATCGGCCGGGGAACTCACCCATTTTCACCGTATCAAAATGCCTGATAATCTGCATAGACAAGAAAATCAGGAGTCAAGATTTGCCGCGGCGAGTCGTTATCACCGGAATGGGGACGGTGAGTCCCAATGGCGTAGGGAACCACGTTTTTTCTGACGCCGTGCTGCGGGGACGCAGCGGGGTGCGGCGTATCTCACGGTTCGATGCCGCGGAAATTCCCGTGCAAATTGCCGGTGAAGTTTCTGACTTTGACGAGCTTGCATGGGTGGAAAAACGGGAGCGGAAACACGTGTCGCGGGTGCTGCCGCTCGCCCTGGCCGCAGCCACAGAGGCATTGAGCGACTCGGGCCTGGATCCTTCTTCCTTGCCGCTCGCAGAAAGGCGACGCTTCGGTGTGATCATGGGCTCGGGCGGTGGATCTCAGGAATTCACCGAAGAACAATACCGCTTATTCTTCCATGAACAATATAAGCAGATGAGTCTGTTTTGTGTTCCGACGGGCGTGATGGGCACACTTTCCAGTGAGCTCAGTGTGCGCTTCGGGCTGCGCGGCGCCAGCCATGTGGTGACTACCGGCTGCACTTCCTCTACCGATGCCTTTGGATATTCCCTGCGGCAAATTCAGTCCGGGCGGCTGGACATGGTTCTGAGTGGAGGGGCGGATGCGCCCATCGCGCTGGGAATCGTTAAGGGATTTATCCTGATGAAGATTCTAACGGACTCGTGGAACCATGCTCCGGAGCGTGGATCGCGTCCCTTTTCGGTAGACCGCGATGGCTTCGTGTTGGCCGAGGGCGCATGGATGTTCGTGTTGGAGGAATATGAACACGCGCGAGCGCGCGGCGCAAAGATTTTGGCGGAAGTATGTGGATATGGATCCACCTGCGAAGCATTTCACCGTGTGCGGCTGCAGGAGTGCGGCGAAGAACCCGCAAGAGCGATCGCGCTGGCGATGAAGGAAGCAGGGATCACGGCGGCGGATGTGCACTACGTCAATCTGCACGGGACGTCAACGCAGCTAAATGATCGCATCGAGACTCGGGCGCTGAAGCTGGTGTTGGGTGAGCAGGCGCGGCAAGTGCCGATGTCCGCCTTGAAGTCGCAGATCGGGCATCCCCAGGGAGCTTGCGGTGCGGCCGGCGTAGCGGCAACGGTGGTCGCCATGCAGCGCGGAGAGATTCCGCCGACCATCAATCTCGAAACGCCGGATCCAGAGTGTGACCTGGACTATGTGCCCGACGTCGGGCGGAAGAAGGCGATTGAACACGCGGTATGCAATTGCATTGCGTTCGGATCGAAAAACTCGGCGCTGGTGCTGAGGAGAATCGCCTAGCCGCAGATTACGGCGATGCCGCAGATTAATCAGGGAGCTGAAGGCCGCTTCCAGCGGTTTCGGCCGCAACGCCCCGGCACTACGTCACACGACAACCTGCGTAATCAGCGTGAATCCGCGGCTAAAGTCCGAGCAGGTGCAGGACGGTGTTCTCAACTCTTGTCCAGGCGTTCGAGCCGGGATCGATCAGGTCGAAATGGCCGGCAGTTGAGATCTCCAGGTAGTGCACGTCCTCGCCACGCTTTTTCTTTTGCCCGGCATAGTTCCGGCTGAAATTCGCAGGCACAACATCGTCTGCGGCGCCGTGGATCAGCCATTGGGTCGTGGCATGGCTGATGGCGCACTGCATGGGATCGGCCTCATGATAGTGCTCCGGAACCTCGCTGGGCTTACCGCCGAGGAATTCTACAACTGCGTTGTCGCTGAGATGCAACTCCCAAGCTTGCTGCAAATCCACGACTCCGGCCAGCGAGATCACACGCTTGAGGGAAGACTCGTGCGTGGCAAGGCAGAGCGCGAGCTGTCCTCCGGCAGAGTGTCCCATCACCAGGGTTCGCTCCCAGTCGAGCCTGTAACGCTTCGCGATTTGCGGCAGGAAGCGGTAGGCGTTGCGGATATCTTCAAAGGTTCCTGGCCAGCCGCCATGGTTGCCGACGCGGCGGTATTCCACATTCCAGGTGGCGAGACCTTTGGCGGTCAGCGCGGCGCACAGATGTCCGGCGTGAGTCAGATCGTACTTCGTGCGCCAGAAGCCGCCGTGGAGGTTCATGACCACGGCGAATGGACCTTTTGCCTTGGGCAGGCGGAGTTCGCCGAACTGGTTGGCATCACTGCCGTAGGTGAGGCGCGCGTCGAAAGCAGGGGGCGGGAGCGTGAGAATATCGTCGGACGACATCAGAAAGTAGTTTAACGCGGAGCACTCCGGCCGCTGTTTCGTCCAATTCACCCCAGATTTGCACAGCCCCACGCCGATCGAACGCCGAAAACCGGCTCCGTTTTCGAGAAAGACTGCCCGAATTTGGGATTTATCACATTGATGCCAGTCACGCATCACTGACAAATTTTCCACGCAGCCTATAGTTCAGTTGATCGAAGCGTCGGCTCGGGGACGACCTGGAGCTGACCCGGGCACCTCCGAGCTTTCGTGAGATCAGTTTCTTAGAAGAATTCCTTGAGAGGAGGAATCCCCCATGTTTGCTCGTATGGTTGAATTTGTTCCCAAGATGGAAAAGAAGGATGAGTTCCTCAAAACGTTGAAGCAGGAGGTTCTGCCGATCCTGAAAAAGCAGACCGGCTTCCTGGAAATTCTGCCCTTCTGGCCGGAAATTAAGAATGAGAAAGTTTTTCATGTCACCCTGTGGATGGAGAAAAAGGATGCAGAGCGCTACGAGCGCGATGTGTTCCCGAGGGTCGAGGAGATCATGAGACCCTATCTGACCACCCCGATCACCTGGAAGCTGTACAACGTTGAGACCACCCTCTGTGAGCACTTCGTCAATGCCCTTGCGGCGTAACTGAGACGAATAGTGCGGCCGGAGCAGTGAACTCCTGCTCCGGCTCTTTATCTATGGTGGAGCGGATTCTGGAATTAACTCCACGACCACACCCGCTCCCCAGCCATATTTCTCGCGGGACAGGTGCTGTACGGCGCGGTATAGTTCCGGTTCGGCTTCGGGCGAGACCACACGAGCGCGGGTGGGGAAACTTTTTCCTGCCACTCGTACGCCCACTCTGAGATGAGCGCGCAGGTTCTGCACCCACTGCGAAGTGGGATATTCGGCGATGACGTAGAAATTTCCGCCACGCTCCGTGAACCATATCTCGATCTCGCGGGGCCGCCCGCTGCGGCGTCCGCGCGTGGTCAGATAAAGATACTGCCCGCGCTCGAGCTTATTGTCCTTTGAGCTTGAGCTTGGACTTGTTTTCTTCAAGGAATTCGCGAAGTTTATCGGACGCCTCCAACAGGCGTGCCCATTGCTCGTAGTACAGCGTGACCGGAAAACGGCCCAGGCCGTAAACGCTCACCCCGCCTTTTTCGCTGACTCGAAACTCCAGACTGCCGGTGCGGCGCGGGCCTTGTTTTTCCAATTCCGCCAAGCGGGCTTTCAGTTCTTCATAAGTCGGTTCAGGCATTTGATTTCCTCGGACGGTAACGTGATCTGACCATGATAGGGATTGCGCCGCGATTCGTCGAGTGCAGGCGAGCGAAAACCTTGTTTCTGCGCTCCCTCATCGACTGCGTTTCCTTACCCGCGATGGGTTTGACGAAGCGCCCGCCCCTGCGCGACCGATCCCCCAGATCGCCGTTCTTCTCGATTCTCTCCTCTGAAAATGCCCGGTTTCGTGGTAAACTTGGCCACTGCTGTGAGGATTGGCTTTCGCTCCCCTCCCTTTTCCCCGCGACGTTCTCCGATGTGAGGTAAAAGATCATGCGATGGAAATCCTACCTAAGACCAACGGCAACTCTCGCGATGGCTCTTCTCTGGGCACCCGGCGCCTGGGCCGGACCCAGGTACAAGGTTCTTTACAACTTCAAAGGCGGGAATGATGGAGCCGGCCCGGCCGGAGGGCTGATCTCGGATGCCTCCGGAAATCTTTATGGTACAACCGCGACTGGGGGTGTCAACTGTTCTCAAACCGGAGGATGCGGCACGGTATTTGAGTTGAGGCGTGTTAGGAACGGTTGGGAGGAAGAACTGCTCTACCGCTTCCGTGGCAACCCGGACGGCGCGCACCCACATGCAAATCTCGCATTCGACAAAAAAGGTAACCTTTACGGTGTAACCGAAGATGGCGGCGGCGAAGCAAACTGTTCTGGCAGTGGGTGTGGCGTTGTCTTCGAGCTAACGCCAAGCGCCGGTGCCAAATGGAAGGAGACCATTGCCCACAGCTTCACCGGAGGTAACGACGGGCAGGTTCCGGCGGCGGGCGTGATTCTTGATGCGACAGGAAACATGTATGGCACAACATTAAATGGCGGCGGCAGTATGAACTGCACGCCTAACGGCTGCGGCACGGTATTTGAGCTGACTTCGCAGGCCGACGGCAATTGGCACGAGACAATTCTCCATAGCTTTTCTGCGACGGATGGGGCGTCGCCCAACGGGCTGATTTTCGACAATGCGGGCAACCTTTACGGACTAACTTATATCGGCGGAACTTATGGCGCTGGTGCGGCTTTTGAGCTGTCGCCAAGTTTCGGTCGAGGATGGATTGAGAGCGTCCTGTACAACTTCGAGGGTGGCTCAGATGGTGCCGGTCCCGGTAACGGCCTGACCTTCAGAGGGCGCAACCTGTTCGGCGCTACGCCCAATGGGGGCGACGCCGGATGGGGGACGATTTTCGAGCTTAAGCCGGGATCCGGTGGCGGCTGGACGCACACGGTTTTATACAGTTTCACTGGAGTTAAGGACGGGCGTTATCCTTTCAGCCCGTTCGTTTTTGACAAGTCGGGAAATCTATACGGTACCACCGGCGGTGATGTGTCCTGCCTTCACGGCAATCGTTGGGGTTGCGGAAACGTCTTTGAACTGAAACCTCAGTCAGGGGGGCAGTGGAAGCTGCAAGTGCTGCATAACTTTCCCGGCGGGAAGGGCGATTCGTACCCTTTTCAGGTTATGTCCGATGGGCGGAATAATCTTTATGGCGTTGCCGGCGAGGGCGGAACTGGAAAATGCCAAGGAGGTGGCTGGGCGGGTTGCGGCGTCGTGTTTGAATTGACGCCGTAGTCCCTGACGGCTTGCAGAGTCTCTATTACTGCGTTGTCGCGAGGCGGAGACGCCCCGAACGCAGATGGGGAGCCCTTTCCGGCTCCCCGATGAAGCTCGTGCAGTAGTTTCCGTCACGGACAGACACCGCGCCCGCTTGCTCAACGCAGGCCGTGTTGCCGGGCTGAGTGGCCGCAGGATTTCTGTGAGGCGCTCAACAGTCAGCAGGCTCTCCCATAATCACCGACTACGGTGACTCGCGTCACGGCAGAGTTTTTCTCAAGGATTGAAACTGAACTTGCCCCGGGGCGAGAAGTTGGCAGTATCTTGCACCGAGGCTGGAGCCTGCGGAGGCTGCGGTCGCAAACCGGCCCTCAGCCTGCGAAAGCTCCGGTTTTACCAGTTCCTTCGATTCTGACAAGAGCAGAGAGCAATCATGAAGACATCGCAGCTTGTCATAGTGATTTTGATGATCGCGATTATGCTGTTCATCCTGGTTCCCAGCGTTGCCTTGACCGCCGATGACGGAGCCACCCTGTTCAACGCCAAGTGCGCTGCCTGCCATGGCGTAGATGGGGCCGGCAAGCCAGCGGCGAAGATTCCAAGCCTGATTTCTGACGAAGCCAGAAAGGCAACGGATGCCGATTTGACGGATGGAGTGGCGAATGGCGGTCCCGGCAAGAGAGCCACACATGCATTTCAGACCAAGGGAGTCACACCTGACCAGATCAAGATGATCGTGTCGTACATTCGAGAAATGCAAAAGAAGTAGCCAAAAACGGCTTCGGGCCACGAAAAAGGTCGGGGCCGGCATGGCGTAGCGGAATTCCCCGCGTAAGGCGGAAATGACGAGCCTTCGGCAGAGGCGACCACGGGTCGGCATCTTTGCTCCGTCAGGTCCATCGAAGATCGTTCCTGCTCACATTATTTCAACCAGTTCCGCGTAATCCCTCGCACCACGCTTCGGCTATCTGCGTGCAATTGGCAAACTCACCCAGGGTCCAGTCGAGCAGGATCCACCCGGGAGGAATACGTCGTGCTTCACAAATGCGCTAACCCCGTCTGCCTTAATCCTTTCCGGAAATTGAGCCAAGGGAAGCTCTTTCTGGTCGAAACCGAGGCCAATGACCCCTCCAATCCCGAACGGCTGCACGCCAGGGGCAAGCCCCCACGCCATATCGAACACTACTGGCTCTGCGATCAGTGCGCTTCCATGCTGACTCTCTCATTTGAAAGGGGACGAGGGATGATCACAGTTCCCCTGCCCAAGGTCGCAGGAAGGATCCCTGTATCCAGTGTGCATCTAGGCGACTTAACCAGCGAGGGGAGCGGCCGGAACGAGCAATCCACGTCGAAAGGCGCGTAAGGGTAACGGTATGGACGACGTCGGAAACCTGTGCACCATCTGTGGGGAGGAGAAATCGCCGGGCCAGGTCTGGTTCCTGGTCGCCGAAAACCGCTGGGAAGACAAGCTGAAGATTCTCCGCTGGCACGACCGGTTGGCGCATCGGGAGGGAATTCATCGCGCCTGCTGCGCCTCGCATGTGCAGGAACTGGTGGTGCATTGGATGACGACTGGCAGCCTCGACTATCCTTTTGCTTCGGTCGCACAAAAGTCCGAAAACTCGCCCACATGGCCGGACTCCGTTTTGCCGACGGCGTACGACATCGGTACGTTCGGTGCCGGGCAAATCGGGGAACTCGCGGTGCACCGGGAGAGTCTGGGCCGCGCGCTCAGCGAAAACCCGGACTCGTTACAAGTCATTCTGGACGAACTCTTGGACGCCTTAGAACGCGAGACCACCCGGGTTTCGCCAGACCTCGAACTAGAAGAGGACGAGATGCTGTCGGCCGTGCCACGCCAAGTGTGAGGTATGGCGCCCTGATCCGGCAGGGTTCAAGCCGCAGAAAACTTCTTCCACTCCCGCCAGTCACGCTGAACCGCTCCCGTCATATCTTTGGCAGCCATGGATAGCCAGTTCGGCTGGAGCCGGTCCAGATGGCGACGAATACCTTTTCGTGCATTCCGGCTGCCGAGGTGAATGTTCGCCGTTTCCCATCCCATGGCAAAAAGCAGCCGGAGTTCGTCACGGTGGGCAGGCAGTTCGTTGAGTTCGATGCGGGAGCAGTGCGGCGACAGGCGGCGAACCAACCAGCGACCCCGTACCTGCACGAAGGGATCCGGACATCGTACCGCGCCCCTGATGATATTTTCGTACAAGACGACCTCGGCTCGCTTGACTCCCTTCGCCCAGTCGACCGCGGACGGCGTCAGCGCCTTGGCCTCGCGTGCGATTCTCGCCCCGTGGCACTCGGCCAGGGCCACCACCCGAACGTGCCCCAGGCTTCCTAATCCAGCCACCCGTCGGACGGTGCGGTAGCTGAGACCCCGCTCCGGCATCAGGTGATCGAGAGCCTTCTCCGCGCTGGCCGGGATGCCGCTGGCGATCTTCGGCAGACTTTCTATCTTCTGCCAGAAGTGCACCGGGTCACGCAATTCGCCGGTCGCGATTTGGCGCAACCAGGTGTGTTCCTCCTCGAGTACAAAGGGGCGGCCCTCTTCCGCGAGGGATTTCCTGTAACCGTCCAGGATGGCGGCGCAAGCCTCCTTTGCTTTTATCGCCAGATGCCCGGCTTCAGCGGCCAGCACGACGCTGGCTGCAGTGCGTACCAGGTCGAGAGTGTAGGGCAGGCCGGCCGCTTCGTCAAAATCGTTGACGCCCCAGACCAGGCGGCCCTCAATGTCACGCCAGGTGCCAAAGTTCTCCACGTGAAGATCGCCCACCGCAAGGACGTGGGGCGCGCGTACGAGGTCTGGACAGACCTCGGGCCAGACCTGCATCCAGCGATAGAAGGTTGCCCTTAAGAAAGGGAAGGCCGCTTCCGCCATGTGCTGGTGCTTGAGGCGCAAGTCGGGCTTCACCAGCCTGGTATGCCGGCCCAGCCACTCCTCAAAGCGCCGCGTTGCTTTGACAATGTTCACTTGCGGTCCGGAGCGTCAACATAGAACCATCCTGATCAAATGTCAACGCAGCTGACATTGCGGTAGTGGCTCAGTTTGATTTGTCATCCCGAGCAAGCGTTCTTTGCGCAGCGAGAGCCTGCCTGAGCGCAGTCGAAGGGGATCTGGGCGAGCCGCGCGATGTGTCGCGTTCTTTGCGACACCATAATCGCGCGTTCGGCTCGCTTCCATATCAA
>Ga0209415_10001719_pt1 | contig 41662 bp, 39 predicted proteins | sample PeaSoiSIISIP2007_FD_187696 | JGI IMG/M metagenome (GOLD analysis project Ga0209415, IMG submission 187696) | Peat soil microbial communities from Weissenstadt, Germany - SII-SIP-2007 (SPAdes) (version 2) | ecosystem: Environmental > Terrestrial > Soil > Wetlands > Peat | place: Germany...
AGGACGCAGGGAGCGGGCAAGGCTGGTTGCCTTGCCGCGACCGAGGACGCCGCCAGGCGGCGTCCAGACGCCGACGTCTACGGTGGAACGTTTCGGGAGGGCCCACTAGTGGAGCTCTCGTTCAACCGGGTGACACGTCGCTTCGCGACGCCGCACGCAACCGCCCACGGCGTGCTCCACACCCGCGAGTTGATCGAGCTGTCGCTGACCGACACCGACGGGCTCGTCGGATACGGCGAGGCGGCCCCACTGGAGCCCTACGACGGTGTCTCGGTCGAGCGGACGCTCGCAGCGCTCGAGGCCTACAGGCCCGTGTTCGCCGCGTGGCGGCGCTCCGGCAGCTCGGCGCTCGAGCGCTGCCGTGAAGCGGACGAGCTGCCACAGGCGCTTGCAGCGGTCGATCTCGCGCTGTGGGACCTGGCCGGCAAGCGTGCCGGACGCCCGGTCTGCGAGCTGCTCAGCGACACGCCGGCCGCCGCGGTCGCGGTCTGCGCGAGCATCGGAGCCGCTTCGCCCGCACAGGCCGCGCGGACCGCCGGCGCCGCGGTCGCCGCCGGCTACGGGTGCGTGAAGCTGAAGATCGGGCTGGCTGACGACGCATTGCGCGTGGCGGCGGTGCGCGCTGCGATCGGACCGCAGACCGCGCTGCGCCTCGACGCGAACGGGGCCTGGTCGGTGCCGGAGGCAGAACGGATGCTGGACGAGCTTGGAACGCACGGCCTGGAGCTGATCGAGGAGCCGGTGCACGGCCTCGCCGCCACGCGCGCACTGCGCGCCCGCGTGGCATGGCGAATCGCGATCGACGAGACCGCAGCGATCCCCGGAGCGCTGACCGCTCGCGTGGCCGACGCGGTCTGCCTGAAGATCTCGCGCTGCGGCGGTATCGCCGGGCTCCTGGCGGCGGCGTCGCTCGTCCGCGCGAGCGGCGCCGAGGTCTACCTGTCATCCACCTACGACGGGCCGATCGGGATCGCCGCGGCCCTGCACGCCGCGGCGGCGCTCGCTCCGCTCCCACCCTGCGGCCTCGCCACACTGGAGCTGTTCGAGCCGCCACCGGCGCTGCTGCCCGTCATCGGCGGCGAAATCGCGGTGCCTCGCGAGCCTGGCCTCGGTGTGCCCGGTTTCGGATGACTTGCCGCCGTTCGTAGCCGCCCGGGGCTCCACCGCGTCCGAGCGCGCGGCCTCCTCTCCGTGCGACGACCTGCTCGCCGACGCCGACGATGAGCTGTTCAGGGCAATCGAGGCGCGCGCCGGTCGCGGCTCGCTAGCCACCCTCCAGCGCCTCGACCACGGCCGACGGCGCCTGCAGTGCAACGCGATGGCCCACGTGCGGCACCGCGGTGAAGGTGGCGTCCCCGATGCGGTCCGCAAGGCGGCTGCCGATCGCCGCATAGACCTCGTCGTCGGCGCCGGCGATCACCGCGACCGGCATCCGCAGCTCGTGCAGCCGCTCCCACATCGGCGCCATCGCACCGGGGCCGAGGTGCCGCAGGCAGGCCGCGAGGTGGGTCGGCGTGCAGCGCAACTCGTCGGCAGCCACCTCTCCCCTGACCCAGTCTGGGTCGTTTGCGAACAACGGCAGCGCAGCCCAGCGCTCGACGAATGAGGAGATCGAGCGAGCCTCGATCGCTGCTGCCAGCGCCTCGTCCGCGGCCCGCCGGGCGGCTCGTTCAGAGGCCTTCTCGATCCCGGCGCTCGTGGACACGAGCACCAGCCGTTCGACCCGCTCACCGATCGCGAGTGCCGCATGCAACGCGAGCCGCCCGCCCATCGAGTAGCCGACGAGCACGACGCGTTCCGCGGCGTGCTCGCCGACGAGCTCGGTGATCCCGTCCGGAGTCAGCGGATTGGCCTGGGCGAGGTCCAGCGCGAGCGGTTCGAAGCGACCCGCCGGCAGCGCGGCGATCACCCGGTCCCAGTGGCGCGCGGTGGCCGCGAACCCGGGCAGGAAGACGACGGGGGTGAGCGATCGCCGCATTCAGCCGGGCGTCGAACGGACTCGGCTGGAGAGGATGATCGCGGTCGCGATCGGCGCGAGCAGGCGTTTCGGGCAGTCCTCCACGGGTCGGTCCTGCGCCGTCGCGCTCATGCTCGGCCTCCCCTGGTCTCCAGGATCGCGTCAACGGCGTCACGAAAGCGCGTCCACTCGCCGCGGAAGCGCTCGAGTCCCGCCTGGCCGTCCGCGGTCAGGCTGTAGTAGCGCCGCGGCGGTCCGCTGTCGGACTCGCGCCACGTTGTCGCGACCGATCCGTCCTTGCGCAGCCGGCCGAGCAGCGGGTAGATCGTGCCCTCCGAGGTGAGCAGGCCATCCGCCGCCGCCAGCTCGGAGACAAGCTCGTAGCCGTAGTGCTCGCGACCGCGCAGCGCGGCCATGACGCAGTATTCGAGCACGCCGCGGCGCAGTTGCGAGAACGTCGATTCGCGTGGTTGCTCGGTCATTCGTGCTTCCGCTACCGTGCACCGCATTGTAGCAGTGGTCGCGGCCCGCCGCGGGTGCTGCAAGCGTCCCACCGCTACGGTTCGTGCGTGTCGCACGGACCCGACGCCCACGATCTCATCGCCGCCTTCGTCGACGAGCTGGCGCGCTGCGGCGTGACCGACGCCTGCACCTCCCCCGGCTCACGCTCGACGCCGCTGGTGATCGCGCTTGCGCGCCATCCGCGGCTGCGCGCGCACTCCCACATCGACGAGCGCTGTGCGGGCTTCTTCGCGCTCGGGATCGCGAAGGCCACGGGACGGACGGTCGCGCTCGCGTGCACATCGGGGACCGCTGCGGCCAACCTCGCCCCCGCGGTGATCGAGGCGAGCGAGGCGCGCGTGCCGCTGATCGTGCTCACAGCCGACCGCCCTCCGGAGCTGCGCGGGATCGGCGCGGGCCAGACGATCGACCAGCTGAAGCTCTACGGCGACGCCGCGCGCTGGTTCTTCGAGGTCGGCAACCACGACGTCGACGACGAGCGAATCGCCTGGGTACGCGCGCTCGCCTGTCGCGCCCATGCGATCGCGACCGGCGAGCGCCCCGGTCCGGTGCACCTGAACTGGCCGCTGCGCGAGCCGCTCGTGCCGGACGGCCCGCGCGAGCCTCTGGGCGGCCGCCCGCACGGGCGTCCGTGGATCACGGTTCGCCGCGGTGAAGCACGAGGCCTGCGGCTCTCCGAGCACATCGACACGCCGGCCCGCGGAGTGATCGTGGCGGGCCGCGACGACGCGGGTCTTGCCCCGGCGATTCCCGAGCTTGCCCGTGCCGCCGGCTATCCGCTGCTAGCGGACCCGCTCTCCGGCGCCCGCAGTGGCGACGCCGCGATAGCCCACTACGACCTGCTGCTGCGCGATCGCGAGTTCGCCCGCACGCACGCACCGGAGGTGGTCGTGAGGGTGGGCGACCTGCCGACGTCAAAACCGCTGCGGAGCTGGCTGGCCGGCCTCGGCGAAACGCGCCAGATCCTCGTCGACCCGCAGTGGGCCTGGCAAGACCCCGCGTCGGTCGTCGATCTCGTGCTGCGCGCGGATCCCCGCCAGCTCGAGCCGCCGCCGCCGGCCGACGGAGGCTGGCTTGCGGACTGGCGCGCGGCCGACGCTGCGGCCCACGCCTCGATCGAGCGCACGCTCGGGGAGGAGCTGAGCGAGCCGAACGTCGCGCGAGCGCTCGCGAGCGCGCTGCCGCCTTCGGCAACCGTGTTCGTCGCCGCCTCGATGCCGGTGCGAGAGCTCGAGACCTTCTGGCCCGTCCGCGACAACGGCCCGCGCGTGCTCTCCAACCGCGGGGCCAACGGCATCGACGGCACGCTGTCGAGCGCACTGGGCGTCGCCGCCGTGTCGAGCGGCCCCGTCGTCGCGCTGGTCGGCGACGTCGCCTTCGCGCACGACATCGGCGGGCTGCTCGCCGCCTCCCGCCTGCAGCTCTCGCTGACGATCGTGCTGATCAACAACGGCGGCGCCGCCGTGTTCGACTATCTGCCGATCGCAGCCGAGCGCGACGTCTACGAGGCGCACATCGCAACCCCCACCGGACTGGACTTCGGACAGGCGGCACGTCTGTACGGCTTCCGCCACGAGCAGCCGGCCACGCTCGCGGCGCTGACCGCGCTGCTCACCGCACCGACACCTGAGACGCTGATCGAGGTGCGCACCGAGCGCAGCGCCGGCATCGCGCTGCACGGGCTCGTGGCGGCCGCGGTGCGCGAGCACTCCACGCGCCCGTCACCGCCCGCGTAGCCCACCAAGACGGCGTGTGCGCGGACGCTACGCGGCCAGCACCGGCAGCAGCGCGCCCAGCTTGATCTCCGTCTCGGCCAGCTCTGCGGCGGCGTCGGAGTCGGCGACCACCCCGACGCCGGCGTAGCAGCGGGCCAGCCGGTCCTGCAGCAGCGCGCAGCGCAGAGCCACGCAGAACTCGCCGTCCTCGTTGGCGTCCGTCCAGCCGAGCGGTCCCGCGTACCAGCCGCGATCGATCCCCTCGAGCGCGCGGATCAGGGGCAGGGCGACACCGGCCGGCTCGCCTCCGACGGCGGGCGTCGGGTGCAGCAGCCCGGCGAGCTCGACCGCGGCGACCGGGGCGGCCAGCTGCGCGCGGATCGCCGTCGCGAGGTGTTGGATGTTCGCGATCCGGACCACCTCGGGTTCCTCCGGCATCGTCACCCAGACGGCGTGCGGGCGCAGCGTGCGCTCGATCCGGCGCGCCACGATCGCGTGCTCCGCGCGGTCCTTGTCCGAGCGCAGCAGCCGTTCGCCCAGATGGTCGTCGACCGACGGATCGGCGCTGCGCGCGATCGAGCCGGCGAGCGCCACGGTGCTCAGGCGCAGACCCTCGCGCCGCATCAGCAGTTCGGGCGTTGCGCCGATGAAGGTCGCCTCGCCACGACCGACGGCATAGACGAAGCAGCCGGCGAACGCCTGGCGCAGCACGCCGAACACGGCGGCGCCGTCATGGCGGTCAGGCCCGTGCACGTCGACCTCGCGGGCCAGCACGATCTTCTCCAGCCGCCCGGCGGCGATCAGCTCAACCGCACGGGCGACGGCTGCCTCGTAGTGCTCGGGCGCCATCGGCGCGGCGATCGTGTGGCGCTCGGTCGGGTGGGGATCGAGTAGCGGCAACGGCCGATCGCGCAGCTCGGCGAGCCGCTCCTCCAGCCGCGAGAGGTGGTCCTCCACGCGGCCGTCAGCCCCGACGAGGGCCGCCACCGTGCACCAGACCTCGTCGCCGCGGCGCACCAGCGCCACCTCGGGGACGACCAGCGACGCCGGCGCGAAGTCCGACCAGTGCGGAGAGCCGCCGCCGTCGGGTGCGAACGCGAACCCGCCGCAGGCGATCAGCCCGCCGCCGACCGGCCCACCGGAGGGCTCAACACAGGCTCGGGCGACCAGTTCACGCCAGCGGGCGGCGGTGCGCTCGAACCTCAGCTCCCCGCGATCCTCCAGCGTGACGACAGCCCCGAGCGCCGCCAGCGCCGAGCGCTCGCGCTCCGGTTGCTCGAAGCACATCCACGCCTCCCCCGGCCGGCGCGAGCACAGCGCGACCGCGCTCGGATCGACGCGATCGGCGAGCCGCCAACTGACGGCCGCCACGCAGTCGCCGTGGCGGCGCGCGACGCGCGCCGCCCGCTCCAGCTGCGCGGCGAGCGCCGCACGATTGCGCTCGGGCAGCGCGAGCGGCGAATCCTGCGAGTCCGCCCGCGCCACGCGCAAGCTACGTCTCCGAGCGGCCTCGCGACATCGCGATCTCACCTGTGCGCATCATCTCGATCAGCCCGTACGGGCGAACCACGCGCTCGTAGGCGTCGATCTTCTCACTGTCACCGGTGATCTCCACCGTGACGGAGCGCTTCGTGGTGTCCACGACACGCCCGCGGAAGATCGCGGTGAACTCGAGGATCTCGCTGCGCGCCTGCGCCTCCGCGGCGATCTTGAACAGCGCCAGCTCGCGCGTGACCGTCCCTGCCGGCTCGAGATCGCGGATCTTCAACACGTTGACCAGCTTGTGCAGCTGCTTGGTCACCTGGTCGATCGGATGCAGCGCGCCATCGACCGTGAGCGTGATCCGGGAGAACTGCTCGTTGTCGGTCGGGCCCACCGTGAGCGTCTCGATATTGAAGCCGCGTCTCGCGAACAGGCCGGCGATCCGCGTCAGGACGCCGGGGCGGTTCTCGACCAGGATCGAGAGCACGTGCTTGCGTCCGGTTCGCAGCCCGACGGCGGCGTCCAGCTCCTCGAGGCTCAGTGGGGCTTTCGTTCCGGGCTCGCCCATCGCGATCACCCCACCATATTGCGCGCGGCGGCGCCGGGCGCAATCATCGGGTAGGTGTTCTCCTCGCGCGTCACGCGGACATCGGCGACGACGACACCGGGCGTGGCGATCGCCGCGCGGATGTCGTCGACCAGCGAGTGCTTGTCGGTGAAGCGCAGACCGGTCGCGCCGTAGGCCTCCGCGAGCTTGACGAAGTCCGGGTGCTCGCCCATGTCGACCTGACTGTAGCGGTGGTCCCAGAACAGCTCCTGCCACTGGCGCACCATGCCCAGGTAGCCGTTGTTCATGATGAACACCTTGACCGCGATTTCCTCCTGCACGCAGGTCGCGAGCTCCTGGATGTTCATCTGGATCGAGCCGTCGCCGGCGATCACGCAGACGGTGTCGTCGGGCGTACCGACCTTCGCGCCCATCGCCGCCGGCAGGCCGAACCCCATCGTGCCGAGGCCTCCCGAATTGATCCACTGGCGCGGCCGCGTGAAGTGGTAGTACTGCGCCGCCCACATCTGGTGCTGGCCGACGTCGGAAACGATCACGGCGTTCCCGCCGGTCGCCTCGTAGAGCGCCTGGATCAGGTACTGCGGCTTGATCTCCGCGTCGGCGCTGTCCTCGTAGCGCAGCGGGTGCTCGCCTCTCCAGGCCTCGATCTGCGCCCACCAGTCGGCGAGCCTGGCGGGGTCGGGCTCGAGTGCGCGGTACTCCGCCACCAGCTTGGGCAGGATGTGGCGCGCGTCGCCGACGATCGGGATGTGCGCCGGCACGTTCTTTGAGATCTCCGCCGGGTCGATGTCGATGTGGATGAACTTCGCGTGTGGCGCGAACTCCTTGAGCTTGCCGGTGATGCGATCGTCGAAGCGCGCGCCGACCGCGCAGATCAGATCGGCCTCGTCCATCGCGTAGTTGGCGGTGCGCGTGCCGTGCATCCCCAGCATCCCGAGCCACTGCTCGTGGGTGCCCGGAAAGCCGCCCAGCCCCATCAATGTGCAGGTGACGGGGAAGCGGTCGGCGGTCGCGAGCTCGACGAGCTCCGCCGCGGCGCCCGAGTTGATCACGCCGCCGCCGGCATAGATCACGGGCCGCCGCGCGCTGGCGAGCGCGTTGGCGGCCTGGCGGATCTGCTTCTGGTTGCCCTCGATCGTCGGCTGATAGCCGGGCAGCGAGACCTCGAGCACGGGCTCGTAGGGAATCTCGGCCCGCGAGAGGTCCTGCGGGATGTCGATCACGACCGGCCCGGGCCGCCCGCTGCGGGCGATGTGGAAGGCCTCGTGGATCAGCTGCGGGATCTCCAGCGGGTGCTGGATCATGAACGAGTGCTTGACGATCGGCATCGTGATGCCGAGCGTGTCGGCCTCCTGGAACCCGTCGGTGCCGAGCAGCTCGGTGCGGACCTGCCCGGTGATGAACACGACCGGCACCGAGTCCATCATCGCGTCGGCGATCGGGGTCACGAGGTTGGTCGCTCCGGGCCCCGAGGTGGCCAGCGCGACGCCGACCTTCCCGGTCGCCTTGGCGTAGCCCTCCGCCGCGTGACCGCCGCCGGCCTCGTGGCGCACGAGAACGTGGCGGATTCCCGCGTCGTAGAAGGCGTCGTAGGTCGGGAGGTTCGCGCCGCCGGGGAGGCCGAATACGACATCGACGCCCTCGGCTTTAAGGCACTCCATCACGGCATCGACTGCACGCATCGCGCTGACCTCCTTTCCGGTGAATGGGGAACGGCAAACCGGCCGCAAGCGGCCTCGAACTGAGGATAGCGTGCCGGCGGCACCTCTCCTGCCGCTGCGATGGCGGGCACGGGCACTCCGGAAGCGCGCGGGCACTCGGTGGATGCCGATCGCTCGGGCGGCACGCGGGCGGTCGCGGCTGCGCAGGCGTTCGGGAACTCTCAGAGCTGCGCGCGGACGCGGATCGAGGGATCGGGCTCGATCAGCTCGGAGTCCTCGGGGTAGGAGAGGTCGGTCCCGCAATGCATGCACAGCGCGTCGTAGTGACGAACCGCGCGGCGGCAGCCCGGGCAGATTCGCAACGCCTCCTCCGTCTCACGCCGGTACAGCGCCGCGGCGAGCGGTCCGAGCAGCGGCACGAGCCCGCTGATCACGAACCACACGACCAGCGAGCTGCCCTTGCGCATGCCGATGTAGCCACCGGCGAGCGCCGAGATCAGGCAGATCCCGACGTAGACCTCGCTGCCGTTCAGAATAGGACGCGAACCGCCCAGACAGCGCCGATGATCGCGACGACCACCGCGATGATCGTCGCGATCACGACGACTACATGGAACAGGATGTGCAGGAGTAACCACGCGCAGACGAGCAGCACCAGCGCAGCTAGCGCATGGCGGCCGAGCGACTGCATGCGGGTGCGGCTCTCGGTGTGTTGTTCGTTCATCCCGGAGAGCTTACGCTCGCCGCGAAACAACCGCGGTCGCGCGCCCACTCCCCGACAGCTCTACGGCTGTGGCTGGGTACGGAACGGCCGCTGCTCGGTACGCACAGGTGTGGAGGCTGCCAGGCGAGCAAGGCTGTAGCGCCGCAGCACGGCCGGCGCTTTCACCATCGTGGACGCCTCGTCCACCTGCGGGAGGAGCAGGTATCTGGATCGGGCGCTGTGTTGGTTCATGGCCGAAATGATCGACCAGACAGCCTCGTGCGTCGTTGGCCGCCTGGCCAAGATCCCGGCCGCCCCCTTCGCCGCACTGTCGGCGGCCGGTTCGCCTGCAGCCCCGGCGCAGCTCAGTCCCCGTCCGGCTGGAGACCGAGTTCGGCCCGAATCAGTCGCGTCACCTCGGCGCCGTCCGCACGGCCGCGGGTCTCCCGCATGATCGGCCCGACAAGCGCCCCGATCGCCTTCGGGTTGCCTGCGCGAACCTGCTCGGCGGCGGCGGGGTCGTTGGCGATCGCGCGGGCCACGATCTCCGCGAGCCCGGCGGCGTCCTCGAGCGCGCCGAGGCCGCGCGCGGCGACGATCGCCGCTGGCTCGCCGCCTTCGGACACCAGGACGTCCAGCACCTCGCGAGCCGCGGTCACGCTCAGCCTGTGTTCGCCGAGCAGTGCGACGAGCGCCGCCAGCGCCGCCGGCTCCACCATGCTCGCGGCCGGATCGTCGTCTCCGGTCCGCGCCACCAGCTCGCCGCCGACCCAGTTGGCGAGCGTCACCGCGTCGGCCGAGCCGCCGGCAAGCGCGCGCTCGTAGAAGTCGCCGAGCTCGCCGCGGAAGGCGAGCTGGCGTGCGCGCGCGGCGCTCAGGCCCAGCTCGCGCTCGAAGCGCATGGCCCGCGCGGCCGGCAGCTCCCCCATCGCCTCCCGAGCCGCGGTCAGCATCTCTTCCGTGGTCGCAATCGGGACGAGATCGGGTTCTGGGAAGTACCGGTAGTCCTGAGCCTCCTCCTTGGAACGAAGCGAGGTGATCGCTCCCGAGGAGGGATCGAAGTGAAGCGTCTCCTGCACCACCTCCTCGCCGGCCTCGATGATCCCCCGCTGGCGTTCGATCTCCGCAGTGACGCCCTGCTCGAGGAAGCGGAACGAGTTCATGTTCTTCAGCTCGGTCTTGGTCCCGAGCTGGTCGCTGCCGGCCAGCCGCAGCGACACGTTCGCGTCGGCCCGCAGCGAGCCCTCGTTCATGTTCACGTCGCTGACCCCGAGCGAGCGCAGCGTTGCGCGCAGAAGCTCGAGCCATTCGCGCGCCTGCGACGGGGAGTGCAGGTCGGGCTCGGTGACGATCTCGACGAGCGGCGTGCCGCCCCGGTTGAAGTCGACGACGGAGAGCTCGGAGCCGTGGATCCGCCCGCTCGCGCCGAGGTGGATCAGCTTCGCCGCGTCCTCCTCGAGATGCACGCGGTGGATCCGCACGCCCGCGAGGGAGCCGCCGCGGCACAGCGGCTCGTCGTACTGGGAGATCTGGTAGCCCTTCGGCAGGTCGGGATAGAAGTAGTTCTTGCGGTGGAAGATCGAACGCTGCGCCAGCTCGCAGCCGAGCGCCAGCCCGATCATCAGGCCGAAGTGGATCGCGCGCGCGTTGACGACGGGCAGAGCGCCCGGGAGTCCGAGACAGACCGGACAGGTGCGCGTGTTCGGCGGCTCGCCGAAGCTCAGCTCGCAGCCGCAGAACATCTTCGTCGCGGTCGCCAGCTGCACGTGGATCTCCAGGCCGATGACGGGCTCAAGCGTGCCGTTCATCCAAGCCGTCCCTACGCCTCGTACGGAGTGCTGCCGTCGAATGCGATCGCCTGCTCGAGCGCGAACGCCGCCCCGAGCAGCGCGTTCTCGCTGAACGCCGATCCGGCGAGCTGAAAGCCGACCGGCAGCGCCGGGCCGCCGCCCGGAGGCTCGGCCAGCCCGCACGGGATCGAGATCGCAGGAATCCCGGCGAGCGACATCGGCACGGTGCAGAAGTCGTTCAGGTACATCGCGAGCGGGTCGGCGGTCTTCGCTCCCAACTCGAAAGCGACACCGGGCGCGGTCGGCGTCGCAACGAAGTCGAACCGCGCGAAGGCGGCGGCGAAGTCCTCGGCGATCTTCGTCCGCACGCGCTGCGCGCGACCGTAGAAGGCGTCGTAGTACCCGCTGGAGAGCGCGTAGGTGCCGAGCATGATCCGCCGCTTGACCTCGGCGCCGAAGCCGTCGTGGCGCGTGCGCGTGTACATCTCGGTCAGTTCGCCGGCGCCGCTCGCGCGGTAGCCGTAGCGCACGCCGTCGAAGCGAGCGAGGTTCGACGACGCCTCGGCCGGAGCCAGCACGTAGTAGGCCGCGAGCGCGTGCGGCGCGTGCGGCAGCGCACATTGCTCGACGCTCGCGCCGAGCGAGCGTGCGAGTTCGAGCGTCGCCTCGAAGGCGGCGAGCACACCGGGCTCGATGCCCTCGCCGGCCAGTTCGACCGGCACCCCGATGCGCACCCCGGCGAGCTCCGTGCGAGCAGGCAGCACGATCGGCTCGGGGAAATCCAGCGAGGTGGAGTCGCGCGGGTCGCGCGCTCCCACCATCCGGCCGTACAGCAGGGCGGCGTCGGTCACATCGCGCGTCAGCGGCCCGGCCTGGTCCAGCGAGGAGGCGAAGGCGATCATGCCGTAACGCGACACGGCGCCGTAGGTCGGCTTGAGGCCGACGATGCCGCACAGCGCGGCGGGCTGGCGGATCGAGCCACCCGTGTCGGTGCCGAGCGCCCACGGCGTCAGGCGCGCGGCCACCGCCGCGGCGCTGCCGCCCGAGGAGCCGCCGGGCACACGCGTGCGGTCCCATGGGTTGAGCACCGGTCCAAAGCCGGAGTTCTCCGTCGATGAGCCCATCGCGAACTCGTCCTGGTTGGTCTTGCCGAGCAGCGGCGCACCGGCCGCGGTCAGCCGCTCGACGACGGTGGCGCTGTAGGGCGGTCGGTAGCCCTCGAGGATCCGCGAGCCGGACTGGCTCGGCACCCCCTCGGTGCAGAAGAGGTCCTTGACCGCGAGCGGCACACCGCGCAGCGGGCCGTCGGAGGGCGGCGGCGGCCCGTCGGCCACCCAGACGAAGGCGTTCAGCCGATCTGCCGCGGCGCGCTCGCGGTAGAGCTCGAACAGTTCCCCGCCGTCGAGCTCGCCTGCGGCGATCGCCTTCGCGGCGCCGGCGGCGGATAGGGCGAGGATGTCGTTCACGCCTGCGGACTCGGGACGGCGAAGCCGTCGTCGGCGACGGACGGGGCGCTCTCGAGCGCCCGCTCGCGGGACAGCGACGGCTGTGGCTCGTCCTCTCGCAGGGCGTTCTCGACTGCGACCACGTGCGAGGTCGGCTCGACCGCGTCCAGGTCGAGCGTGGCGATCGTCGCGATGTGTTCGAGCACGCCGGCAAGCTCGACGGCCATGCGGTCGATCTCCTCCTCGCTCAGCTGCAGGCGGGCGAGCCGGGCGACGTGGCGGACCTCTTCGCGCTCGATCACCGCGTCACCCCGACGCCGCGGAACGGACGCTCGTCGCGTAGTGAGAGCCAGGCCGCGACGAGCACCCCGAGCGCGCCGGCCAGTCCAAGCCACAGCGCGTAGCAGCGCGCCGTCGCAGCGGCGGGCGGCGCCACCGCGCACACCGCCACGAGCACGGTGGCGGCGAGCGCAACGAGCGTCGAAGCCACTGCGAGAGCGAGCGGCACGGCGGGTGAGCGCTGAGCAACCGTCGCGCCGCTGAGCGCAAGCGCGAGCAGCGCGGCGAGCACCGCCACGGCCGCCACGGCCGGCACGGTCTGCCAGGCGTCCCGGCGCACGCCGGCGACGTCGAACCACGGCAGGAAGGGCGACACGGCGAGCAGCAGGGCCGCCGGCAGCGCCAGCAGCTCGCCGGTGCGGAGCCGGTGAAGGTCAATGCTCACGGCGCGACAGCCTATCCCGCGCGGCCGCGGCGCCCGTGCAGGAGCGCCGCCACCCGCCGCTTCGCGCCCCGGGCGGGCGGTTCACGCCGCTGTGGCCGCACCCGCCTTACGCGCACCCGGGGCGGGGGCTGGGTCGCGCAACGCTCTGACTCAGCCCACCGTCGTCTCGGCGTCGGCGGCCGCCTGCGCGGCGAGCACCGTGTTGCGCAGCAGGCAGGCGATCGTCATCGGGCCGACACCGCCAGGAACGGGTGTGATCGCGCCCGCGCGCTCGCGCACCGCCTCGAAGTCGACGTCGCCGACCAGTCCCCCCTCCAGCCTGTTCACGCCGACGTCGATGACCGTCGCGCCGGGCTTGACCCAGTCTGCGCCGACCATGCGCGCGCGCCCGGCAGCGGCGATCAGCACGTCGGCGCGCGCACAGAGGTGCGCGAGATCGCGCGTGCGCGAATGGCACATCGTGACGGTCGCGTTCGCGCCGAGCAGCAGCTGCGCCATCGGTTTGCCGAACAGGTTCGAGCGCCCGACCACGACCGCCTCGGCCCCTTCGAGCACGACGCCGGCGCTCTCGAGCAGCATCATCACGCCGCTCGGCGTGCAAGGCCGCAGACCCGGCCGGCCCAGCGCGAGCAGTCCTGCGGACATCGGCGTCAGCCCGTCGACGTCCTTGGCGACGTCCACCAGGCCCGTCAGCTTGACGCCGTCGAGGTGCGCGGGCATCGGCAGCTGGACCAGCACGCCGCTGACAAGCGGATCGGCGTTCAACGCCTCGATCAGCTCGACGACCGCCGCCTCGCCGGCGTCGGCAGCGAGGCGATGGTCGAACGAGCGGATACCGATCGCCTCGCACTCGCGGTGCTTCATCCCGACGTAGACGACGCTGCCCGGATCCTCACCCACCAACACCGTCGCCAGTCCGGGCGGGCGGCGGTGACGCTCTGCGAACGCCGCCACATCGGCCGCCAGTTCGCCGCGCAGCGCGGCCGCCACCGCCCGGCCGTCGATCAACCGCGCGCTCACCGGCGCGTCACCGGCGCGAACTCGGCGATCAACCGGCGCTCGGACCCATCGGCGGCAAAGCGCACGACCACGATCCCGCCGCGATCGAGCCCGGTGACGACGCCCTCGCCGAATGCCGCGTGCACGACGTCCTCGCCGATCCGGTAGGCGGGGACGTTGGCTCGCGCAGATTCGCTCGCGGCGCCGGCAACCGAGGCCGCCGCCCAGATGCCGGGGCCGCGCTCGCCCAGCCGCGAGGCGGCGATCCGACCGCTGCCGGAGCCGATGATGTCGTCGCTGGAATCGGTCAGCGCGCTCGGGATCTCGTCCAGGAAGCGGCTGCGCAGGCCGTAGCTCTCGGCCCCGAAGAGCGAGCGCCGGCGCGCGTAGGTGAGCGTCAGATCGCGCATCGCCCGGGTTATCCCGACGTAGCAGAGGCGGCGTTCCTCCTCGAGCGAGCCCTCGTCGAGCGAACGCGAGTGCGGGAAGACACCCTCCTCGCAACCGATGATGAAGACGATCGGATACTCGAGGCCCTTCGCGTTGTGCAGCGTCATGAGCGTGATCAACCCCCGGTCGTCGCGCCTGGAGTCGGCGTCGCTGACGAGAGCGATCTGGCCGAGGAAGGCGTCAAGTGCCTCCAGCCCCTGCGCCCCCTCCCCGGACGGCGCGCTCTGGGCGGCCGCGTCGAACTCGCGGGCCACCCCGACCAGCTCCTCGAGGTTCTCGATGCGCCCCTGGGCCTCGAACGTGCGCTCGGCCTCGAGCGCGTCGAGATAGCCGCTGCGCGTGAGCACCGCCTCGAGCAACTCGCCGACCGCGACGCCGCTGCGCGCCAGCAGGCGAAGCTCACCCATCGTGTCCATGAAGCGCCCGATCGCGCTGACCGCCGCACGACCCAGTCCCGGCACCCGCTCCGGCGCGCTCGCGATATCCCACACCGGCTCGCCGAGCGTCGCGGCGTGGGCGATCACGCGCGAGAGCGAGGTCTGGCCGATCCCGCGGCGCGGGCTGTTGGCCACGCGGGTGAAGCTGACCTGGTCGGACGGATTGGCCAGCAAGGAGAGGTACGCCATCGCATCCTTGATCTCGGCGCGTTCGTAGAACTTCGTGCCGCCGATGACCTGGTAGGGAACCTCGGCGCGCACCAGCGCGTCCTCGAGTACGCGCGACTGCGCGTTGGTGCGGTAGAAGACGGCGACCTCCGCGCGCGACACGCCGTCCTCGACGAGACCCTCGATCGCGCCGAGCACGTAGCGCGCCTCGGCATGCTCGTCGGCGAGCATCCGCACCTTGATCGGGTCTCCCTCGCCAAGCTCGGTCCAGAGGTCCTTCGCGACCTGGCTGCGGTTGTTGGCGATCACGGCGTTGGCCGCTGAGAGGATCGTTTGCGTCGAGCGGTAGTTCTGCTCGAGCTTGACGATGTGGGCGTCCGGAAAGTCCTGTCCGAAGTCCAGGATGTTGCGGATGTCCGCGCCGCGGAAGCCGTAGACCGACTGTGCGTCGTCGCCGACGACGGCCAGGTTGCGCCGCTCACCAGCGAGCAGCGTCAGCCAGCGGTACTGCGCGTGGTTGGTGTCCTGATATTCGTCGACGAGCACGTGGCGGAAAGCGTCCTGGTAGCGCCCCCGCACCTCGCTGAACAGCTCGAGCACGTTGACGGCGCGCACCAGCAGGTCATCGAAGTCCATGGCGTTGAAGCGCATCAGCTCGCGCTCGTAGAGCTCGTAGGAGTCGGCGACGGTCTGCTCGAAGTAGGAGCCGACCATCGAGCGGTACTCGGCCGCGTCGCGCAGGCGGTTCTTGGCGTCGGAGATCTGGCCCTGCACGGCCGCCGCGGAGAAGCGCTTCGGATCGGCGCCGACGCGGTCGAGGCACTGCTTGATCAGCCGGCGGGAATCCGCCTGGTCATAGATCGTGAACTGGCGCGTGTAGCCGAGCCGTGGCGCCTCCACGCGCAGGATGCGGGCGGCGGCGGCGTGGAAGGTCAACACCCACATGCCGCGGGTGCTGCGGCCGAGCAGCAGCTCGACCCGCTCGCGCATCTCCTGCGCGGCCTTGTTGGTGAAGGTGATCGCCAGCAGCTCGTCGGCGCGCGCCTCACCGGTGTGCACGAGGTAGGCGATGCGGTGCGTCAGCACGCGCGTCTTGCCGCTGCCAGCGCCGGCGAGGATCAGCAGCGGGCCCTCGCCGTGAGTGACGGCGTCACGCTGCGGCGCATTGAGCCCGCCCAACAGGGCGTCGATTCGTTGCTCCGCAACGCTCTGATCGGCCATCTCTCCAGCATAGATGCGTGGGCGGCTAGCCTCTGCGGTGGCATGGCGGCTCCGGGCCGGGCGAGCGCGAGAGCGCATGGGCTGTGTGACGAGGTGCGCGCGCACTGTGAGCGCGCTGCCGCCGACGCCGGCTCGGTCTCGATCGACGTCGGCGCGCTCGACGCGCTCGAGGCGGTGCCGGCCGCAACGCTCGACCCGGACGTGCACCACCTCGAGGGAGCGCCCGAGGAGGTGGCGCGCTACATGCTGACGCTCGACGCGATCAACTTCGGCTCCGGCTGGTTCCCCACGCTGCGCAAGCAGCCGGCGCGCTCGGGCTACATGACGATCGCCGCCCGACTGCGAGAGCGCTTCCGGGCGGAGGGGTCGTGGAGCAACGGCGAGCTGCGAGGGCTCGACACGGCAACGGTCGCCGCAACGCTCGGGCAGCCCGCCGACCACGAGCTGATGGCGCTCCATGCCGAGGCGTTGCGCTCCCTCGGCCGCTGGCTTGGCGACCGCAGCGTGCTCGAGGCGGTGCAGGAGGCCGGCGGGTCGGCCGAGACGCTGGCGAGCCGCCTGGCCGCCGCGATGCCGCTGTTCGACGATCGCGGGTTCTACAAGCGGGCGCAGATCGTCCCGTCGAACCTCGCCCTGGCCGGCGTGGCGAGCTTCAGCGACCTCGACCGCCTGACGATCTTCGCCGACAACCTCGTTCCCCACGTGCTCCGCTGCGAGGGCGTGCTCGTTTATGAGGACCGGCTCGCGGCCCACATCGACGCGGGCCGGCTGTTGCGGCCCTGCGGGCCCCAGGAGCGCGAGATCCGCGCCTGCGCGGTGCACGCATGCGAGCTGCTCAGCGCGCGCCTGGGCGTGGCGCCGCGCGTGCTCGACGCCTGGCTGTGGAATCGCGGCCAGTCGCCCGAGTACAAGGCGCGACCCCGGCACCGCTGTCGTTGCGTGTTCTACTGAACGCGGACCGGCCGGCTCGCACGCCGCTGGCGAACGCAGCCCGCCGCGCCCCGGCGCCCGGCAGCCGACTACCCGCCCGCTGGGTTGCGGCCGCGCACCGGGCGCAGCGGAAGAACGTTCTCGGGGTCGACCGCCGGCGGTGTACCGCCGAGTTCGGTCACCATCCGCTCGAGCTCGGCCACGCGAGCCGAGAGCGCGCGCATCGCATCGGCGACCGGATCAGGGAGGTGGATCCAGTCGGTGTCGGGACCCTCGACGCGGCGCCCGTCGATGCGCACCGGATGCCCGGGCACGCCGACCACCGTGGAATTGGGCGGCACGTCGCGCACGACGACGCTGTTGGCGCCGATCTTCGCGCCGTGGCCGATCTCGATCGGGCCGAGCAGCTTGGCTCCCGACCCAATCGTCACGTTGTCCTGAACGGTCGGGTGGCGCTTGCCGGTCTCGAAGCCGGTGCCGCCGAGCGTCACGCCCTGGTAGAGCGTGACGCCGTCGCCGATCGTCGCCGTCTCGCCGATCACCACGCCGGCGCCGTGATCGATGAACAGCCGCTCCCCGATCCGAGCCGCGTGGTGGATCTCGATGCCGGTCAGCGCGCGCGCCGCATAGGCGATTGCGCGCGGCAGCACGGGCACGCCGCGCACGTGCAGAGCATGCGCGACCCGATGCGCGAGCAGCGCCTGGATTCCCGGCCAGCCCGCCACCATCTCGACCGACCCGACGCCCAGCGCCGACGGATCGCGCTCGCGCGCCGCACCGATGTCGGCACGCACTTCCCGCGCCAGGCGCGCAAGCGAAGACCGTCGGGCCATTGCCTCCACAGAGTAGCGAGCCGCGCGGTCCGTTCCCAGAGCCCCAGCGCCCGCCTGCGCGCCCGAGGGCGCGCCGCAGCCCTCTACGCCGCGAAGAACGGCGTCGACATGTAGCGCTCGCCCGAATCGGGCAGGATCACGACGATCCGCCTGCGCGCGAACTCCTCGCGCGCGGCGAGCTCCAGAGCGCCCGCCAGTGCGGCGCCGCAGGAGATGCCCGCCAGCAGGCCCTCTTCGCGCGCCGCCCTCCGCGCCAGCTCGACGGCCAGCTCGTCGCTGACCGTGATCACCTCGTCGAGCAGCTCGCGGTTGAGCACGGCCGGCACGAAGCCGGCGCCGATTCCCTGGATCCGATGCGGCCCGGCGGGACGCCCGCTCAGGACGGCTGAGGCGGCCGGCTCGACCGCCACGATGCGGCAGCGCGGGTTGCGCGCGCGGAGCACCTCGCCGACACCGGTGATCGTCCCGCCCGTGCCCACGCCGGCGACGAGCGCGTCCACGCGGCCCTCGAGCGCGTCGGCGATCTCGGGCCCGGTCGTCCGCCGATGCACCTCTGGGTTGGCCGGATTGGAGAACTGGTCCGGCAGGAAGAAATCCGACTCGCGCGCCAGCTCCCTCGCCGCGGCGACGGCCTCGCCCATGCCCCCCATCGACTCGACGATCTCGACGCGAACGCCGTACTGGCGCAGCAACGCCGTGCGCTCGCGGCTCATGCCCTGCGGCAGGGTCAGGACCAGCTGGTACCCGCGCGCGGCACAGACCAGCGCCAACGCGATCCCGGTGTTGCCGCTGGTCGCCTCGACGATCGTCGTGCGGCCCGGCTCGATCTGGCCGGCCCGCTCCGCGGCATCGATCATCGCCAGGCCGATTCGATCCTTGACGCTCCCCCCCGGGTTGGCCGCTTCGAGCTTGCCATACAGTTCGACGCCCGGCGCGAGCCTGCTCAGGCGGACCAAACGCGTCCCCCCGATGCACTGCGTAATGTCGGCCGGGATTTGGGCCATTGCCGCCAAATCTAGCGCCGCCGGCGCGACCGCGGGCGGCGCCCGGTGAAACGCGTGGCCGCCAGCCTGCCTCGCATGGCCACCGCGGTTGCGTTAGGTTGCACGCCGAGCTCCGTGCCAGCCGCCCCGGAGCGGCCGGCGCTCAACCATCCACCGGGAGGCGCGATGTCGACGCAGCGAACCAGCAGCACGATCCAGCTCTCACGTCGAGCGTTTGCCGCCGCGCTGCTCGCCGCCGGGACCCTCGGCATCGCCGTCGGCGAGGTCGGCGCGCCGCTGGCGCCGTCGCAGGCGCAGCCGGTTGCCAGGGCGGCCGCAGCGCCCGCCGCGTGTGACAGCTTCGCGACGAGCGTCGGCAATGCCTTCGAGATCCTCGGCACCCTCCTCCAGGACGCCGCGAAGTACCCGCCGCTGATCCCCAAGGCCGAGCAGGCCGGCGCGGCCAGGAGCGCTTCGAAGATCGCCGCGATCACGGCCACGCTGACCACGCTCAACGGCAAGGTCCAGGCACAGGCGAGCCGCTTTGAAGCGCTGAGGACACCGATCCTCAGCGAGGAGAAGAAATGCCTCGGCTGAGCGCCGCCGTCAGCGCCCGCCGACCGGCTGGCTGACCGGCGTGGCGACGGCGCGGGCGCTGCTCTCGCCACGGCGGAGGTACTGCTCGAGCGCGGTTGGCGTCAGGGGACGCGCGAACAGGTATCCCTGTGCGAGGTCACAGCCCTCGAGCTGAAGCTGGCACAGCTGCGTGTATGCCTCGACTCCCTCGGCCACGGTCCGCAGCCCGAGGGTCTTGCCGAGCTGAATCAGGGTGTGCGCCAAGGCGTTGGCCTCGCCGGAGCGCGCCAGCCCGGTGATGAAGCTGCGATCGAGCTTGAGCGAGTCGATCGGGAACTGACGCAGGTAGCCGAGCGAGCTGTAGCCGGTGCCGAAGTCGTCGACGGCGATCTGGACGCCGAGCATCTTGAGCTCGATCAGCATCGCCTCGGCGGCCTCCGGGTGGTTCATCAGCGCCGTCTCGGTGATCTCGAGTGTCAGCCACATCGCGTCGAGGCCGCTGCGCGCCAGCGCCGCACGCACCTCCTCGACGAGCTCCGGGTGCTCGAACTGGCGAGCCGAGACGTTGACGGACACACCGAGCGAGTGGCCCTTCTGCTGCCATGCGGCGCACTGCGCGCAGGCCTGCTCGAGGACCCAGCGGCCGATCGGGACGATCACACCGGTGGCCTCCGCGATCGGTATGAACACGTCGGGCGCCGTCTCGCCGCGCGTCGGATGCGCCCAGCGCAGGAGCGCCTCGACGGCCACGACGCGCTGGGTCTCGAGTTCGACGATCGGCTGATAGCGCAGCGAGAACTCATTGGCCTCGAGCGCGTCCGCGAGGCCGATCTCCAGTTCGGTTCGATCCTGCGCGGCCACCTGCATCGCGGATTCGAACACGACGTAGCCGCCCTTGCCGATCGCCTTGGCCTGATACATCGCGATGTCGGCGTCGCGCAGGAGATCCTCGGCGGTGTTCGGCAGGCCGGTGGCGATGCCGATACTCGCCGCCACCGAGACCGTTGAATGGGCCGGCTCCGACAGCTCGAGCGGCCGAGCCAGCGCTCGCAGGATCCGATTGGCCACGCGCTCCGCGCCGACGCGGTCCACAGGGTCGATCAGCAGCACGAACTCATCGCCGCCGAGGCGCCCGATCGTGTCGCTGCCGCGCAGCACGCCCTCCAGTCGCCCGGCGATCTTGCGCATCGCCGCGTCTCCCACCTGGTGCCCGAACATGTCGTTGATCTGCTTGAAGCCGTCGATGTCCACGAACAGGGCGCTGACGGGAGTGTCGAGGCGCCGCCCGCGGGCGAGGAGCTGCTGCGCGCGATCGAGCACGAGCGTGCGGTTGGGCAGACCGGTCAGCGGATCGTGCAGGGCGAGGTACGCCAGCTCGTCCGTCTTCTGGGCGACGAGGTTCCAGGCTCGCCGGCGCGAGCGCACCAGGACGAGGTACAGCAGGAAGAAGAGGACTGTGATCAGCGCCCCCGATGCGAGCACGACGAGCGCCTGCGCGTCGGCCGACGCGACGGCCACGGTGGCGGTCGTGGCGGCCGACCAGCCGCCGCCGAGCGCCGTCCGGACGCGGTAGCCCGATCGGCCACGCCCGCCGCCGGCCGCCGCGATCAGCTGCGCGCGACCGCCCGGGTTGGCGTGGTAGAGCGTCATCGCGAACGAGCGGTGTCCGGCGAGCAGTGAGCTCACCAGACCCCCCGCATCGAAGGTTGTGGCGATGAACCCGGTCGTCGCGGCCTGCCTCTGCGCGACCGTCCGGACGGGTGCGCCCGGGCGGTAGACGGCGGCCCCGACCGCGACCAGCGCCATGTTGCTGATGCCGCGCACAGGCACGACGACGATCGAGCCGGAGTCGGTCGCCGTGCGCATCAGCTCCGGAAACGGCGAGCGCCCGAGAACCGGCAGGACCGGCGCGCAGTAATCGAGCAAGACCGGATAGACGCTTCGGGCAAACGACCCGCCGACGAAGGCGCGGGTCAGGCAGTAGACGGAGCGCGGACCCGCCGGGACGATCTGGAAGCGCCCGCCGATCAGCGCGTTGTAGGCCGGGTCGGCCTCGACCGAACGCTTGAATGCCGGCAGCTGCGCGGCCCCAATCGGCTGGATCAGCGTGGCGGCGACATCCGGCGAGACCGCGGCGCCACCGCGCAACAGCTCGTGGTACCACCGCAGGAAGCGCGTCTCGCCGGTGCCCGGCTCGAGCGTCGCGATCGCGCCCATCGTGCGCGTCAGGCCGATGTTGGCCTGCAGTCGCGACTTCAGCGCGTCAGCCAGGTCGGACGTCGTCGACTGGAAGGCCTTGCGCTCTGAACCGAGCAGGCTCGAGCGCCACTCTCCGGCGACGAACGCCGACGTGCTGAGCCCCACCACGATGATCAGTGCCCCGATCGCGGCCGAGTGACCGCGCCCCGGCCGGCGCAGGCGTCCGCCTGTGCGTGCTTGCGGGGGGGCGTGCGCCGTTTGCTCCGGCGCGTGCACCTCTACGCGGCTCCCATGGCTAAGAGAGGTATCGCCCGTCGGAGGGCACACCTTGAGCGCACTTTGCGGAGGTTTGAACGTCCGTCAACCGGCGCGGCTGCCGTCGGCGCGGCTGCAGCCGTCTCTACTCGACGGGACGCTTGAAGATCTGCGTCGTCGCGATCGGGACGCCGGCCGTCTGGTAGCCCTGCGCCGGCGCGACCGCGGTGCGTTCGACAACGCTGCTGACCAGCTCCCAACCCTCGGCGCCCAACTCGTTGAGCAGCTCGAAACCGAGCATCGAGGCCTGCGTTCCGTCGTAGGTCCGGGTCTCCGCCAGGGTCGCATCGGGACGGAAGATGTGAAACGAGGCCTCCAACCGCCAGACATCGGAGACCTCGTCCGGTGGCGCGGCCGTCATCGACCACGAGAGAACGAGGTATTCCCAGCGCGTGCTCATCGCAGCAGCAGCACAACGTGGGCGTGGTCCACCTCGTGTGCGGGCTCCGCGACGCGCTCGGTCACGGCTGCCGCGAGCGGCGCCGGCGCACCCGGCGCGGTCCCCAGCGGCGCGGGCGTCGGAGCCGGCGCGCGCTCATCGCTCGACAGCTGCGCCTTGAGCAACCCGGCCGGGTCCTGCGAGCCCTTCCAGGCGGCGCGGGCGATGCGCAGCGTCGGCAACCAGGACATGCGGGCAGCCTACTGCAAGGCCGGCCGGGAGCGCCCGGGGTCGCGGTCGGCGTGGCGCCCCCGGGTGGCGCGAAGCGCGGGCGGCCCGGGCGTCAGATGTAATACATCGCTCCGCCCTCGCGGGCCTCGCCCTCGATCACATCGGCGATCGTGCTCGCGCCGAGCACGGCTCTGGCCGCGTCGGCGGCCTGCGAGAAGACTCCGCTCGCGCCGGCCCCGAGGGGGCCGTCGAGCAGCTCGACGACCTCCAGCACGGTGATTGCGTCGGGCGCGCGCGCGAAGCTGTAGCCGCCCTTCACGCCGCGGTAGGAGCGAAGCATCCCGGCGCGTCGAAGCGTCGCGAACAGCTGCTCGAGGAACTGCACCGGGATCTCGCGTCGACGCGCCAGTTCGCCGATCGAAATCGGGCCGTGCTCGCCGCCGCGACCAAGCTCGGCGAGCGCTGCGATCGCGTAGGGCGACTTCGTCGTGATCGAGAGCACGGAGTCTCGATCCTAACGTCGAGCCGCTAGACCGCGCGCATTCGCCGCGCGGCGGCCGGAGAGCCGGCCCGAGCTACAGCCAGCCGCGCTCGGTGGCGATCAGCACGGCCTGCGCGCGATCGACGGCACCGAGCTTGCCGTACACGTTGTGCAGATGGGTGCGAACCGTGCTCGTCGAGAGCGTCAGGTCGGAGGCGATCTGCTTGTAGACCTTGCCTTCGGCGAGCAGCCGGAGCACGTCGCGTTCGCGAGCGGACAGCGGGCAGGCCTCGACGACACGGCGCTTGCCGACGCCCGAAGCCTGTGGCAGGGCGTAGAGCACGGCACGCAGTTCGCCCGAGCCGACGCCGGCGGTGCGTGCGACACGCAGCATGTCGGCGGGCGAGACGGCGGCGCCGTGCGCGTAGTGGGCGAGGATGTCGGCGAGGCGAACGAGCGCGGCGTCGCCGTCGATCTCGTCGGAGTGGTGGCGCTCGATCGAGTTCGCGATCACCTTCGGGAGCCCCCAGCGACGGGCGAGCACTCCGCCCACGACGGCGTGGTCGACACCGAGCTCACGACGTTCCCGCGTGATGCGGTCCTCGGGAGTGCGTGCGTCGCGATGGACCGAGTCGGGGTAGCCGGGGTAGGCGTGCATCAGGACGAGCTTGCCGACGTCGTGCAGCAGGGCGGCGACGATCAGGCGATCGCGGTCCGGGTAGCCAATCTCGCTGGCGAGCAGGTCCGCGGCGGCGCGGGTCGCCAGCGCGTGCAGGCGGAAGCGGTCGGGCATCGAGTCCCAGACCGCGCTGCGTTCGAAGAAGTCGAAGGTGCGGACGCGCTCCGCGAGCTGCTGGACGGCCTCTGGGCTGAGGATCCGCACCGCGTCGACGATGTTCTCGACCTTTGCGGCGCCGCGCGTCGGCACGTCGTTCGCGACGCGCATGACCGCCACCACGAGCGCGATGTCGGACTCGACGGCCTCGACGACCTCGGCGATCGGAACCCGGTGGCCGCCAACGAGGGCGAGCAGCCGGTTGCGAGACTCGGCGAGCGCGGGGAAGCCCTCGAGTGCCTCGAAGGCCGCCGTGAGCCGGCGACCATGTCCCTCACCGGGACGCAGCTGCTCGAGAGGTGAGGCGACCACGGGCACGTTCGCCGCAGGCATGGCTTGATTCGCTGGCATACGCGTTCCGTGTTCGTCCGTGGAGATGAGGTGCGACGTCCGTGGCGCAACTTGCCCCGCATGACGACGCGGGGTGGCCTTCGTGCGAAGTTATCGGCAGAACGCCGTCAGAGATTGAGCGCGGCGTCGATCCGAGCCAATGTCTGCTCGCGACCGAGCACCGCAACCGTCTCGAAGATCCCGGGCGACACCGCCCGGCCGGCGAGCGCCACGCGCAGCGGCTGGTAGACCTCGCTCGGTTTTGCCGCGCGCTGTGCCACGACCGCGCCGAGCGCCTCCTCGATCGCGCCCAGCTCGAAGGCCTCGAGCGCCGCAAGCGCGGCGCGCACGTCGGCCAGGACCGCCCGGCCCCGCTCGTCCAGCCAGCGCTCGCGCGCCTGCGGATCGTCCACCGGCCCGTCGTAGATGAACCCGCACAGCGGCCAGAAGTCGGCGAGCGTCTGCAGCTTCTCGGCGCTGATCGCCACCGCCGGACCCAGCCCGCTGCGAGCGCAGAACGCCTCGAGCGCGGCCGTCAGCTCTCCCAGGTTCAGCGCACGCATGTAGCGGCCGTTCATCCAGCGCAACTTCGTCTCGTCGAACTGCGCAGGGTTGCGCTGGACGCGGCCGATGTCAAAGCGCCGAACCAGCTCGTCGGTCGCCAGGATCGTCTCGTCGTCCGACCCACCCCAGCCCAGCAGCGAGAGGTAGTTGCGCACCGCGGCCGGCAGATAGCCGGACGCGCGCAGCTCCTGCACGGACGCTGCGCCGTGACGCTTCGAGAGCTTCTTGCCGTCCGGTCCGTGCAGGAGCGGCAGGTGTCCGTAGCGCGGCGGCGTCGCCCCCAGCGCCTGGATTATCAGGAGCTGCTTGGCGGTGTTGGTGAGATGGTCATTGCCTCGCACGACGTGGCTGATCTGCAGATCGAGGTCATCGACGGCGACCGCGAGGTTGTAGAGCGGCGTGCCGTCGGCGCGCGCGATCACGAGGTCATCCATCGAGCGGTTCGGCGAGCGCACCTCGCCGAGCACGAGGTCGTCGAAGACAGTTTCGCCATCGTCTGGAACGTGCAGGCGCACCGCGCCGCTGTCGTGGTCCGCACCGCGGAAGCCGCGGTCATCGCCGTGAACGGCCTTCCACGCCTTGACGTCGTCGCCCGTCGCGCGGGAGCGGTACGCCCGGCCGCTCGCCAGCAGCGACGCCACCGCCTCGCGGTGGCGATCCTCGCGCCCACTCTGGAAGACCGGCCCCTCGTCCCAGTCCAGCTCCAGCCAGCGCAGCGCGTCGAGGATCTGCTCGACGTTCTCATCCGTCGAGCGCTCCCGGTCGGTATCTTCGATCCGCAGCACGAAGCGCCCCGAGGCGTTGCGCGCGAGCAGCCAGTTGAACAACGCCGTGCGGGCGCCGCCGATGTGAAGGGCGCCGGTCGGGGAAGGAGCGAAGCGAACTCTCATGGGACGCGCCGGATGCTAGTGGGCGCCCACGTCTCACCCGCCGGCGGGCTGTACCGAGCGGTCGAGCGCGGGGTCGAGCTGGGCGCGCAGGCCATCCAGATCTTCAACCAGTCGCCGCGTGCATGGCGGCCGACCGCCTACACCGAGGAGGACTTCGCGCGCTTTCGCGAGGCACGGGCGGCCAGCGCGATCGGCGCCGTGCTGATCCACGCCGTCTACCTCCTCAACTGCGCCTCCGAGGATCCGGAGATCCGCTCCAAGTCGCTCGCTTCGCTGACGCATTCGCTGCGCGTCGGCGACGCAATCGGCGCGAGCGCCGTGGTCGTGCACCCCGGCTCGGCGCTGGGCGGCCCGGTCGGGCCGGCGATCGCGCGGGCCGGCGAGCTGTTCGCCGCGGCGCTGGGCGACTCGCAGCGCTGCCCGCTCCATCTGGAGAACACGGCGGGCGCGGGAGGAACGCTCGGGCGCTCGTTCGACGAGCTCGCGGCGCTGCTCGGGGCCGGTGGGGGCGCGCCTCGCCTCGGGCTCTGCCTGGACTCCTGTCACCTGCTCGCCTCCGGCTACGAGATCCGCACGCCGGCGGCGCTCGCGGCGGTACTGGACGACTGCGAGCGCGCCGTCGGTCCCGGCCGGATCGGCTCGCTGCATCTCAACGACTCGCAGACGCCGCTCGGCTCAAACCGCGACCGCCACGCCAACGTCGGCGAGGGCGAGCTGGGGCTCGAAGGGGCACGCGCGTTCGTCAACGAGCCACGCTTCGCCGGCCTGGCCTGCGTGCTCGAAACCCCCGGACCCGACCGCAGCGGCCCGACCGCCGAAGAGGTCGCGCTCGTGATCGGTCTGCTCGCGAGCTGAGCGCGCACCCGCCGCCCGCCAGGTGGCTGATGTGACGGTCCGCGTTGTTGACCCGCGCGCGCGGCGCGCGCGCTGCACGGGACCTCGCGGTGGCGACGCGCGGACCCGACCGGGGGTGGCGATCGCAAGCGGCAAGACGCCGCCCGATGGCGCCGGGCCGTGGGATATGTGAAGCCGCGCTAGGCCACGAGCCGCGCCGGGCCGCCGAGCAGATGCTCGAGCTCGGCGCGCAGGCCGGGGCTCGGCTCGACGCGAAATTCGCTTCCGAGTCGCACGCTTCGCTGGTCCGACAGCTCGATCACGACCTCGGAGCGGCCGGGGAAGGTCACCAGCACGCTCTTGAGGTCCTCGAGCACGGTCGCGAAACGGCAGCCGTCGCCCAGCCGGACGTGCAGGGGCCTGGCGTGAGCGGCCTCGAGCACGGCGGCGTGCGCGCGGGCGAGCTGCTCCGCGTCGGGGCGGAACTCCTCGACGGACTGCGCGACGACCGAGGTGCGCCCCTCCTCCTTCTGATCGACGCGGCCGCGCACCGTGACGATCGAGTCGACGGCGAGCGCTCCCTCGAACTTCTCGAGCGCGGAGCCGAAGACGATGATCTCGACCTGCGCCTCGAGGTCGTCCAGCGTGGCGAACATCATGTCGGCGCCGGCCCGGGTGCGGATCTTCCGCGCCTGGGTGACGATCCCGCCGATCGTCACCGTGTCCTTGTCGGGGCGGTCGGCGACCGCGGCGAGCGGGCAATCGACGGACACCGAGAGCGCTTCGCGCACCGCCTTCAGCGGGTGCGCCGAGATGAACAGGCCGATCGCCTCCTTCTCGACCGCGAGCAGCTCGCGCTGGTCGAACTCGACCGCCGGAATCGGCGGGCGGACCGCCGCGTGCCCGTTGACCGGGGTGCCCAGATCGGTCAGGTCGAAGATCGACCCCTGCCCGATCAGCGCGTCCTGCTGGGCCTTCTGGCCGGCGCCCTGCGCCTGCTCGAGCACCTCGAGCATGCCGCGCCGCGTCGCTCCGGTCGAGCCTAGCGCGCCGCACTTGATCAGTGCCTCGATCGCCTTCTTGTTGACCGCGCGGCCGTCGACCCGCTCGCAGAAGTCCCACAGCGAGGTGAACGCAGCGCCCTCCTCGCGAGCGCTGATGATCGCCTCGACAGCCTGGTAGCCGACGCCCTTCACGGCATCGAGGCCGAAGCGGATTCGGCGCTCGACGACCGTGAACTCGTGATCTGAGAGATTGACGTCCGGGGGCAGGATCTCGATCCCCATGTCCTCGCAACGCGCGACGAAGAACGGCACGCGGTCCTTGGTCGACATGACCGAGGAGATCAGGGCGGCCATGTACTCGGCGGGGTGGTTGGCCTTCAGCCACGCGGTGCGGTAGGCGATCAGCGCGTAGCAGGCGGCGTGGCTGCGGTTGAACGAGTAGTCGGCCGACTTCTCGTTGGTCAACCAGAGCAGATCGATCACGTCCTCGGAGGTGCCGCTCGCGCGCGCACCCTCGACGAACTCGGGCTTGAGCTTGGCCATCGCCGCGCGGTTCTTCTTGCCGATCGCCTTGCGCAGGTCGTCGGCCTTGGCGCCGGAGAAGCCCGCGATCTCCTTGGCGATCCGCATCGCCTGCTCCTGGTAGAGGATCACGCCCATCGAGGAGGAGAGGATCGGCCGCAGGCGCTCGTCGGCGTAGGCGATCGACTCCGCGCTGCGCTTGCCGCGCGCGTAGTTCGGGATCTGGTCGATCGCACCCGGGCGGTACAGCGCGTTCAGCGCAACGAGATCGTCGAAACAGTCGGGGCGAACCTTCTTCAGCGCCTCGCGCATGCCTTCGGACTCGAACTGGAACACGCCGACGCTGTCGCCGGCGGAGAGCATCGCGTAGGTCGCCGGGTCATCGAGCGGCAACGTGGCCATGTCGGGGCGAGCCCCGCTCGAGCGCTCGATGATGTCGAGCGCGTCCTCGATCACGTCGAGGTTGCGAAGCCCGAGGAAGTCCATCTTCAGCAGGCCGATCTCCTCGATCGGCTTCATCGAGAACTGGGTGACGGTGCGGTACTGGCGCTCGCCGTTCTCGTCCAGGCCGGCGTCGGCCAGCTGCAGTGGAACGATGTCGGTGAGCGGGCGGTCCGCGATCACGACCGCGGCGGCGTGGATCGAGGAGTTGCGCACGACGCCCTCGAGGCCGCGTGCGGTGTCGATGATCTCGCGCGCGACCGGATCCTCGTCGCAGGCCGTGCGCAGCGGTTCGCCCTCGGCCATGCACTCATCGAACGACGGAGCGCGCCCCTGCTGGGGGTCCGGAATCAGCTTCGCGAGCCGGTCGCCGACGCCGTAGTCGTGCCCGAGCACGCGCGCCGCGTCGCGCGTCGCCTGACGCGGCGCCATCTTGCCGAAGGTGACGATCTGGGCGACCGAGTCGCGCCCGTACTTCTCGACCACGTAGCGCAGCACGCGCTCGCGGCCGCGGACCGAGAAATCGATGTCGATGTCCGGCATGGAGACGCGCTCGGGGTTGAGGAAACGCTCGAACAGCAGGTCATAGGCGAGCGGGTCGACGTCGGTGATCCGCAGGCTGTAGGCGACGATCGAGCCGGCGGCCGACCCGCGGCCGGGGCCGACCGCGATCCCGCTGCGCTTGGCGAAGTCGACGAAGTCCCAGACGATCAGGAAGTAGGCGTTGAAGCCCATCCGGTCGATCACCTCGAGCTCGGTCTCCATCCGCTCGAGCGTCGCCGCCGGCGGCGGGTCGCCGTAGCGCTCGCGCAGTCCCTGCTCGACCAGCCGCCGCAGGTGGCTGCGATCGGTCTCGCCCTCGGGCACCGGGTAGGCGGGGATCAGCTGGCGGTCCAGCTCGAGCTCGACGTTGCAGCGCTCGGCGATCTCGAGCGTCGAGGCGAGCGCCTGGGGCCACTGCTCGAACGCCTGCGCCATCTCGGCGCAGTCACGCAGGTAGAACTCGTTGGTCTCGAAGCGGATCTTCGGCTCGGCGAGCGTGCTCTTCGTCTGCACGCACAGCAGGGCGGCGTGGTGGCGGTAGTCCTCGCGGCGCAGGTAGTGCACGTCGCCGGTGCCGACCAGCGAACCGCCCATCTCGGCGGCGAGACGCACGATCTCCTCGTTGCAGCGCTCCTGCAGCGCGAGGCCGTTCTTCTGCACCTCGAAGTAGACGTTCTCACGCCCGAGCGCCCCGATCAGCGCGTCGACGTGCTCGCGGCCCTCGTCGATCCGACCGTCGGCGATCCGCGCACACAGGCGCGAGGCCAGGCAGCCGGTGAGCGCGATCAAGCCATCGCCGTAGCGCGCGATCTGCTCCATGTCGACCGTCGGCTTGCCGCGCTGGAGCCCCTCGAGGAAGCCCGCCGAGGACAGCTGGACGAGGTTGCGGTAGCCGGCGTCGCTGCGCGCGAGCAGCGTCAGGTGGTTGTGCTCGAGGCGCTTGCCGGGGGTCGCGACGGCCGCGTGGTCGTCGACGAAGTACACCTCGCAGCCGATGATCGGCTTGATCCCGGCCTTGCGCGCCGCCTGGTAGAGCTCGACGGCGCCGTTCATCACGCCGTGGTCGGTGAGCGCGAGCGCCGGCTGGCCGAACCCGGCCGCCCGCTCGACGAGACCCGCAATCTTCGACGCGCCGTCGAGCAGCGAGTACTCGGAGTGGACGTGCAGGTGGGCGCAGGCGTGCTCGGGCATCCGGTGGACTGATCCTAGTGGCGCGGCCTGACGCCTTCGGCGTCACCGAGGGGCGCCGGCCGGCGCCGACGCGCACGTTGCGGGAAGCGCGCGTCAGCGGTTGCGCAGGCGCCACGCCATGCGCGACTGCAGCGTCCACAGCTCGATGAAGCCGGGCGACGCGGCCTGCGAGAACAGGCCGCCGGACTCCGCGAAGGACGCCAGCGAGCGGTCATACACGGCGTTCGGCGAGGAGCGCGTCACGATGCGCGCCGTCCCCTTGTACAGCTCGAGCCCGATCGTGCCGCTGACCTGCTCGTTCACGGCGTCCATGTAGGCGTCGAGGTCGGAGCGCAGCGGCTCCCACCACAGCCCTGCGTAGACGAGGTAGGCCCAGTGGCGGTCGAGCCCGGCCTTGAACTGGTTCTGGTGGATCGTGCAGACGAGCTTCTCGAGCTCGGCGTGGGCCGGCAGGATGATCGACGCCGCGGGCGCCTCGTAGATGTCGCGCACCTTCAGGCCGACGATCCGGTCCTCGATGTGGTCGACGATCCCCACCCCGTGTCGCGCTCCGAGCTCGGCGACGCGATCGATCAGCGCGGCGAGCGCGAGCCGCTCGCCGTCAAGCGCCACCGGCAGCCCGCGCTCGAACGAGAGCTCGATCCGCGCCGGCTCGTCCGGGGCCAGTCGCGGCGGCGTGACGAGCCCGAAGACGTCCTCCTCGGGGGCGTGGTCGAGGTCCTCGATCCAGCGCCCCTCCGAGGAGCGTCCCCAGAGGTTGTCATCGATCGAGTAGGGGACGGTCTCGACGCCGCCCTTGACCGGGATGCCGTGCTGGCGCGCATAGGCGATCTCCTCCTCCCGCCCCATCGCCCACTCGCGCACCGGCGCGATCACCTTCAGCTCCGGCGCGAGCGTCGCGACGGTGCCGTCGATGCGAACCTGATCGTTGCCCTTGCCGGTGCAGCCGTGGGCGATCGTGTCGCAGCCGCTGCGCCGCGCGTACTCGACCGCGAGCTTGGCGATCAGCGGCCGGCCGAGCGCGGTGAACAGCGGGTAGCCGCCGCCATAGAGCGCGTTGGCTCTGATCGCCGGGGCGATGTACTCGTTCGCGAACTCGTCGCGCGCGTCGACGATGTGGCACTCGACGGCGCCGATCTGGCGCGCCTTGCCCTCGATCACCGCGTAGTCCTCGCCGGGCTGCCCGAGGTTGACCGTCAGCGTGACGACCTCGGCGCCGTAGCGCTCCTGGATCCAGCGCAGCATCACGCTCGTGTCCAGACCGCCGCTGTAAAGCAGCAGCACGCGGTGGACGTCCGCCGGGTCGGCCTGGTAGCCGGCGGTGCGCGGCGCGAATCCGGGGTCGCTCATCGGTGCGCAAGCCTACCGGCGCAGGCCGGCACGGGGACACGGCCGGCCACCCTCGTCCGGGCGACTGGTGGCCGGCGCGCCGTCACGGCCGCGGACCGCCGCGCCGCTCCATGTGAGACGGCGGCGCGACCCGCTCGCGGAAGCCGAACTTCGCGTAGAGCTTGCCAGCGTCGCTGGTATCGAGCCGCCAGCTCAACTCGCGCTGCGGTCCGCCGTCGACGGCCTCGCGCACGAGCTCCACGCCGAGGCCGCGACCACGGTGCGCGGCGTCCACGAACACGTCGCCGAGGTAGGCGAGCACCGCCCCGTCGGAGATCACACGGGCGAAGCCGACCTGCGCGCCGCGGTGGTAGAGCCCAAGGACGCGAGCCGAACCCGCGATCGAGCGCTCCACGACGTCCCGCTCGCGCCCCTGCGCCCAGTAGGACTCGACCGCCAGGTAGTGGTGGACGTAGCCGACGTCGATCCGCGCTGGATCGTCGTCGAGCTCGTAGCCGTCGCCCAGCGCGCGGCGCATCTAGTGGGCCGTCCCGAACCGTTCCAGGGTGAACGTCGGCGTCTGGACCCCGCCTGGCGGCCGGACGACGCTGGCCACTCGCCCGCCTGCCCCCCGCACGGGGGGTTTCCGGGCGAACCTTCCGGGAAGGCCCACTAGGCCAGCACCGCCCGCAGGCGGTCCACGCAGTCCTCCACCTCGGCCGCGCCGATCACGAGCGGCGGCAGCAGCCGCACCGTCGACGGCCCGGTTGCGTTGATCACGAGGCGCTGCTCGAACAGCGCGCGCCGGACCACCTCGGGCGCGTCCACGTCGAGGTCGAAGCCGATCATCAGCCCGCGGCCGCGGATATCGACGACGTGCGGCAGCGTCGCGACACGCTCGCACAGCAGCTCGCCGAGCTCGCGCACGCGCGCCAGCAGCGCCTCGTCGAGCAGCACCTCGAGCGCCGCGAGCGCGGCCGAGCAGACGACCGGCCCGCCGGCGAAGGTGGAGCCGTGGTCGCCCGGGGCGAACGTGTCGGCGTGGCGCGCGCCGGTGACGAGCGCGCCGATCGGCAGCCCGCCCGCGAGCGCCTTCGCGCTGACCAGCAGGTCGGGGATCACGCCGGCGTGCTCGTAGGCCCAGGCCGTGCCGGTGCGGCCGAGGCCGGTCTGGATCTCGTCGAAGATCAGCGTCGCGCCGGTCTCGTCGCAGCGCGCGCGGGCGAAGCGCAGCAGCTCCTCCGGGAGCACGTGCACGCCCGTCTCGCCCTGGATCGGCTCGAGGATCAGCGCCGCGGTGCGCTCGTCCACCGCGGCCGCGATCGCCTGCTCGCTCGCGTCGACGCTGACGAAGCCACCGACCAGCGGCGCGAAGGGCGCCTGCTTGGATTCCTGCGGCGTCGCCGACAGGGCGCCGTAGGTGCGGCCGTGAAAGGCGCCGTGGAGCGAGACGATGGTGCCGCCCTGGCGTGCCTTGCGAGCGCATTTCAGCGCGGCCTCCACGGCTTCGGTGCCCGAGTTGGCGAAGAACACCTTGCCACCGAGGGAGCTCTCGGCCAGGCGGCGCGCGAGCGTCGCCATCGGCTCGGAGTAGTAGAGGTTGCCGACGTGCAGCAGCCGTCCGGCCTGCTCGCGGATCGCCGCGACCACCGCGGGATGGCAGTGTCCAACGCTCGAGACGGAGATGCCGGCGAGGAAGTCGAGGTACTCGACCCCTTCGGAGTCCCACAGCCGGGCGCCCTCGCCGCGCGCGAACTCGACCCCGTAGCGCGCGTAGTTGGGGGTTAGATGGGCGTCGGCGGCGGCGACGGCGCTCACGCGGTCACCTTCGTGCCGATCCCGGCGTCGGTGAACAGCTCGAGCAGCAGCGAATGCTCGACGCGCCCGTCGATGATCTGCGCCGCGCCGACGCCGCCGGCGACCGCGTCGACGCACGCCTGCAACTTGGGCCGCATCCCGCCCTGCACGCCGGCGAGCGCCTCGGTCACCTGCGCGACGCTCGCCTGCGCGATCAGGCTGTCGGGGTCGGCGCCGTCGCGCAGCCAGCCGCGCACGTCGGTCAGGAAGATCGCAGTGCGCGCGTGCAGCGCGACGGCGATCGCGGCCGCGGCCTCGTCGGCGTTGACGTTGTAGGAGTTGCCCTCCGCGTCGGCGCCGACCGAGGCGACGACCGGGATGTAGTCCCGCGCTATGTGGTGGATCACACCGGCGTCGACGTGGTCGATCTGCCCGACGAAGCCGATGTCCTCGCCGCCCGGCGCGCTGCGCCGCGAGCAGCGCAGGAGCCCGCCGTCGTCGCCCGAGAGCCCCACCGCAGGCTGCCCGTGGCGGCCGATGCGCAGCACGATGTCGGTGTTCAGCTTGCCGACGAGCACCATCTTGGCGATCTCGACGGTGGCCGCGTCCGACACGCGCAGGCCGCCGACGAACTCCACCGGCATGTCGAGGCGCTCCATGTAGGCGGTGATATCGGGCCCGCCGCCGTGCACGACGACGGGGCTCACGCCGACATACTTGAGCAGCACGACGTCGCGCGCGAACTCCTCGCGCAGCAGTGGGTCCTCCATCGCCGCGCCGCCGTACTTGATGACGACCGTCGAGCCATGGAACTCGCGGATGTAGGGCAGGGCTTCGAGCAGCGTTGCGACGTCACGCATCAGCGGTGCACCGTTCGGTCGGGGGCGGTCGCGGTCATGTGGTGTATTCGGCGTTGATCTTCACGTAGTCGTAGCTGAGATCGGAGAAGAACAGCTCGACCGGCGCGCCGTCGCCGGGTAGGCCGATCTCGTAGAGGACCTCATCGCGGGCGACCGCTTGGCGCAGCGCTGCCGAGTCGTGCGCGGCGGCGGCGCCGTCGCGCGCCACGGTCACGCCCTCGATCGCGATCTCGAAGGCGAGCGGCGCGCTGCCGGGCAGCGCCGCGCCGATCGCCTGGGCGACGCGGCCCCAGTTGGGGTCGGCCCCGAACAGGGCGGCCTTGACGAGCGGCGAGTTGCCGACCGCGCGCGCGACGCGCTCGGCCGCGCCGTGCTCGCCGCCGCGCACCCGCACGCAACCGATCCGCCGTGCGCCCTCGCCGTCGGCGACCATCAGCAGCGCGAGCTGGCGCAGCAGCGCGTCGAGCGCCTCGCCCAGCAACCGCTCGTCCTCGCCGCCGGGCTCGACGCTCACGCCGGAGGCGCCGTTGGCCATCAGGATCACGGTGTCGTTGGTCGACAGCTGGCCGTCGACGCTGACGCGGTCGAACGAGCGCTCGAGCGCGGCGCCGAGCAGGCGATCCGCGCGCTCGGCGCGCAGCGCGGCGTCGGTCTGCACGAAGCACAGCATCGTCGCGAAGCGCGGCGAGATCATGCCGGCGCCCTTGCACTGGGCGGAGATTTTTATGCTGCCTGACGGCAGATCGACCCCCAGCGAGGTGTGCTTCTCGAGCACGTCGGTGGTGCGGATCGCGACCGCGAAGTCGCCCGCGTCGGCCCGCAGCGCCGACGCCAGCGCGGGCATTGCCGCGGCGACCCGCTCACCGGGCAGCAGCACGCCGATCACGCCGGTCGAGGCGACCGCAACCTCGTGCGGCGCCAGGCCGAGCGCCCGTGCGGCGGCCTCCTGCACGCGCGCGGCCTCGGCGATGCCGGCCTCGCCGGTCGCCGCGTTCGCGTTGCCGGAGTTCGCCACGACCGCGCGCAGGCCGCGCAGGTCGCAGCGCTCGCGCGTCAGGACGACGGGCGCCGCGAGCACGCCCGAGTCGCAGAAGCGGGCCGCGCTGACGCCGCCCGCGACGTCGGAGAGCACCAGGCCGAGGTCCGGCGTCGTGCCCTCCGGGTCCTTGACTCCGCAGGCGATCCCGGCGAGGCGGAAGCCGGCCGGCAGCGCCGCGCTGTCGCGCACCCCTTCGGGCCGCTCGCTCCAGCGCGAGCTGAAGAAGTCCTCGCTCACGCCAGCCCTGCGCCCTCGTCGAAGCCGAACATCAGGTTGAGGTTGGCGACCGCCTGGGACGCGGTCCCCTTCCAGAGGTTGTCGATCGCGGCGAACACGAACAGCTTGCCGGTGCGCTCGTCGGCGTGGACGCTGATCGCGCAGACGTTGGTCTCGCGCACGTCGCGGACCCCGGGCGCGGTCGCAACGAGCTCGATGAAGGGCTCGCCGGCGTACCGGCGCGCATAGATCTCCTCGAGCTCGGCCTGGCTGACCGCGCGCGTCGGTGCGACGTAGCACGACAGGAGCTCGCCCTGGTCGATCGGCAGCAGGTGCGGCGTGAAGGCGACCGGGACCGGGGCGCCGAGGGCGGCGAGCTCCTGATCGATCTCCGGCATGTGGCGGTGCGCGCCGACGCCGTAGGGGCGGACGTTCTCGGTCACCGCGACGAAGTGGTTGCCCGCCCGCGGCTGCTTGCCCATTCCCGAGACACCCGTCTTGGCGTCGATCACCACGTCGGCGATCAGCCCGGCCGCTGCGAGTGGCGCCAGCGCAAGGATCGCTGCGGTCGGGAAGCAGCCGGGGCAGGCGACGAGCGTCGCCGCCGCGATCTGCTCCCGGTAGAGCTCCGTCAGCCCGTAGACGGCGCGCTCGAGCAGCTCGGGATGGGGGTGCTCGACGTACCACCTCTCGTAGACCGCCACGTCGCGCAGTCGAAAGTCGGCGGACAGGTCGACGACCCGCAGGCCGCGCTCGAGCAGCGCGGCGACCACCGGCGCCGCCGTGCCGTGCGGGTAGGCGACGATCGCCGCGTCGGCGCCCGCCGCCCGGTCGAGGTCGAGCTGCTCGAGCGCGAGGGGCACGCGATGGTGCGGGTACAGCTCGCGGAGCGCCCGCCCGGCGTCCTCCCGGGCGGTGAGCGCGACCAGCTCGAAGTGCGGGTGGCGCCAGAGCAGTTCGGCGGCGATGGCCCCCGCGTAGCCGGAGGCGCCGACGACCAGCACGTCAGGCACGCAGCTCACCTCCCAGCCGCTTCGCCAGCGCGTCGGCGATCCGCTGGCGGTGCGCCGCCACCTCCTCGTCGGTCAGCGTGCGGTCGGCCGCGCGGAACTCGAGGTGCAGGGCGAGTGACACGCGTCCCTCCCCCACCTGCGCGCCGCGGTAGACGTCGAACACCTCGACCCGCGCGAGCGCCGGCCCGCCGGCCTCACGCACGACGGCGACGACATCGCCGGCGGCCGTGGCCTCGGCGACCGTCACCGCGAGATCCTCGCGCACCGCCGGGTATTCGGAGAACGGCCGGAAGCCGGTCAGCTCCGGCGCGAGCTCTGCGGCCGCCCCGAGGTCGATCGACCAGACCGCGGCGCGCTCGAGGTCCCAGCTCGCGCAGACCAGCGGATGCAGCTCGCCGAGGAAGCCGAGCCGCCGCTCGCCCGCGTGCACGGTGGCACTGCGCCCGGGATGCAGGAACGGCCACGGCTCGGGCGCGACGGTGCATGCGAGTCCGAGCACGTCCAGCACCGCCCAGAGCAATCCCTTCGCGGCGTAGAAGTCGGCGGGAGCCGCCGGCTCGCCGCGCCAGCTCGCCGCGCGGGCGTCACCGGCGATCAGCACGCCGAGCGCGTGGTGCTCGTCGGCCGGCGTCGGCGACGGCGCCGCGCGGTAGACGGTGCCCGACTCGAACAGCGCGAGGTCGCGGACGCCGCGCGCGGCGTTGTGCGCGGCGGCGTCGAGCAGCGAGGAGAGCAGGGTCGGACGCATGATCGACCAGGTCTCGGCGAGCGGATTGGAGAGCGCGATGACCTGGCGCATCGGGTGCTCCGCGCCGATCCGCAGGCGATCCAGCAGGGCCGGCTCGGTGAAGCTCCAGCCGACGATCTCGCACACGCCGCGTGCCGCGAGAGCGTCCTCGGCGCGTCGGCGCAGCTGCTGGGAGTGAGTCAGGCGCCCGGCCGCGCCGCGCCGCGGCGGCAGCGTCGCGGGCAACCGCTCCAGCCCGTCGATCCGCGCAACCTCCTCGATCAGGTCGACCTCGCGCGTCACATCGCCGCGGCGGAAGTGCGGGACCTCGACGCGCAGTGGCTCGCCGGCTTCGACGCCAAAGCCGAGCGCGGTGAGAATCTCGGTGCAGCGCGCGGGCGGGATCTCCGCGCCGAGCAGCGCCTCGACGCGCGGGGTTCGCAGCTCGATCGGTTGGGCATCCGCTCCCGGGCCGCCCACGTCGACCGTGCCGGGCACGACCCGTGCCCCGCACAGCTCCACCATCAGGGCCGTCGCGATCGCCTGGGCCTCGAGCGTCGAGTCCACCGACAATCCCTTCTCGAACCGCGCCGAGGCCTCGCTGCGCAGACCGAGCCGTACGGCGCTGCGCTGGATGTTCGCTCCGTCCCAGTTCGCCGCCTCGAGCAGCACGCGCGTGGTGCCCTCACCGACCTCCGAGCGCGCACCGCCCATGATCCCGGCGATCGACGTCGGCCCCTCGGCGTCGCAGATCACGACCATCTCGCCGTCGAGCGTGCGCAGCGCGCCGTCCAGCGTCTCGACGGTCTCGCCGCCCTGGGCGCGGCGCACGGTCAGCCGCCCGCCGGCGATCGCGTCCAGGTCGAAGGCATGCAGCGGCTGGCCGCTGAGCGCCATCGCGTAGTTGGTGATGTCGACCACGTTCGAGATCGGGCGCATGCCGGCGGCCAGCAGGCGCGCGACGAGCCACAGCGGCGAGGGGCCGATCGTCACGTCCTCGAACACGCGGGCGGTGAAGCGCGGACACAGCTCGGGGCATTCGACGTCGATCTCGATTCCGGTCGGGACGCCCGCCAGCGTGCCGGCGTCACCCCCCCACGGAGGCGCCGCAAGCGGCGCGCCGCTCGCGGCCGAGGCCTCGCGGGCCACACCGTAGATCCCCAGGCAGTCCGGGCGGTTCGGGGTGATCTCGAGCTCGATCACGTCGCTGCCGAGCGGCAGCACCTCGGCCAGCGGCGTGCCCGGCGCCGGCCCGTCATCCAGCACCAGGATCCCCTCGTGCTCGCCGCCCAGCGCGATCTCGTCGGTCGCGAGGATCATGCCCTCGCTGAGGACGCCGCGCAGCTTCGCCGCGCCGAGCGTGCGCCCGTCGGCCAGCATCGCCCCCGGTCGCGCGACGGCGACGGTCTGCCCGGCGGCGACGTTCGGCGCGCCGCACACGATCGTCGCCGGCTCGGACTCGCCGACCTCGACACGGCAGACGCTCAGGCGGTCGGCGTCGGGGTGCGCCGCCGCCTCCAGCACCCGACCGACGACGTAGTGATCGCCGGACGGGGGGCCGTGACGGAACCACCGCTCGGCCTTCGTGCCGGTCAGCGTGAGGCGGCGCGCCAGCGCCTCGGTGCCGAGCTCCGGGTCGCAGTACTCGCGCAGCCATTCGAGCGGGACGAGCACTATCTGGCCCCGAACTGCTCGAGCAGGCGCGTGTCGTTCTCGAAGTACAGCCGCAGGTCCGGGATGCCGTGGCGCAGCATCGCGATCCGCTCGATCCCCATGCCGAACGCGAAGCCGCTGATTCGCTCGGGGTCGTAGCCGGGCTCTCCGACGTGGGCGAACACGTTCGGGTCGACCATGCCGGCACCGAGGATCTCGAGCCAGCCCGAGCCCTTGCACAGCGGGCAGCGCGAGCCGTCGCGCAGGTGGCCTCCGTCGCAGTTGAAGCACGACACGTCGACCTCGACGCTCGGCTCGGTGAACGGGAAGAAGTCCGGGCGCAGCTGGACCTCGCGCTGCTCGCCGAAGATCGCGCGGGCGAAGGCGAGCAGCGTCCCCTTCAGATCGGCGAGCGTGATCCCCTCGTCCACCGCGAGCCCCTCGAGCTGGTGGAACTGCGGCGTGTGCGTGGCGTCGTGGTCGAGCCGGAACACCCGCCCCGGTGCGACCACGTAGAGCGGCGGCGGGCCGGCCATCATCGAGCGCACCTGGACCGGCGAGGTGTGGGTGCGCAGGACGACGTCGTCGCTGACGTAGAAGGTGTCGCTGCGGGCGCGCGAGGGGTGCGTCGGAGCGGTGTTCAGCGCGTCGAAGTTGTAGGCCGTCAGCTCGATCTCGGGTCCCTCGGCGACCCGGAAGCCGAGCCCGACGAAGACGTCCTCGAGGTCGCGCCGTGTCTGCGTCAGCAGGTGCAGGTGTCCGCGCGCGTAGGCGGGCGCGCCGGGCAGCGTGACGTCGAGCGTGTCGGCCTGCAGGCGCGCGTCGAGCTCGGCGCCGGCGAGCGCCGCCTCCCGGGCGCCGATCTGCTCGCCGAGCGCCTGGCGCGCGGAGTTGGCTGCGGCGCCGACGGCGGAGCGCTCGGCGGCGGGCAGCTCGGCGACGGCGCGCAGCAGCTGCGGCAGCTCCGCACGGCGACCGAGATAGGCGATCCGCAGCTCCGCGAGCGCCGCGGTGTCGGGAGCGGCGGTGATCGCCGCCTCCGCCTGCGCGCGCAGTGCCGCGATCCGCTCCAGGGCGCTCATCCCGCGGCCATCCTATTGGCCTCATACAACGCCACCGTCGCGGCCATCGCGACGTTCAGCGAGTCGCCGGCGACCTGTGGGATATGGCGCACGTCGTGGCACTGTTCGAGCACCGCCGGCGGCAGTCCTTCACGCTCGCCGCCGACGAGCAGCGTCACGGTCCCTCCGAGCTGGCCGCCGAGCGGCTCGCCGACGCCGGCCGCGAGGCCGATGAGCCGTCCCGGGAGCTGCGCCGGCTGCGCGAAGCGGGCGACCGGCGTGGCAAAGATCGCGCCCATCGAGGCGCGGACCGCCTTTCGCCCGTAGGGGTCCGCGCAACCCGGGCCGAGCGCGACCGCCGACGCGCCGAACGCGTGCGCCGCCCGGATGATCGTGCCGACGTTGCCCGGATCGCCGACACCCCACAGGGCCACGACGAGCGGCCCCGCCGGCTCGCCCCAGCGCTGCTCGTAGACGGCGATCACGCGCGAGGAGGAGCCGAGCGCGGAGACCTCCGCCAGCAGCGCCGGCTCGACCTCGAGCCAGCCCGCGCGCTGGGCGGCCTCGTGGCCCGCCGCGCAGAGCACATAGAGCGGTGAGATCCGGGCGGCGTCAGCCGCCTCTAGAAAATCCTCGCCCTCCACCACGAAGCGGCCCGTGCGCGCGCGCGTCGGCGCACGCGCGAGCTTGCGAATTTCGGTGAGGTGCTTGTTAGTCGGGGAGGTGATCGTCATTGCACAAAAAAGGGCGCCGTCCTTGAGGAGCGGCGCCCGGGAGGTGATGCATTCGGCGTGCGCGGTCAGGCAGCCGAAGCCTCGCGGGCGGCGTCGGCAAATCGGCGGAAGGTCTCGGGGTCACGCACGGCGATGTCTGCGAGCACCTTGCGGTCGAGCGTGATCCCGGCCAGCGTCAGGCCGTGGATCAGCTGCGAGTAGCTCATGCCGCACTCGCGCGAGGCGGCGTTGATGCGCGTGATCCACAGCCGGCGAAAGTCGCGCTTGCGGTTGCGCCGGTCGCGGTAGGCGTAGGCGTCCGCCTTCATCAGCGCTTCCTTGGCGCGCTTGTAGTTCGAGTTGGCCTCGCCGCGGAAGCCCTTCGTCAGCTCGAGTGTCGCGCGGCGCTTCTTCTTCGCGTGCAGGGCGCGCTTGACGCGGGTCATGAGCCCAGCCCCAGCAGCTTCTTGATGCGCGGCGCGTCGTGGTCGGAGATCATCGCGTCCTGGCCGAGGTGGCGCTTGCGCTTCGGCGACTTCTTCTCGAGGATGTGGCTCGTGAAGGCGTGCCGCCCCTTGACCTTGCCGGTGGCGGTCGTCTTGAAGCGCTTCTTCGCGCCCGAATGGGTCTTCATCTTGGGCATGGCGAGCGAAGGAGTATGGCAGAGAAGCGGTGAGACCCGGCTAGTCGGCCGCGTTCGCGACGTCGGCCGCCGCGGGCTCCGCGTCCGGCGTCGCGACGCTCGCGTCGTCGTCGACCGTCTCGACTGGCTCGGCCGTCTCGGCCGTCTCGGCCGTCGCGACCAGCTCGGCCGTCGCGACCAGCTCGGCCGTCTCGACCAGCTCGGCCGTCTCGACCGGCTCGGCCGTCTCGACCGGCTCGGCCGTCTCGGCCAGCTCGGCCGTCTCGACCGGCTCGGGCGTCTCGGCTGGCTCGGCCGTCTCGACTGGCTCGGGCGTCTCGGCTGATTCGGCGGTCCCCGCCGTCTCGGCCACCGGCGCGTCGCCGTTGGCGGAGGGCGCGGCCAGCTCACCCTCGACGGCCCCGGGTTGCGCGCCATTGGCGTCCGCCGGGGCGAGCTCGGTGGCGAGCGCGCCGTTGGTCAGCTTGTCGAACTGGCCCGCGAGCACGGCCTTCGAGGGACCGAGCATCATCGTCATGTTGCGGCCGTCCTGCAGCGGGCGCTGCTCGACGACGGCGAACTCCGCCAGCTCCTCGGCGAGGCGGTCGAGGATCGCGACGCCGCGCTCGGGATGGGTCACCTCGCGGCCGCGGAACATGATCGTCACCTTGACCTTGTCCTTGTGGCGCAGGAAGCGCTCGACGTGGCC
>Ga0209415_10001720_pt1 | contig 41616 bp, 33 predicted proteins | sample PeaSoiSIISIP2007_FD_187696 | JGI IMG/M metagenome (GOLD analysis project Ga0209415, IMG submission 187696) | Peat soil microbial communities from Weissenstadt, Germany - SII-SIP-2007 (SPAdes) (version 2) | ecosystem: Environmental > Terrestrial > Soil > Wetlands > Peat | place: Germany...
CCCCTCTCCCTTCCTTTTTGTGGTCCCCGTTGGTGGCAGTGAGGCCGCCCTCGCGTCCCTGCCGATCGAATCCCTGCGCCTGCCCGCCGACATCACCGACGGCCTGCGCTTGCTCGGCTTCGAACGTGTGGCCCAGCTAGCCGCCACGCCGCGTGCGCCGCTGACCCGCCGCTTCGGCCCCCTGGTCGCGACAAGGCTGGACCAGGCTCTGGGCGCGGTGTTCGAGCCGATCGCACCGGTCTTTCCGCCGGACCTGGTGCAGGCGCGGCTGGGCTTCGTCGAGCCACTGCTGACCGCGGAAGCATTCGCCGCAGTGATCGCCCGGCTGACCGGCACGGTCTGCGCCGATCTGGAGAAAGTCGGGCAAGGCGCGCGCCGGCTGGATCTGCTGTTCGAACGGGTCGACGGCTCGATTCAGTGCCTCCGCATCGGTACCGCCCGCCCCTCGCGCGACGCGCGACACCTGGCGCGGTTATTGGGGGAGAAGCTGGAGCGGGTCGATCCTGGCCTGGGCGTGGAGGCGATGCGGCTGGTCGTGCCGCTGGCCGAGCCACTCGTCTACGCGCAGGCCAGCGCGCCGCTCTCTGAGGCCGAACCAGCGGGCGAGGACGTGTCGGCGCTGGTGGACCGGCTGGAAAACCGGCTGGGTGCCGCATTTGTGTGGCGTGCCGCTTCGGTGGAAAGCGACGTGCCGGAACGCTCGGTGCGCCGGGTGCCGGCCCTGGCCCCTCGGGACGCTATGTCATCGCGCCGCGCGACCTGGCCGGCGGATCTGCCGCGGCCGGTGCGGCTCTTGGACCCACCGCAGCCGGTGGACGCGATGGCACTGCTGCCGGACCAACCGCCAGTGGCGTTCACCTGGCGCCGTGTGCGCCATCGCGTGCGCCGTGCCGACGGGCCGGAACGCATCGCCGGCGAATGGTGGAAGCGGGCAGGGGAGACGCGGTCGGTGCGCGACTATTTCCAGGTGGAGGATGAGGAGGGGCGGCGCTTCTGGCTGTTCCGGCGAGGGGATGGTGTGGATGTCGCGACCGGCGATCTGCGCTGGTTCCTGCACGGGTTTTTCTGAGGGGAAGGACTTGGAGGTGGGCGAAGAGGGGCTGCTGCTGGAGGGTGATGTAGGGCTCCTAGTGTGGGTCCGTGTGTCTTGCGGTAGTCAAATTTCTCACAAAGAATCAGGAAGACAAGACAAGTCTTCACAAAGAAGAAATCCTGTTCAGAGGACGAAGCGATGCAGACCGTCTTTCAGGAGTTTGGTGTTGAAATTCATCAGCAGGCCGATGCTGTACCCACCCAACCGGAGATATGTCAGAATCTGCGACACATGCACCGGCAGGATGTGTTCCACCGACTTTATTTCGATAATGACGGAACCTTCCACGACGAGATCGGCGCGGTATCCCCGCGGCAGCCGGATGCCTTGGTAAACCAAAGGGATGGTCACTTGCCGAGCAAAGACCAAGCCATTTTGCTCAAGTTCCCAGCAAAGACACTCCTCGTACACTTCTTCCAGCAGGCCCGGCCCCAGCGTACGATGAATTTTTATCGCCAACCCAATGATCTGCCTGGTGCAATCCCCGGGAAGACAATAATCGCTTTCTTCTTTGTGAAACCTTTCTATATCTTCCTGATCTTTGTGAGACATTTGGCTAATCCGATCCGCACCGGCGTAACGTGAAGAGCCAATATTCACCGTGTATCCCTATCAAACGGTTAACAAAACCCAACCCTTCCCATCTTCCCTCCCATGACCCCCACCTACGCCGAGCTGCAAGTCACCACCAACTACTCCTTCCTGCGCGGTGCCTCGCACGTCGAGGAACTGTTCGCGCAGGCTGCCATGCTCGGCCTGCCTGCGCTCGGCATCACCGACCGCAATTCCCTCGCCGGCATCGTCCGCGCCCATCAGCGCGCGCATGAGGCCGGCGTGCGCCTGGTCATCGGCTGCCGGCTGGATCTCGCCGACGGCACGTCCGTCCTGGTCTATCCCACCGACCGCCCCGCCTATTCCCGCCTCTGCCGTCTTCTCTCCGTAGGCAAGAGCCGTGCGGGCAAAGCCGCGTGCGAACTGCATTGGGACGATCTGGCAGCGCATGGCGACGGCCTCATCGCCATCCTGTGCAGCCCGCCCACGTTGGAAAAACTCCAGCGCCTGGATGCGGACTTCGCTGATTGCAGCTATGTCGCGCTGACCCTGCAACGCCGCCCCAACGATGCGGTCCGGCTCCGGAAAATAACCGATCTCGCACAACAGGCCCGTGTCCCCACCGTCGCCACCGGCGACGTGCTGTACCACGTGCCGCAGCGCCGCATCCTGCAGGATGTGCTGACCTGCATCCGCGAAGGCTGCACCATCGACGATGCCGGCTTCCGTCGCGAGCGCTCGGTCGATCGCCACCTGAAGCCGCCGGCGGAAATGGCGCGGCTGTTCGCGCAGCATCCCGACGCCGTCGCGCGCACGCAGGAGATCGCCGAACGTTGCCGCTTCTCGCTCGACGAGCTGCGCTACCAATATCCGCATGAGGTGCGCTTCCCCGGCCTGACCGCACAGCAGACGTTGGAGCAACTAACAATGGAAGGCGCACAGCGACGCTATCCCGGCGGCGTGCCGGACGACGTGACGCGCCAGCTCCGGCACGAGCTCGACCTGATCGCCGAACTGCAATACGCGCCGTATTTCCTCACCGTGGATAGCATCGTGCGTTTTGCGCGCTCGCGGGGCATCTTGTGCCAGGGTCGTGGTTCCGCCGCCAATTCCGCAGTGTGCTACGTGCTTGGCATCACCTCGATCGACCCGACGCGCACCGGCCTTCTGTTCGAACGTTTCGTCAGTGCCGAGCGCAAGGAACCGCCCGACATCGACGTGGATTTCGAGCATGAACGGCGCGAGGAGGTCATCCAGTGGGTATTCAACACCTATGGCCGGCATCGCGCGGCGATCTGCGCTGTGGTGATCCGCTATCGCGGCCGCGGCGCGATCCGCGACGTGGGCAAGGCGATGGGGCTGACTGAGGATGTCACCGGCGCGCTTGCCACGCAGATCTCACACTGGGGCGATGACGGCGTCGAGGAAGACCTCGCCGCCGAGTTGAATTTCAACATGCAGGACCGCAGGCTGCGCCTGACACTGGAACTGGCACGCACGCTGATCAATTTTCCCCGGCATTTGTCGCAGCATCCGGGCGGCTTCGTATTGACGCAAGACCGGCTGGACGACCTTGTCCCGATCGAGCCGGCACGGATGGAAAACCGCCAGGTCATCGAGTGGGACAAGGACGACATCGACGCGTTGCGTTTCATGAAGGTGGACGTGCTGGGACTGGGCATGCTCGGCTGCCTGCGCCGCGCCTTCGACCTGTTAGTGCAGCATTGCGACACCCTGCTCGATCTGGCGAGCATCCCGGCGGAAGACCCGGACACCTATGAAATGATCCGGCACGCCGACACGCTGGGCACGTTCCAGATCGAATCGCGCGCGCAGATGTCGATGCTGCCGCGTCTCAAGCCGCGCACCTTCTACGACATCGTCATCCAGGTGGCGATCGTGCGGCCGGGGCCGATCCAGGGCGACATGGTGCATCCCTATTTGCGCCGGCGCGAGGGCATCGAGCCGGTGCATTACCCAACCGAAGAACTCCGCCGCGTGCTGGAAAAGACGCTGGGCGTGCCGCTGTTCCAGGAACAGGCGATGCAGGTGGCGATCGTCTGCGCCGGCTTCACGCCGAGCGAGGCAGATGCGCTCCGCCGCAGCATGGCAACGTTCAAGTTCACCGGCGGAGTGCATCATTTCCACGACAAGATGATCGCCGGCATGGTGGAACGCAACTACACGCGGGAATTCGCCGAAAAGACGTTCAGCCAGATCGAGGGCTTCGGCAGCTACGGTTTTCCCGAGAGCCACGCCGCGAGTTTCGCGTTGATCGCGTACGCGTCGGCCTGGCTGAAATGCCACCATCCGGATGTGTTCTGCTGCGCGCTGCTGAACGCGCAGCCGATGGGGTTCTATGCGCCGGCGCAGATCGTGCGCGACGCGCGGTTGCACGGGGTGGAGGTGCGCGCCGTGTGCGTCAACGCGTCGGGCTGGGACTGCGCGCTGGAACCGGCGGAGGGTCGGTATCTCGCGGTGCGGCTGGGGCTGCGCATGGCGAAGGGGCTGGCACGCACCCACGCCGACGAGATCGTCGCGCGCCGCGGTGCCGCCCCGTACCGGTCAGTGGAAGATGTATGGCGGCGCGCGCATGTGCCGGTGGCGGCGCTGGAACGGCTGGCCGAGGCGGATGCGTTCGGTTCGCTGGGGCTGGATCGGCGCCAGGCGCTATGGGCGATCCGCGGCTTGTCGGATGCGCGGCTGCCGCTGTTTGATTCGCCACAGGAGCAGATTCTGACCGACCTCTCTCCCCAACCCCCTCCTACAACGAAAGGAGGAGAACGTACAGCACTCCCCCTCCCCTTGAGGGCTTGGGCCGCGAAGCGGACCGAGGTGGGGGGGAGGGGTTCCTCCGAACCCCAAGTCGCCCTGCCCCCCATGACCGCCGGCCGCGAGGTCGTGGAAGACTACCGCAGCACCGGCCTTAGTCTCCGCCGCCACCCTGTCTCCTTCCTGCGCGCCGACCTCCAGTCCCAACGCATCACCCGTTGCGCCGACCTTGCCAATGCGCGCGACGGCCAGCGCCTGACGGTTGCCGGCATCGTGCTGGTACGCCAACGTCCCGGCAGCGCCCGCGGCGTGTTGTTCATCACCATCGAGGACGAGACCGGCCATGCCAATCTCATCGTCTGGCCGTCGGTATTCGACCGCCAACGCCGCCTTGTGTTGACCGCCAGCATGCTGGCGTGCCGCGGCAAGGTGCAACGCGAAGGCGAGGTGATCCACGTCGTCGCCGACCATCTGACCGATTTTTCCCCCCTGTTGCGCAGCGTCGGGCAGCGCGGGGAAAACTTCCCGGTGCCGTATACCCAAGCCGACCACGTCAAGCATCCCGCCGGTCCCGATCCGCGCGAGACCAAGGCCATCAAGGTGCCGACACGGGATTTCCGCTGATGGCCATCGTGAGGCGCTGACATGGATCGGCCCACCGACGAACCCGCCCCGACGCCGGCGCAACGCATCGCCGCCGCCGCGCTGACCATCGCCCTGCTTTTGCTCGGCCTGTGGACGCTGCACGACTTCCTGCCGGCGCTGGTCTGGGCCGGCATCTTCGCCATCGCCCTCTGGCCGCTATATCGCCGCGCCTGTAGGCGTTTCCCGCCCGGCCCGCACAATTTGCTGATGCCATCGCTGTTCATCCTGGGTGTCGCGCTGGTGTTCCTGCTACCCCTGGCGCTGGTGGTGGTGCCGTTGGGCCACGACGCGCATGGCGTGTTCATTTGGATCCAACAGGCGCGCAAGGACGGCATTCCGCCACCGGATTTTCTTTCGAGCCTGCCGCTCGTGGGAGCGCAGGCGAAGGCGTGGTGGATAACCAATCTCTCCGATCCCGAAGGTGCGGCGGAATTGCTGCATCGGGTCGAGCAAGCCGATCTGTTCGCCAGAAGCCGCGAGGTCGGCTCGATGGTTGTGCATCGCATCGTGCTGTTCGGCTTCACCCTGCTGACGCTGTTCTTCCTGTTCCGCGACGGCGAGCACCTCATCGCACAGATGCGCCGGGCAAGCCGCCGCCTGTTCGGGCCGGGTGGCGAGCGGATCGGCGAACAGATGGTTGCATCGGTGCACGGAACGGTGGATGGGCTGGTTCTGGTCGGCTTAGGCGAGGGCTTCCTGCTCGGCATCACCTATGCGTTCGCCGGGGTTCCCCATCCGACCTTGTTCGGCATGTTGACCGCGATTGCCGCGATGATTCCGTTCGGCGCGCCGCTGCTGTTCGGCCTCGCGGCGCTGTTGCTGCTGGCGCAAGGGTCGCTGCTGACCGCCATCGGCGTGTTCGGCTTCGGCATCGTGGTGAGTTTCGTCGCCGACCACTTCATCCGCCCCGTGCTGATCGGCGGCACGACGCGATTGCCATTCATCTGGGTATTGCTCGGGATTCTCGGCGGCATCGGCGCCTGGGGTTTGCTCGGATTGTTCGTGGGCCCCGCGCTGATGGCAGCGCTAATCCTGTTGTGGCGCGAAGGAACCGCCGAGCCGGGCACCGAGGATTACGATTGAGGCGAAGCGAGCATGCGCCGCATTCCCCATCTGTCATTGCGAGGAGCAAATCGGTGGCCAGGCTTGACCCGGCCAAGCGATCTCCCGCCCGGGAAGCAGCGGCTCGATGCGTCCCTGCGATTGTTGGGTTCCATCGCGTCGGGACCAGTGCTTTGGGGCGTTTCGGCCCAGTGCTATGGTGTTGCCGACAGTCGGAGGATGGCATGCCGGCGACGCGGATCGACGATCCTGTCCTCGTTCGTTTTCGTCAGGAACTTGGCGAGGCGTATGGAAGCAAGCTTGAACGCGTGGTGCTGTTCGGCTCACGCGCGCGTGGCGATGCGCGGCCGGATTCCGATTACGACATCGCCGTGTTCATCCACGAGCCGGAGAGCTTTGGCGAGGAAGCTGCTCGGCTGGCCACGATCGAGACCGACATTCTGTATGACATGGGCGCGGTCATCGATGCGCTGCCCTTTCGTGCCGGCGGCTACCAGAAGCGAACTGGGTTCATGGCCGAGCTACGGCGCGACGGGGTTGACCTGTGAAGCCGGAGGCCGCGGATTATCCGGAGACTCTTACAAAAACCCGATCGACAGCCAGGGAAACGCGGCAACAATGATCAGCGCCACCACCAGCGCGGCGATATAAGGCCAGATACGCCACAGCGCGTCGTCCGGGGACACGCGGCCGATCGCGCAGGCGCCGTAGAACCCCACGCCGAACGGCGGTGCGAACAGCCCAATGCCCATCGCCAGGATCACGACGATCGCGTAGTGCACCTCGTTCACGCCGATCGCGCGCGCCACGGGAAACAGCAGCGGTCCGAACAGCACGATGGCCGGAATGCCCTCCAGCACGCTGCCGAGGATAATGAAGGCGACGATGGTGATGGCGAGGAATCCCGCCTTGCCACCCGGCACTGCCGCCATGCTGGCAACCAGCCATTGCGAGAACCCAGATTGGGTCAGCGCCCACGCCATTCCTGTCGCGGTGCCGATGATCAGCATCACCGCCCCGGTCAACGACACCGTATCCACCAGGATGGGATAGATGCGCCGCCAGTCGAACTGCCGGTACACCAGCAGCCCGAGCACGGCCGTATAGACGACGCCCACGGTGGAGACTTCGGTGGCGGTGGCGACGCCGTCGATGACCGCGTAACGAATGACGAAGGGCAGCGTCAGACCTGGCACCGCGATGACGAAACTGCGCAGGATCAGCGCGGCGGGCGCCCGCGTGCCGCCGATAGCATCGGTGCGGCGCGCGCGGTACCAGCACACCGCCACCAGCCCCAGTGCGGCCACCGCGGCGGGCAGCAATCCGCCGGTGAACAGCGCAGCGATTGACACGTTGGTCACCGAGCCGATGGTGATCAGCACCAGACTCGGCGGGATCGTCTCCGACATCGCGCTGGAAGTCGCCAGCAGCGAGGCCAGCTCACCGGGATGTGCGCCGCGGGCGCGCATTTCCGGAAACAGCACCGGCGCGACCGCCGCCATGTCGGCCGCCTTCGAACCCGAGATGCCGGACACCAGATACATCGCGCCGAGCAAGACGTAGGACAGGCCGCCGCGCACGTGGCCGACCAGGGCTGCGAGAAACGCTACCATCACGCGCGCGATGCCGGTCATCTCCATCAGCAGACCGAGAAAGACGAACATCGGCACCGACAGCAGCAGCAGGTTGGAAATGCCCTCGTCCATCCGGTTGACCACGATGGACAGCGGCATGTCGCTGGCCAGGCCGAGATAGGACAGCGTGGCGATGCCGAAGGCGAACGCGATCGGCACGCCGATCGCAACGCAAATGGCAATCATCACCACGAAGAACACGATCAGGCTGCCGAACCCCATCGCCATCAGCACCGGCTGTGCCAGCCACAGCACCGCGGCGATTCCGCCCACCACCGCGATCGCCAGGGCAAACGTTTTCGGCGTCGTGGTCTCAAGCAATCGCATCAGCGCAATGACCGCGGACAGTGTCATGCCGACCAGGATCGCGGCGACCCGGTAGCCGTCGGAGATCTGCAACGAGATCAGCGTGACGAAGCGCTGCTGGCTGAAATACTGCGTGGCCGGCAGCAGGATTTCCAGCACGAACGCGATCACTACCAGGGCGGCGACGGCGGAAAAGCGGCGTCCCCATAACGGCGGCGCCCAGGCGACCAGCGTGGTCAGCCGCATGTGCGCGTCGTTGCGCAGCGCGATGACGACGCCCAGCATGGCCAGCCAGAGAAACAGGAAGTTGGCCAGCTCGTCGGTCCAGAAGATCGGGCTGTCGAACACGTAGCGCGAGGTGACGCCGGCGAACAGGATCGTCACCTCGGCCAGCACCAGCAGGGCGCCGATGACTTCGCAGACCGTGCCGATCGCCTCGTCGAGACCGCGCGCGGCACGCCGCAGCCCCGACCAGCCAGGTGTATCGCCGATAGGTTGGGCTAGCCCATGTGCCTCTCCCGCCACGTCAGGGGCCTTCCGTCGTGACGGTGGAGAGGGAACTCATGCCAAGGGGCCGACGTATTTCTCCAGCAGCGCCCAGGCCTGATCGCCCGAGGTCTTCTTCATCTCCGGATAGAATCCGTTCTTGCTCAGCACGTCGCGGAACGGTTGCGTGTCAACCTTGTTGAACGTCAGCCCCTTGCCAGTTAGATTCTGCTGCTCCGAGGCCGTCATCTTCACGAAGTCGCCGCGTTGCGCCACTGCGGCCTCGGTGAAGTTCCGGTGCGCGATCTCCTGCAGGTCGGGCGGTAGCTTCTGCCACCACGGGATGCTGAACGACACGTGGAATCCGGACCAGACGTGGTTGGTGATGCTGCAGTATTTCTGCACCTCGTATAGCTTTGCGGTGTCGATCAGCACCAGCGGATTTTCCTGGCCATCGCAGACGCCGGTCTGCAAGGCGCTGTACACCTCGTTGAAGTTGATCGCGGTCGGCGACGCGCCGAGGTGACGGAACAACGAGATGAGGTAGGGCGCGACGGGCAGACGGATCTTGAACCCGTGCAGGTCGTCCGGCGTGACGATCGGCTTGGTGCGCGTAGTGATCTGCCGGTAGCCGTGGTCATACGCCTTGTCCAGGCAATGCAGCCCAATCTGCTCTGCCGCGCCGCGAATCATATTGCCCAGGTCGCCGTCCACCGCCGCCCAGACGTGGTCGTAGTCGGGAAATACGAACCCGATACCGAAGATGCCGCAGGCCGGATTGCGCGGCGCCAGCAAGTCGACCGGCAGGATGTACATCTGCAACGCGCCGGAAATCACCTGAGCGATCATCGCCGTGTCGCCGCCAAGCACGCTGTTCGGATAGATCGTGATGTCGAGCCGCCCGTTGGACTGTTCCTTGATCTTCGCGACGGCTTCTGCCGAGCGCGCCATCGCCGGATGCTCCATCGGGCTGGAGGCCCCGAGCTTGTAGCTGAACTCCGCCGCGTCGGCGGGCCAGTGCAGGATGCTGGCGGTACCGATTCCGGCCGCGGCGGCGGCACCGCCACGTGACATAAGCTTCCTGCGCGAGAGCGTCCTCGACGGCATTGGCAGTTCTCCCTGATTGTCATGGCCGCATACGCGGCGTTCTTATTGTCTCTGATCGTGACGATGACGGCCGGGCCGAGTCAAGCGTCCCGACGTTACGGTTACCGCGCGTGCGGCATTAGCTACGCCCGGGCGAGATGAATTCCCAGGGCTGATACTCCTGCTTGATGTCGGTCGTCACCTCGATCAGCGCGGGCGCGTTCGCCGCCAACGCCTGGCGCAATGCGCCGCGCAGCCCATCGGCGTCGGTCACCCGCCACGACGGCACGCCGAAACTCTTCGCGTACAACTGGAAGTCCGGATTGCGCAGCCGCGAGCCGGCGTCGCGCCCTTCGAACAGCCGGTGCTGGTCGCGCAACACGTTGCCGTAGGACGCGTTGTTGAACAGCACCGTAACCAGGTTGATGCCGTGCAACACGGCGGAGGCGAGTTCGGAACTGCCGAACATGAAACCGCCGTCGCCGGTCACCGCCACCACCGGCTTGTCCGGATGTGCCACCTTGACGCCCAGCGCCATCGGGAAGCCGGCGCCCAACGTGCCGGAAAAGCCCGACGTGATCAGCGTCCGCGGCGCATGGAACGGGAAGCCGAACCAGGAGACGTAGCCGACCTGCGTCATCTCGTCGCAGAAGATGCCGTCTTCCGGCAGCACGTCACGGATCGCTTCAAGAAACGACATCTGCGGCTGTACCTTGCGGATCGCTTGCGCGGCCTCCGCCTTGGCGTGGGCGATCGCGTGGGAGCGTGCGGCGTTTTCCTGCGGCTTCACGGCGGCGGTCAGCACGCGGGCGGCATCGGCGGTGTCGGCGACGATGCCGATATCGACCTTCAGCCGGCGCATCTCCGCTGGATCGATGTCGATACGAGCGATTTTCAGCCCAGGCGGCAGCGCGCCCCAGCGCAGTGTCGGCACTTCCAGCCGCGTGCCGAAGGCGATCAGCAGATCGGTCTGCTTCCATAACCGGTAAGCCGCCGTAATGGTCAGGCCGAGCCTGTGCCGGTCGTCGACCACGCCGCGCCCATTGCGGAACGACACCACCGGCGCGCCGATCCGTTCGGCGAGCGCCAGGATTTCCGTGGGAGCGTGCAACGCGCCGCCGCCCACCCAGATCATCGGCGCTCGCGCGCCATCCACCAGCTTCGCCAGCGCGGCGATCTTGTCCGGATCCGGCGTCGGCAGCGGATGCAAAGGCAGCGGGTCGTGCGGCGTCACTTCCGCGACGGCAGTGAACTGGTCCCACGGCATTTCCAGCGCGACCGGACTGCGGCGGCCCGACTGCATTTCCTGGAAGGCGCGCGCGACGAGATAGGGCGCCTGCGACGGGTGCTCGATGCGCTCGGCCCATTTCAACAGGCTGCGCAAGGTGGCGAGCTGATCCGGCAATTCGTGCAGCGAGCCGCGCAGCCGGCCGATCATCGGGCTGGGCACCTGGCCGGTAAGGCACAGCACCGGCGCGTTCAACCCCCAGGCGGTGGCGAGCGCGGCAGAGGTGTTCAACACGCCGGGCCCCGGCACCACCGCATAGGCGGACGGTCGCCCGGTCGCGCAGGCATAGCCGAGCGCCATGTAGGCCGTGGTCTGTTCGTGTCGCGCGTTGATCAGCCGCAATTGGTTGGACGCGCGTGCGAATGCGTCGAACAGGCCGTAGACCTGCACGCCTGGCAGGCCGAACACCGTGTCGATGCCGTGCCGCAATAGGCCGTCAACGATCGCTTCTCCACCGGTCATGCGTGGCATGCTACCTTTTCCCTCTCCCACAATGCGGGAGAAGGTAGGGTCAGGGACGAGGGAGAGGCAAATGCTTGCACTGGTCAACACGCCCAACGGTTCCGCGCCAGTCGAACTGCGGCAGGTGCCCGAGCCCACGCCAGGCCCACATGATGCGCTTGTTGCGGTGCAGGCCTTCTCGCTGAATCGCGGCGAGCTGCGGTCGTTCCGTAACAATGAGGAAGGCTGGATCCCCGGCCAGGACGTCAGCGGCACCGTGTTGCGGCAAGCGGCGGACGGTAGCGGCCCACCGGCCGGCGCGCGCGTCGTTGCATTAATGGACGAGTTCGGCTGGGCGGAACGCGTCGCCGTGCCAGGGCACCGCATGGCTGTGCTGCCCGACTCAGTCAGCTTTGCCGCCGCGGCGGCGCTACCGGTCGCCGGCCTCACTGCGCTGCGCACGTTGCGGCACGGCGCGCCATTGCTTGGCAAGCGCGTGCTGATCACAGGCGCGGCCGGCGGTGTCGGCCATCTCGCGGTGCAGCTCGCCGCGCGGTCCGGGGCGCGTGTTACCGCGGTCGTCGGCCGGCCGGAACGTGCAGCGGGCATGCAGGAACTAGGCGCGGCCGAGGTGGCGGTCGGCATCGATCAGGCGCAAGGCCGCTTTGGACTGATTCTGGAATCCGCTGGCGGCGCCTCGCTGGCTACCGCATTGCATCTGGTGGAGGCGAAGGGTGCGGTGGTGGTGTACGGCAATTCCTCCGGTGAGCCGACGACGATCGGCTTCGCCGATTTCCGCGGCGGACAGAATGCGCGCTTGCAGAGTTTTTTCTATTTCACGTCCGGACCGGAGGAACAGTTCGCACCGGACCTGGCATTACTGGTGTCGCTGGTGGCCGACAAGTCGCTGACCCCGCAGACCGGACCGGAACGAAGCTGGCGCGACATCGCCGAGGTTGCAGGGCAATTGCGCGACCGGCGGATCGGCGGCAAGGCGGTGTTCCACGTTGGGCCGTGAGTTGCTTACGCGGCCGGCGTCAGCTCCTGATGCACCACGCCGAGCAATCGTGCCTGCAATGCGGGATCGGCCTCCAGCCCCTTGGCACTGCCCTGGTAGGCGACGCGTCCGTTCACCAGCACATAGGCGCGATCGACGATCGGCAGCACCGTCTCGGCATGGTGCTCGACGATCACCATGCTGACGCGGCCACGTAGCCGCACCAGCGCGTCCATCACTTCCTTCACGACAGCGGGCGCCAATCCTTCGAACGGCTCGTCAAGCAAGATCACCCGCGCGGGCACCATCAGCGCGCGGGCAATGGCCAGCATCTGGCGCTCGCCGCCCGACAGGCTCTCGGCTTTCGACCGTTGCAGAATGCGCAATTTGGGAAGCAGCGTGAAGACCTCTTCCAGCGAGGCACCGCCGGGGCGCGCCGCGATACGCAGATTGTCGAGTGTCGTCAGGTTGGGAAACAGCCGCCGGCCTTCCGGTACCAACGAGACGCCCCGCTGATTGATCGCATAAGTGGGCGCGTTGGTGATGTCGGCGCCGTCCAGCACGATACGCCCGGCGCCGACGCGCACCGTGCCGGTGATGGCGCGCAGCGTCGTCGTCTTGCCGACACCGTTGCGCCCGAGCAACGCCACCGCCTCGCCCTCGTGCACGACAAGGTCGATGTCCTCCAGCACCACGCTGCCGGAATAGCCGGCGCGCAAATGCTCGATCTGAAGGATCGGCTTGTGCGCGGCAGCCTCGCGCGATTCCGCATCGGACGGAGGGCGCGGCGCGATGACGCGCTCGGCACCGAGATAGGCGGTGACCACGTCCGGATTGCTCGCCACCTCGGCCGGATTGCCGTCGGCGATGACGCGGCCCTGGTGCAGCACGGTGATGCGATCCGACAGCGCCAGCACGCGGTCGATGTCATGCTCGATCAGCAGCACGGCGTGGGTTTCCGCGAGCTGACGGATCAGGTTGCCCACCACTTCACGATCGGCTTCTGCCAGCCCGGCCAACGGTTCATCGAGCAATAGCAACCGCGCGTCGGTCGCCAGTGAAATCGCGATCTCCAGCAGCCGCTGCTCGCCGTGCGAGAGGTTGGCGCAGGGTTCGGCGGCGCGATCGGCGAGCCCTACCGCTTCCAGCAACGACCAGGTACGCGCATTGATGTCGTCCATCGCGTAGGCGTCGCGCCATAGCTTCAGGCTGCGGCGGTCCTGCGCCTGCACGGCGACACGCACGTTTTCGAATGTCGTCAACGTGCGAAACACGCTGAGAATCTGGAACGATCGGCTGAGGCCCAGGCGAATCCGCCGATGGACCGGCAGGCGGGTAATGTTGGTTTCGTCGAACGTGATCGTACCGGCGTCGGCGCGCAGCAGGCCGGTGAGCAAATTGAAGAAGGTGGTCTTGCCGGCGCCGTTGGGGCCAATGAGGCTGTGCAACCGGAACGGGTGCACCTCCAACTGTATGTCCGCCGCCACCACCAGCGAACCGAAACGCTTGTGCAAGTCACGCACCGTCAGGATCGGCTTGCCAGCCGCCAGCGACGCCCCGCCACCGCGGAACGGTTCGATATGCACCGGGCGCGGCGGAATGCCGCGCCGCGTCAGAGTCCAGTCACTGCGGCCCAACAGGCGAAACGCCAGGCCCTGCATGCCTTCCGGTGAGCCGAGCGCGAACAGAATGACGACGGGGGCGAACAGCAGCCACCAGCTTTCGGTAATGGCCGACAGCCGATCCTCCAGCAGGATGAAGGCGATCGCGCCCCAGAGCGGGCCAAGGAAATGGTGCACGCCGCCGAGCACGGTCATCAGCAGCGCGTCGCCGGCATGCTGCCAGCTCAGATTGTCGGCATAGGCACCGTGCAGCATGAGTGCGAGCAAGGACCCGGCGCAACCGATCACGCCGCCCATCAGCACGAACGCCTCAAACTTGATGCGGAACGCGTTATATCCAAGGCTGCGCACACGCTGCTCATTGTCGCGCAGGGCCTGCAGCACGCGGCCGAATGGAGCGTGCGCAATCCGCCACAGCAGCCCCATGCCGAGCGCTACGGTCGCGATGGCAAAGGCGTGGAATTCCCACTCGCTTCCCAGCAACGGACGCGGCACGTCCTGCAAGCCGTTCTCGCCGCCGGTGACATCGGTCCACTTGTAGGCGATCTCGAAGGCGATCTGAGAAAACGCCAGTGTCAACAAGGAGAAATACAACCCGCGCCGGCGCAGAATGATCAGCGCGATCACCGCGGCGAGCAATAGTGAGAATAACACGCCGAAGATCAGCGCTTCGATCTCGTTGCCGAGGAAACGCAGCATCGAGATTGCCACGGCATAGCTGGCGCAGCCGAAGAAAACCGATGCACCGAACGGCACCAGGCCGGTGTAGCCGACCAGCAAATTCACTCCGGCGCCGTACAGCGTGTAGATGGCGATCTGGGTGATCAGGCTGATCGGTGCGTCGAGTGCCTGCCAGACCGCGGTGAGGCCGGCAAGGACCAGAACGACCCAGAGGACGGGATGGCGCAACACTGCGCTCACTCGAATCGCTCCCAGCGTTCGCCGAGCAATCCGCGCGGGCGCAGTAGCAGCATCAGCGCCATGAAGACGTACATCACCGCGCCCGATGCTTCCGGCTTGAACTGGACGGTCAGCGCAATGACCACGCCCACCAGCAAGCCGGCGATCACCGCGCCGGCGAAGGAGCCAAGCCCGCCGATCGCCACCACCACGAAAGCTGGCATGATCGCATTGGTGGCCATCGATGGGGTCACCGTCCACAGCGGTGCGGCCAGCACGCCGGCCAGGCCCGAAATGGCACAGCCGAGGCCAAACACCCAGGTGAACACGCGCGGCAGGTTGATGCCGAGCAATCCCACCATTTCGGCATCGCGCGAACCGGCGCGCAGGATGCGGCCGAATGGCGTGTAGGTCAGGAATGCCCATAGGCCGAGCAGTACGGAAGCTGTCGTCAGCAGCACGGCGAAACGATATTTGGTGATCAGAATCGGGCCCCAGATCAGGAAGCCACCGAGAAAGTGCGGCGGGGAGAAGGGCTGGCCGATGCCGCCCCAGATCAGTCGCACCGACGCTTCAATCATCAGCGCCAGCGCGAACGTTACGATCAGGCTCAACAGCGGTTCCTTGTCGTAGAGACGGCGGATCAATAGTCGCTCGGCGATCATGCCGACTCCGCCGACAATGACCGGCGACAACACCACCGCGGGCCAGCCGAAGCTGCGATACAAGGTCAGCGCGAAATAGGCACCCAGCGTGAAGAAGGCGCCGTGCGCGAAGTTCACGATGCCAAGCAGGCCAAAGATGATTGAGAGGCCGATGGCGATCAGCACATACAGGCTGCCGAGCACGAGCCCGCTGGCGACCTGCGACAGGATGACATCGAGCATCGGAGCTCCCGGTTGTGCCGACGCGCCCTCAGGTCATCTTGCAGCCGACCTCTTCCGGCGTACCGAACACCTTCTCCAGGTCGGCGCTGTTCTCCGGGAGTGAGGCCTTGACGTCGAAATAGTCCCACTGGTCCGGGATATTGTCCTTCACCTGCACCACCAGGTTCTTCAGCAGCATCTGGTGGTCAAACTTGCGGTAGCTGTAGGATGTGCCGGCGCTAATGAATTTCCAGTTCTCCAGGCCTTCGACGATGGCCATCGGCTCGGTCGACTTCGCCAGCTCGATCGATTCGAACAGGGATTTCGCCGTGATCCAGCCCATCCATGCCTTGTCGGCAGCCGGACGGTTGAACTTCTTCTGGTAGGATTCGGCGAACGCCTTTTCCTCTGGCGGGTTGTTCGGGTTCTTGTACCACCAGAGTGCGGTGTAGGTGCCGGTCGCCGCTTCCTTGCCCACCGCCCAGATGTCGGTGTCGCCGATGGCGATCTCGCAGACCGGAATCTTGCCCTTCATGCCGAGCTCGTTCCACTGCTTCAGGAAGGTCGACAGATCGCCGGCCGAGAGCCCGCCCAACACCACGTCCGGTTTGGCCTGGCGGATCTTCAGGATGAACGAGCTGAAGTCCGCAGTGTTCAGCGGCACCTCGTCCACGCCCGCCTCGGTTCCGCCGGCTTCCTTCAGCAGCGCGCGCGAGGAGCGCAGGATGTCTTGGCCGAATGCAAAAGAGGCGGTGAGGAAGTACCACCGCTTGCCGTATCCCATGGCATAGGGCGCCAGCATGCGCGACTGCACCAGCACCGGCGTGTTCAGCCGGAATGTGTAGCGATTGCAGTTCTTGCCGGTGATATCGGTTGCCGCGGCGTTGTCGCAGACGAAGGGAATCTTCAATTGCGCGGCGGTCGCTTCCTCCGCCAGCGCGTTGGACGAAAGCGAGCCGCCGAGGATGGCGCAAACCTTTTGCTCCTGCACCAGCTTGCGCATGTTCTGCGTGGCGTCCTGCGGCGAAGGCTCGTCCAGCCACACCAGCTCCGCCGGCTGGCCCATGATCGTGTTGCCGCGCTCCTCGAGCGCGAGATAGGTGCCTTGGGCGAGGTATTCGGTCTGCGGCGCGATTTGGCCGGTCTTGGCCAGCAACAGGCCGATCCTGATCGGCTCCGCCGCCGCATTCGCGACGAACGGGCGGCCGAGAGGCGCCGCGGCCGCCAGCGATGCGGCCCCCAGCAAGGCGCGGCGTCGCGGCAGGACAAGGCCCGATTTCGATTCAGTCATACGTTTCCTCCCTTGCGGTAGCGGCCGATGCGGCTGCCGCACCGCCTGTTGCTGGTGGCTGCGTGCGCCTTACCGTGACCGTGCTACGCAAGCAACCCGGTCAGGCGCGCGTCTGGCCGGCGCTGCGCCTGCGCCGCCATGCGCACAGCCGCGTTGACGGCACCGTATTGCCGATAGTTGCCGCAGCGCTGGACGATTTCGAAAAAAAACCGGTCGTCGAATGTGTTGGTATAGGCATGCAGGAACTCACCGTCATCGTCCCTGTCGTACAGCAGATTGGCGCGCTGAAGCTGCGCGAGCCGCGCATCGTCCAATCCCCATTTGGCGGCCAGATCCTCGTAGTAGTTGGCGGGAATCCGCAGGATGTGGGCGCCACGCGCCGTCAGTTGCTCCAGCGTGCGCAGAATGTCGCCGGTGGCGAATGCGATGTGGTGCACGCCGGCACCGGCGAAGGTGGTGACAAACCGCCCGGTGGCGGTCTGCCGGCTCTCGGAGATATTCAGCGGCAGGCGGACGCTGCCATCCGGACTGACCATTGTCCGGCTGCGCACCAGCCCGTACGGATCCGCAATCTCCCACAGCTGCTCTGGAACAAATCCAAACACCGCGCGGTAAAACAGGACAAAGTTGTCCATGCGGCCGACCGGGAGCGCCTGAGCGATGTGATCGACGGTGTCCAGCAATGATGGGGGCGGTTCCCCGGGGAACAGGCGGAAATCGTCTTCGTAGATGCTGCGGCCCGATTGATCCGGTTGCACCAGATAGACCAGCGTGCCGTCGGGTGCGCGTACCGCCGGAATGCGACGCTCGCCGGCGCCGGTGCGTTCGCGCCATTCCGGGCATAGCAGCGTTTCGGCGCGCCGTACTGCGCGTACGGCATCGCCCACCCGCAATGCGATCGCGCACACCGATGGCCCGTGCAACTGAAAATGCTCCGCGGCGGCGCTGTCCTGTTCAGTGTTCAGCACCAGGTTGACGTGGCCCTGGCGGAACAGGTCCACTGATTTGGAACGGTGGCGGCCGGCGTAATGGAATCCCAGGCCGCGCAAGGTTTCGCCAAGTCGCCGCCCGGCTTCCTCGTCTACTGCGAATTCGATGAACTCCACGCCATCAAACACCGGAGGCGGTGGCAAGACTGTGTTGCCGGCCTCGCTTTCCACCAGACGAAGGGAGCGTAAACCGTCGCGCGCGGTGAGGCGAGCCGAGACGGCGCGGAACTCGTCGTTGAAAATCTCGAGCGACAGAGGGCCGCGGTAGCCGCATGCCAGCACCGCGCGCACGAAGGCTGCCACCGGCAACTGACCCTGGCCTGGGAAGTTTCGGAAGTGCCGGCTCCAGGACAGCACATCCATCGACAATTCAGGTGCGTCTGCAAGCTGCACGAAAAACAGCTTGTCGGCGGGCAGCGCGGCAATGCCGGAGGGATCGTCGCCGAGCGCCAAGGTATGGAAGCTGTCCACGATCAGGCCCAGCGCGGGATGATTGGCGGTTTCGACAATATTCCAGGCCTGGCGCCATCGCTTGACATGCCGGCCCCAGGCCAGCGCCTCGTAGCCGACTCGCAGACCACGACGTTGCGCGCGCTCTGCCATTTCCGCGAGGTCGGCGGCAGCACACTGCGGATCGTCGATCGTGGCAGGATTCACGTTGCTGCAGACCAGCAGCAGATCTGTGCCGAGCGCCTGCATGACGTCGAACTTGCGTTCGGCGCGATCCAGATTCCGCTGGCGCTGCGGCTCGGCCATCGCTTCGAAGTCGCGAAACGGCTGGAAGACGGTGATGGTCAGGCCAAGTCCGTCGGCGATCGCGCGGACGTCCTCGGGCGAGCCGTCATAGGTGAGCAAATCGTTCTCGAAAATTTCGACACCGTCGAAGCCGATCGCGGCGGCGGCCTCCAGCTTTTCCGGCAGGGTACCGCTGAGGGAGACCGTGGCGATTGATTTCGGCAGGCCCGCGACGCTGGTCATTCGGACTGTGGTCGCCTGTGTTGCTGTCGCCTGACGCCCGGGGGCGGGCGACGGGCGGAAGCGGTTGACGTGCATTAACTAGTTAGTTAATAGCGAGGCGAACGCGCTAGTCAAGACAAAAAAACCCGGACCGGAGATCGGACCGCCGTCGAGGCGGGTAGCCGACCGGCTCCGATGCGACTTGGAAAGGGTCGGCATGATGAACGCCTCCAGGGATCCGACGCTCTTGCTCGGGCTGATCGGTGCAGGCATTCAGGCGTCGCTCGCCCCAGCTTTGCACGAACTGGAGGGCAGCGCGCAGGGGCTGCGCACGATCTATCAGCTGATCGACCTGGATATCCTCGGGCTGACCGAGGACGCCTTGCCGGAGCTGCTGGTGGCGGCGGAACGGATGGGCTTCACCGGCCTGAACATTACGCATCCTTGCAAGCAGGCGGTGGTGCCGCTGCTGCATGGGCTTTCGCCGGAAGCGCACGCGCTTGGCGCCGTCAATACGGTGCTGCTGCAAGGCGGCAAACGCATCGGCCACAACACCGACTGGTGGGGCTTCGCGGAAAGCTTCCGTCGCGGGCTACCGGATGCGGCGCTCGGTCATGTCGTGCAACTGGGCGCTGGGGGCGCCGGCTCGGCGGTCGCACAGGCGACCCTGACATTGGGTGCACGGCATCTCACGATCTTCGACGTGGATGCCGAACGTGCCGGCGCGCTGGCGGATCGGCTTGGCACCAAGTTCGGCAAAGCCCGGGTGGCAGCCGGGACCGACCTCGGGGCGGCGGTAGCAGCAGCAGACGGCGTAATAAATGCGACCCCGATGGGTATGGCGCATTACCCCGGCCTGCCATTGCCGGCGGAATTGCTGCGCCGGGAGCTTTGGGTGTCCGAGATTGTTTATTTCCCGCTCGAGACGGCCTTGCTGCGCGTCGCACGTGCGATCGGCTGCCGAACCTTGAATGGCGGCGGTATGGCGGTGTTCCAGGCGGTAGAGGCGTTCCACCTGTTCACCGGCATCACCCCGGACGCGGAGCGGATGCAGCGTTGTTTCGCGGCGATGACCTCGGCGTCGGCTACGGCCTGATGCGGCACGGCGCCGGCTGATTGCCCGCGCTGCTAGAGTCGACGGTGCGTGCCTGAACGCGCCCGCTGCAACCCGACCGAAGCAGGCTTGCAAGTACCGCCATCGGACTCCAGCAATCCCACGATTGCGTCGCCTATCATCCGCTTGTGTTTCTTCCGTTGCTCTGGTGCCGTGAAGTCGCAGCCGAACAAGGCGCCGAAGGTGTACCGATTGGAAACGCGAAAGAAGCAAAACGCGCTGATCAGCATATGCAGGTCGATCGGATCAATATCAGACCGGAAAGCGCCCGAGTGCCGGCCCCGCTGTAATATGCCATCCAACCGCTGGATCACGCTCGTGTTCAGGTTGCGCAGCCGTTCCGACTGGGCGAGGTGCTTGCCGTGATGGATGTTCTCGATGCTGACCAGCCGGATGAAATCAGGATGCGTTTCCTGGTAGTCGAAGGTGAATTCAATGATGCGGCGAACCGCGTCGGAAGGGGTGAGGCTATCCAGATCGAGTTCCTGTTCCACGCCACGGATGTCGCCATACGCTTGTTCCAGCGTGGCCAGATAGAGACCTTCCTTGCTGCCGAAGTAATAATAGATCATCCGCTTGTTGGTGCGCATGCGGGCCGCGATCGCGTCGACGCGGCCGCCGCTCAGGCCACGCTCGGCGAATTCCTGCCGGGCGGCCTCCAGGATTTCCCGGCGGGTCCGTTCCGCGTCGGGCTTGCGTGATCGTCCGGAAGGCGCATCGGCCTCCGCTGGTTGGGTCGGCAGCACTGGGGCGGGTTCCTGCACCGTTGCGCGACGAGATTACCCTGGCGCGCGTTAACCCACCAGATAGTTAACACCCCGCCCGCCGCCTGGTTCGTCAAGTCGCCAGGTAGCCACCGTCGACGTAAAGCTCCGCCCCGGTGATATAGGACGCCTCGTCCGACGCCAGGAACAGGATCGCGTTCGCCACTTCGTCCACTTCGCCGGCGCGGCGCAGCGGCACCCCTTGCAGCATCTTGGCCCGCACCGCGGGGTCGGCGGTGGCACCCGATGTGCGCATCGGCGGCATCAATCCCGGATGCACCGAATTGGCGCGAATGCCGTCGCGGCCGAACTGCACCGCGGTCGATTTGGTCAGCGTGCGCACCGCGCCCTTGGACGCATTGTAGCCCATATGCGTCATCGTCTGCCCGGTGTTGCCGGAGATCGACGAGAGATTGACGATCGCCCCGCCGCCGGTCTTCTTCATTTCCAGCACGGCGTATTTCGTGCCTAGGAACACGCCACGCGCATTCACCTGCATCAGCCGGTCCCAGGCGTCGGTGTCGAGCATGTCGGTCACGGCGCTGCCACTGATGCCGGCATTGTTCACCAGGATGTCCAGCCGCCCGAATTTTCCCACCGTCGCCGCCACTACGGATTGCCAGTCCGCCTCGTTCGTAACGTCCAGCCGCATGAACTCGGCCGCCCCGTTTGCCAGCGTGATGTCGGATGCGACCTTGCGCCCGTCCTCCTCCAACATGTCGGCGATCACAACTTTGGCGCCTTCCTTGGCGAAGCGCCGAGCAGTCGCCGCCCCCATGCCGGAGGCCGCGCCGCTGATGATCGCCACCTTGTCTTGCAGACGCATGATTGGTTCCCTCCCAGATCAGACCCGACCGCAAACCTGCCACGACCCGGCATGACTTGGCTATCTCCGCCGAACCGGGCACGATGTGGCGACACTACACCGGAGAATGCGCCAATGGCCCATCGCGGCTTGAAATTCGGTATTTTCCTCGCCCCGTTCCATCGTGTTGGTGAGAACCCCACCCTGGCCATTGCGCGCGACGTCGAGTTGCTCGAGTGGCTCGACTGGCTCGGCTTCGACGAAGCCTGGATCGGCGAACACCACTCGGCGGGCTGGGAACTGATTGCCTTGCCGGAACTGATCATCGCTGCTGCCGCCGAGCGTACCAAACACATCAGGCTCGGCACCGGGGTAACCAGCCTGCCCTATCACCATCCGTTCATGGTGGCGCAGCGCTTTGTGCAACTCGACCATATGACGCGCGGCCGGGCGATGCTGGGATGCGGTCCGGGCGCGCTGACTTCGGACGCCTACATGCTCGGCATCGAACCCAGCACCCAGCGGCCGCGCATGCTGGAGGCGATGGACGCCATCATGCGGCTGTTGAAATGCGAAGAGCCGGTCACCATGAAGACCGACTGGTTCGAGTTGCGCGATGCGCGGCTGCATCTGCGCCCGTACACCGATCCGCATTTCGAAATCGCCGTGGCGAGCACGATTACACCGTTTGGCATGATCGCCGCCGGCACACACGGCGTGGGTGTGCTGTCGATCGGGGCCGGGCTGCCGGGCGGGCCGGAGGCGCTGGCGACCCAGTGGAAGATCGCCGAAGAGGCCGCGGCGAAGAATGGCAAAACGATGGACCGCAAGAACTGGCGCGTCGTCGTCAATGCGCACATTGCCGAGGATGATGAGCAGGCGCTGGTCGAGGTGAAGAAGGGCGAGCGCGTGGAAACGATGACGTATTTCGAGGACACCCTCGGCCGTCCGCCGGGCCGTGCGGACGATCCGCTGCGCGACGGCGTGAAGATGGGCACTACGCTGGTCGGCTCACCCGAGACGGTAGTGAAGGGCATTCAGCGGTTGCTGGAGTACAGCCAGGGCGGCTTCGGTGGCATCCTGTTCCGCGCGCATGAATGGGCGAACCGGGAGCAAACGCTGCGAAGTTATGAACTGTTCGCGCGCTATGTGATGCCGGTGTTCCAGGGTTCGCTGAATCCGATCGTCGGTTCCAATACCTGGGCGCGGGAGAACCGCAAGCAGGTGTTCGGTCCGACCGTTGAAGCAGTGAAGCGCGCCTTCACCGATTTCGGGCGCGCTGTGCCGGAGGAGTATCGCCAGCGCACGATCGGCGCCCGCGACCTCGATCCGCCGGGTTAGCGCGCCGCGTAGCCGGTCAGCGTCGATAATGCGCCCGCGACGCCCGGTGCACAGGCGAGAATCGGATTGCCTGAGGTCGGTCCGTTGCCTTCCAGGAACGGGCTGACTGCCGCGCCGGCCTCGGCGAGGAGCGCCAGCGCTGCGGCCACGTCCCAGAGGTTGATGTGCAGCTCGACATACGCGTCCGTGCGTCCGGCGGCGACCTCGGCCAGGCCAAGCGCACCGGAACCGCCAAGCCGCAAAATCGCTCCCTGCGCCATCAGCTTTTCGCACAGTGCCAGGAAGTCCTGGTTGGGCCGTCGCCGCGACCAGCCCACTTCGATGACGGCGCGATCCAGCGCCATGGTTTCGGCCACGTGGATCGGTGTGCCGTTCAGCATCGCGCCGCCGCCGTGCCGCGCGACATAGGTTTCACCCAGTGCCGGCGCAACGATAACGCCGATCAGCGGTGTGCGGTCTTCCAGGCAGGCCAGTGAGACGCAAAAGCGGCGCCCGTCGCGCATGTAGTTCGCCGTCCCGTCGATCGGATCGGCCACCCAGCGCAGGCTGCCGCCGCGCGCAACGCCGCCTTCCTCGCCCTGGAATCCGTCCGCCGGAAAGGCCGCTGCCAGGCGTTCGGACAGAAAGCGTTCGACCGCGCTGTCGGCTTCGGTGACCCAGTCCTGCGGCCCTTTCAGTGCCGCCGTAGTGGCGGCGCGCATCTGCATTGCCAGCGCGCCGGCCTCGGTCGCCAGCGCCACGGCGGTTTCAAAACGTCCCTGCAAGGCTCTCATCTTATCCCCGCGCGCATGAAGCTTTGCACGAACTGCCGCTGGAACAGCAGGAAGGCCACCAGCAGCGGCGCGCTGGTCATCAGGGTCGCCGCCGTCACAATCGACCAGTCGATGCCCTGGTCGGTGGTGGCGAACACCGACAATCCAACAGTCAGTGGCCGCGTGGTGACCGAGTTGGTGATGATCAGCGGCCAGAGGAAGTTATTCCAATGGTAACTGACCGAGACGAGACCATAAGCGATATAGGTTGGTTTTGCCAACGGTACATAGACGCGCCACAACCGCGCCAGCAGTCCGCAGCCTTCCAGGCGTGCCGCATCGTCCAGCGGTTGCGGGATGGTCAGGAAGGTCTGGCGCAGCAGGAAGATGCCGAACGCCGAGCCGAGATAGGGGAGAGCGATCCCCAGGATCGTGTCCGCCAGGTGCAATTGCACCAGGGTGCGATAGTTCTCTACCAGCAGCACGTCCGGCATAACCATGAGCTGCAGCAGCACCACGGCGAATAGCAGATCGCGCCCGGGAAACGTCAGGCGCGCGAAGGCGAATGCTGCCAGCGTGCACAGCAGGAACTGGGCTGCGAGGATCAGCGTGACCAGCATCACTGTGTTGAGAAGGTAGCGTGCGAAGGGCGCGGCCTGCCACGCCGTGATCAGGTTCTTCAGCGTTAGCGGGGCAAAAAGATCAAAGCGCGTTGCGTAGGCCGCGGGATGGAATGCGGTCCACACCGCATAGAGCAGGGGGAGCAGCCATAAGATGCCAAGCATCCAGGCGCCGATGGTTTCCAGCGCCCGGTCGGCGCGGTTGTGATCGGCGACCATCATCGGTAATGGATCCGCCGGCCCAGCACGCCGAACTGCAGCCAGGCGCTCAGCGCCAGGATGGTGAGCAGTACGACGGTCAGTGTCGCCGCCGTGGCGGTGTCCCAGAAGCGAAAGCCGGTTTCGTAGATGTAATATAGCAGCAGCGTGGTGGCGTTGTCGGGGCCGCCGCGCGTCATCACTATGATGTGGTCGATCACGCGAAACGCGTTGATCACCGCGTTGACCAGCACGAACAACGTGGTTGGCATCAACAGCGGCAGCGTGACGCGGCGGAAATAGTTCAAGCGGGAGGAGCCTTCCAGCGCCGCGGCTTCACGCAAATCCATCGGCATGGTCTGCAATGCAGCGAGATAGAAGATCATGAAGAAGCCGGCCTCTTTCCACACCGCAACGGCGATCATCGCCGGCAAGGCGGTGGACGTGTCGCCCAGCCAGTTGTGCCGCCCGCCGCCGAACCAACCGAGGATTTGGTCGAATAACCCATAATCCGGCGTGTAGAAAAACATCCAGATATTCGCGACGGCGATCATCGGCAGCATGGTGGGGAGGAAGTACGCAAGGCGCAGCGCCGAGCGGCCCGGCAACGCTCCATTCACCGCGAGCGCCATGAGCAATGCCAGCACGATCGAGACCGGTATCGTGGCAGCGGCGTAGATCGCGTTGTTGCGGAGGGCCTGCCAGAACACCGGGTCGTCCCGCAGGTCGGTATAGTTGGCGAGGCCGACGAACGGCGCTGGATGCGCGCCGCGCGGGGTGGCATACAGGCTGTCGATCAGCGTCTCGATCGCCGGCCAATGGGTGAATGCCACCAGCAGCACCAGCGCGGGCAGCAGCAGCAGATACGCGTGGATGGTTTCGCGACGCATGATGCAATGCGTCGTCAGGCCCGCTTGTATGGCTTCAGGATGCGATCGGTCTCACTCTGCGCGTCCTCCATCGCCTTGGCTGGCGTCTTGGTCCCGCCCAGACAGGCCTGCATGTTGTCGGTCAGCACCGCGTAGACGCGCTGGTTCTCGTGCACCGACAACTCGCCTGTCGCCACCGGCAGGAACGTACGTCCGAGACCCGCCGCGGGCACTTTGGCAATGTAGTTCTTCATCGTCTGCGTCTCGTACGCGGCCGGGCTGGTGGAAATGTAGCCGGTGTGGCTCGACCAATCCGCCGCACGCTCTGGTTGGCTGATCCAACGTGCGAACCGCAAGCTGGCGGCGCGCTCGGCCGGGCTGGCGCTCTTGAAGAAATACATGTTGGCGCCTCCCACCACCGTGTGGGGCGAGTTCTTTCCGGCGAGCCCTGCCACCCCGAACGGGAATTTAGCCTTGGCCAGGAAGTTCGTCAGGCCTCCCGTGGTGAATTGGATGATGGCCGTGTTGCCCTCAAGAAAGTCGGGAGAAAGCTGCGGCCAGTTGGAGACACCATCCGGCGTCGCGTGATGTTGCTTCGACAGGCTCTGCCAAAATTCCATCGCCTCGATGGTCCTGGGCTTATTGAAGTAGACCTCGGTACCCGCTTCATTCATCAGAACCTGCTCTGCCTGGTTGGCGAGCGCGCCGAACGTCCACTGGGCGTTTCCGAGATCACCCGCTATCTTGATACCCCACCGGGTCACGCGGCCTGATGCGTCGCGCTGGGTCAGCTTTTCCGCTGCCGCTCCGAGACTACTCCAGGTGGTCGGGAAGTTGTCGGGATCCAGACCGGCATCACGGAACGCGTCCTTGTTATAATAGAAGACCGCGACCGAGCGCTGGAATGGCACCGACCACGTCTTCCCGTCGGCATGACTGTTCGCCATGAAGGCCGGAAAGAAGCCGCCGAGCCACGTCTTCGCATCGGCATCCAGACCGATCTCATCCAGCGACACCAGGATGTCCTGATCGACCAGGCTGTGTATTTCCGACGCCCACAACACGGAAAACTGGGGGCCGGCGCCGGACTTGATGGCGGCCAGCGCCTTGATCAGCGTCTCGCTATAGGCGCCGGAATATACCGGCTCGACGGCGATGCCGGTCTCCTGCTGGAAGCCCTTGCAGTAGCCGTCGATGATTGCCTGCAACGGTCCGCCCACGGCGATCGGATAGTAGAAGGTCAGCTTCTGCACGGTCTGTGCGCGCAGGATGGCCGGCGCGGCAAGCATACCGGCAGTCGTGGTCAACAGTGTGCGGCGACGGATCATGATGAGGCCTCCCCTTGGCTCTGGTTACTTTTGGAACGGACGCAGCAGCCGCGTCGCGGTCGCCTGCGCTTCCTGCAACGCGGCATCCGGTGCCTTGCGGCCGGTCAGCGCCGCCTGCAGCGAATCGTTCAGCGCTTGCGTGACCTGTTGGTTGTCGTGCGTGGACAACTCGGCCACCGCGTATTGCAACTGATCGCGGGCCACAGCGGCGGCAGGAAAATCGGCAACGTATTTCTGCATCGCCGCCGTCTGCCAGGCATCGGCGCGCGTGGCGACATAGCCGGTGGCGATGCCCCATTGCGCCGCGCGCTCCGGGCTGCTGATCCAGCGCATGAACCGCAAGGATGCCTGCTGCTGCGCCGCACTCGCCGAGCGGAATAAGTAAAAATTGCCGCCGCCGGTCGGGCTGCCACGCCGCTTGTCGGCCGGCAGCATCGCCACGCCGAACGGGAACTTCGCATTGCTACGGATGTTCGACAGGTTCCCGGTGGTGGTCCAGATCATCGCCACTTTCTGTTCCAGGAAGTCGCGTGGCGTGGTGCCCCATTCCACCACCCCGGGAGGATGCGCCTGGTATTTCACATTGAGGTCAGTCCAATACCGTAACGCTGCGACACAGGCCGGATTGGCAAAATCGGTTGCCGTTCCCTCCGCATTTGCGAGCGTGGCGCCTGCCTCGGTCGCCAGTGCCTGGAACAGCCAATACGGAAAGCCGCTGCCAGGAATTTGCACGCCCCACCGCGTGACGTCACTGCCGTTGTGTTGCGTCAGCTTCGCGGCGAAGTCGGCATGCTCCTGCCAGGTGGCTGGCGCGTGTTCCGGATCCAGTCCGGCCGACCGGTACGCGTCCTTGTTCCAATACAGCACGATGGTGGAGCGCTGGAACGGCACACCCCAGGTGTGGCCGGCGATCTGCCCGTTCTTCAGTAACGCCGGATAGAAGCTGCCGAGCCAGGCACTGTCAGCCGGACTACTCGCCAGCGTATCCAATGGCACGACCAGGTCGGCGTCGATCAACGTGAACACATCGGTGGACAGCAGCACCGCCATCTGCGGCGCGGATTGCGCTTTCAAAGCGGTCTGCGCCTTGGTCATCGTGTCCTGGTAGGTACCTGCGTAGATCGGCGTCACCTTGACGTCGGGGTTTTCGCGTTGGAAGTCGGCGGCGTAGCCATCGATGATCTTGGTAATCGGCCCGCCGACCGCCACGGGAAAATAGAAGCTGATTTCCGTCGCCCCCGCGGCGCGCACGATGTTTGGCCAGGCAAGCGTCGCGGCGGCGCCGAGCAAGACACGACGGGTGGTGTGACTCATGCGAGGGCTTCCTCATTTATGTGATGTTCCAACACCGCCCGGCGGCCGGTGACGGCATCGAACACATGCATCGTCTTATCGGTGGCGAGGAACACCGGCGCCCCCTCCGCCAGTACCACGTGTCCCGGCAGGCGTGCCAGCACCGTTGCCTCGCCGGCGGCACAAGCCAGAACGGTATCGGCACCGAGATATTCCGCGTGCTTCACCACCGCCGCGATGCCGGTGTCCGCCAGACGCAAATCCTCCGGCCGTATGCCACCGATCGCGTCGTTATCCAGCGGCGGTGCCAACAGCGGGCCGTCGGTTCCGCGCAACACCATGCCATCGGCACGGCGCTCAAGTTGAAACAGGTTCATCGGCGGCGTGCCGATGAAACTCGCGACAAACCGCGTCGCCGGCCGGGCATAAACTTCCGCCGGCCGCGCATCCTGCTCGATGCGCCCGTCGCGCAGCAGCACGATCTGGTCCGCCATGCCCATGGCCTCGGTCTGGTCGTGCGTGACATACAGCATGGTGATGCCGAGCCGCCGTTGCAGCGCCAGGATTTCGCGCCGCATGTCGGCGCGAAGTTGCGCATCCAGGTTCGACAGCGGCTCGTCCATAAGGCAGACCGGCGCCTCGGCAACGATGGCCCGGCCGAGCGCCACGCGTTGCTGCTGCCCGCCGGACAACTGCGACGGCTTGCGTTGCAGCAGCGCGCCGATGCCAAGAATTTCCACCGCACGATCGAGCCGGCGCACGCGTTCTGGTGGCGGCACGCGCCGCGCCCGCAGTCCGAACACGATGTTTTCCGCGACCGTCAGATGCGGGAACAATGCGTAGGACTGAAACACCATGGCGACGCCGCGTGCAGCCGGCGGCAGGCGGGTCACGTCGCGGCCGCCGATTTCCACCCGACCCTCGCTCGCCGTCTCCAGCCCGGCAACGATGCGCAGGCAGGTGGTCTTGCCGCAGCCCGACGGCCCGAGCAATACGGTGAAGCTGCCGGGCCGCACGGACAGCGAGATGCCGTCGAGTGCGGTCACGCCGCCCCAGCGCCGGCTGACAGCGGTCAGTCGCACTTCGGCTCCGGCCTGGGTGGGCTTGGGTGAATCGCTACGGGCCATAGTCTGGTCTGATCTCGAACCAAGGCTTAGTCTGCGCATTGGCTTGCGCAACCGGCAAGCGGGGGTGGATGCGGTCGCTGTAGCCGGGCCGATGGCGCCGGGGTGTGGCGTTTGTGTGAAACCCGCGCGGGTGCCGCCTTCAGCGTTTGGCGGAAACCAGCAGGAACATCGGGCGTTGACGCTCATCCGCCAGTTCCGCGCGGGATTCGATTTGCTGGTCGGTCGGGCCCCACTCCTCGATGCCACCCAGCACAAATCCCACCCGCAGCAGCAATCCGGTATATGTCGCGAGAGTACGATGTTGCTTGATCACACCACTCGTCAACCAGTCAACGGAACGCGGGCCTTCGCAGAGATAACCGTTGACGGGCCAACTCTTGCGGCCAGCAGGGTCAATCACCCATCGTGGATCGGAAGGTGCGGTGTAGATCGGATGCTCCACCGAAAACACCAGACTGCTGCCGGGATGCAGCGACCGGTGTATCTCCGACATAACCCGTTCCAAGTCAGAAATATAGTGGAATACGAGGGAACTGTACACCAGGTCGAATGACGCCGCGGGCAGTTCGAGCAATTCCATGTCGGCGCGGGTGTAGGTGATCGCCGGGTCCTGCGTGGTCGCCGCCGCCCGCTTCAGCATGCGCTCGGAGACATCGATCCCCAGCACCTCCGCCGCGCCGTGCTGTCGCGCCCAGCGGCAGAACCAGCCGAAGCCGCAGCCGAGATCGAGAACCTTCAATCCCCGTATGTCCGGCAGCATGGCGCGCAACGCCGGCCATTCCGCCGCGCCGTCCAGCCCCTCGACCGAGCGTCCCAGGCGGCTGTATCCCGCGAAGAATTTCTCGTCGTCGTAGATGTTCTGGGTCATCGCACGTTCCGTTCGTTGCGCTTGCCGACGGGGGGCGCCACAAGCCCCGACCCTCCAGGGCTTACGCCGGCGCGGCATAAGCTGTAGCCTGCCCGGCAGCCCAATGGAGGAACGCACAGATGAATGCAAGCAGCAGGGGCCAGGACTGTCTCGCCGGGGTGCGGGTCCTGGACCTGACGCAATTCGAAGCCGGCCCGTCCTGCACCGAGGCGCTGGCCTGGCTCGGCGCGGAAGTCGTGAAGGTCGAAAATCCGAAGAGCGGCGATCCAGGGCGCCAGCTCGGCGGCAAACCTGGCGTCGACGACCCGTACTTCCTGCTGTTCAATGCCAACAAGAAGTCGATCACCGTCAACCTGAAGGACCCGAAAGGCCTCGCTCTGGTCAAGGACCTTGCGAAGAAGGCCGACGTGTTCTGCGAGAATTTCGCCCCCGGCGCGATCGAACGGCTCGGCCTCGGCGCCGACGTGATCCGCGCGCTGAACCCGTCGATCATCTATTGCCAGGTGAAGGGTTTCGGCGAGGGCAGCCCGTTTGAGAAGAACCTGGCGTTCGACATGATCGCCCAGGCCTGCGGCGGCACGATGAGCATCACCGGCGAGCGCGACGGCCGCCCGCTGAAGCCCGGCCCGTCGATCGGCGACACCGGCACCGGCATGCTGCTGGCGATCTCCATCCTCGGCGCGTTGTACCGCCGCAAGGACACTGGCCAGGGCGAGCATTTGCAGGTGGCGATGCAGGACGCAATGCTGCACTACATCCGCATCGCCTTCGCGGCCCAGAACCGCGGCGGCAACGTACAGGCCGCCGGTCGCGCCGCCGATAGCAGCGTGTCGGGCAGCAATCCGCCAATGGGCACCTTCCCGTGCCAGGGCGGCGGACTGAATGATTACGTCTATGTCTTCACCAGCCGCGCCAATCCGGAGCATTGGCGGCGCCTGCTGGGCGTGGTCGGCCGCGAGGACCTGGTCGGCGATCCGCGCTACGACAGTCCGGAGGCGCGTGGCGCTCGGCCGGCCGAAGTCAACGCGATGATCGCAGAGTGGACCAAGCGGCACACGAAATACCAGGCGATGGAGATTATCGGCGCGGCCGGTGTGCCCGCGGGCGCGGTGCTCGACACCATGGAACTGTACAACGACAAGACGTTCGAGCAACGCGGAATCATGCAGACCGTGCAGCATCCGACCAACGGCGCGTTCAAGATGGCAGCGTGGCCGGTGCGCTTCTCCGGCAACCCGCCACCGGTAAAGCCGGCGCCGCTGCTGGGTGAGCATACCGGCGACGTGCTGAGCCACTGGCTCGGCCTGGACGACAAAGCCGTCGGCAACCTGCGCGAAAGCGGCGTGGTCGGCTAACAACTTTGATTCTTAACCAGGAGACTGACAGATGGCAGAAGTGAACGGCTCGGAAATCATCGCACGGTGTTTGCAAAAGGAAGGTATCAAAGACGTCTTCTACATCATGGGCGGGCCCATGCTGGGAACCGAGGCGGCGTGCATCAAGGAAGGCATCCGCATGATCGACGTCCGCCATGAGCAAGCGGCGGCGTTCATGTGCCAGGCGTATAGCCGGTTGAAGCAGGTGCCGAGCGTGTGCATGGCGGCGTCGGGTCCCGGCGTGACCAACCTGATCACCGGCGTGGCCAACGCGCTGATCGATTGCTGCCCAGTCGTGTCGCTCGGCGGATCGAGCCCGATCAGCCAGTTCGGCCGCCAGGTATTCCAGGAAATCGACCAGGTCGAGCTGATGCGTGGCTGCAACAAGCACGTCGATCGTCTGCTTAACCTGAAGCGCATCCCGCAGCAGATCAACTTCGCGCTGCAGAAGTCGATCAGCGGCAAGCCCGGCCCGTCCTATGTCGATTGCCCCGGCGACATTCTTTATCAAAAGATCGACGAGAACCTGGTCGATTGGAGCTATGCCGGCCGCCCGATCATGGACTCGCGGCCGCTCGGCGATCCGCGTCAGATCGCCGCGTTGGTGAAGGCGCTGGGCGAGGCGAAACAGCCGCTGATCGTGTCCGGGTCCGGCGTCATCTGGTCGCGCGCGTGGAGCGAGATGCAGGCTTTCGTCGAAGCCGCCGGCATCCCGTTCTATACCACCCCGCAAGGCCGTGGCGTGGTTCCCGACGACCATCCCTGTTCCTACCTGGCGATGCGCTCGTCGGCGTTCCGCGATGCCGACCTGATCATCGTTCTCGGCACGCGGATGAACTACATCATCGGCCACGCCTCGCCGCCGCGCTTCGGACCGAATGCGAAGATTGCCCGTATCGACATCTGCCCGGAGGAAATCGCCGCGGCGGCGCGCTATGTCGATATTCCGATTGTCGGCGACTGCAAGGCCGTGCTGCAGCAGTTGACCGACGGCATCAAAGGCAAGGTCAACGCCGACACCTACAAGACCTGGCGGCAGAAGCTGGCGGAAGGCGAGGCGGCGAAGCGCAGCTCTGCCGGCGCCAACAAGTACGCCGAGGATGGCGACATCCATCCGGTGCGCATGCTTGAGGAAATAAGGAACTTCGCCAAGCGCGATTCGATCCTGTGCGTCGATGGGCAGGAGACGCTGAACTACGGCCGCCAGACGATGCCGACGTTCATGCCCGGGCATCGTTTGAACTCCGGTCCGTTCGGCACCATGGGTGTCGGACTGCCGTTCGGCATCGGTGCCAAGGTTGCCTGCCCTGACAAGCAGGTGATCGTGGTGCACGGCGACGGTAGCATGGGCATGAATGCGATGGAGATCGACACCGCGGTGCGGCACAAGATTCCCATCCTGATCGTGATCAGCCTGAACGGCGGCTGGACCGGCGATCCCAAGCGCGAAAAGCCGGGCCGCGATCTGGGCTATGTGCGGTTCGACAAGATGTGCGAGGCGCTGGGCGGCTATGGTGAATACATCACCCGCCCGGAGGATATCCGTCCGGCGCTGGAGCGTGGCCAGGCGCAGGTGGATGAGGGCCGGGTAGCGCTGATCAACGTGCGCACAGACTATCGGGCGCGGTTCGCAGGTGCGGCGTTCTCCGACTACTCGACCTAAGCGTAGACTGACGTGATGTCGCAAGGAAGGTCAGGGGTTAGGCCCTGACCTTCCTTTTTTCTATCGACCGCGCGAATTTGGCTCCGTGACGCGATAATGGCCCGGTGCGACGGAGGGACTTTGTATGGCGTTGCTGTCAGGTTTCCGCGTGGTGCAACTGGGGCAGGGCCTCGCCGCCGCCGTTTGCGGGCGCCTGCTTAGCGATGTCGGCGCGGACGTCGCATGCATCGATCCGGACACCGCGACGCCGCTCGCAACCTATCTCAATCACGGCAAGCCGATCATTGCGGCGACAGGCGATGCGCTCGCGGCGGCGGAGCTGATCGTCGTCGAAGGCCGCCCGGCGGACCTGCGTGCCCGACGACACGACGCCGATAGCCTGCACGCGCACAATCCCACCGTCGCTCTCGTCTTCATCTCTCCGTTCGGCCAGACCGGACCGCGTGCCGATGACCCAGCGACCGACCTCACTTTGTGCTTTGCCAGCGGCATCGCTCGCCTGCTGACCGGACAGGTGGATGACCTTGACGAGGCGCCGATCCGTCCGATCGGGGAACAATCCGCGTTCATCGGCGGGATCGCCGCGGCTTGCGCAGGCATGCACGCGGCATTGGGCGAGACGCCCGGCGCGGTGATCGACGTTTCGATCCAGGAAGCGCTCGCCACGATGGCGATGACCGAGCTGGCACGCGCCGGTCTCACCGGCAAGAGTTGGTCACGCAAGCGCCTCGCCGACGGCAACGGTGCGACGGTCTGCATTCTGCCGGCGCGTGACGGCTATGTGGCGATCTCGCCGCGCGAGTACCATCAATGGGCGTCGTGGCTGGAAGTGATGGGGTTGCCCGACTGGGGCAAGGACCCGCGCTTCGTGCACAAGCACGACCGCGTTGCCAACTGGGATGCGCTGCACGCGCTGATGTCGACGTGGAGCAGACAGCATGACAAGCGGTGGATCGCCGATGCGGCGCAGCGGGCGCATGTGCCGAGTTTTCCATTGGGCGAACCAGCGGAATTGCTTGTGTCGCCGCAGCTTGCGCATCGGCGATTCTATCGCGAGCTTACGATCGATGACCGCAAGGTCGCGGCGCCAGGACCACCGTTCGGGCTGACGCTGGCGCCGGCCGGGCCGAAGCCGACGCCGCGGGGGGAAGCGCGTTCGCTGCCGCTGTCCGGTGTGCGCGTGCTCGACTTCAGTTGGGTCATCGCCGGGCCGACCACGACGCGTTACCTCGCGGCGATGGGCGCCGAGGTTATCAAGGTCGAGGCGCCCGGCCGTGGCGACCCCGGTCGCGCCACGGAGCTGCACACCGTGCTCGGCCAGGCGAAGCGCGGAATCGTGCTGGACCTCAAGCGGCCGGAAGCGGTCGCGATCGCGCATGCCCTGGCCGCGAAATCCGACGTGTTGATCGAGAACTTCGCGACCGGTGTGATGGACCGGCTGGGTCTCGGCGCAGAGGCGTTGCGGGCGGTCAATCCCGATCTGGTGTTCGTTTCGGCGTCGGGACTCGGGCGAACCGGGCCGGAGGCGCGCGGCGTTGCCTACGGAACGTTACTGCAATGTTATGCCGGGTTCGCCGGGCTGAATCGCCATCCGGATGTGCCGCCTCGCGTCGGATTCGCGTGGCTGGATCCGATGTGCGGGCTGATGCTGGCGTTCATCGTTGCCGCGGCGCTGTGGCAGCGGCGGCACGGCGGCGCGGTGGCGCGGGTCGATTTCTCGATGATCGAGGCGATGCTGTGGACCATGGCGGAGCCGCTGCTGGCGACGCAACTAACAGGACCGCCCAAGCCGGCCGGCAACGCGTCCAATCGCTACGCGCCACACGGTGTCTATCGCTGCGCCGGCGACGATGCCTGGATCAGCGTTGCGGTGACGCACGACGACGAGTGGCGGGTGCTCTGCGGAATGGTGCCAGGGTTGGCTTCGATCGAGAACTTCGGATGCCGCGAGCGCATGCGGCAGGGCGCGGTGATCGATGCCGCGCTCGCCGCTTGGCTGCGCGGGCAATCCGCGCCTGACGCTGCGACGGCACTGCGGCGCGCCGGCATTCCGGCCGCGGGGCTGGCAACATCGCGCGATCTCGTCGAGAGCAGCCACTTGCGCGCGCGTGGGTTCTGGCAGCCGCATGGTGCTGGTGTGCTGCCCGGCCTGCCGTGGCGGACCAGCTTCGGCCGTCAATCCGGCGCCGCACCGGAACTTGGAGCGGACACCGACGCGGTTCTGGTGGAGCTGCTGGGGCTGTCCGGCGATGACGTGGCCGCGCTGCGGCGGTCTGGGGCGCTTGGATAGGCCGCGCGCCGAATGCTTCCCCCTCCTCTTGTGGGAGGGGGTTGGGGCAGGGGTCCTCATACGCACCGTCCGTGGTGATGAGCACTCCGCCCCCCAACCCCCTCCCACAAGGGGAGGGGGAGTATGCTGATGGGTCTAGAACTCCCCGCTGCGGTACGCCGCGTCCAGCCGTGCGGCATCCTCGGTCGACGGTTCCTCCCACGCCTCGCCACGCCGTCGCAACGCGCCGGTGAAGTCCGGTGCCCGCTTTTCGTTGAACGCCCGCCGGCCCTCCTCGCCGTCTGTCGTCACCTGGATCAGCAGGTTGTTGATCAGATTCTGCACGTGCCACGCCTGATCGGTCGGCAGGTCGCCGAAGCGCACCACGAACTCCTTCATCATGCGCACCGCCACCGGCGGCAGCTTCACGATATGGCGGGCCATTTGCTCTGCCCGCTCCATCAACCGCGCATGCGGCACCACTTCGTTGATCAATCCGATGCGCAAGGCCTCGGCCGCATCGAACGGTTCGTCGGTCAGCAGCATCTTCATTGCATCGATGTAGCGAAGCTGCTTCACCAGCAGACTGGCGCCCGGTCCGTGTCCCAGCCAGCCTTGCGAGAGCAGCGAGAACTTGAATCGCGCATGTTCCGTGCTGGCGATGCGGATATCGGTGGACGATAGCAGGATGTACAACCCGGCCCCCGCCGCCCAGCCGTTCACCGCGGCGATCACCGGCTTCCAGACCCGAGGATAATGGTCGCCGAACCGCCCATCGACGCCGGTTTTCTGCCCGTGCACCGTGCCGGCCAGCGGCCAGAAGATACGCTGCGTCCGCAGGTATTCGCGTTCCTCCTCGGTGATGTTCTCGCGCGGCGCCAGGTTGTGGCCGCCGCAGAAATGCCGGTCGCCGGCACCGGTGAGGATCGCGCAGCGTATATCGCGATCCTCCCACAGATCGATCCACGCCGCGGAGATCTCGTCCGAGGTCGGCTTGTCGAGGATGTTCGCCTTGCCCGGATTGTTCAGCGTGATGTAGGCGACGCCGTCGCGCTTGATGTAGTCGATGGCCAAAGCGATGCCCTCCCTCAGTCCAGTTGCCGACCGCGACGGGCGATAAAGTCGGGAAACGCATCCTCCGCCTTCGCTCCCCGCAGCACGTGCGTCGTATAATCCTTCTCTTCGGTCCATTGCTGTTCGAGGTTCTCGCCCTTCTGCCGCAGCAGCAGCGCCTTGACTCCCATCACCGCGCCGCGGTGGTTGCCGGCGATCATGCGCGCTAGTTCCATGGTCTTCTCACGCAGGCGTTCGCGCGGCACCAGGTGGTTGAGCAAGCCGATGCGATAGGCTTCGTCCGCTTCAACGATGCGCGCGGTGAACAGCAGTTCCTTGGCCATCGGCCAGCCGACCTGGTTCGGCAGCGTCCAGGTGCTGTTGATCCGGCCATAGGCGGCGGCGAGAAAGCGGAAGCGGCTCGCCTCGCAGCCGACCCGCATGTCGAGCGATGACGCCAGCACCGCCGCGCCGCCATAGGCCAGGCCGTTCATCATGCCGATCACCGGCTTGGCGCAGGCACTGATCTCGTAGCTGGCGCGGGGATTGCGCATCGCATCCAGTTCCGCCTGGCTGTAGCGCTTATCGTCCGAGCGCTGTTCGTGGATGTCGCCGCCGGCGGAAAACGCCCGTTCGCCGGAGCCGGTGATGACGATGCAGCCGATCGCGTCGTCGGCCTCCAGCGTCTTGACCGCATCGTGCAGCTCGCTGGACAGCTTGCGGTTCATCGCATTGAGCGTGGCGGGGCGATTGAGGGTCACGATCGCCACGCCATCTTCCGTATCGACCAGGATGTGTTCGTAGGCCATCGTTCTCTCCCCCGTCGCGCTTTGCTGTGGCAAGTGTATTGTCGCACCCGGCACAACGGCAATGCCATGCCCCGGAGAATCATCATGCTCCCGACCCCAGGCTTCCACCATCTGCATCTGAACTCGGTCGATCCCGACGCGGCGATCGACTGGTACACCCGGCAGTTCCCCAGCACCGAACGGGCCGACTGGTGCGGCTATCCGGCGCTGAAATCGCCGAACAACGTGCTGCTGCTGTTCGACAAGGTCGATACGCCGCCGACCAGAGAACCGCAAAGTGCGATCTGGCATTTCGGCTGGAACGTCACCGACGCGCGCGCGAGTTTGGAAGTGTACAAGTCCCGGCCGGAGGTGAAGCTGCTGCCGCTCTACACAACGGACGCCGGCGGCTCGGTGCTGATCAGCAGCGATACCTGGCCGGGGACCGGCGGCGTGCCCGGCCGCACCAGGGCGCAGATCGAGGAAGCGCGACGCGACGGCATCCAGCCGGCCGGCGGCGCCGGGTTCGTCTATATGGCGGGTCCGGACAACGCGCCGGTCGAGTTCGCCGGGAACTATCCGGCCGAGCGCTTCAACCACGTTCATCTTTATCAGGAGGACCCGCTTTGCGCGTTGCTGTGGTACCAACAGCATCTCAACGCGCCGGCGCGCGTGGGTGTCGCGGCGGCGTCGGTGACCGAGGCAAACTGCAAGGTGCCGCGTGGCGCGGATCGTTCCTGGCCGGCGCTCAATCGCGACGGGATGTTCCGTTCGCCGCGTGCCGGCGTGGAGTTCGGCGACGTGGTGCTGACCTGGTATCCCAACCAGGGCGACCAGCCGTTGGTGCGCAGCCGCGGACAGTTGCAGGATCATATCGGACTGGGCGTCGCCGATCTGGATGCCTGGGTGGAGAAGCTAAACAGCGAAGGGGTATCGTTCCTGACGGGTATCTACCAGCTTGGGGACACACGCGGCGTGATGATCGAAGGACCGAGCAGGGAGGTTTTGGAACTGGTGGAGGTGCCGTAGGTTGCGAACCGCCGTTGCGCCGGTGCGGTCGCAATGAAGCACCCCACCGTCATGACCGGCCTTGTCCCTGCCACCCACGTCATTCCTGCCTGGCGCAATGAAGGATTCGGGTGGCGGGCCACGGCCTCGGCCCGCCATGACGAGACTGCCGTCAGCCAGGGAACGTCAATGCTCAGGACGCCCGGCATAAGTTCAAATGTTGCCATCAAACGATAACTGACGGGCGGCCACGCAATTGCCGACAGGACAGCAGGGGAAAGCGCCCGCTGTCCGTCATCAGAAGCTGCTCAGTGCGCCATCGCGCCGGTTCCCCCGTCGGCCCGACCCTGTCATGATCACCACCGGCCAAAAGGGTCCCGAGTCGTCCGCCCATGCTGCATCTCACCAAGCTCGCCGTTGGCGTCCGCGACATTGAGCATTTACGCGAGCTCCAGACCGAGCGCGCCCTGCGCAATCCGCCGCTGCGCCATCGTACCCGCAATTTCCCGCGCCGGCGGGACGAGGTGGTGGATGGCGGCTCGATCTACTGGGTTATCAGCGGCGCGACCCTGGTGCGCCAGCGCGTCCTGGACGTGATCGAGGACCGCTGGGAGGACAACAGCGCCTGCGCCGGCCTGATTTTCGATCCGCACCTGGTTCCCGTCGCCGCCCGCCCCACCAAGCCGTTCCAGGGCTGGCGCTACCTGCGTCCGGAAGACGCCCCACCGGACATCATGCTCGGCCCGCCCGCGCGTGGCGAGGCGACCCTGCCGCCCGCCCTTCGGCGCGAACTGCGCGCGCTCTGCCTGCTGTAGGATTTCGTCGCGGAATCGCGATTGCGCGGCCGAAAGCTCTTGTCCGACTCGGGGGGGCAGGGCATAATCATGTCAGTCGATTAAGGCGATTTCCTCGTCCCGACTATGAGCCGGCCTCCCGCAACGCCTCCTCTCCCCGGAGCACCCCTGTGTCCACCAAGCGCAAATACCTCCTCGCAGCGCTCGCATTCCTTCTGCCGGCCGCTGCCTTTGTCGCCACGCCCGCCTCGGCGACCACGTCGCAACAAAAGCCGACGCACCACAACTCGGCGCACCACGCCACAGCGCACCACACGGCGCATCACAGCAACGTGCATCACGCCAGTGCGCACCACGGGGCGTCCAAGACGGCGCCCCACCCCGCCAGCTAATCGACCGGCCGCGCAGCACCCGTATCTGGCCAGGAGACCGCGTCCCCTGGCCTTTTTTTGCTCCCTGGCTCACCCTTGCGGCCCGATAACAGCAGCGCGCATCCATCGTCGGGTCGTACCTCGGTTTGAATGCCGGGGTTCGACCCATAACGGACATCCGGGACCGAGGCGCCGCGGACCAGGGCCGTCCATTCTCGACGGGGCACACGATGCGGCGCCAGCCTGGCTCGTCTTGCGACACGCACTGCGCGTACCCGGCGCACTAGGTCAGGCGCAGCGCAGCAGGAAGAAGATCGCGTTGGCAACTTCGTACGTCGACCAGCCGCTCCGCGCGGCCGGCGGTGGTTCGCTTGCGGTCATGCATTCGGTCCAAAGACATATAATGTCCTGGGATGCCGTCTACTTGCGGAATCCGCATTGCGAGGAGGAGATAGCTCTCCTATGATCGCCCGCAAGCCATCTTGATCGGGGGACACACCGCACGAGCCTGGAGTGGAGCGTGGACCGGTCACAAGCAGGAGGACTGAAAAATGCCGAGAAAAATCGTCATGTTGATCGGCTTGGGCGCGCTCGTACTTGCCCCTGTTCTAAGCCCGTCGGCGACTATGGCCCAAACGCAAACGAGTGCGGTGCGCATGCCTGGCTTCGTCGGCTCGGCCCCCTCATCGGTCGCCGGCTGCCCGAGACTGATGTGGCGCCTGGCTCGGGACGGCGATAACGTCAACGGCATCTTGTACTACGCGGACCTCTCTGGGACGAGCCATGTTACGGGGACAGTCGATCAGTCGGGACACTTCACTCTTACTGCCACGTCGGTCATGGGGAATGGACCTGTCGGAACCATCACGGGACAGCGGCAACCCAAGAATCCTGCGCGGACTCAAGAAGCTGAGGGTCCGTTGGTAGCCACCATGACGGGGCAAGGGTGTGCAAACATGCATATCACGATGCGGGCCGTCTATAATCTGAACACCTACGGTGCGGGCGGCTAAATCAGCCTGCCCATCACATTCCGGCAGCCGTCACCTGGCGGCATGGGTGTTACGGAGATCGCTATAAAATGCGGCTTCTGGGAACTCGGCCGGTTTCCCGAGCCATACAACCGGCGGCGGCGGGTCGCAGTGGCGACAGCCGGATACGACCCGAATCGGCGCCTGACCGGGATGCGCCGCTAGACCGCCGCGGTTGGCGGCGATCACCTCAATGAAGTCGCCGACATCGAAGCCATCTTCGAAGGTAAGCGTGCCGTTCAGGTACGCTTCGCCCGCGCGCAGTTCGGGATTGAAAAATAGCTTGGTCTAGAGCGCTGCGGGCAACCTACGGATCAGACCGGAAGACTAAGTCTTCTGGTCTCGTTGCCCGTTATGGGACAACGGTTGACAGACAGAAACAGACCAACCGGCGGCAGACCGCCGGTTGATGTTCTCGTAGACACGCCTCCGGCGCGGCGCTCAGCGGTTCGCGGCGGTTCGGATTGGCAGAGTCAACTGGCGGTCGCAAAAACTTTGCGCCTCGGAACGAACCTTTGTGCCAGACACGCCACTCCGAGGCCGAAGCCGAGCATGCCCAAGGTGGCGGGTTCAGGAGCGGCAACCGATACGGTGTCAATTGTCGCAAATGCCGCGAAATTATAATATGCACCGCCAGGGTCCGCCAGGATTGCGACAGCCTCTGGTGTTGTTGCCGGAGCGTTATTTATTTGATCGGTCAGCCCGCCTCCCCAAGGCGTTAGGGCGCTCGCTTCGAACACGGCACCGAGGCTGGCTGTTGGATCGTCATAGAACAGGACTTCGATGAAGTTGGGGTCGCGAGCATAAAAGGCTGCGGTAAAGGTTGGCCCTGAATATGGCAGCACGGCGAACGTGTGGCCACCCACCGTGATGCTGCCCGTGGCACCGTTCACCTCGCTCAGGCAATTGCCGCCCGCATAAGGGCAACCGGTTCCGAGCGCTGTATCAAAGTGGAAATTCGCGACGAACGAGTCTCCGTCGATGTCGTGCCAAGTGCCGCCCCAATAGTCCATGCCCCACGGAAACCCCGCGCCCCCATCACTCAGGGTCCCGGTGATGGTGATATCGATCGCCGTGGCCGAAGCGCTGTTGGCCCCCAGAATCACGGCCAGCGCAGCGGCGCCAAGCAATCTGCGGTATGAAGTCATAAACTCCCCCTCAACGGTTATAGCGGCTCGGCAACGAGCCGGTCAGCTC
>Ga0209415_10001721_pt1 | contig 41606 bp, 46 predicted proteins | sample PeaSoiSIISIP2007_FD_187696 | JGI IMG/M metagenome (GOLD analysis project Ga0209415, IMG submission 187696) | Peat soil microbial communities from Weissenstadt, Germany - SII-SIP-2007 (SPAdes) (version 2) | ecosystem: Environmental > Terrestrial > Soil > Wetlands > Peat | place: Germany...
GATCTGGCTCGTGATCGAGCCCGACGGGTACGCGACCGCCCCGTCGCTCTACGAATCGCTCCGGCGGGACGGCGTCCGCGTCCTGGTCGTCCCGAAGGAGTATCGCACCCCGCTCGGGACCACCGGCAAGGCCCGGGCGCTGCAGTTCGCGTCGGAGCTTCGGGAGCGGCACGGCCTCTCGGTTCCGACCGTCTGGGTGTACCATCAGGACGAGGAGACGTGCGTCGGTCAGGACACGCTCCAGGGGATCGCGGAATTCGTCCGCCAGTCGCGGCGGTACATCGGGACCGGCGTGATCCTGTACCCGATCGACTGGAGCGGTTCGCCGAGCCACATGCAGGAGCTGACCCGGTCGTACGACGACTTCCGGGTCCTCGATTCGATGATGAGCCCGGAGAATCCGACCTCCGGCTTCCACGGGTCGCACTTCCTCGCCCGGGCCGATGTGGAGGACACGATCGGGTGGGATGCCCGGGGGTACGCCCCGGCGGAGGACCTCCTGTTCGAGGCGCGAGTCCGACGGGAGCTCGGCTCGGTGTTTGGCCTCCTCAAGGGGTTCGCGTACGAAAAGGGCGCCTTCAGCCTCCGCGACCAGCTGAAGCAGCGGCGACGGTGGGTCCACGGCGTACTCCACGCGATCACGCGTTCGCCGGAAGTGCCGCGGCGGCGGCGGGCGGGTTTGGTGTACGGCGCGCTCTCCTGGTTCTCGGCCCTGCCGTCGGTCGCCGTGCTTGTCGCGAGCGCGTTCGTCCACTACGGTCCGTTGCTGCTCGTGACCGGGGTCTTCACCGGATTCATCTGGACCTCCATGGTGCTGGCCTACATCGAGGGGTACCGGCTGCACCACCGGTACGTGACCCGCCGCCAGTCGATCCCCCGCCTCGCGCTCCACGGGATCCTCGGCGCGCTCGTCGACGTGACGGCTCCCTGGTACGCCCTGGCGACGCGGCCGTCCGGCGGGGACTTCATCCCGAAGGACCGCCCGGTCCCGACGGCGCACCCAGAGCGCGCGGGCTCGCCGACGATGGCGTGAGCCCGCCCCGGACCCGGCCACCTCCCCCCGGCGGAGTCGGGGTCCGGCGGGTCGCGACGTAGAGCCCCGTCACGGTCATCGCGAGGATCAGGCCGAACACGATCCCCGCCGCCGGGAGGCCGATCTGCTCCGAGGCGGTCGCGACCCCGATCGTCGGAACGGCTACCGCAAGGTAACCCGCCGAATAGAACGCCGCGAGAACCGGACCCCGGACCGCCTCGGGCGCGACCCGGTCGACGAGCGTCACGCTCCCCATGAAGGCGAGACCCACCGAAGCCCCGAGCAGCGCGGCCACGAGCACGAGAAGGGGCGCGGACGAGACGAGCAAGATCACGACGAGGGAGAGAAGCCCGACGATGAGGAGCGGAAACCCGATCAGCAGGGCCCGCCGGTCGCGCACCTGGGCGGTGCCGAGCTGGACGATCGCGGCCATCCCGAACATCAGCGCCACGACGGCCCCGGCGGCGGCCACGTTGGCCACGCCGAGCTCGTTCCGGATGTACGTCGGGACGAGCGCGGCGAACAGCCCGTAGATCGAGTAACACGCGGCGATCCCCCCGACCGCGACCCAAAACGGCAATCGGACCTCCGGGGGGACCCGGATCGCGTCGACCCGGAACGGCTCCTTGATACCGAGCTCCGTCGCCGTCTCGGGGGTCGCTCGGACCGCGAGGACGCCGAGGGCGCTGGCGAGGACGGGCAAGATGTAGACGAGCTGGGTCGCCCACGGCCCATACTCGACGAGCCAGCCGCTCGCGAGCGCGCCGACCGCGAACCCGCCGAAGTTGGCCGCGACCGCGACCCGGGCGACGTGGTGCGGGTCGTGGTAGGGCTCGAGGTCGCTCATCGCCGCCGTCGCCACGCTGGTGGTCGCCCCGACGGCGAGACCGGACACGAACCGGGCGAGCGCGAGCCACGGGACGCCAGGGGCGAGGGCGAACACGACCGCGCCGAGCGCGGTGAGCCCCATCCCGAGGTAGAGGAGATTCCGCCGGCCGATCCGCTCGGCCCTCGGGGCGAGGAGGAGCAGCGTGAGCAGGACGCCCGGCGTGTACGCGCCGAACACCAGCGCGAGGACCGTCGGCGAGAAGTGGAATTTCAGGGCGTAGACGGAGTAGAGCGGGGTCGGGACGGCGGCGGAGAACGACGTCACCGCGAGCACGTACGCCGTCCACCGGAATGCGCCTCGAGGACCGCGGATCAGACGGGGCGCGCGTTCGGGAGCGCTCATCGATCCCGCGCCGGCCGAGTTCCAGGTCGAGTGGGAGTGACCGCCGGACTACGTGCGACCGGGGCGCGCTCGCCGGCGCGCGGTCTTCCGCTTCGGAAGCGGTGCCCGGGACCGCAGGATGGCCCGGACCATCGGGGTCGGGACCTCGATCAGCCAGAAGATGTTCCCGTCCGGGTCGGCGAACTTCGCCCGACGGCCCCACTCCTCCCGTTGGACCGGTTCGGGGAACCGGACCCCTCCGCGCTTCATCCGCGCGACGAGGTCGTCCATCGTATCGGTCGCGAAGGCGATGCCCGTGTTGCCGGGCTCGACCGGGGCGAACCCCTCGCACATGTGGATCACGTAGCGCTCGCCGGGCGGCGCCACGAGGACGGCGTGTCCCGCCCCCCCGAACGTGTAGGTCGAGAACCCGAGATTCTTCTTCCACCAGCTGGCGGACGCCTTCGCATTGGAGACCACCACGGCGACGTCGGTGAGCGCGATCATCGACGGGAGCTAGGCCGCGGGCTTCATGAATGGCCGGGTCGGGACGACGCCGGGAGATTCCGCGGTGCGGACGAAACTTGGGGGACCACGTGGCTCGTTCGCCGATGGTACCGCCCCGCGGACCCCTCGCTCGCGGTGGCTCGGCCTCCCCATTCGCCCATGGCCGCGGATCGTCGGAGTTGACCGCCACGCTATCCGCCTCGGCGCCTCCCCGCCCTTTGAGGTGCGAACGAAACCATGACCTCGTCACTGAGAAAGCGCCCGTCGCCCGCCGGCAAGAAACGGCATCTGAAGGCCCGGCAGCGCCGCATTTCGGCTCGCCGACGCCAGGTGCCCCTCGGCGGAAACCGGTCGGGTCGTCGGGGCGTGCTGCCGACCGTAGCCGAGTCGGCGACCGCCGAATAGGGCCCACCGCGCGAGAATCCCGACGGACGTCGGACCCCGAGCGGGGCCATCGCCGGGTCGTGAGAAGCGGAGCCGCTCGCCGTTCGTCACCGGGTGGAATGGGTTGAGCCGCGGCGGGGCCCCGCCGGAAGGCGCGGTCCTACGGCTTGGGCCACTGGTAGAGGCCCACGGTGTTCCCTTCGCTGTCCTTGAAGTAGGCCGTCCAGCCCATCGAGCCGTCGCCGATCGGCTGCTTCTTCTGCAGGATCTTGCCGCCGTTCTTGACGACCTGCTTCTCAGCCTCGGTGATGTCGTCGACCATGATCGTCACGACCGAGTGCTCGAGCATGCCGCCCCGCTTGCCAATGCCGCCCCCGACAAATCCGGGGGTCTTCGGCATCCCCTGGTCATCGACGGGCCCGGTGGAGACCATCGTGTAGTCCATGCCGGGGACCTCGTTCATCTTCCACCCGAACGTCGTCGAGTAGAACTTTCGGGCACGCGCCGGGTTGTCTGCTGGGATCTCAAAGTGTCCAACTTCGCCGCTCATGGAGCCTCTCCATTCGCCGAAAGCCGAGGATAGATAAGTCCCGCCGGAGAGAGGCGGAAACACCCTCGCCGCCGTCGTGACCGGGGCTCGGACGGACCTGCGAAGTCCGGACGATTCGGGGTCCGTCCGGTCCCGAGGCCGGGGACGCCGGCGGGAGCGTCCGGCCCGGCGTGGGCCGATGGAGCGGCCGGTAGAAAGGCCGAATCCGGCCGAGGACCGGGGCGGTGTCGACCGCCCCGGCTACGTTGGACCCCACCCCCGCCCCGACGAAGCCGTCGCATCGGCCTCCGCGTCGTACGGCGCTGCCCGCCCCCCGGCTCCGGGGGGCGATCTACGCCCTGGGCTTCCTCGGGCTCGTCTTGGCAATCGGGACCGCCGGTTTCCACGGAATCGCCAATCTCGGGCGGGTGGACCCGCTCTACTTCGAGAGCATGCTCGCCAGCGGGCAGGGCCCGCGGCTCCCGCTGACCGCCGATTCGGCCAAGCTCTACGCCCCCCTCATGGCCTTCGTCTCGGTGGGCTCCGTGCTCACCACGGTGATCTTCACGCTCAGACCGGTCCTCGCCCACCTGGGGCACGAGGCGGCGCAGCGCCTCGAGCAGGACGCCGGTCAACTGGAGAGCGAGCTGCTCCCGCCACGCTCGTGATTCTCGTGCGCCCCCGCGCCGAGGAATCCCACCTGTCGACCGCGAGGATGATTATCCCCCGCTCGGCACGCATCTTCCGTGACCCCCGAACTCCTCGTCGCCGACGGCGTGTGGAAGCGGTACGGGGACCGCGACGCGCTCCGGGACGTCCGATTCTCGATCCGGTCGGGGGAGGCCGTCGGCTACCTCGGCCCGAACGGCGCCGGGAAGACCACGACGCTGAAACTTCTCGCCGGGATCTCCCGTCCGACCCGCGGGTCGGTCCGTGTCCAAGGTGAGGACCCTTCAAGGGACCGACAACGGGCGCTCCGGCGTGTCGGGGCGCTCGTCGAGACTCCGGGCGTCCCGGCCTACGTGACGGGAGCGGACCTACTCGAGTACGTCGCTCGGGTGAAAGGGATCGCCTCCGCGGACTGTCCGTCCGCCATAGGGCGGGCCGCGAACGCGATGGGCGTGGCCGACGCGCTCGACCGGCCGTTCGGGTCGCTGTCGACCGGTCTCGCCCGGCGGGTTCTCCTCGGGGCTGCTCTGGTCGGCGACCCGGAGGTGCTGCTCCTCGACGAGCCGACGCTGGGGCTCGACCCCGCGGCCCGGGACGACCTGCGCACCGTGCTCCGCGGACTCGCCCGCAACGGCCTGACCATCCTCCTGTCGACCCACCTGCTGGAGGACGTGGAGGCGGTGTGCGAGCGCGTCCTGTTCCTCCGAAACGGCACGCTCGTGGGGGACGAACCGGTTCGGACCGACGGGTCGGGAAAGGCCGGCGCGGCGACCCGCCGTCTGGTGCTGCGGTTCGGATCGGACGTGGACGAGGTCGCGGTTCGCCGCGCGACGGGGTCTGGATTCGACATATCGATGGCCGGCGCGAGAGAGGCGAGCATCGGCTTCGCCGGGGGGGATCCGGCGCAGCAAGACCTCGTGGGGCGGGTCGTTCGCGAGGGGCTACCGCTTCTCGCGGCGTCGGTGCCCGAGTCCGACCTGGCCCGTCGGTACCTGCAGCTGGTCGGGCGGGAGGAGGCGACGTGAACGCCCACGTCGCCGCGCTCGTCCGAAACGGCCATTGGGAGCTGACTCGGCTCCGACGCTCCCGGAGGATCTGGTTGCTTCTCATTCCGGCCGCGGCCGGCCCGGTCGGGAGCACCGTGGCGGACCTCTATCTCCGGGTGCCCTCCGCCGGGACGGCCCAAGTCCTCGGCTTGCTGATCACGACGGGCTTGGCCGCCCTCGTGATCCTCGATCTGGTCGCCCTGGCCGTGGGTGAGGACCTCGCCCTCCGAAGCCACTACCTGACGTTCGCCCTGCCCCAACCGCGCGTCAGCGCCCTGGCGGGACGAATCGGGGTCGTCCTGGCCGGCTCGCTCGCCTCGTACACCGTCGGCGCGCTCGCGGTGTTGGCCCTCGCGGCCGCTCTTGTTCCGACGGCCACGGGGGCCTCGCCCCCGATCTTGTCCCCGACCCACCTGGCCATCGGCTCAGCGGCGCTCCTCGTGTTCCTTGGAGGCGTGACCGCCGCGGCCGCCAGCGTGACCCGGAGCGCGTCCCAGGCGCTCGTTGCCGGAGTCTTGGCGGGCGTTGTCGTGGCCGGACTTGCGAGCCTCTTCCTCCTGCAGGGTCGCTTGACGGAGTGGTTTCCCCTGGCGTTGACGGTGGGTGCCATCGCGGGGTTCGGCTGGTCGCTCGGCGAATACGCTCGAATCGACAGCTAGTCGGAGTCCCGCTCCACTCTCCCGTCGCCGCCTCCCCTCGGAGACCGGCGCGAACCCGTCGGCTGTGGCGCGCCGCTAAGATATACCCGGGAGGAAGCTTGTTTCGAGTCCGAGGGGCGGAACGTTGGCGATCAATCTGAGGCTGAGCCTGACCGTCTTCAAACTCGGGTTCGCCGTCGAATGCGCGAGCGGATTCGTCGCGTTCGCCTCGAAGACCGGTCAGCTCCCGTTCCACGGCGACGTCATCCTGCTGGGACCGGCGTTCACCGCGCTCGGCATCCTGTTCCTCTATCTCGGCCGTCACGAGTGGAACGAGCTCCACCGGACCCGCGTCCGGTACGCGAACGCGGCGTTCGCGGCGAGCCTCATCGCGCTCGCGCTGGCCGCCGCTCCCGTGGTCTACCTCACCGTCGCGGGAGCGAGCTCCACCCCCGGATGGCTCGCGGCCGAATTCGGGATCGCCGTCGCGCTCGTGTTCGCCGTGACCTTCGTGACCTATGCCCTCGTGGCGGCCCATCTCGTCGGTCGTCTCGGCGAGCTCGCGATGGCCCTCGGCCTCGCGTGGGCGGCGATCGTCTCCGGCGCGATCGGCCTCGCCGTCTCCGGCCAGCTGACCCGGATCGCCCAGGCGATCGGCGCTCGGTCCACCGCCGTGGGTCCGATCGTGGCGCCGATCACGCTCCTCGACTCCCTGCTCGCCTTCAGCTACCTCGCCTTCTTCCTCGCCTTCGTCGACGCGCACTACCGCGTGGCCCGAGGCCTCACGCCGGCCCCGACCTGACCGGCGGCCGGCGGGAGGCGCTTTCCGGTCCGCCGAACCGGCCCCGGCGCTTGAGGTGCCGCGACGAGATCCGTGGGGTCTACCGCCAGTCCGGGCGCCCGACCGGCTACATACCGAATATATCCGGGGGCGGTTTATCAACCGCGTCCCGTTCCTCGAGAGCCGATGACGGCACCGGCGGCACAACCGACGATCACGACGCACTCCGAGAATCTGAAAGGAACCGACCTGTCGTTCGGCCGACGTCCAGGCTCTCACGGGGGGAATCGCGGGAGCTGGATGGCGGCGTTTGCCGTTTCGCTGATCCTGCTCCTCGTGGGCGTGGCCGGGCTGGCCTCCGCCGGAACCGTAGTCGCGGGAGCCTCCTCAACGGCCCGCCCGAGCGACGCGGTCACTCCCGGCGACCTTCTCGCCCAAGCCCGTGCCTCGGCCGCGTCGGGCGAAGGACCGGGGATGGTGCCCGCTCCGGCTGCCTTGCCCCATCCGTCCGCCGGTCCGAACGTTTCGTTCGGTGTGGCGATGACCTACGACGCCGCGGACGGGTACGTCCTCGCCGTATCGCTGAATGCCACCTTTGGGGTCAACAATTCGACCTATGGACCGAGCGAGATCACCTGGAAGTTCACACACGGCAACTGGAGCGTGATCCCGACGAGCGGGAGCGTTCCGGCGACCCTCAGTCCGGGAATGGTCTACGACGCCCGCGACGGCTACGTCGTACTGTACGGCGGGTACCTCATGGCCACCATCCCGGCGCCCGTCACGAACCAGACGTGGAGCTACCGGGGCGGCACCTGGTCGAACCTGACCGCCACGAGCTCCGCCCCGACGGCCGTGGACTTCTCGAACCTCGTCTTCGATGCCTCCGACAATTACGTCCTCCTCGACGACGAACTCGGCCTGTCGGGTAGCCCGAACGGCACCCTCTGGACCACGTGGTCCTTCGCGAACGGAACGTGGTCGAACCTCACGACCACGGCCGGCCCCGCGCCGCCCTCGTTCTTTGGGGGAATGACCTACGATGTGCGCGACCAGTACGTCGTGTACTTCGGCGGGGAGACCCTCGCCGACCAGCTGACGAATGCCACGTGGACGTTCCACAGTGGCGCCTGGTCGAACATCAGCGGAAACGTCACGAACGCCCCCGGCGGGCGCCTGGGCTTCGGGACCACCTACGACAGCTCCCGCCAGGCCGTGCTGCTGTACGGGGGACTCGTCCAGCTGTACGTCGCCAACTGGTCGGAGTACGGCGGGGACACCTGGGAGTACGCGAACGGGACCTGGACCCAGATCGCGTCGAACGGGACCGTCTACAATCCCCAGGCGTGGAACACCCCCAGCATGAACATGGTCTACGACCCGGCGGACAATGAGACCGTGCTGTTCGGCGCCAACATCTCGCAATCGTCCGGTACGGCGGTGACGTGGACGTTCTCGAGCAACACGTGGACCGTCGCCGCGCCCGTGTTCGCGTCGGCCGCATTGACGACGGACGTGGGCCGCGCCGTGACGTTCGACGTCACCCGGTCGGTGAACTCCGGCGGGTTGTCGTACGCCTACGCCGGGCTGCCGCCCGGATGCGCCCCGGCCAATTCGGCCGACCTCCGATGCGTGCCCACCGTACCGGGATCCTACCGCGTCGTCGTCACCATCACGGGCGCCGGCGGATACGACGTGACCGCCCGAACCGACGTGACGGTCAACCCCGCGCCCTCCATCGTCCGGTTGGAGACCTCCGCATCGGCCGGCGAGGTCGGAGTCCCGATCGGGTTCACCATCACCGCCGCGAACGGTACCGGGGCGCTGTCGTACGCCTACTCCGGCCTTCCGTCGGCTTGCTCGACGACCAACGCGTCGCACCTCGACTGCGTTCCGACGGCCGCCGGGAACTACTCCGTCGTCGGAACCGTGACCGACAGCCTCGGGGTGACCGCCGCGACCGAGACCCATCTCGCGGTCGTTCCGGCGCTGATGGTCGCCGACTTCGGCGCCGCCCGCTCCGTGGTCGACGTCGGGCAGGCACTCTCGGTCGCAACGGACCTCGCGGGAGGGTACGGCCCATTCCAATTCGCCTACGCCGGCCTGCCGACGGGTTGCTCCTCCGAAAATGGACCGAGCGTCACGTGCCATCCGGACACCCCCGGGGCCTACCCGATCGGGGTCGCCGCGTCCGACGTTCTCGGTGGGGCGGCGACCGGATCCGCGAAGGTCGTGGTGAATGCATGGCCCACGGTCGCCTCGGTCGTGCCGTCGAGCCCTTCCGTCCCGCTCGGCGGGTCGGTTCAGATCACCACCAGCGTGCTGGGAGGGACGGCCCCGTTCGAGTACGCCTATTCGGGCTTGCCCGCGGGTTGCACCGGGACCGGCGCCACGATCGCGTGCTCGGCGAATTCCGCCGGGCCGTACTCCGTGACCGTGACGGTGATCGACGCGACCGGCGCCTCCGCCTCGGGCTCGACGAGCTTTAGCGTCGGCTCGGCCCTCCCGCACGGACCGACGGGCGGCTCGAACAGTTTCGAGGGAGTATGGGGAGGGACGAGCTTCTGGTGGGGCCTCGCGGTTGGCGGGATCGCCATCCTCGCCGCGGGGGTTGTCGGGGCGATTCGAGCGCGCTCCGCGCGCCAGGGCCAGAACATCGTGCGCGACCTCCGCGCCCCGCTCCGCGTCGCGTCAGAGCCCGGTCCGACCGCCTCGGGAGACGAACGCGAGCCGGTCGAGTAGGGAGCGGGTCGTGGGTCCGGGGGCCGCTCCCTTGTCGAGCGATCGCGTCGGTTCCGGGGCTGATCGCACGAACCGGTCCGGGTGACGCCGGATGAACCCGGTCGACTTCGCGATCGGGTTGACCGTCGGCCTCCTACTCGCGGCCGCGCTCTACCTCTTGCTCTCGTGGTACGGACGGCGACCGGTTTCGGCGATCGACCCGGAGCCGGGGCGCCCCTCGCGCGAGTCGGGTCCCCCCTATCCGCCGACGGGCCGGAGCCCCCAGGACGGCGCTTCGGGAGCCGGAGTCGACACGACGGTGGCGGAGGGAATGCCTCCGGGCGAGTCGGCCGCGGGGAGGATACCGGAGGTCGCCCGGCCCGCCACCGAGGTTCCCACGACGACTCCCCCCGAAACGCTCCGGCTCTCCCATCGACTGATCCTCCATGTGCACTCCCAAGGCATTCGGCCCCCCTCCGAGATCGCCCCGTTCGCTCTCTGCCAGGCCGGGATGGTCGAGGCGATGGGGGTGCCGCAGGCGGGACTGGCCGCCGTACTGCGCCGGCTGGAGGGGGCCGGGATCCTCGTGGGGGAGCGGGCTCACGTCGTCGGTCGCGACCGTCGGCTCAAGGTCTACCGGCTGTCCTCCCGCGGAATCGAACTTGCCCGGGAGCTTCGACTCAACTCTCGCGGCCGGCCGGCATCGACGGCGCGCCGCCCGAGGCCACGATCCGCCGACGCCCCGGTGGCCACCCGCGAAGTGTTCGCGCCCCCCTGACGTAGGGCCCGGTGCGGAGCATCCGCCCTGGACGTCGACCCGAGCGGGCCGGGAACCGGTCTCGTTCGACAACGGCCCAAGAATCATCCTACGCCTTCCCGCCGCGGGCCATCAGGGTCCGTGGAGGGGAGTGCGTGCGTGCGATCGAAGGGGATGGGGTCGCAGCCGACCGACCGAATTGACCCGGCGTCGCCGGCCGGACGCATCTCTAAGACCTAGGAACCCGTGCGCCCCCGCATGGCCCAAGAGCGAAGTTCGATTCGCCGACACGGCCGACGCGGAACCGTCGCGATCGCGGCGGGAGCGGTCCTCTGGATCGCCTTCGTCGTGGCGATGCCGAACCTGGCGACGGCCGGTGTGGGGCATTCCATCTCCCAGGCGCCGCCGTTCCACGGGTCGCTTCACCTCGCCTCCACGGTGCAGTCGACCGGGTGCGGCGGTTCGGCTTCCCTCGTGGTGCCCCCGACGTTCAACCTGAGCACCGGCGTCGGCCGCGAGTACGGCAAGTCGGCGGCGCTCGGCTGCGGTCCCACCGGCTTCTCCGACACGGGCTTTACCGAGGCCACGACGGGCCTCGACACGCTGCCGGTCCTAACCCACGCCCCGGCCCCGAGGAACTGGAGCTTCAGCTACCGGTCGAACGTCAGCTGGAACCTCTCCGCGACGCCCATGAATCCGTTCGGCGGACCGTTTGCCTGGGCCGCGGCGTCCTTCGTCATCGTCGGGGTGCTGTACGACCTGACGAACAGCACGGTCGTCCAGGGCTTCTCCTCGACTCTCCTGATACCCTCCACCAACAGTTCGACGACAGGAAACGAGTCTGGGTACGCCGCGACCCCGGGGGGATTTTCCGTGACCAATTTCCCCAACCTGACGGTGGCCGGTCATCACTACATTTTCCAATTCTACGTCGAGACGTTCGAGTGGACGTACGCTCCGTCCGGAACGAGCGCCCACGCGAGCGCGCGTCTCAACCTCGCGACGGGCGGACATCAAGTGAAGCTGCTCCACTGGTCGCTCTCCTGAGCTCCGGCCGGGGAGTCCGCCCGCACCGGGTCAACCGATGCGGTTCCCGGGGCCCGAGTCAGATCAGGGACAAACGCCTCACGACCTCGACGAGGGCTGACCTCCTTCGGACGGCTTTCACCCGGGGTGGTGAGCGGGTGCCCCCGATTGTTTTACAAAAGGGGGCGCCCCCCTCACCAACCCGGAAGCCGGCGTCTCCACAAGGAGTGGTTGGTGAGCTGCCGATCGCACATGAGTCTCCATTCTCCAGCCTGGATGAAGTCCCCCCTCCCAGCCGCGAACCGCGGGGATCACGCGGATCGCGCGTGATTTCGAGTCCAAGCTGCTCCCCCGGCCCCGCGACGGGGTGTGGCCGCCCGGGCGGGCTGGGCCGGGGCCTGCCGGAATTGGGCAGCTCTATCTCCAAGGAACGCCTCCGCCTTTGCGTGAGTGGCGGCACGGGTTGGACCCCCCGACACGCGCGACTCCGTGCCCCCGCGGGGGCGGGGGGAGGGATTTTCCTACTCGTCATCCTCGTGGCGATGTCGAACGTGGCGACGGCCGCCCCGTCGCCTTCCGTTTCCCAATCGCCACCGTTCCACGGAACGCACCACGTCGCCTCCTCCGTGCAGTCTACCGGGTGCGGCGGTTCCGCTTCGCTCGTCGTTCCGCCGACCTTCAATCTGACTACGGGCGTCGGGAGGGAGTTCGGAAAGTCGGCGGCCTACGGATGCGGTCCGCCGACGTTCTCGGACACTGGGTTCACAGAGGCCACGACCGGGTTTGACAGTCTTCCGGTCGTCGCCCACGCCCCGGCCCCGAAGAACTGGAGCGTCACCTTCCGGTTGAACGTAAGCTGGAACCTTTCCGCAACGCCGATCAACCCGTTCGGTGGGCCATTTGCATGGGCCTCGGCGTCGTGGGTCGTCGCCGCCGTGCTCTACGATCTTACGACCAGTTCGGCCTCGGTGAGCCTCGAAAACACGTCTTTCGCTCTTCCTACCAACAGTTCGACGACAGGCAATGTGTCCGGATACTTCGCACAGACAGCGGTGTTCTCGTTGACCAACTTCGCCAACCTGACCGTGATCGGCCACCACTACATCTGCCAATTCTTCGTCGAGACGTTCGAGTGGACGTACGCTCCGTCCGGCACGAGCGCCCACGCGAGCGCGCGTCTCAACCTCGCGACGGGCGGACACCAAGTGAAGCTGCTCCACTGGTCGCTCTCCTGAGCGCCGGCCCGGGTCCTGCTCGCCCCGAGTCGACCGTTTCGGGCGCCGGCTCTTCACCCAGTGGAAGGTCCGATCGAGAGGCGGACGTCGGCACCACGCGACCCTCACCCCGTCACTAGCGTGGCCTCCGTCAACGCGATGTCTTCGGGTTGGCCCCCGTGGAAGCGGCAGGGGCTGCGTTGCGCGGCTATCTACCTAGGGGCCTTCGGGTCGCCAATGGGCGCTCGACGGACCGGTCGACTTGGATTCTCCCTCGCCGAGGAAACCGCACGGGGCACGAAGGGTGGGGGGGGCGCCCGGCGGCACTCGCTCCGGTTCCGGTCTTGGTGGACCTTTTCCTGGAATCGGCCGCCGATGGTGGGCCACTTCGGCTTGGTCGAAATCGCGGCGATCCTCGCGCTCGTGGTGCTGGCACCCCTGGCCGCGTCCCACGCGGTCACCCCGACCGGGAAGCACGTTCCGCCGTTCTCAGGCTCCTCCCTCCTGGGTCATCGCGTCTCGACTACCGGCTGCGGCGGCGCGGCCTCGTTCGTGAGGACCCCCGCATTCAACCTGACCACCGGGGTCGGAATCACGTTCGGGAAGTCCTCAGCGACGGGCTGTGGTCCGCCCGGTTTCCCGGATGATGGCGCGACCGAAGGTACTACCGGAATGAGCAGTGCGAACTTTACCCCGGTCGGTGCCGGACCGTGGAAGATTACCCTCAACTTCACGGTCAGCTACGCGTACAATCTCACCGAAACCGGATCGTCGGCGAGCCGTGCTGCGATATCGTACGGTGTGGCGCAGTTGTTCCTCGACTCGTCCGCCTGGGATGAGACGACTTCGACCGCATATGGAACTCCCAGCCAGAACTTGCTGTTTTCCGCGACCACCAATGGCTCGGCGAGCGGTGTCGTGAGCGGTCATCATTCCCAGAGCTACCTGACCATCTCGGTCGTGAGCAACTTCACGGCCGGGGATCACTACATTTTCCTGCTGTATGTCGTGGCGTCCGAACTGGCTCACGTGGACGGGGGAACCAGCGCGACGGCGTCCGCGTTGCTCAACCTGGCGACCAACGGGCACCACTTCAAGTTCAACTACTGGTCGTTCCCCTAGTCGGGGGACCCGCGGGGCACCTGGGCACGGACCCGACGCTCTCGCGGGGATTCTTGGCCCCGCCTTCGGAGGTGGGCCTCGCCCTCGAGGCAACTTCTTGCGGTTGGCCGGCGAGATCCGTCGCCCGCGGGGCGTTCCCACCGGGCTGGGTCCTGTCTCGTACCGGGAAGTCGGCGACTCCGCGCCCGGCCTTCGGGGTCCCCCACACCGCCTGTCGGCCCCTGGTCCCCCCGATGCCACGGGCTGCCTCCTCCGGCCTGTCGTTCCGTAAGTCCCCCTTCAGGCGCGTCCATCCTCAGTGACGTCCCGAGTCCGACGGGGCGGACCCTTTCGCCGCGGCGATCCGCTCCTTCCCCGCTCTTCAACGTGGGGTTCGGAACGGCCCCCCCCTCCCAGTGGGCGCAACGCTCGGTCACACCCCGCCCACACTTGTTTTACAAAAGGGGGCAAGGCGTCTCCGAACCCTCCCCTCCCTTCGGTACGACGAGGTGAGGTCCGCCGAGCGGTCGAACCAGCCCGTTCCGCGGGGTGTCGGACGGACGGGTTCGGGACGGCAGCGTCGTCTCCGCCGCTCGTCCTAGGTCGCCTGGGGGCCGTCTGGAGTCGGGCTCGTCCCACGCCCCAGCGCCCGGTACCGGGGGTCCGCGCGGAAGTTCGCGAGCGCCGGCGAGGCTCGGAGCACCGCCCACCAGCCGCCAATGGCTTCGTCCCGGTCCATCGCGATCCGGTACGCCTCGTCGAGGTCTCCCAGGAGCGCGCTCACGACCGCGGACCAGGCTCGGGCCACCGGGGCGCCGTTGGGTTCCGAGCGCAACTGGGCCATGCGGCGCTCCGCGCCGCCCCGGTCGCCCATCAGCGCATGGGCACAGGCTCCGACCCAGAGCTTGGAGAGCAACTCCGCCGGGCCGGATTCGTAGACGGCCAGGAACCCGACCGCTTCGTCCCTACGTCCGCTCAGGATCAGGAGGGCAAATCGGTTGAACGTCGCGAGGTCCACCGGGGGGCCAAGCTCGAGAGCTCGGTCCCACTTTTGGAGCGCCCCCTCGACGTCCCCGGCGATCCAGGCCAAGTGCGCGGAGGAATTCAGGACCACCGGGGAGAGCGGGTCCGACTCCTCCGCTTTCGCCAGCTCTCGGCCGGCCTCCTCGATCCGTCCCTCCTCGAGGAGAACCAGGTGCAGCCAATGATGGGCCATCGCATACCCGGGATTGACCCGGATCGCGGCCCGGAGTTCCCGCTCGGCCCCCCCGCAATCGGACTGGTGCCTCAGGACGAGACCGAGCGACGCGTGCGCTTCGGCCAGCTGAGGGTCGAGTTCGAGCCCCCGCAAGGCCGCGGCTTGCGCGAGCGGCAGCGCCTCCTTCGCGGGGAGCACACCGCGGTCGATGAGCACCGAGTAGCAGTCCGCAAGGCCCGAGTAGGCGAGCGGGAACCGGGGGTCGTCGACGATTGCCTCCTGGAACCGGTGGATCGCCGAATTCAGCGACGCATTCGTCCGCTGATTCCACAGGAATCGACCACGCAGGTACAGCGTGTACGCCTCGATCCTCGGAGGTGGGGGCCGGACGGGAGCACGCTCGGGTTGGAATCGAAGGTTGAGCGCCTGCGCCACGCTCGAGGCGATGTCGGCTTGGACCGCGAAGATATCCGCGAGCTCACGGTCGAACCTCTCGGCCCACAGGTGCTCTTCGGTCGTCGCGTCGACCAGTTGGATCGTGATGCGAATCCGGTTCCCCGCCTTCCGTACGCTCCCTTCAATCACCTGGCCAACCCGGAGCTCGCTTCCGATGGCGCGGACCCGCTTGCCCGCGGACTTGTACCGCATGACGGAGGTCCGGGCAATCACGCGAAGGTTGGGAATCCGGGAGAGCTCGGTGATGAGCTCCTCCGTAAGGCCGTCGGCGAAGTAGTCGTCGTCCGGGTCGGGGCTCAGGTTGACCAGCGGCAGCACCGCAAGGCGGCCCACCGCCCCCCCAGGCTCCCCGTCTCGCCGACCGGAGTGCGCGCGTGAAGGGACAGGTGCCAGGTCCCGAGGAACGAGCGAGCCTCCCTCGATGGAAACGAAGGCGTCCTGGAGCTCCTCCCGGAATCCGGCGGTTTCCGCCCAGAATTCTTTGTTCGCGCGGGCACCGGCAGGAAACAGAAAGTCGTATCGGACCCGGTCCTCTCCCGCAGGAATCCGCTGGGCGCATTGCGCCGCCAAATTTCGCAGCTGTCGGGCACTCGAGAGCTCGGGATTGACTGCGATGTAGTAGAGGGCCAGCTTCTCAATCTCCCGGATTGGGTGACCTTCCTCGGCGGAGGCTTGCAGAAGCTGGATTGCCGAGACCAGCACCTTGTCGCCGACGCCCAGCCGCCCGACCGAGAACTCGTGGCCGTTCGGAATCCGGCTCAGGAGGTCCTGGCCCTTCGGGCGCGCGCGCATCCGCTCCTTGAATTCAGAGAGGTTCTGACCCCCGCTGCCGGCCAGACAGAAACAGGTGGGGAACGGTCGGGGGGTCGGTGGATCGAGATACGGGATCAGCGTTTCGTAGGGCCAGACCTGGTCCGGCCGCGCATCGACCTCGTCCACGAAGAAGATGACAGGCCGGTGAATCGCCGTGAGGGATTCGAGCGACGAGGCCAGAGTCCGTTCGTCGGAACTTGCGAGGTTGACCTCCCGGTACTCGGCGACCTTCTCGAGCGTCGCCGCGATCTGTTGGACCAGGTAGCTCTTTCCACTCCCGGGTTCGCCCCAGAGCAGGAAATTGCTCGGATGTCGACTGTGGGCCCCAACCGCCGCTATCGCGCGCTGCCGAAACTCCTTCAGGGTGTGTCGGGTCGAATCGTCAAACCGTAGGTACGTTCCCACGACCGAGTATCGCGACAACTCGGCTCGATCGAGCGTGCGGAGGAACTCGCGCGCGGCGCGTTGCTGCGCGACCGAGCGGACCCCGGGAGGGCCTCCCGCGCCCGCGGCGGCAGCCCTCTCCCGTGCCACCGACGCTGGAACATCGGGGACTATATCTCGGGTCCGGCGTCCATGAACCCGCTCCACGGCGATGGGGTGCGGTTCCCAACCCATTGGGACGCCGGGGCCAGAATAGTGAGGAGGCACCCCGCCTCTAGGGCGGTTGTCAAACGGCAGTCAACGGATCGGGCGGCCGGGATTCCATTTGCCGACCCGCCCCGAAGACCTACCGGCCAAGGTTTCGGAGCCAGCCTGCCCCCAACTGTTTTACAAAAATGGCACAAGACAGATATAGTCGTTAAATTCTGTTAAACGCCGTGCGAACGGCCCGAGAGCTGCCCCGCTCCGACCACTTCCTCGGCGTCCGACTGACGGCCGAGGAGGTCGAGCAGCTCGACCGGTTCCGAAGTCGCTCGGGTTCGTCGACCCGGTCCGAGGCGGTGCGCGCGCTCGTGCGCGACTCGGAGAAGGTCGGCGCCGGAGCGGCCGAGATCCCGGTCGCGCTCCTCGCGAAGCTGGAGGAGGTCGTCGAGGACGGCTGGGTCCTGGATCTGGACGGGGCGGTGTCCCTGCTCCTGACCCTGGGGCTCAGCGAGTTCACGCGACTGCACGCCGACCGGATCCCGAAGTTGCGCCAAGCGGCGCGCGACGGGGCCGACCGGCGGCGCGACCGGACCCAACTCGACCGGAAGGGACGGGGGTTGCTCGACCGCTAGTTCGCGCGGGTAGCACGTGGTTGCATGGAGACACTGGGAATCGCCTGGAGCCAACGGAGTGGGTTCATTTGCCGACTGTGCCGTCAGGACGCCAAGCATAATGAGGTGCTCCACATCTCATTCTGCCCCGTCCACGGGCTGAGCTCGCCGATCGACGCGCTCCCCTGGCGACCGGAGGCTCGAACCGTACGCGGCTCTATACCCGTACCGGCGACCGCGGCGAGACCGGTCTCAGCGGCGGTGGCCGCGTAGAGAAGACCTCCACCCGCATCGCCGCCTTCGGCACCTTCGACGAGCTCGGCTCGTTCCTGGGGGCCGCCGAGGCGGCGCTCCCCGCCGGGGAGACCGACGTCCGGGCGCTTCTCGTCCGAATGCAGCATCAGCTCTACGTCGCGATGAGCGAGTTGGCGACGCCGCCGAGCGCGAAGCCGCCGGCGCATCGGATCGGGGCGCGCCACGTGACCGAGCTCGAGGCGGCGATCGACCGGTTCGCCGGTTCGATCGAGCCGGTGCACGCGTTCGTCCTCCCGCGCGGCACGCCCGCCGGCGCGGCGATCCACGTGGCCCGAACGGTCTCGAGACGGGCGGAGCGGGCGCTGTGGGAACTCCACGAGGAAGCGCCGCAGCGGGACGAGCTCCTCCAGTGGGCGAATCGGGTCAGCGACCTCCTGTTCGCCGTGGCACTCGTCGTCAACCGCAGCGCCGGGTTCGCCGAGATCTCCCCCGACTATTCGGTGTGACCCGAGGAGCAGACGGTGGAAGTCGGAATCGTCGGCAAGGCGAACGTCGGCAAGTCGACCACGTTCAACGCCCTCACGCTGCTCGACGTCCCGGTCGCCCCGTACCCGTTCACGACGCTCAAGCCGAACCGCGGCGTCGGCGCGGTCCGGGCGCCGTGCCCGCACGCCGAACGGGGGGTTCCGTGCACGCCCGGCAACTCGAAGTGCGTCGACGGCGTCCGATGGGTGCCGATCAACTTGATCGACGTGCCCGGGCTCGTGCCCGGCGCCCACGAGGGGAAGGGTCTCGGACGGGAATTCCTCGACGAACTTCGCGGCGCCTCCGGGTTCTTGCATGTCGTCGACGGGGCCGGCGCGACCGCGCCGGACGGGGTCCCCGCGACGCCGGGCTCGTTCGACCCGGCCGAAGAAGTGCAATGGCTCGACGACGAGCTCATCGAGTGGGTGACCGCGATCCTCTCCCGCGACTTCCTCCGACTCTCGAAATCGATCGAGCTCGTGGGCGGCCCCGTCGAGGAGCTCCTTCAGTCGCGGCTGACCGGGCTCGCCATCTCGCCGGGGCACATCGCGGCCGCGCTCCGGGAGACGCCGGTCGACCGGGCGCACCCCGCCCGGTGGACCGAGGCCGAACGACGCGCGCTCGCGAAGGCGCTTCTGAGAACCTCCAAACCGCGGTGGGTTGCGTGGAACAAAGCCGACCGCACGACCCCGGCCGCTCTCGCGGAGCTGACGGAACGGATCGCGCCGGTCCCGTCCACCCCGACGTCCGCGGAGGCCGAGCTGACGCTCCGACGGGCGCAGCGGGCCGGCCTAGTCCGTTACACGCCGGGGGCGGCGACGTTCGAGGTCACCGACCCCGAGAAGCTCAACGCCGCCCAACTGCGGGCCCTCGAGGAGATCCGGGGAATCCTCCGGACGTGGGGGACGACCGGAGTCCAGGCCGCGCTCGAACGGCTCGTGTTCGACGGGCTTCACCAGATCGTCGTGTTTCCCGTCGAGGACGAGCAGAAGTGGACCGACTCGAAGGGCCGGGTCCTCCCGGACGCCTTTCTCGTGCCCGCCGGGACCGCGGTTCGGGCGTTCGCCTACCGGATCCACACCGACCTCGGGGAGAACTTCCTGAAGGCGGTCGACGCGCGCACCCACCGGGCGCTCGCCGCGGAGCACCCGCTGGAAGCGGGCGCGGTCATCCGCGTCGTGACCCGCCGGTAGCGATCCCTCGTCCGGTCCGACGGTCGGATCAGGCGGACGGATCGTCCAAGTCGTCGCCGGCCGAGCCGACGAGCGCGGCGCCGTTCGGTTCCGGCCGCACCACGAAGGGCAGTCCACCGGCGCGCGCGATCCGTCGGGCCGCGTCGAGTTCCCGGCCCGGCTGCGGGAGGACGACGATCGAGCCACCGGCGCCCGCGCCGGTGAGCTTGCCTCCGACGATCGCCGGCCGCGCCGCCTCGAGGAGGGCCTCGAGACGTGGGTGGGAGACCCCGACCGTAGCGAGCAGGGTTTGGTTCTCGTCGAGGCACCGGCCCGCCTTCGTGCGGTCCTCGGCTCGGACCGCGGCGATCCCCTCCTCCGCCACCCGCTGGAACTCGTCGAGGAGGGCCGGTCCGTCTGGGGCCGCGAGGCGGACCCCGACCGCCCGGACGGCGTCCGCGGTGCTGCGCGGAAGGCCGGAGTACGCGACGACCCACGACCACGAGGGGTCCGGCACCCGGCGGGCCGTCCACGACCGTTCGCCGTCGGTGAATCGGAACACCTCGGCGCCCCCGGGGGCGTTCAACGACAGGTACCCGCCCCCGACGGCAGCGGCGGTATCCCCGGGGCTTCCGACCCCTTGGGCGGCCCGCTCGATCGCGAACGCGCGCTCCGCCAGCTCGGTCCGCGAGACTCCGCCGCGCGCGGCGGACAGCGCGGCGGCGAGCGCGGCACAGAACGCGGCGCTCGACCCGAGCCCGGCGGACCGCGGCACCCGCGAGTTGACACGGACCTCGAGCGACGCGCCACCGGCCCAGAGACGTTCGAGGGCCGTTCGATAGTACGGATTCGCCGTCGCGCCGTTCGGGTCGCCGTTGAGCCGGCCCGGGGTCCCGAGCCGGACGCCGACCTGGACCGGCAGGTCGATCGCGAGCACGAGTTCCGGGCGGCCGTGGACGACCGCGTGCTCGCCGAACAGGATGCACTTCCCGGGCGCCCGAGCGGCGAGGGGAAGGTCGGCCGGGGGAATCGGGCCGTCGCTCACGGGCCCCCGCCGGCCAGTTTCCGGACCGCCTTCCCTCGCGCGCGCGGGACGATGACGTGGGTGGCGCCGGGCCACGGACCCGGACCGGGGATCCCGCGGAGCTTCGTCAGGGTGACGGCGAGCGCCGCGACCTCGCTGTGGGGCTGGTGGCCGACGGCGACGTTGTGCGTCGCGAGGCCATACAGCTGCGGCGGGACCTTGGCCCCGCCGACGACGAGCAGGATCGACGAGCGGGTCCGGAGCTTTGGGAGCAGCTTCTCGAGCGGCTGGCCGTACATCGTCAAATGGACGACGGTGCCCTCGAACTGGCGGACGAACGCCTTCCAGTCCTCGACCCCTTCAACGGCGAACGTCCCGCCCCACTGCCGTCCGACGCGCTCGACCCGTTCGGCGAGCTCCGCGTCGGGGGGATTCAGGTAGAGGCGTTCGGCGCCGAGGGCCCGGGCGGTGAGCGCGACGTGGGTCGTGAGCCGCGGGTCGCGCCCGGCCCGGTGGCCGATCCGGAGCACCGAGAGGCGCGGGGCGCCGCTACGTCGCGGGCGCGGCATGGAACCGCTCGATCCGGTGGCCGCGGTACTCGAGCTTGTCGGAACGCTTCACGAGCCCCTTCAATCGAGTCGGGGTCATCCCGAGCTCTTCCGCGACATCGGAGAAGAAGCGGCCGGCGTCGCCGACCGTGTCGAAAATCCGCTTCTCGTACTTCTGGTACTCCTTGTCGGGCATCGAGGCGATCGACAGGATCTCCGACACCTCGCTGAGCGGCGCGGTCGTGTTGATGTTGATCGTGGAGTAGTAGAAGTGGTAGCTCTTCTCCGGCTGCCGGTGGCCCTCGCGCGCGACCCAGCGCGTGTCGATGAGCTTCAGCTTCTCGAAGAACTGGAGCGCCTTCGTCCCTTCCTTCCCGAACTCGCGCTCCACATCGTCGCCAGTGAGCCACGCATCGGCGAGCCGCTGGACCAGCTTCAGTTTCACCGGAGAATCGACCGCGCGCAGGATCGGGACGAGCTCGCTCATGTCGTTGACGACTTTGATGCGGTGCATCACCGCGGCCATCGAAATCTAAACCCCCGTCCCGGCCGTCACGTCGAACAACGCCCGCCGGTACTTGGCCCAACGGTCGTTCGGAGAAAAGCGAGCCGGGTGGGGCGTCCGGGTCGTTCCGTGCCCGGCCGGGCAGGCGTCGGCGAACGTGTAGCGGCCGCAATCGCGGCAGACTCGGAGGATCGACTCCGTCATGCGCGCTCGAAACTCCCCTGGCCACCGGCGCCCTTGATGGCGGCGATGGCGGCCTCGGTGGCGTGCTTCATGGTCTCCTCCGCCTGCTTGTACTGCGTGCCCGCGACCATGATCCGGTAGCGCGGCGCGCCGACGTAGGCGACCGAGACGGCCTCGGCGTCGACGGCCTCGGCCGCGAGGAGCGCGGCGCGGACGTTCTCGACGCCCATGGGAGAGGAGTCGGTGAGCTCGATCGTGCCGCGAATGGCGACGTGCGGCGGGACGATGTTCTCGTGCGCGACCTTGAGGAACGCGGTGACCCAGGCGGCCTTGCCGCCTTCCTTCTGGAACCGCTTCGGGTCGGCCGCGGCGACCTCGAAGGCGTTGAACAGGCTCCCGTACCGCTCGATGAGCGTCTCCGCGAACTCGGCGTGCGTGGCCTCCGGTTCGACCTTGAGCGCTTGTGCGACGAGGTTCAGAAGGCGGACCGCCTTCTGCTCGTTCTTCCAGCTCTGGATCTTCTCGCGGCGCTGGTGGTCGTTGATCCGCTTGAGCGAGAGATCGATCTGGGCCTTCGCCGGGTCGAGCCGCAAGACCCGCGCGACGATCTTCTGGCCCTCGCGAATGTGGTCCCGGATGTACTTGACCCACCCGGTCGCGACCTCGGAGAGATGGATGAACGCCTCGCGGTTCGCGTACTCGTCGAGCGTGACGAACGCCCCGAAGTTCCGGATCGAGGTGACGGTTCCCACGACGAGTTCCCCCTCCTCGGGGAACTCGGGCCTGAGCGGCACGAGCGAGCGGACCCCTCTACTCGGCGGTGCGGACGAGCTCGCCGCGCAGCTTGGCGAGTCCGCCGGTGGGCGAGGCGAGGGTGGCGCCGCAGACCGAACAGTTCACGTTCGTGGCCGGGCGGCTGAACATCGTCTGCTCGCCGGAGCAGTCCGGGCACTTGACCACCCAGAAGGGCGCGGGACCGTGCGTCGTCATGGTGCCCCTACTTGTGCTCCACGAGCTCGAGCTGGCTCGCCCGCCAGCTGGCCGGCTTGACGATGTACTTGCATTTCTTGCATCGGAACTTCAGGTTGACGCGCCGGACGGCCTTGGCGCGTCCTTCGGGCTTGGGTCGGGGAAAGCCGCCGTACCCGGACGTCGCCCGGCGGAATCGCCGCTGCCCCCACTTCAGCTCGGAGGCCGGGCGCTTCTTGTCCTTCTCCACCTCGTGTGCCGTGTGCAATTTGCACCTCGGACAGTAGGTCGAGACGACCTTGGGGTAATGCATCGGGCGGCGCCGAGCCGCGGGCTGTATATAGGGCTAATGCGACCGCGGGACGGCCCTACGTCGTGCGGGGCACCGGCGTCTCGCAGTCCGGGCAGCGGGCCGCTCCGGGCGGCAGCGCCGTGTGACAGTTCGGGCACACCCGCGGTGAGGATGCTCTCGGCCCGGGGGTCCCGGTCGCCAGGACGGGGGTGGGGACATCGTGGCCCCGGACCGGGTCGTGCGCGATATCCTCGGACTCCTCAAACAGGATGGCGAGGGCCCCACCGATGATGCCGAGGACGATTCCGACCAGGAATCCGCCTCCACCGACGACGCTGAACAGCGAGAGCACGAGGATCGTGATCCCGAACATGGTGTGGTTCTCCGGACGACGGAACACCGCCACCGCGAGAATCACCACCACGAGGCCAAACAGGATCCCGAAGAACCCGAGGGCGCTCAGAATGCCACCCGCGAACCCCGCGCCGAGCTCGTCGGCGAGGCTTCCCGCGAGCGACTCGAACAGGCCGTCGAGAATCATCAATAGACCGGCGATCAGCGAGAAGACGAACGCCCAGACCGGCCCGTCGTCCTCCACGTGCGGCCGGCCGATGTTCCCGCACGAATACCTCCTGGGTACCGAATCTGTCGGCGTCCGTCCGGTCGACGGCCGGCAAGGCCCGAAACCGCCTCAAGGCTTATGTAAGGGTGCAAACTCGGCGGCCTCACCTTCGAGGAGAAATGGTCGACCGGTCGTCCATCGACGTCGTCACGGAATCGCTCTCCAAATCCCCGGAACGCAAGTTTCCGGAGACGGTCGAGATCGCGATCAACCTGAAGGACCTCGACCTGTCGATCCCGAAGAACCGTCTCGAGGACGAGGTCCCGCTCCCGAACGGCCGCGGGCGCAATGTGAAGGTCGCCCTGTTCGGGACCCCCGAGATGTGCCAGAAGGCGCAGTCGGTCGCTGACGTCGTGATGGCGCCGGCCCAGCTCGAGGAGCTGATGAAGGACAAGAAGGCCGCGAAGAAGCTCGTCGACGAGGTCGACTTCTTCCTCGCCGAAGCCCCGCTGATGCCGACGATCGGTAAGCGGCTCGGCGTCGTCCTCGGCCCGCGCGGCAAGATGCCGCGACCGGTGCCCCCCGGCGGCGACCCGACGAACGTCATCAACGCCTTGAAGCGCTCCGTCCGGGTCCGCTCGAAGGGGAACCGGACGTTCCATGCCCCGGTGGGCATCCGCACAATGCCCCCCGAGCAGATCGCCCAGAACATCGACGCGCTGCTCACCCGGGTCATGGGCAAGCTCGAGCGGGGCCGCAACAACATCGAGTCCGTCTACGTCAAGACCTCCATGGGACCCGCCGTCCGCCTCTGGTAGGAAGGAAATCGACGATGCCGGGCCGAGGAAGCGTCCGCCCCGAGAAGCTCGCTCGCGTCGAGGCGCTCGCGCAAACGATCCGTTCCCATCGCACGACCGCCGTCGTGGCGGTCCGGGGCGTTCCCGCCTCGGCGCTGCAGAAGATGCGCCGGGCGCTCCGGGACAACGGCCATCCGATCCTCGTCGCCCCGAACAGCTCCTTGCGGCACGCGATCGAGGCCGCCGTCCCCGACCGCCCCGCCCTGAAGCCGCTCCTCGAGCACGTCACGGACCAGACGGCGATCCTCTCCGCGGAGGGGAATCCGTTCACGCTCTACCAGGAGCTCTCCCGCACCCGCTCCCCGACGCCCGCCCGAGGGGGCGAGCTCGCCCCGCACGACATCGTCGTCTCCGCCCAGACGACGAGCTTCAAACCCGGTCCCATCGTCGGCGAACTCCAGCACGCGGGGTTCCCCGCCGCGATCGAGAAGGGTAAGGTCGTCCTGAAGAAGGACGCGACGGTCGTGAAGGCCGGCCAGACGATCACCCGCGAGGTCGCCGGCCTCCTGACGCGGCTCGACATCTTCCCCCTCGAGGTCGGTCTCGAGCTCCGCGCCGCGGTCGACGGGGACACGTTCTACGCGCCCTCGGTCCTCGCCGTCGACCTCGATGCGAAGCGGGCCGAGCTCGGCCGCGCGCACCAGCGCGCGCTTGCCCTCGCCCTCGAGCTCGGGTACGCGACGCCCGTCACGATCCCGCTGCTCGTCACCCGCGCCCACCGAAGGGCGCTCGCCGTGGCGATCGCCGCCGGCTACACGACGCCGGCGACGCTCGCCCCGATCCTTGCCAAGGCGCTCGCCCAGGCGCGCGCCTTGCAACACCTGGAAGGAGCCTAGTCCACCCAAAGAACTGGAGGGAGAACGATGGAGTACGTGTATGGTGCGCTGCTGCTCAACGCCGCCGGAAAGCCGATCGACGAGAAGGGTCTCACGCAGGTGCTGACCGCCGCGGGCGTCAGCCCGGACGGCGCGCGCGTGAAGGCGCTCTTGGCCAGCCTCGACGGGGTCAACCTCGCCGAGGTGCTCGCGAAGGCCGAGACGTTCGCCGCTCCGGCCCCGGCCGCGGCCACCCCCGAGAAGAAGGACGAGAAGGGCGGCAAGAAGGAAGAAGAGAAGAAGGAAGAGAAGGGCGTCTCCGAAGAGGAGGCCGCCGAGGGTCTCTCGGCGTTGTTCGGGTAACCGAGTGCGCATCGCTTAAGACCCACATCCGGGTGGCTCGGGTCGGGAGCCGATTTCGGCACCGCCCCGAGCCATGCCGGTCCACGAGAACTGCGGCGTCCTCGGAGTCTCGCTGCAGGGGAAGGGGGCGGCCCCCTACCTGTATCGCGGGCTCCGGGCGCTCCAGCACCGCGGCCAAGAGTCGGCCGGGATCGCGACGAGCAGCCACGGGACCCTCCACCACCGCAAGGGGATGGGTCTCGTCCACGAGATCTTCACCCAGGAGGCGATCGAGTCGCTCCGCGGGTCGGTCGGGATCGGGCACGTCCGGTACTCGACGACGGGCGCGAGCGACCTCGAAAACGCGCAGCCGCTCGTCGTGAAGCTCCGCGACGAAGACGCCGCGCTCGCGCACAACGGCGACCTCGTCAACTTCGAGCGGGTGCGGCGCCGTTTGCAGGCGCAGGGGGTCGAGTTCCTCGGTAGCGCCGACTCCGAAACGATCGCGCAGATGATCGCGCTCGAGTACGGGCGCACGCGGGACCTCGAGGCGGCGATCCGCCGCGCCTCCGTCGAGCTGATCGGCGGCTACGCGGTCGTGATGCTCGTCGGCCAGCGCCTCGTCGCGTTCCGCGACCCGCTCGGCATCCGGCCGCTCGTACTCGGCACGGTCGACGGCGGCTACGCCGTCGCGAGCGAGTCGGTCGCGATCGAGCTGATGGGCGGTCGGCTCGTCCGCGACATCCTCCCCGGCGAGGTCGTCATCGTCGACAAGGGCCAGACGCTCCACTCGAGCCGGATGTCGAACATCGGCGAGCGGGCCCACTGCATGTTCGAGTGGGTGTACTTCTCCCGGCCCGACTCCGTCGCCGAGAACCAGATGGTCTACGAGGTCCGCCATCGGATCGGCCAGACCCTCGCGAAGGAGTCGCCCGCGACCGCCGACGTCGTGATCCCGGTCCCGGACTCCTCCCGGCCCCAGGCGCTCGGCTACTCGGAAGTCTCGGGGATCCCGTACACCGAGGGTCTGATCAAGAACCGGTACGTCGAGCGGACGTTCATCCTCCCCGACCAGAAGCGGCGCGAGGACGAGGTCCGCGTCAAGCTCCACCCGGTACCGGGGCTCCTGAAGGGGAAGCGGGTCGTCCTGATCGACGACTCGATCGTCCGTGGGACGACGCTCCGCGAGATCGTCCGCATGGTCCGCGAGGCCGGGGCGACGCACATCGACGTGCGGATCGGGTGCCCTCCGATCGTCGCGCCCTGCTACTTCGGCATCGACATGAAGGACCGCAAGGAGCTGGTCGCCAACGGCCGCACCGAGGAGGAGGTCGCCCGCGTCATCGGGGCGGAATCGGTGCACTACCTTTCGCTCCCGGGCCTCGTCGCGTCGATCGGCATCGCGCAAGAGAATCTCTGCCTCGGCTGCCTGACGGGCCGGTACCCGCTCGACGTCCCCGAAGAGCGCCGCCGGTACCAGAAGTCCCTCACGGAGTTCTAGGGCGTGGCGCCGTCCGTCCTCCTTCGGGAGGGCCGGCGATGGACCGTCGTCGACCCGGACCGGCCCGGCGGCGCTCCGTCCGAGGCGGTCCGCTCGCTCGCCGACGTTCCCGAGCCGTCCGCCCTCCGAAGGCTCGTCGCCGCGACCCCGACGCTCCAGGCCGGGGACGCGGTCGTCGCCCGGGCCCTGGGGGCGGTCGGTCTCTCACGGCCGCTGGCCGGACCGGTCGACTTCGCTCGCGCCCGGACGGTCGCGGCGGGTCGACCGACCTCCGAGTGGCGGTCGATGCTTCTCGACGAGGCGCGCTCGGCCCTCGAACGCACGCTCGCGAGTCCGGAGGAGACCGTCATCGCCCTGGCCCGGGAGGAGGAGCGCGTCGAGAGGGCCCGGACCCGCGACGACGGGGCGCTGTCGAGCTGGGTGGGACCTTCGGAAGGGCCCCTCGCCGAGTACGCGACCGCCTGGAAGACCTATCGAGTGGCCCTCGAACGCCACCACGCCGACCTCGTGCGGCGCCTCGAGGGCGCGACCCGCGCGTTCGCCCCGAACCTTTCGCGCGTGGTGGGCGCCCGCGTCGCCGGCCGGCTGGTCGCCGCCGCCGGGGGACTCCCCGCCCTCGGCCGAATGCCCGCGTCCCGACTCCAGCTGCTCGGCTCCCGCCGGCGTCCGGCCGGGGGACGAGGCCCCCGGTTCGGCCTGCTCTACCGGGCGGAAGGGCTCGACCGGCTGCCCCCCGACCGCCAGGGCGCGTACGCGCGGAGTCTCGCCGCGCTGGCGGTGATCGCCGCCCGCGCGGATTCGACCACGCGGGCGGACGTCGCGGCCGCGCTCCTGCCCCGGCGCGACCGCCGCCGCGCTCAGCTCGAACGGAGGCGGGCATGAGGCGACCGAACCGGCCGGAGCCCGTCGTCCCCGGCGAGGCGCTCTACGAACGGAAGGAGCGGGAATTCGTCTCCCACTGGACCGCCGCGCTCGCCGACCCGCCGGAGGTGTACGGCGAACGGATCACGTCGGCCGACGACGTTGTCCTCCGGCGGTGGGACCCGTCCCGGAGCAAGCTCGGGGCGGCGCTGGCCAACGGGTGGGACGGTCCGATCCCCCGGCGCGGCGAGCGATGGTTGTACCTCGGGGCGGCGACGGGCACCACCGCCTCCCACGTCGCGGACCTCGTAGGACCGGACGGGCTCGTCGTCGCGGTGGAGAAGAGCGTCCGCCCGTTCGCCCGGCTCCTCGCGCTTTCGGAGCGGTACCCGAACATCGGCCCGGTCCTCGCCGACGCACGGGAGCCGCTCGCGTACCTGCCGATCGTTCCCCCCGTCGACGGACTGTACCTCGACCTCCCCCAGGCCGACCAGGTGGAGATCGCGCTCCGAAATGCCCGGCTCTTCCTACGACCCTCGGGGGTCGTTCTCCTCGCGTTGAAGACCGCCAGCATGGGCCGGGACCGGACGGCCCGGGAGCACCTCGACGACGCCGTCCGGAAGCTGGGTCCCTCGGTCGAGCTCGAGCGGCCGCTCGGCCTCGAGCCGTTCCACCGGCGGCACTTCCTCCTCGGCGGCCGCCCGACGAAGGCGATGTTCCGGCCCGAAGGAGACCCGGAGGCTACGCCGCCGTCCGGCCCCCGTGTTGCACGACGACGGTGACGATGTCCTCGTCGGCGAGCGGGTGGTCCCGCCCGACCGTCTGGCCGGGGAACCGGGCGCTCTTTCCCCACACCTGGGCCGCCTTGAACGCCGCCTCGATCTCGCCCGGGAGCCGCTTCATCAGGTCGCTCACCCGGTCGCCGCGCCGGAGGATGACGGGCTCTTTCATGTCGGCCTCCCGGCCGGGCGGTTTGACGTAGATCCGGATGAACTGGAGCGCCTCGCCCATCGCTTCGATCAGGTCGGGAATGGCGATCCGCTCGCGGGCGGAGATGAACCGGGGCCGGAACTCGAGGAGACGGATCGCGAGGTTCTCGCGCTCGGCCGGCGTGAGGAGCTCGCACTTGTTGACGGCGAGGAGCGCCGGCTTGTACACCCGGTTCCCGGCGAGCACGTCGATCAGCTGGTCGGCCGTCGCGTCTTCGCGGAAGACGAGGGAGCCGTTGTGGAACCCGAACTCGCGGGCGATGTCCGTCGCGAGACCCCCCGCCAAGTGGGTCAGCTTCACCGTGCTGGAGACCGTGAGCCCCCCCCGGTCCGACCGCGTCACCACGATGCGGGGCGGCCGGGAGTTCACCCGCACGCCGGCCCCCTCGAGCTCCGTCACGAGCGCACGGAAGTCCGTGTGCTGGGGGTCGACCATGAACAGGATCAGGTCGACGGAACGGACGACCGACAGGACCTCCCGTCCGCGTCCTCGACCTTTGGCCGCGCCGGGAACGAGCCCGGGCATGTCGAGCACCTGGATGGACGCGCCTCCCCACCGGAGCATTCCGGGAATGATCGAGACCGTCGTGAAGTCGTAGGCGGCCGCTTCGCTCTCCGCCCCGGTCAGGCGCGTCAGCAGGGTCGACTTGCCGACCGACGGGTAGCCGACGAGCCCGACCGTCGCGTGGCCGGACTTCCGGACGGAGTAGCCGACCCCGCCGCCCTTCCCCTTCGCCCGGGTCTCCCGCTCGAGCTTGAGGACGGCGATCTTCGCGCGAAGGCGGCCGATGTGGTGCTGGGTCGCCTTGTTGTACTGGGTCTTGCGGATCTCGTCCTCGATCGAGGTGATCTGCTCCTCGAGCGACGACATCGGGATCCCCGGCTCACCGACGGAGCTCGGTACTTATCGACTCCGTGCGACCGTACGCGGAGCAGCGTTCACCTCTCGGACCTGCCGAATTCTCCTTCGACCCGCCGACGCGACGTGCTCTGGCGCGTTCGATGCTCCGGTCCACGGCCCCTCCACCGAGAGCCTGGGAGTTCCGCGGATCCGCCGGGGCGAGGACGCGGGAGGAGCGGGACCGCTTCGTCGACCGGCTGTCCGCGTCGCTGCGGGCCGCCGCCGGTTGGCCCGTCGACCTCACGCTTCGGTGGAACGCCGGGCCGGCCCCGAGCGTTCGACTGCACGCGACCGACCTCGCCACGGCCCGCTGGGTCGCGGGCTCGCTCGTGCCGGCCTACCCGCCGGGAGCTTGGGTCGCGACCTCGCGGGAGGTGGGCGGCGGCGGCCCCACTGTCGCGGTGGGTCGGTCGCTCGGCGGGCCGGAACGGCCCTTCCGTACGGTCGGCCCCCTGACGAGCCCGTGGGCCGACTCGGTCGGGTCCGCGCTGTTCCTGCTGCCGGCGGGGACGGTCGAGTGGCGACTCCGCCCGCTCGGACCGTCTCCGGCCGTCGGTCCGCCCCCGCCGTCCCTCGTGCGCCAACCGACCGGTTTCCGCTCCGAAACGTCCACAACCGTTGCCCGAAGATTCGCCGATGAACTCGCCGACCGGTCCGTGGCCCCCCGATGGGACGTCCGCGGTCGGATCCGAGCGACCAATCCGGATTCCGCGCGCGTCATGACTCGACTGGTCGGGGTGAGCTCCCGGGAAGACGGAGGGAACGGGATCGGCTGGAGATGGACCGGCCGTTGGCTCGGCCGGTCCCCGCCCCCGATCGTCCTCTCCGTGCCGGAGCTTCTCGGGTTCTGGCCGTCCCCATCGCTCCGACTTCCCGGCGGCGCCGAGGGATCGCCGTCGTCGATGCGGACGCTCATTCTCGGCCGAACGGAGACCGGAAGTCCCTCGGGGTTGCCGGTCGAGCCTGGCCAGGGACGTCACGCGCTCTTTCTCGGGGAAACCGGGATGGGCAAGAGCACGGCCCTCTTGCGGGCGGCGGTCCGCGCGAGCGAACTCGGCAGCGTCGTGTTCTTCGACCCCGTCGGGGACACCTCGCGGCGCCTGCTCGACCGGCTTCCGGCGAGCGCCCTGGACCGGGTGGTCTGGATCTCGCCGGCGCTCTCCCCCGTGGGCCTGAACGCGCTCGCCCCCGCGTCTCGCCCCGGTCCCTCCGGGGAGCGCGCCGTCGGAGACCTCGTCTCCGCACTTCGTCGAGTTCGGGCCGGCCGATACGCGGACTCGCCGTTCTGGGGTCCGCGACTGGACGAGATGCTGACCCTCGCCCTTCGGGCCGCCGCGGCGTACCCGGACGGAACGCTCCGGGACGCCGACGCGATCCTCGCCTCCGTCGGGGGCCGGCTCGTCGGTGTTCCGCCGTCGGCCGAGCGGGCCGTGCGGGAACTCGTCGACCGCGTCCGGGCGCGGCCGGAGGAGGTGGATGGGGCGCGTCGCGTTCTCGGGGAGGTCGCACGGTCGCCGGTCCTCGCCCGCCTGCTGGCGTCCCCCCGCGGACGATTCTCCCTCGGCGAGGGGGTGCGGTCGGGCCGGATCGTGCTCATCTCCGGCGACGCGCCGGAGGTCGGAGAGTCGGTCGCGCGCGTTCTTCTCTCCGTACTGCTCGCCCTCCTCTGGGTCGAGCTTCTCGAGGGCACGAAGGGCAAGACCTTCGTCCTCCTCGATGAACTCCAGTGGTACGCGAACGATGCCGTCGCCGAACTGCTGCGCCTCGGCCGCCGCTTCAACATCCACCTCTACGCGGCGACCCAATCCCTCGGTTCGTTGCCGGAGCCGATTCGGGAGGCGCTCCTCACCAACGTCGCCGACCTCGTCGCGTTCCGCGGCTCACCGGACGACGCGAGGGAGCTCGCCCGGTGGGTGCCGGACCTCCCGGCGGAATCGATCCTTCGGTTGCGTCGCGGGGAAGCGGCCGCGCTCCTCGGAAAGGGGGAGCAGGTCGGGTGGCTGAGGCTCCCGACCGACGCGGACCGGCCGCGCCCGGACCGCTGGCGGGCCACTTGGGAGCAGTGCCGGGGCCTTTGGGCGTCGGCGGAGGAGATCGATGTCCCCGCCCCGCCAACGACCGGGCCGGCCGACGGTCGGGAGATGCTCCTGCTGCTCTGGGCCGGCGTTCTCGCGAGCGGTCCCGAATCCGCGGTGACCGTGCGGCTCGACGACCTCCGAGACGAACTTCGCGCCGACGACGCCTCGATCCGGGCGGTCGGGCAGCGGCTGGCGAGCGCCGGAGCGCTCACCGCGTTCGACGACGCCGGAGCTCGGACCTGGACCGTCCGGCGGGACCGGCTGGCGCCGCTCCTCTCGGACGGCGTGGACCCGGCCGAACTGGCCCGAGCCGATGCCCGATGGGCCCGGCTCCGTCAGCGAGGGCTCAATCCGGATTCTCGAAAGCGACTTTAAGGTGGGCCCGCCTGCTTTCCTCCGATGGCAACCGCCGCAAGCCCCGATACGGCGGATGCGGGCGGCATCCGGTCGCGCTGCGTCACCGGCATCGAGGGACTCGACAACATCCTCGGCGGCGGCATCCCCCGCGGCAACATGGTCCTCGTCGCCGGCAGCGTCGGGACCGGCAAGACCACGCTCTGCCTCGAATTCCTGGTCCGCGGCGCGGAGAAGGGCGAGCGCACGTTGTTCTTCTCCGTCACGGAGGCGTCGGAGAAGCTCATCGAGAACCTGTCCACCTTCGAGTTCTTCCGCCAGGACCTGGTTCAGGCCGGCGGCCTCGTCTTCATCGACGTGCCGGTGATCTACGACCGGCTCGGCCTCAACCACGAGGAGCTGACGCTCGAGGAGATCGACCTCCTGCTGAAGACGTTCCTCGACCTCGCGCGCGAGGCCGGTGCCCAGCGAGTCGTCCTCGATTCGCTGACGTCGGTCTGCTACCGGATCCGGCGCGACGAGCGGATCCGCGACTTCATGCTGAAGCTCTCCCAGGGTCTCGCGGAGCTCGGCTGTACGACGCTGCTCGTCTCGGAGATCGGCCAGAGCGCCGGCCGCTTCTCGGCCCACGGCGTCGAGGAGGCGATCGTGGACGGCGTCATCCTCCTCGGGAACGCCCGTCGCCAGGGCGACATCCTCCGGATCCTCCAGGTCGTGAAGATGCGCGGGACCTCCCACTCCCGCGCGCAGTACGTGATGGAGCTCACCCCGATCGGCCTCCTCATGGCCCCGCACCTGAAGGGCGGCCGCCAGGAGAGCTGATGGCGCCGGAGGAGGACATCGGCGAGCGGCTGCGCGCACTGGCCGGAGGCTCGGCGGTCGCCATCCGCCTGAATCCTCGCGAGTACGCGGACGACTACTTCGCGGTCCTCAACGCCGCGCTGCGCGATGTCGGGAGCGAGACGAACGCCCACACGATCTACGTTTCGGTCACGAACCCGGCCTCGCTGGTCTGGTCCCTCGCGCAGGCGCTCGACGTCGACGCGTCGCGCCTCTCGTTCGTCGACGCGATCAGCCACATCATGATGAACTACCGCGACCCGCTGCCGAACGCGACGTACGTCGAGTCCCCGCGCATGCTGGAGGACATCATGCTGCGGGTCGAGTACCTTCTTCGGAAGCATCCGAGCCCGAGGACGATCCTCGTGATCGACTCGGTGAACTCGCTCGCGATCCACAACCCGAAAGACCTGCTATCCGAGTTCTTCCACATCCTCGTGAACAATCTGAAGAGCCGCCAGGTGCTGACCGTGCTCCTCGTGGTCAGCGAGGACACCGAGTCCGAGCTCGACCAGATGCTCGGGCTCGTTGTCGACGAGACCATCGAGGTCGTCCGGAGGCGACCGTAGGACCCATGGCGGACGACCAGACCGTCCTCGGGATCCCGGAGCTCGACCCGGAGCTGTTCGCCTCGATGCCGCCCGGATGGCTCGGCCTCCTCGTGGGCCACTCCGGGGCGGGCACCCCGATGTTCGCGAAGCAGTTCGCGCAGGCGATGGTCGGGACCTCCCCGGTGCTCTACTACACGACCTACGAGCGGACCGAGGATGTTCACCGTGCGTTCCGCGACTTCGGCTGGGACCCCGACGGCGTTCAGATCGTCAACCTCTCGGAGGAGTACTTCCGCAACGTCCTCGTCCACTCCCTCGAGATCTCCCAGCTCCGGGAGCGCGGCCTGAAGCTCGCCGACCTCGACGGCAGCCACGGAAAGCCGGCCGCCTCCTCGACCTACAACATCACGAGCCGACTGCTGGCCGACCTCGCGGCGCTCGACGGCCGGTTCCGCCTCGTCCTCGATTCGCTCGACTTCTTCTTCGAGGTGCTGGAAACGAACGACGTCATGACCGTCGTGCGGCAGATCCGCCATCGGGCCCAGGAGCTCGGCGGGCAGGCGCTGCTCGTGGTCCAGGGCGAGTTCCACGAGCGCCGGGTCTCCGGGATGCTCGAGGACATGGCCGACCTCGTCGTCGAGCTCAGCGCGCGCCCCCGGGGCGAGTCGTACGAACACTCGATCGCGGTCCGGAAGATCCGGAACCACCCGGAGCGGACGCGCGTCCTGCCCGCGAAGCTCACCGAGCGTGGCCTCACCGTCGGTTCGGCGGCGGGCACCAGCACGTCCGCGAAGCGTTAGCGCGCCGTTATTTACCGGCCGCTCGGTTCGGCGACGTCGGGTTTCGAGATGGACGACGTGCACATTCGCTGGATCGAAAAGGTCGAGCTCAAGAACCCCGTTCTGGTCGAGGGACTCCCGGGCGTCGGCAACGTCGGCAAGCTCGCCGCCGACTACCTGAAGGAGAAGCTCGGCGCGAAGCCGCTCGCCACGATCCACTCCAAGTTCTTCCCGCCGCAGGTGTACGTGAGCGAGGAGGGCCTCATCCGGCTCGTGTCCCAGGAACTCTCCTACCGGCGCGCGACGAACCCGAAGGAGCGCGACCTCCTGATCCTCGGCGGCGACTACCAGGGCCTGACGCCGGAGGGCCAGTACGAGCTCACCGAGCGCGTGCTCTCCGTCGCCCACTCGCTCGGGACCCGCGAAGTCTACACGCTGGCCGGTTTTGCGCAAGGTCGCGTCATCGAGACCCCGAGGGTCCTCGGGGCCGCCACGTCCCCGGAGCTCGTCGAGGCGATGAAAAAGGTCGGGGTCGTCTTTTCCCGCAACGACCCCGGCGGCGGCCTCATCGGGGCATCGGGTCTGTTCCTCGGGCTCGGGCGCCTGTTCGACATGCACGGCGTCTGCCTGATGGGCGAGACGAGCGGCTACTTCGTCGACCCCCGGAGCGCGGAAGCCGTCCTGCGAGTGCTCACGAAGATCCTCGAAGTCCCGATCGACTTCTCCGACCTCGAGGCGAAGGCGAAGGAGATCGACCGGATCGCGCAGAAGATCCACGAGGCGGAGACGCGTCCACCGGAAGCGCCGACGCCGTCCAGCCGAGACGACCTCGGCTACATCGGCTGAGCCCGCGATGGCCCTCGCGGGCGGCCCCACGGACGTCGTCCGTCGCCTCCGCGAGGCCGCCGGCGACGGCGTGCTGCCGTTCGACCGGTTCGTCGAGATCGCGCTCTATTCGCCGGACGGATTCTACAACGCGGAGGCGACGCCGCTCGGCCCGAGCGGGTCGTTCTACACCGCGGCGCACGTGACGCCGCTGTTCGGGGCCGCCCTCGCCCGACGGCTTCAGATGGAGGCGGTCCGCCTTCCGGACGGGGTCGAGTTCCGGGTGGTCGAGATGGGACCTGGGGACGGCACGCTCGCGCTCGACGTGCTCCGCTCGCTTCCGACGGACGGGCCGCCATGGCGGTGGACGTTCGTCGAACGTTCGGAGGGGCTGCGGGGTCGCCTGCGCGAACGACTCGCCCGCGAGGGGACGGGGTCCGCAGTCGTGTTCGACTTCGCCGAGACGCTCGGGGATCGGGGCCCGTTCATCGGGGCCGTCATCGCCAACGAATTCCTGGACGCGCTGCCGTTCCGCCGGTTGGTCCGGCGCGGGTCGGAGTGGGCGGAGCTCGGGGTTCGATGGGCCGGCGACAAGTTCGAGTGGGCCGACGGCCCGCGACCGGCCCGAGTTCCGGGCGGACCGTTGCCCGCCGCCGACGACGGGACGCGGTACGAGCTCGGGGAGCGGGCCGAAGGATTCCTCCGCGAGGTCGCCGACCACCTGAGCGACGGGGTCGCGATCTTCCTCGACTACGGCGCCGACACCGACGAGCTCGTTCGCGGGCATGGGAGCGGGACGCTCGCGGCGATCCGGGACCATCGGGTCGTCGACCCTCTGGAGGCGCCGGGGACCGCGGACCTGAGCGCGTTCGTCGACTTCGGACGAATCCGCTCGGCGGCCCAGCGGGCGGGGCTGGTGGAACGGTCGTTCCGGAGGCAATCCGAGGCGCTCGGCGAATGGGGATTCGCGGAGCTCCTGGAGACGACCGAGCACCGGACGGTCGGGGCCGAGGCGCTCGTCCAGCTGCGGCTCGCCGCCAAGAATCTGCTGTTCGGCTTCGATACGTTCCGGGTGCTCGAGCTCGGGACTCGAGGACCGCCCGCTACGTCGTGACGGGCCGCTCGTCGCGCCGGACGATCGCCGCGAGTCCGCTCTGGACGAGCAGCCGCGCCCGGTCCTCGGGAAGCGCGAGGACGTCCTCGGCGCGGAGCTCGATCGTCTCCTTCCCGATCTCGACGGCGGGCCCATCCTTCAGGACGCGGACGTACGTCAATCGGGGGACGACCGGAGCGGGGGCGGCGGGGGCCGGGGGATCGGCGGCCCGGACCGTGATGGGGGGCGAAGCACCGGCGGACGGCACCGCCGCTCCCCCCGGCGCGACCGGCTCGAGGAACGGGGCCACCGACTGGCGGTGGTCCCGCAGGACCTTGAGGACCTGGTCGAACAGTTTGCGTTCCTCGGGCAGCGCGTTCGGGACTTCGCGCGAGCCACCGACGCTCGCCTGGAACGCGAGGCTGAGGACCTTCGACATCCGGGCCTCGACGACGTCGCGCGCGACCTGGCTCGCCCGCGAATGCGTTTGACGGGCGAGGTCGCCCTTCTTGCCGCCCGGATTCTCGCGGAGCTCGGACTCGAACGTCCGGCGGACTTCCGCCAGGTAGGATTGCGTCGATTCGTAGAACTCGAGCGGGAGCTTCGAGAGCCCGCGCGCCGCGGCCTCGGCCCGACGCCACTCGAGGAGCTGGGTGTACGGGTCGGGCATGGGAGGAGCCCCGAGGGGGAGCAGCCTAAAGCGGTTGTCGAGTCGGACGGTGGATGCCGCGGCGCGTCCGCGGTACCCTCGCGATGTCGGAACCCACCCCCAGGGCGACGGCGTGGCCCGACTTCGTCCGGATCGTGGGTCGCCTGCGCGAGGAGAGCGCCGCCGGGGGCTCCGCCATCCTCGTCGAGGGGGAGCGCGACCGCCGATCCCTCCGACGGCTCGGGATCGTCGGTCCGATCGAACTCGTGCACGGCGGTGGCACCCTCAGCGCGCTCGCCGCCCGTCTCGCCCGCGGCGGCCGGAAGGTGATCGTTCTGACCGACTGGGATTCCGAAGGCGGCCACCTCGCGCAGAGGGTCCGGGACTTCCTCACCGCCGACGCGGTCGGCCTCGACCTCGAGTACCGCCGCAAGCTCGCCAAGGCGCTCCGGGGGGAGGTGGTCCACGTGGAAGGCCTCCACGGATGGGCCCGCCGGACGGCGGAGGCCGAGGGCACCACGGTCGACGAGGCGCTCGGCGACGCGGCGTGACCCGCGCGAGAACCTTACGGGATGACCTTGACCTGCGTGCGGCGGGTGTCCCGGCGATTCCGGGCCCTCGACGGCCGCATCCGCTCGGTGCCCTTGCCGGTCCACCGAAGTCCGCGGCCGTCGCGCCCGGCGCGGGTCAGCCCGCGGTAGACGCGTCCGGTGTGGGCCGGACCGGCGATCCAGCCGACCTGTCGGTCGGCGATGATCTGGGGGTGCGCGGGGTCGAGCAGGATGACCTCGAAGAACTTCTCCTTCCCGTCCTCGCCGACCCAGTAGGAGTTGAGGACCTCGAGGTTCGGGTAATGCTTCTGGGCCCGCTCCTCGGCGATCCGCTGCACGCTCTTCGCGAGCGTCATCCGGAGAATCCCTTTCCGCTTCGGGCGGCGACCCGCGATGATCGCCCGCTTGCGCTGGCCGCCCCGGCGGACCCGGACGCGGACGATGATGAACCCTTCCTTCGCCTTCCATCCGATCGCCCGGGCCCGGTCGAGCCGGGTCGGGTGGGCGAGCCGCGTGACCGTGTGCTGGCGGCGCCACGTCAGGAGACGCTCGTGCCGGAGCTCGGCGCCCTCCTCCCCGAGGGTCTGCCGGAACGACGTGGAGATGTATCGGTAGAGCGACTGGCTCATGGGCGGCGGCGGGGGACCTGCGACCCCATTATAAGCGTGATGTTCGCGCGCCCGTCGGAGGGGGGCCGGCCGTTCGGGGAGAAGCTCCGGGTCAACCCGATCCGCCCGCCAGGTCGTCGCGCAGCGCGTCGAGTCGGCGGATCATCTCCTCCGGCGAGCTGCTGGACGAGAGGGAGTCCACGGGTCCGGGGAGGTCAGCGAGGATCGCCGCAATCTCGGCCTCCTCGGCGGACGCCCTTCGCTGTTCCGGCGTCGGAGCAAGGCGTCGGGTCGGCGGAGAGATGGGCACCGGGGCTACCCGGGAGGAGACGGAGCCCGCCCGAGCGGAGGACCGGGCGAAGGAGGTGGGCGCGATCCGTGGTGCCGGGGTCGGCGCGAGGGACGCCCGGGGTTGGGGTCTCGGGGTCGGGCGCGCGGGCGCTCGGCGCTCGACGTAACGGGCGGCGGGAGGCGGGCTCGCGGCGACGGCGGTCGGCGGAGGGGCGCTCGGCTCGGCGCGCTCCGCGGGAATGGCGTACGGGAGGAGGAACCCCCAGGTGATGAGCAGGACGAGAAGCCCGAGAATCGTGTTGAAGATCCCGGACGGGGACGTCGCGGCGATGTAGAAGACGAGGTAGAGGCCCCAGAGCAGCGAACTGCCGCCGACCACGAACAGGAGTCCGAGGACCAGGTGGTCCCGACTGAGTTCGCCCCGCATCCTCGAACGCCGAGAGCCGGGGGAGCGATTAAGGTCCGCCGTTGGCGGGTGTTCGGGACCTTACGTCGGTGTTTCCCACGGGAGCCGGAGGTCCGGGGCGCGGCTCACGCGAGCGGTCGCGTGGCTCTCCGTGAGCACGGCGCGTTCGAGGTGGTGAGTAATCTCGCTGACGAGCCGTCCGAACCGCGCGCGGTCGGGCTCGGGCACGGTCAACGGCGTCGTCCAGACGACCGCGGCGCCCCCGCTCGTCGGGACAACGGTGAAGACGAGCGTCCGCGCGGCCTCGGGGACCGCCGGGTTCATCCGCTTCAGCTCGGCCGACACCCGGCTCTCCGACGGCTCGGTCGTGTCGCTCCGCTCGACCGCGTAGCCGATCGTCCCGAGGTAGTCGGCGAGGTGGCCCGCGAACCGCTCTCGTCCCATGCCGCGCACCCGAAGCCACTCGTTACCGTTCGCCATGCGACCTCTTGCCCCAGCGATCCACGCTCTTGAGGAAGCCGAGGAGCATGCGATATTCCGGCTCGGTCGGGGTCGACCGGCCGAGGACGCGCCGCCATAGGAGGGCGAGGCCGTGGCGCTTGTGCGCCGGGTACCCCGCTTTCGCCGCGAGCTCCTCGACCCGTCGGAGGAGGATCTCCTTCTCCTTACCGTTCAGAGCGAGGACCTCGGGCGCGGGCGTGCTCTCCGGGTCCGCGGGGCCGGCGTGGCGGTGGACCGCATAGAGCACGATCGCGACGGCGTGGGAGAGGTTGAGCGTCGGGAACTCCCGGCGGGCCGGGATGTGCACCAGGAGATCGCATTGGGCGAGCTCCTCCCGGCCGAGGCCGTTGTCTTCGGGGCCGAACACGAGGGCCACGGTACCGACGATCGGCACGAGGAGCTCCCCGAGGCGCTCCGGCGAGACCGACCGTCGAAGGTACGAGGCGGAGCGACCGGTCGAAAGGTCGGTCGTGCCGATGACGAGGTCGGCCGAGGCGACCGCGTGCGCGAGGTCCGGGACGACCTTCGCCGCGCGGAGGATCGGGACCCCGCCCATCGCCCGTCGTCGGGCCTCCGGTCCGAGCTTCGCCTTCGGGGCTACGATGACGAGCTCGTCGACGCCGAAGTTGCGGGCGGCGCGGGCGACCGCGCCGACGTTCCCATCCTCCTTCGGACGGACGAGGACGAGAGCGAGGCGCGCCGTCACGCGGCGGTCCCCTCGGCGAACAGCCGGCGGACCATCCAATCCGGGTCGAACGGCGTCAGGTCCTGGTACCCCTGCCCCACCCCGACGTACAGGATCGGCCGACCCGTCACGAATGTGGCGGAGAGGGCCGCGCCCCCCTTGGCATCGGCGTCGAGCTTCGTGAGGATCAGTCCGTCGACGCCGAGCGACTTCTGGAACAGCTTCGCCTGCTCGACGACGTCGTTCCCCGAGAGGGCATCGCCAACGAACACCGTAAGCGACGGCTGGACGACCCGCCGGATCTTCTGCGCCTCGTTGATCAGGTTCTCGTTCGTGTGCTGTCGGCCCGCGGTGTCGACGAGGACCACGTCGACTCCCTTCGCGCGGGCGTGCTCGACCGCGTCGTAGGCGACCGCGGCCGGGTCGCTCCCTTCCTGCTGCCGGATCACGCGGATTCCGAGCCGCTCGCCGTGGACGAGCAATTGCTCGATCGCGCCGGCGCGGAAGGTGTCCCCCGCCGCGATCACGACGCCGAGGCCCGCGTCGCGCAGACGCATGGCGAGCTTCGCCACCGTGGTGGTCTTCCCGGTGCCGTTGACGCCGACGAACAGGACGATGTACGGCTTCTTGGTCGCGCTCCGGGCGGCTTCGACGATGTCGAGCGGCGGCTTCGCGAGGAGGGAACGCACGGACGCCTCGAGGCTCTGCCGAACCGCGGCCGCGACGTCGGCCCCCCAACGGAGGCGCTTCCCCGCGAGGCTCTTCCGGAGGTCCTTGCGGATCCGCTCCACGACGGGGACGGCGACGTCCGACTGGAGCAGGACGATCTCGAGCTCGTCGAGCACGTCCTCGACCTTGGCCTCGTCGATCGCCTTCGAGGTGAACCCCTCGGCGAATGGGGAGGGCGCCCCGGGACTCGAGCCGGTGGAGGTCGGAGACGGTTCGGGGGCGCGCCCGGTGAGGCGCGCCTTAATTGCTGCCCACATCGCCCGCGACCGGCGCCCCGCTCGTCGCCCGCGCGAGCGCGTCCAGACGGCGGCTGAGGAGCTGGATCCGCTCCTCGAGGGTCTGCATCTGGCCCTCGAGCTCCTGGGTCGCCTGGTCGATCTTCCCGACCCGCTGGGCGAGAAGTTCGGTGACTTGCGGCCGCTCGAGCTCGACGACGAAGCCGGCGCCGATGCCGACGAGGACTTTCGTGCTGGAGGCGGGGGTCCCGCGCAGGTACGTCTCCCCGCCGACCGGGATCAGCAGTTCGCTGCTCGTCGGCACGCGGTCAAGACCCTCGAGCGTCGCCCGGGCCCGTTCGTGGTCGTTGCGGGAGGCGGCGAGGTACTGGTGCTGCTGGAGGAGCGCGTTCAACTGGTTCCTATAAGCATCGAGGCGAGCCAAGTCCTCCTGGACCTGGCGCTCCGTAACCGGAGCGCTCGGCGCGCTCACGCGGGGACCTCGGTCAGGGAGGAGATTCGGATGAGCGTCCGCTTGACGTGGTGGCAGCCCCCGATCTCGCTGAGGGCCCACTCGCGCGCATGGTCGGCCGACGGCGCCTCGCACACCTTCGTGAACGCCTGCCAGTCGGCGCGGCGGGCCAGGAACGTTCCGGAGACTTGCCAGTAGGCCATCGCTCCTCGAATTCGGCCGCGCCACCCGGGCTCGTTACATAACTCTTCCGGCGGAGGAGTTGGCTCCGACGGCTTTGAATCAAGACCGCCCACCGTGTCCGTGGAGCGACTCAGATCCTCCCTTCCCGTCCGCTCCGCCCGTGCGCCCCGGCACGACCCGGGGAGTAGAGGAGCCTCATCGCATCCTTGGGAA
>Ga0209415_10001722_pt1 | contig 41578 bp, 35 predicted proteins | sample PeaSoiSIISIP2007_FD_187696 | JGI IMG/M metagenome (GOLD analysis project Ga0209415, IMG submission 187696) | Peat soil microbial communities from Weissenstadt, Germany - SII-SIP-2007 (SPAdes) (version 2) | ecosystem: Environmental > Terrestrial > Soil > Wetlands > Peat | place: Germany...
AATTCCATCCGGACTGGAACTACACCATCTCACCCAGAGAGCAGCGTATGGAGTGCTAATTTATGGGCGTTGCCTAATGCCGAATCCCCAACCCCTCCTCGATGCGGCGGTCAAGTTGCTAAGGGGAAGCCGATCCGGCATCCCGCCTTTGCTCGGCTTCCCGCTCCACCACCAGCGCGGCATATCGCTTGGCCACCCGACCAAACGCCTCCCGGTGGTACGGTGTCTCAGCATACTCGGCCATCATCGCATACTCGGCCGCGCGCTCGCGTAGCTGGGCCAGGGGCAGATCGCTCTGAATGGGCTGCTCTGGCATTGCGCCGCGTATTCCGACCAGTTTGCAATCGGAGGTAGCGTATCACGGCGCAGTGATCGCGTAGCGGTAAATTTTCGTTATTCAGGCGTTAGATGGCCGCGAAATAGGCATCATCGAGCAAGACGCTACCCTTGCGCGCATTGCTGCAAAGACCTTGCAACCTTATCGGCGCAAGCATACGGAAGGAACGGTGCACCACACCGAGTCGCGGACAAAGGACCGCAAAGCCATGCTGACTCTGAGCCTCATCGCCTGGTTGATCTGCGCGATGCCGGTCGCGGTGCTGATCGGGTATTGCGCGCTGAGCGAGGAATAGAGCCAACCGGGCGCCGGATAGTCGGTTATGTGTCCACCAGCGCCCACCGTGCCGACCGTGCCCGTTGCACCCCCACCAGCCGCACGAACCCTTTGCGTTTGTGCTGCCTCAGCGCCTCCCGGGCCAGCTTCACCGTGGCGTCCGCCAGAGTGCGGTCCAAAGGGTCCAGGCCCTTCGCCGTCAGGATCGTGGCGACGATCTCCCGGACGTGCGTAGGGCGCCCGACGCTCCGCAGGACGTTCAGGCAGAGGCGAGGTAGCTCGTTGTGGCGGAACGGCGAGGGATGCCCCCGATGACGCGGTGCACCGGCGAGCTTGGCGCCCCGCCGGGTTAGTTCGGCTTCGATCTCGGCAATGATGCCTTGGGTGCGCTCGACCAGGCCGTAGAGCCGATGTCGGCGCACCCACAAGACCTTGGTGGCGCTGGTAGCTAGGGGCGACGGCGGGAGCTTGCGCGGGGTTGGCGTAGGGCGCGGGCGCGTCAGCGCCAGGTCGAATTGGGTTGCCTTGGGCATGGCCCATCAGGCAGAATCTCGCGCTGGCGAAGCAACGGTTGATTGGTGGCGGGCGCTACATAATACCGGGTGCCTCCACCTCCGGCGTGATGGCCGGCCTGCGCCGCTTCGCCGCCACGATGCACGCGCGCGCGAGCGGCATGTTGGACGCGGCGGGGCAAACCCGGACGCTGGCACAGCAGACGGCGGAGGCGGCTTCCGTCTCCGGGCACAACCTGGCCACGGTGGCCGACGCCGCCGAGCGGATGTCGCGCAGCACCGGCCAGATCAGCCAGCAGGTGGCGCGCGCCACCGATGCGGTGCGCGTGACGGTCGGTCGGACCAAGGCGACCGACAGCAAGGTCGGCGAGCTCGCCAAGGCGGCGGAGCGCATCGGCGACGTGGTGCGGCTGATCGGCGCGATCGCCGGGCAGACCAACCTGCTGACGCTGAACGCGACCATCGAGGCGGCGCGCGCCGGCGCGGCCGGCAAGGGGTTCGCGGTGGTGGCGAGCGAGGTGAAGACGTTGGCCGGCCAGACCGCGCGCGCCACCGAGGAGATCGGCGCGCAGATCGTCGCGATCCGTGCCGCCACGGCCGAAGCCGTCACGGCGGTGCGCGATGTCGGCGTCGCGATCGGCGAGGTGGACGAGGTCGCCGCCGTTATCGCCGCGGCGGTGGAGCAGCAGGCCGCGGTGACCGGCAACATCGTCGCCAGCGTGCGGACCGTCACCGCCGCGACCGAGCAGACCGCGCGGGCCATGCAGGATGTCTCCGCCATGTCCGAGGCGGACGTCGCCATGGGCCACGAGGTGCTCGCGGGTGCCGATGAGGTCAACCACACCGCCGAGACATTGCAGAACGAGCTGGCGCAGTTCCTGACCGCGATGGCGCGCACCGAGGAGGAGCTGCGCCGCCGCTACGAGCGGATCGACGGGCGCGGGCTGCGCGCGCGGTTGCGGCTGGCGAGCCAGGCGGCGCTCGAGGTGACGATCCGCGACATCTCGCGCGGCGGGGGGGCGGTGGCCTGCGCCGTCGCGCCGGCGTGCGGCAGCGAGGCGACGCTGCTGCTGCCCGGCACCGACGGCGAGGTGGCGGCGCGGGTGGTGCGTGCGAACGACGGGGTGCTGGGGCTGGTGTTCCTTCAGGAAGCCGCGACGTTGGCGCAGGTGGACCGCGCCCTCGACCACGTCGCGCGCGCGCCTGCGGCCCTGGCAGCCTGACGTACAAGTACGGCGGAAAAGCGCAGCGCATTCCGCCACGCGCGTCGCGACATCGCGCTACCCCCCTGTTCCTTCGGTGTGACGAACATCGCCAGCCGGCGGAATGCGCTGCCCTCGGATCAAGGGTCCGGGGCATGGCTTTTCCGCCCTACGCCGCGATCCACAGCTCGCGGAAGTCGATGATGCCGTCCGGCGGATGGACAAAACCCTGGACCTTGTGATGCAACCCCTTGAAGTCGGAGCTGTAGTGCCAAGGCACATAGGGCGCATCCTCGTTCATCAGTTCGCAGGCCTGGCGCAGGTATTGCCGCCGCTCCGCCTCGCTCTTCGCGCCCTGTTCGCCGCGGATCAGCGCATCCATCTTGGGATTGTCGTAGGCGTTATATTTCGCATACGAGCCCCATGACGCGAGCAGGATCGCCAGGTACTGGTCCGGATCCGGCCGATAGCCCCACCAGCCTTGCAGGTCGATCGGCAAGGTCCCGGATTGCAGCGCCGCGGCGTAGCCGGCGGTGTCCACCTGCTGGATTTGCAGCGAGATGCCGAGCGGGGCGATGTTGGCCTGCAGCACCTGCGCGGCACGTTGCTTCACCGGATCGGGTTGCAACGGCGCCTGCAGCACGATCGGCGTCGGCAGGCCGGATTGCTCGATCAGCCGCTTCGCCCGGTCGATGTCGTAGTGGAACGGCTTGTAGGTCGAGTCGTGGAACGGGCTGCCGGGCAGGATGCCGTCATAACCCACCGAGCCGGTGCCGAAATACGCCACGTGGTGCAGCGCGTCGCGGTCGATCGCCCATTGGAACGCCTGACGGAACGCCTGATTCCGGCCGGGATACCGATCGTGCAGGTTCAGCCCGAAATATTCCCAGCGGAACCCGACCTTTTCCGAGACCACGAACTCGCCCGCCTGGCGCAGCCGCTGCACGTCCTGCAGCGGCAAGGCTTCGGCGATCTGCACGCCGCCGGCGCGCAATTCCGCCAGTCGCGTGCTGTCCGTCGGGATCGGCCGCAGCACCAGCCGATCGAGCAGCGGCTTGCCCGCCATCCAATACGCACCGTTGCGCTCCAGCACCGTGTGTGCGTCCTTCAGGTATTCGGCCAGCTTGAATGGCCCGGTTCCCGCCGGATGCCGCGCGTAGTCCAGCCCCCAGCGCTCGAACGCCGTGGGCGAGCCGATGCAGCCCGCCACGTCGGTGAGCGGGTAGAGGAAAGCCGAAAACGGCGTTTTCAGCCGCAGCACGACGGTCGCCGCGTCCGGCGTTTCCACGGTATCGAGCGTCCTGATCTCCCCGGCACGGATCGCACCCACACCCAGCTTGCCGCCGCGGATCCGGTCGATGTTGTATTTCACCGCCGCCGCATCGAACACGGTGCCGTCGTGGAACTTCACGCCCGGCCGCAGCCGCAGCACGATGGTCTTGTCGTCCGGCTGCTCCCACGCCTGGGCGAGGCCCGGCGCCAGGCGCCCCTGCCGATCGATGGTCAGCAGCGTGTCGTGGATCGCGCGGCACGCGGCGCGGCCCTGCAGGTTGCCGACCAGATGCGGATCGAAGCCCAGCGGATCGGCGAAGATCGCAACCGTGAGCGCGCCGCCCGGATGCTGCACGGCAGGCGCATCCTGCGCGAGGCCGTGACGCCGGCTCGCCGCCAGGCCCGCGACGCCCACCGTGGCGCCGCGCAGCACACTCCGTCGCGTGATCATCGTCCGCCTCCCCGTGTCGTCGTTCAGGGTCCCCCGCCTGCCCCGGCAGATCGTCTTGTTGCCCTGGCCTTCCTGCTCTTGCGCGCGGCAGGCGCTTCCCACGTCCAACCATGCCGCCCCAGGATTCATAGGCCGCGACTATCGACCGGTCCAGGATGCGCAACGACGGTGGACCGATCCAGCATGCGCAGCGGCGATGGACCGGTCCGCCATGCGCAGCGTCGTTGCCCTCACCGTCATGGCCAGATCCGGGGGCCGGCCATGACGGTGAGGGCGACCAAAGCCCGGTCAAAACGAGAATTGCTGCACCGTGCGACGCCATTACCGCTCATTTGCAGTGGCGACAGTTGCATCGCTACTGCCGCACGGCGCACGCGACATCGTCGCGCAAGGAGATTTCTGAACGGTCATTCGTTGCGCTGCCATCGCGACGCCGTCCGCCCGGCTGTCCCACCGAGCGTCGAACCAACAGCAACGCTTTTCCCAGCGCCTTGTCATGTGGCATGCTGCTCCGCGAACCCGAACAGAGAGAACCAATGCGCGCCTACATGGAGAAGCTCCGGGCACGAGGCGAATTGCTCGAGGTGCATCGTCCGGTCCACCCGAAGCATGAGCTCGCGGCGGTGACGGACGCCGCCCATCGGCGCTGGGGCAAGCCGATCCTGTTCCACAACGTCATCGGCTCGAAGCTGCCGGTGCTCACCAATATCTACGGCTCGCGCGAGCGGCTGGCCGACATCATCGGCATCGGCGCCGCCGACTTCTGCAAGCAATGGAACAATCTGGCGACCATCGCCGGCAGTCGCGACATGCCGACCACGATCCCGGCGCAGGGCGGCATCGAGTATGTCAACTGCAAGCTCAGCGACCTGCCACTGCTGACCTATTCCGAGCGCGACGCCGCCCCGTATTTCACCTCGGCCATGTTCCTGGCGAAAGAGCCCGACACCGGCGTGCAGAATCTTTCGTTCCATCGCTCGATGTTTGTCAGCGACACCGAGTTGCGTTGCCGGCTCGCGCCGCGCCATCACCTGACGATGTATCACGAAAAGGCCGAGCAGCGGGGCGAATACCTCGAAGCCGCCATGCTCATCGGCCCGCCGCCCACCAGCTTCCTGACCGCCGCCGCCCCGCTGCCCTATGACGCCGACGAAATGGAGGTCGCCGCCAAATTGCTGGGCGCGCCGATTCCCATGCGCCGCTGCGAGCATGTCGACCTGATGGTTCCCGCCACGACGGAGATCGTCATCGAAGGCCGGTTCCTGCCGAACGAGCGGCGCGACGAAGGCCCGTTCGGCGAGTTCATGGGCTACTACACCCCGGTTGTGCAGAGCGCGGTGTTCGAGGTCCTGGGCGTCACCTGTCGCAAGGATGCGGTGTTCCACTCGATCCTGTGCGGATCGGCCGAGGAGGTCCTGACGCTCGAACTCTCGGTCGCCGCCAACATCTATCAACGCATCAATGCCGTGTTGCCGGGCATCATCGACGTGACCTGCCAGCCCTTCGTGCTGCACACGGTCGTGAAGATCAAGCAGCAGTATGAAGGACATGGCCGCCAGGTTCTGCTGGCCGTCTTCGGCGCGGAGCCGACCTGGGCCAAGGCATGCACGGTGGTCGACGAAGACGTCGACATCTACAGCATGGACGACGTCACATGGGCGGTTCTGACCCGCTCCCGCCCCGATCGCGACGTGCTGATCATTCCGGACACCCCGTCGTTCTATCGCGACCCGCACAAGGAGCATTGGGGACGCCTCGGCATCGACGCGACGGTGCCGTTCGCACGCCGCCATGAATATGAACGCAAGAAAATTCCGGGCGCGAACAGCGTCAATCTGACGGAGTACTTCGGCCAGGCTTGAACCAGGCCGCTCTTGACCTAAGCCCCCTTGAACCAGGCAACCGACGCAACCGGAGAAAACGGATGAGACGAACAAGCCTAATGATCGCCATTCTGGCCGTGCTCGTGGCAGGCACCGCGCCGCTGCTCGCCAGCGCGCAAACGATCGCGCCGCCGAAGAAGATCACGTTTCTCACCAACTACGTCTTCAACGGACGGCATGCGCCCTTCTTCGTCGGGCTGGACAAGGGCTTCTACAAGGATGCCGGTTTCGACCTGCAGATCACGCCCACGACCGGCAGCGGCTACGTCATCACCGCCATCGACAGCGGCAAGGCGAATTACGGCATGGCCGATGTGAGCACGGTCGCCCAGGGCGTCGCGAAAGGCGCCAAGGTCAAGGGGTTCATGGTCTACACCGACGTCACGACCAATGGGCTCGCATCGCTGTCGCCCTACCCGACCCCGCAATCGGTCGTCGGCAAAAAAATCGCCGCCGGGCAGACGGACAGCGTACGGGTGATACTGCCGATCATCTTCGACATGCAAAAACTCGATCCGGCCTCGATCAACTGGGTCGCGGCCGATCCCAGCGTCTATTCCTCGCTGCTGCTCAGCGGGCAGGTCGATCTCTTCACCGCCACCTCGGACGGCGACGTTCCGGCACTGGCCAAGGTCGCCTCGGCGCAAGGCAAGGAGGTGCACTTTTCTTCATTTGCCGAGTGGGGCTACGATATTTTTGGCTATGTGCTGCTCGGATCGACCGATTCCCTCGCCAAGGATCCCGCGGATGCCAAACGTTTCGCCGATGCGACGAAGCAGGCCGTCGCCTATGCGATCGCCCACCCGGACGAGACCGCGCAGATCATGGTGAAGTACAACCCGACCATGAACCTCGACACGGTCAAGGCCCAATGGGTGCAGACGATCAAGTCCATGCAGACGCCCTATGTGGCCAAGAACGGCTACGGCACCGCAACGGACGACCGGCTGCAGCGATCCATCGACCTGGTCCAGAAAGCGCTGAAGCTCACCAGCAGTCTCAAGCCGGCCGACATCTATGTAAAGCTCGCCAACTGATCCGAAACGGGCGCTGCCGGAACAATCCGGCGGCGCCCGGTTCATCAGCCACCCACCCAACCGCGCGATGTCAGTCCTCGTCCAGAACGTCTCGAAATCCTTCGGCGCGACGCTGGCAATCGACAATGTTTCCTTCGATCTGGCCGAGAACAGCTTCGTCTCGATCGTCGGGCCGAGCGGATGCGGGAAGTCGACGCTGCTGCGCATGGCGGCCGGCCTTGTGCAGCCCACCCAGGGCAGCATCGTCGTGCGCGGCAAGCCGGTCGACCGCCCGATCCGCGATGTCGGCATGGTGTTCCAGGCGCCGACGCTGCTGCCCTGGCGCACGACGCTCGGCAATATCCTGTTCGTCGCCGAAATGGGCGGCGAACGCGTCGCCACCCACCGCCCCCGCGCCGGCGAGCTCATCAAGCTGGCGGGCCTCGCCGGCTTCGAGCGAAGCTACCCCCACGAGCTCTCGGGTGGCATGCAGCAGCGGGCGGCGATCTGCCGCGCGATGCTGCTGAAGCCGACGCTGATCCTGATGGACGAACCATTCGGCGCGCTGGACATCATCACCCGCGAGCGGATGGGCTTCGCGCTGCAGACATTGTGGGACGAAAGCCGCAGCATGGTTCTGTTCGTGACCCACAGCATCTCCGAGGCCGTGCTGCTGTCGGACACCGTCATCGTCATGACGCCGCGGCCCGGACGCATCCGTGACGTCGTCGCCATCGACCTGCCCCGCCCGCGGCGCAACGCCACGCTGCGCGATCCGCGTTTCGTCGAACTTTCGGCACGCGTTCGCGACGGGATCGAATCGCAGTGGGTGGAATGATCCGATGAGCGCGCGAATCTCCCGGACGGTCTCGGCCGCGCTCAGGCCGGTTCTCGGCTTCGGCCTGCTCATCATCGTCTGGCAATATGGCGCACCGCTCGCGAAGATTCCGCAATACGTGCTGCCCTTGCCGTCGGCGATCCTGGCGCGGTTCGGGGAGACCTGGCCGTCCCAGATGCTAGGGCTGCTCACGACCGGCTCGACGACGCTGGCCGGTCTCGCACTCGCGCTCGCGGCGGGCGTCTTCCTGGCACTGCTCGTCATCTATATTCCCGCGCTGCGCTCGCTCGTCATGCCGCTGCTGGCGGCATTCAACAGCATCCCGAAGATCGCGGTCGCGCCCCTGTTCGTCATCTGGTTCGGGCTGGGGTTCGAATCGAAGATCCTGCTCGCCTTCCTGCTGGCGCTGTTTCCGGTGTTCGTGAATTCCGTGACGGGGCTTGGCGAAATCGAGGCCGACCTCATCGACCTTTCCACCCTCGCCGGCGGCACGCCCTGGCGGATCTTCCTGAAGGTCAGGCTGCCGAATGCGGTGCCGTATATCACGGACGCGCTAAAAGTCGCGTTCCCGCTGGCGCTGGTGGGTTCGATCGTCGGGGAATTCATCGGCGGCAATGATGGGATCGGCCACCTGATCCTGTCGGGCCAGTTCGACCTTGATACACCGCTGGTGTTCGCGGCGCTGCTGTCCATCACCGGCTTCACCACGGTCGGCATCTGTTCCATCGCGCTGTTCGAGAAAGCGGTGCTGAAATGGCGCCCTTCGCAACGGAAGCGATAGCGCTGGTGCGTGCTGGCTGTCCTTATCGTCATGGCCGGCGAAGGCCGGCCACCCACGACTTGTCTTCGTGCAGCAAGAAAAGTCATGGATGGCCGGCCTGAGCCTGTCCTCGGGCGGCCCTTTGGGCCGACCCGGAGGCCGGCCATGACGGCCGGAACGGTTGACGACTCTGCCCTATTCGCCAGTGCGCGACGCTGGATCCAACGCGCCGCGCAATCCCTCGCCCAGCATGGTGAACGCCAGCACCGCCAGAAAGATCATGCACGCCGGCGCCAGCGCGAGCCACGGCGCGGTCTCCAGGTACTGGAACCCGACCTGCACCATCGACCCCCATGTGGCCGTCGGCGGCTGCGCGCCAAGGCCGATGAAACTCAGGCTCGACTCGGTGATCATTGCGAAACCGACGCCGAGCGAGGCCTGCACGATCACCGGGCTGGCGATGTTCGGCAGGATGTGCCGCGCCACCACCCCGAGCGGGCGCACCCCGACGGCAACCGCGGCCGCGACATATTCCCGTTGCTTCACCGAGATCACCTGGCCGCGCACCAGCCGGGTGAACGTCGGCACCGCAACGACCGCGATCGCCAGCATCGCGTTCAGCAGGCCGGAACCCAGCACCGCCGTGATGGTCAGCGCGAGCACCAGCGGCGGCAGCGCCATCAGGCTGTCGATCAGCCGCATCATCACCTCATCGACCACGCCGCCGAGATAGCCGCTGAGCAGGCCAAGCGGCAGCCCGACAACGACCGCCAGCAGCACCGCGCCCAACCCGACGGACAGCGACAATTGGCCGCCCGCCATCAGGCGTGCCAGCACGTCGCGGCCCAGATCGTCGGTGCCCAGCCAATGCGCGTCCGTGGGTGGCTGCAACATGGCCATGGCGTCGATCGCGTCGGGCCCATATCGTCCGAGCAACGGCCCGATCAGGACCAGAACCCCCAGCGGGGCCAGCAGCAGCAACCCGACCAGCGTCAGGCGATCCCGCACCAGTCGTTGCAACCCGCGCACAACCGCCGGCCGCATACCGCGCGTCGGCGCAACAACGAAAATCCCGGACCGCGCCATCGGATTCCGCTTCACCCCTCGCGCAACCGCGGGTCCAGCAACCCGTACAGCAGGTCGACCAGCAGGTTGGCAGCAACGACTGTGAACGTAATGAACAGCACGACGGCCTGCACCACCGGATAGTCGCGCCCGAGGATCGCATCCACCAGCAGCCGTCCGACGCCCGGGATGGCGAACACCGTCTCGGTCACCACGGCGCCGCTGAACAGCGTGCCGATCTGCAGCCCCAGAACCGTAACGATCGGCAGCAGCGCGTTGTACGCGGCGTGCTGGCCGATCACCCGCCGCTCGGTCAGGCCCTTGGCGCGCGCGGTGCGGATGTAGGGCAGGCGCAGCACCTCGACGAAGCTGGCGCGCGACTGCCGCGCCAGCACCGCCCCCAGGCCGAGGCTGAGCGTGAACGCCGGCAGCAGCGTGGAGGCAACGCTCGCCAGCGGCTGCTCGGTCAGGCGCACGTAGCCGGACGCCGGCAGCAGGTGCCAGCGCAGCGCCACGAAATAGATCAGCGCGCCGCCGACCAGGAAATACGGCATCGCCGCGCCGGCCAGCGCCGCAAAGGTGGCAAGCCAGTCCCGCCACGAACCGGGCGCGCGGGCGGTAAGCGCCCCCACCGGGATGGCGACCGCGACCGCCAGCAGCCAGGCGGTGAAGCCGATCTGCACGGTGGGCAGGATGCGCGGCGCCAGCACGTCCCACACCGGCTGCCGGGTCTGCACCGAGCGGCCGAAATTGCCCGCCAGGCAGTGCCCGGCCCAGGCGAGGTACTGGCCCCAGATCGGCTGGTCGAGGCCGTATTCATGGCGCAACGACGCCAATCGCTCCGGGGTCAGATCGGTCTGCGACTCGCCCAGCAGCAGGGTGATCGGATCGCCCGGCAGCAGGTGCATCAGCAGGAACACGATCATCGACGTGAGCAGCAGCACGGGAATGGTGGCCAGCAGCCGCTTCACGACGTAGCCGATCAATGTTCCGCCCCCGGTCCCTGCCCCTGGTCGCTGCGCCCGCGTCCGTTCGCCCGCGCCCGCACGCCTTGCCTCAGTGCGCCCTGCCCCAGTGCGTCCTGCCCCAGTGCGCCCTGGCTCAGTGCGCCGCCATGCCCGCGCGGAGCTGCAACGCGCGCGGCACGACCTGTTCGGCAAAGCTGCGAATCACGGCGGCGACCGGCTGGCCCTTGATGGCGTGCGGCCGCACCGTCAGTTGCGTCACCCGCGGATGCAGCGCGCGGGCGAGCTGGCTGGCGACACTCTCCGCATTGCCGGCCAGCACCATGGTCTCCATCGCCGCGCGCGGCAGCAGCGGCGCCGCCCGCTCCGCCGCGTCGGGCGCACGCGATTGCGCCAGCTCGGCGAATTCCGGCGGCAGCGCGATGCCGAGCTCCGTCAGGTGCTCCCAGTGCGGATACTGCCCCAGCAGGCGTGCGGCGGCGCGCCGGCGCATCACCGCAAAGGCCGCCGCGTCGTCATCGGCGATGCAGGCCTCGACCCGCAGTCCGATGTCGAACGCGGCGGGATCGCGGCCGGCCCGGGCAAACCCCTCGTCCAGCCGGTCGAGGGAGTGCGCAAACGCCGCCGGCGCGAGCGTATTGGCAATCAGCACGCCGTCGGCGATCTGCCCGGCCAGCCGCGTCACCTGCGCGCCGTGCGTCGCGAAATAGATCGGCACGTCCGCCCGCGCCGGCGTAAAACTCAACTTGCCGCCGGCCAGGCCGATCACCTTGCCCTGCAGCGTGACCTGCTCACCGCGCAGCAGGCCGCGCACGATGTCCACCGTCTCGCGCAGCGCGGCGACCGGCAGCTTGCGCTCCAGCCCGAGCTCGCGAAACCCGGCGCCGCCGGTGCCGATGCCCAGCGCCGCCCGCCCGGCGCACATCTCGTCCAGCGTGGCGATGGCGCAGGCGGTCAGCGCGGGGTGGCGCGAATAGGGATCGGTGACGCCGGTGCCGAGTCGGATGGCGCGCGTCCGCGCGGCGACGGCGGCAAGGCCGAGGTAGCAGTCCCGCGCGAAGCGGACATCGGTGTACCAGAACCACTGGTAGCCGACCGCCTCGCTCAAGACGGCGAGATCGACCAGCTCCGCCGTCGTGTAGTCGGAGTACAGCAGCACGCCCAAGGCCGGACCCATCGCGACAGGCCTTTTCACGCGCGGCGCTAGGTTCGTTTCGCCTCGGCGGCCTCCGGCGCGCCGCCGATCACCCAGTCCTCCTTGGCGATGTTGTCGAAGATCACGTTGACCGCGTCGCGCTTGGAGCCGGCGATGCGCACCAGGGCGTCGGTGATCGCCTCGGCGATCTCCCGCTTCTGCTGGGCCGAGCGGCCCTGGTAAAAACTGACGCGGACGACTGGCATCGTGGCGTTCTCCTCGGTCACGCGGGGGCGGATGGTCGGCAAGGGTGGCCCGCAACGCCGCGCCGGGCAACCGGTATTTCCAGCCGATATTTCCAGCCGGGCGCCCCCTGCCCCGATGCGCACTTGCCCCGATGCGCCGCCGGCCCGGATGCACTCTTGAACGTCCCCGGCGCAGCCGCCACCATGGCGCGACAGCCGGGGACGGAGAGTGAACAATGAAGGTGCGCGCCGCGATCGCCCGCAAGGCGGGGGAAAAACTCAGCCTGGAGACCGTCGATCTGGCGGGGCCGCGGGACGGCGAGGTGCTGGTCGAGATCAAGGCCACCGGCATCTGCCACACCGACGAATTCACGCTGTCGGGCGCCGATCCGGAGGGGCTGTTTCCCGCCATCCTCGGCCATGAGGGCGCCGGCATCGTCGCCGAGGTCGGCAACGGCGTGACCACGCTGAAGCCGGGCGATCACGTCATTCCGCTCTACACGCCGGAATGCCGGCAGTGCGAATACTGCCTCAGCCGCAAGACCAATCTCTGCGTGGCGATCCGCGCGACCCAGGGCAAGGGAGTGATGCCCGACGGCACCAGCCGTTTCTCGTGCAACGGCGAGACGGTGTTCCACTACATGGGCACCTCGACGTTCGCCAATTTCACCGTGCTGCCTGAAATCGCACTCGCAAAAATCCGCCCCGACGCGCCGTTCGAAAAAGTCTGCTACATCGGCTGCGGCGTCACCACCGGCATCGGCGCGGTGATCAACACGGCAAAAGTGGAGCCGGGCGCGCGCGTGGTGGTGTTCGGCCTCGGCGGCATCGGGCTGAACGTGATCCAGGGGGTGCGGATGGCCGGGGCCGAAATGATCGTCGGCGTCGATCTCAACCCGAACCGAAAGGCGATCGCCGAAAAGTTCGGCATGACGCACTTTGTCAACCCGACCGAGGTCGCCGGCGACCTGGTGCCGTATCTGGTCGATCTGACAAAGGGCGGCGCCGACTACAGTTTTGAGTGCATCGGCAACGTGAAGGTGATGCGCCAGGCGCTGGAGTGCGCGCATCGCGGCTGGGGCCAGTCGATCATCATCGGCGTCGCCGGCGCGGGGCAGGAGATCGCGACGCGGCCGTTCCAGTTGGTCACCGGGCGGGTATGGAAGGGCACCGCGTTCGGCGGCGCGCGCGGACGGACGGACGTGCCGCGGATTGTCGATTGGTACATGGACGGGAAGATCAACATCGACGACCTGATCACGCACGTCCTGCCGTTCGAGCAGATCAATGACGGCTTCGAGCTGATGCGCCGCGGCGAATCGATCCGCACGGTGGTGACGTATTGAGCGCCGGCCGTAGCGACGCAGGGCGGATCACGGCGGCGGTAGGAAATTCACCTCATGCAGCCCGGCTAGGCGGACGACCTCGGCGGGGTCCGCCACGTTGTTGATCGCCAGGAACAGATCCCATAACCGCCGCGTCGGACTGACCCAGAACACGCAGGTCACGTCCGCCGCGCTGTTGTTGAACAGGCCGTGCGGGATGCCGCGCGGCAGGCGGATCAGGTCGCCGGCGTCCGCGCTCGCCGGCTGCCCGTCGAGCAGCAGGTCGAAGTGCCCGCCCAGCAGGTAGATGAACTCGTCCTGCGTCGTGTGCACGTGCGGCGGCACGAAGGTGCCGGGCGGCAACGTCGCGTGCCAGGCGAAGCTGCTCTCCGTCACCTGCAGCGGCACGTAGGTCTGGCCCAGGATGTTCCAGACCAGGCCCTGCACGCTGGAGCCCTTTTCGGTAACGCCGGCGGTCATCGGCGGCGGGATGGGCATGGGGGTCCTCCTGTTCGTTGCTCAGACGTGCGGATGCCGGGCGAGCCGCGCGGGATCGGCGGCGAGCGATGCGGCCAACCCTTCCCGAGCGATGCGCCCCTGCTTCAGCACCGCGACACGGTCGGCGAGACGCGTCACCGCCGCAAGATGCCGCTCGACCGCCAGGATCGACCACCGCTCCCGCGTCAGCGCGGCGAGGCAGGCATGGACTCGCCGCGCGCCACGCGCGGCGTCAGTTCGCCGGGCAGCGGTCAGCCGGCCAGGCTTGTCGCCCGGTCGTAGGCCGACCGCACCATCTGGATGCGCGACAATTCGAGCGAATTGAGCACGTCCGCGCCGCGGAGATCGGCCAGCTTGAGGGTGCCATCCAAGGCGGTGCTGACCCCATAGGCCGCCAACTGGGCCGGCAACCAGGCCTCCGCCGGTGCGGGTGCCGACGGCAAGGCTCCGGCCGATGCGTGGGCCGGCGGCGCCTCGGCCAGCGGCACCTGTGCCAGCGGTGCCGGGGCCAGCGGCTCGAGCCTGTCCCGGCGTCCAATCTGCGCCGGTGCCGGCGTTGGCGTGGCGACCGGCTGGCCGGCGACCAGGGGGCTGGCGGGCGCGTTGCCGGTCAGCAGCGCCTGGCCGGTCTTGTCCACGTCGATGCCGGTGATCTTCTCGGCCGCGAGGACGGCGACGTTGATCACGGCGCCAATCGGCCCGCCCATCAAGAAGCTGGCGATGAATGTCCCGATCCGCCGCAGCGGCTCGGGGATCTGGTCGCCGGTGACCGCGCGGTAGATTGTGCCGATCACCGGCAGGTACTGCAGCGGGTTCAACGCCGAGAGAATTTGATGGAACGTCACGTGGTGCTCGACGGATTCCGGCAGCGCCACCTGTCGGGGACCGGTTATCAACTGCGGTAGGGCGACTTCCAGCATGGCGGGTCCAGCAGACTGCAGCCGGGTCCATGCAATCATCAGGCCACGGGGCGAACGCCCTTGCGGGTTGCGTCACAAGCTTCGAGACTCGGCGGAACACGGCGGACGCTCATTCCCCGGGGAGGTGCGGACATGGCATTCGGGCGCAACGCGGACTTTGGCCTGAACTTCGACCTTGGCGAGACCGCGGACATGCTGCGCGGCCAGGTGCAGGCGTTCGCGGCCGACGAGATTGCGCCGCGCGCGGCGGACATCGATCGCGACAATGCATTCCCGGCCGATCTCTGGCGCAAGATGGGCGCGCTGGGCGTGCTCGGCATCACCGTCGAGGAGGAGTACGGCGGCGCCGGCATGGGCTATCTGGAGCACGTCGTGGCGATGGAGGAGATCAGCCGCGCGTCCGCCTCGGTGGGGCTGTCGTATGGGGCGCACTCCAATCTTTGCGTCAACCAGATCCGCCGCAATGGCAACGCGGCGCAGCGGCGGCGCTACCTGCCGCGGCTGGTCAGTGGCGAGCATGTCGGCGCCTTGGCGATGAGCGAGCCGGGGGCCGGGTCCGACGTGGTCGGCATGCGGACGCGCGCCGACCGGCGGGGCGACCGGTATGTGTTGAACGGCAGCAAGATGTGGATCACCAACGGGCCGGACGCGGACGTGCTGGTGATCTACGCGAAGACCGATCCGGCGGCCGGGCCGCGCGGCATCACGGCGTTTCTGGTGGAGAAGGGGTTCAAGGGGTTTTCCACCGCGCCGAAGCTGGACAAGCTGGGCATGCGCGGGTCGAACACCTGCGAGCTGGTGTTCGACGACTGCGAAGTTCCCGAGGAGAACGTGCTGGGCGAGGTCGGTCGCGGCGTGACCGTGCTGATGAGCGGGCTGGATTACGAACGCGCGGTGCTGGCGGCGGGCCCGCTCGGCATCATGCAGGCCTGCATGGACGCGGTGCTGCCCTACGTGCATGAACGCAAGCAGTTCGGCCAGGCGATCGGCGAGTTCCAGATCATGCAGGCCAAGCTTGCGGATATGTACACGACGATGCATGCCGCGAAGGCGTACGTGTATGCCGTTGCCAAGGCCTGCGACCGCGGGCGGACCACGCGCAAGGACGCGGCGGGGGCGATCCTGTTCGCCGCGGAGAAGGCGACCTGGATGGCGCTGGAGGCGATACAATGTCTCGGCGGCAACGGGTATATCAACGACTATCCGACCGGGCGGCTGCTGCGCGATGCCAAGCTGTACGAGATCGGCGCCGGGACCAGCGAGATCCGCCGCATGCTGATCGGGCGTGAGCTGTTCAACGAGACGGCGTAGTCTAGCGTTGTCATTGCGAGCGAAGCGAAGCAATCTCCCGGAGATTTCGCACCAATACACGCGGGGGATTGCTTCGCTTCGCTCGCAATGACAGCGGCGAACCGGGTTACCAACGTTAGAGTCACAACACCAGATGTCGATCATCGACTCATCCATCGATACGCGCTCCGCCGAGTTTCGCGCGAACGCCGACGCCATGGCGGCGCTGGTCGCGGAGTTGCGTGGGACGGTGGACGCGATTCGCCAGGGCGGCGGCGAGACGGCCCGCCAGCGTCACCTGTCGCGCGGCAAGTTGCTGCCGCGCGACCGGGTGCGGGCGCTGATCGATCCGTCCTCGCCGTTCCTCGAGGTCGGGCAGCTCGCGGCGCACGGGATGTACGGCGGCGAGGTCCCCGCGGCCGGCATCATCACCGGCGTCGGGCGCGTGGCGGGGCGCGAGTGCGTGATCGTGGCCAACGATGCGACGGTGAAGGGCGGCACCTACTATCCGATCACGGTGAAGAAACACCTGCGCGCGCAGGAAATCGCGTTGCAGAACCGCCTGCCCTGCATCTACCTGGTGGACAGCGGCGGCGCCAATCTGCCGAACCAGGACGAGGTGTTTCCCGACCGCGATCATTTCGGCCGCATCTTCTACAACCAAGCCACCATGTCGGGGGCCGGCATCCCGCAGATCGCCGTGGTCATGGGGTCCTGCACCGCGGGCGGGGCCTACGTGCCGGCGATGGCCGACGAGAGCATCATCGTGCGCCGCCAGGGCACCATCTTCCTCGCCGGGCCGCCGCTGGTGAAGGCCGCCACCGGCGAGGTGGTGACGGCGGAGGATCTGGGCGGCGGCGATCTGCACAGCCGCACCTCCGGCGTCACCGACCATCTGGCGGAGAACGATCGGCACGCGCTGGGCATCGCGCGGCGGATCGTTGCCGGCCTGAACACGCGCAAGGCGCCGGGACCGGCGCTGCGCCCGCCGGTGCCGCCGCGCTACGACGCGCGCGAAATCGGCGGCGTGGTGTCGGCGGACCGGCGAAAACCGTTCGACGTGCGCGAGATCATTGCGCGCCTGGTGGACGGGTCGGAGTTCGACGAGTTCAAGCGGCTGTATGGCACGACGCTGGTCACCGGCTTCGCGCATCTCTGGGGCTATCCGGTCGGCATCGTCGCCAATAACGGCATCCTGTTCAGCGAAAGCGCGCTGAAGGGCGCGCATTTCATCGAGCTGTGCGCTCAGCGCGGCATCCCGCTGGTGTTCCTGCAGAACATCACCGGCTTCATGGTCGGGCGGAAATACGAGGCGGGCGGCATCGCCAAGGACGGCGCCAAGATGGTCACGGCCGTCGCCACCGCGGCGGTGCCGAAATTCACCGTCATCATCGGCGGCAGTTTTGGCGCGGGCAATTACGGCATGTGCGGCCGGGCTTTTGGCCCACGCTTTCTGTTCATGTGGCCGAACGCGCGGATCTCCGTGATGGGCGGCGAGCAGGCGGCCAGCGTGCTGGCGCAGGTCCGGCGCGACAACATCGAGGCGCGCGGCGAGACCTGGCCGCGCGAGGACGAGGCGGCGTTCAAGGCACCAATTCGAGAACAATACGAAACCCAGGGCAACCCCTACTATGCCTCCGCCCGACTGTGGGACGACGGCGTGACCGATCCGGCGGACACGCGCCGGGTGCTGGCGCTGGCGATCTCCGCCAGCCTGAACGCGCCGATCGAGCCGACGCGGTTCGGCCTGTTCCGGATGTGATACAAGGAGACCGAACGATTGACCCACGCATGCACACACGCGCCGACGCCCCTGTCATTGCGAGGAGCGCAGCGGTCCCCGGGCTTGACCCGGGGAAGCAATCTGGTGCCTCGGAGGCAGGGGATTGCTTCCCCGGGTCAAGCCCGGGGACCGCTGCGCTCCTCGCAATGACAGGATGGGCGTGCGACGGACGATCGCCGAGTCCGTCGTTCGGGCACGTGGGATGACGCGCATGTTCCAAAAAATCCTGATCGCCAACCGCGGCGAGATCGCCTGCCGGGTGATGGCCACCTGCAAGCGGCTGGGGATCGCGACGGTGGCGGTCTATTCCGCGGCCGATGCGCGGGCGCGGCACGTGGACCTGGCCGACGAGGCCTGGCCGATCGGTCCGGCGCCGGCGCGGCAGAGCTATCTGGTGATCGAAAAGATCATCGACGCCGCGCGCCGTTCCGGAGCCGAGGCGATTCATCCGGGCTACGGCTTCCTGTCGGAGAACGCGGCCTTCGCCGAGGCCTGCGCCGCCGCCGGCATCGTGTTCATCGGTCCGCCGCCGGCCGCAATCCGCGCCATGGGTTCCAAGGCCGCCGCCAAGGCGCTGATGGAGCGCGCCGGGGTGCCGCTGGTGCCGGGCTATCACGGCGACGCGCAGGACGCGGCCACGCTGGCGGCGGCGGCGGCGCGCATCGGCTATCCCGTGCTGATCAAGGCCAGCGCCGGCGGCGGTGGCAAGGGCATGCGCATCGTCGAGCGGCCGGACGCGCTGGCCGCGGCGATCGAGGGGGCAAAGCGCGAGGCGGCGGCCTCGTTCGGCGACGACCGCGTGCTGCTCGAGCGCTACCTGACCCGCCCGCGCCACATCGAGATCCAGGTCTTCGCCGATAACCTCGGAAACATCGTTTCGCTGTTCGAACGCGACTGCTCGATCCAGCGCCGCCACCAGAAGGTGCTGGAAGAAGCGCCCGCCCCGGGGATGGACCAGGTGCGCCGGGCGGCGATGGGCGAGGCCGCCGTCGCCGCGGCGCGCGCGGTCGGCTATGTCGGAGCCGGAACGGTGGAGTTCATCGCCGAGGACGGCAGCTTCTACTTCATGGAGATGAACACCAGGCTGCAGGTGGAACATCCGGTCACCGAGATGATCACCGGCCAGGAGCTGGTGGAGTGGCAGTTGCGGGTCGCCGCCGGCGAGCGGCTGCCGCTAGGCCAGGAGCAGCTTCGCATCAGCGGCCACGCGATCGAGGCGCGCATCTATGCCGAAGACCCAGCGCGCGACTTCCTGCCGTCGATCGGCACCCTGGTGCATCTGCGCCAGCCGGCGGAGACTGCGGACGTGCGCGTCGATACCGGCGTGCGCCAGGGCGACGCGATCACGCCGAACTACGATCCGATGATCGCCAAGCTGATCGTCCGGGGCGAGGACCGCGCGGAAGCGGTGCAGCGTCTGGCCGGCGCGCTGGCGGAGTACGAGGTGGTCGGCGTGCAGACCAACCTGGGTCTGCTGTGCGCCATCGCGGCGCATCCGGCGTTCGCGCGCGCGGAGCTCGACACCGGCTTCATCGCCCGTCACGCCGACGCGCTGCTGCCCTCGCTGGCGTCGGCGGACGTGGCGCCGGCGGACGCGGCCGGGGACGCGCCAGGGGACGCGGCCGAAACCGCAATCTGGGCCGCGGCGGCGCTGGCCGTGCTGGCCGATCGGCGGGCCCGCGCGATGGCGGAGGCCGCGTCGTCCGCCGATCCGTGGTCACCGTGGAACGTTGCGGATGCGTGGCGGATGAACGGCGACGGCTACCAGGACCTGGTGCTGCGCCGAGGCGAGGCCGCGGTCACGCTGCGTGCCCATCCGGCTGACGATGGGACGTATCGACTGGACCTGCCGTCCGGCTCGATGCACGCGGAGGCGGCCGAAGCTGCCGATACCGGAATGACGCTGCGCCTGGACGGCGTGCTGCACCGGCTGCGCGTGGTGCGGCGCGACGGCGAACTGGTGGTGATCCTGCGCGGGCGCAATCACGTCGTTCACCTGATCGATCCGCTTGCCCCGCCGCGGCGCGAGGACGTCGGCAGCGACCTTGTCACCGCGCCCATTCCGGCGCGCGTCGCCCGCATCCTGGTCGAGCCGGGGGCGGTGGTGCGCCGGGGCGCGCCGCTGGTTGTGCTCGAAGCGATGAAGATGGAGCTGACCCTGTTCGCGCCGGCCGACGGCACTGTCGCCGCGGTCCGCCACGCGGTGGACGACATGGTGGAGGAGGGCACGGAGCTGGTGACCTTCGCGGTCCAGGCGACCGAATAATTCCGAACGACAGAAAAAGAGTGGCGCACGTCGGCGTCTGCGCCACCGCGTCACGGCCGGGGACGGGGACGACACTCCCCCTCCCCTTGAGGGAGGGGGTTGGGGGGAGGGGTTGGTGCCAGGGTCGCACTGAAGCTTCTTGTGCCCCGACCCCTCCCCCCAGCCCCCTCCCTCAAGGGGAGGGGGAGTGTCTTCTCCGTCCCCGGCCATGACGCGGTGGGTCAGTCGCTGAGGGCGAGCACCCGCTCCCGCAGCGCCTGGGCCACCCGCTCCGCCTCGGTGTCGCCGATGCCCGCCTCGCGCAACGCGTCAACCGGCACAGCACTGCCGAACGTTACGCTCACGCGCGCAAGCTTCGGCAGACGCCGACCGCGCGGCCAGGCCGCGAACGTTCCGGTGATGCGCACCGGAACGGCGGGAACGCCGGCACGCAGCAGCACCACGCCGATCCCCGGCAGAAAGCGCTGCGTCTCGCCGTCCGGCGACCGCCATCCCTCAGGGAACCACACCGCGGCATGGTCGGCCTGCAACACCGCAACAGCGGCGCCGATCGCCGCGTCGGGGCGATGCTCGTTGACCGGGAACACGTGTGCCGCGCGGCAGAACAGCCGACCTAGCACGCTGTTGAACAGCAGCGTGACCGTGCCCGCCCAAAAAGTCCGCCGCAGGCGCGACAGCGGCAACGCAGCGGCGATCATCAACGGATCGAGATAGCTCAGATGATTGGGCGTGATCACGAAGGCGCCGCCCGGCGGCAGCGCATCGCACCCGCTGACACGCAACCGGAACAGCACACGCATGCCGAGCCAATTGATCGCGTAGAGCACCACACCCAGCAACGTCAGCAACTTCCCGGTGGGAGCCAGGAATCGATCGACCTGCGTCATCGCGTCGGGAACTGCCGGTTGCGGCTCGCCCCCCCGCTGCCGCACCGCCGCGCAGCGCCGAAGCAGGTCGCGAATCGTATCGATCGTGGCGATATCCGCCTCGGTCAGGGCAACACCGCAGCGCTCCTGCAAGGCAATCGCCAGCGCCATCCAACCGAACGAGTCGAGGTTCAGCTCCAGGCCGAGCGTCACATCGAGATCGACCGCCTGCTCGGGGTAACGTTCGCGCAGCAGCGCCCACACCGCACCGGACGTCGGATCGCGCAGCAAGGCCTGGTCATCCGGCCCAGGTGGGCGCGCCGCGCGCCGTTCCCCTTCGCCGAGCGCCTGGCGATACAGCGCCGGCAGCAGGAAGCGCCGGCACTTGCCCAGGCGCGTGCGCGGCAACGGCTGGTCGGTCAGTGCGAAACCGGACAGGCGCTGATAGGCCGGAAGCTCGCGTGCCGCCTCGGCCAGGACCACGCCAATGCCCTGGCGCAGGTTCGTCGTGCCCATCGTGCGGATTTGCGCGGGATCCGGCCGCACGAGCGCGACCAGTGCCCCCTGCGCTTCCAGCACCGCGATCTCGCGGATCTGCGGCGCGCCGCCGTAGATCCGCTCCAGCGCCTCGGGGTCGATCTTCTTGCCGCCGCCCAGCACGAGGATTTCCTTGCTGCGGCCGGTCACGAACAGAAAGCCGTCGCGATCGACGAAGCCAAGGTCGCCGGTGCGGAACCAGCCGTCCGGCGTGAACGATGTTCGATTGGCTTGCGGATCGTTCAGGTATCCCGCGGTAATGGCCGGGCCGCGCAGCTCGATCTCGCCGATGCCGTCGGCGTCCGGCGCGCCGATGCGAATCTCGCCACCGGCCAGCGGCCTGCCGGCGCTGCCCCGACGGCGCTCGCGCGGCGGATTGCCGGTGAACAGCGATGACGTTTCGGCGAGGCCGTAGCCCACCAGCACGGTCCACCCCAGCGCTTCCAGTTGGTCCTCGATGCCCGTCTCCAGCCGGGCGCCGCCCGAGACCAGCAGGCGCAGGTGCGGCCCCACGCCGCGTCGGACGGGCGCGAACCAGACGCTGCCGGGACGCAGACCGGTGTGACGTTGCGCCCGGATGGCAAGCCACAACAGCAGATTCCAGATCGCGCGCGCCGCGCTGCCATGGCTGGCAACGCGCCCATTGATCGCCGCCAGCATCGCCTCATACAGCCGGGGAACGCCGACGATCGTGGTGACCTTGCCGTCGCGCAGCGCCTGCATCAGCAACGGTCCGGTCGCGCCTGCCGGCAGCACGATGGTCGCGCCGAGGGTCAGCGGCGTCAGCGTTCCCACCACGAACGGGTAGGCATGATGCAGCGGCAACGGCAGCAGCGCGCGGTCATCCGGGCCGACGATGTCGAGCTGCCACAGCGCTTCGACATTGTTGCCGATATTCCGGTAGCTCAACAAGAACCCCTTTGGCGCACCGGTCGTGCCGGAGGTCCAGCCCAACATGGCCGGATCGTCTTGCGCCGCAATTGGCAGCTCTTCGTTGCCGTCGTCGCGCGGCGCGGGCCAACCTGCCCTGGCCGCGCCATTGTCGTTCGGTGCATCCAGTTGAATGGTCGTAATGCCCCTGGCGCGCAGCACCGCTTCGGCGGCTTCAAGATGGCCAGCCGTGGCAAAGATCAGCCTGGCATCACTGACTTCGAGTGCCGCCGCCAGTTGCGCGGTGTCGGACAGGTCGTCGATGGCGACCAGCACACCGCCGGCCGCCATGATCGCCAGCGCCGCGATGATCCACTCCGGGCTGCTCGGTGCCCACAGCACGACCGGCTGCGCGCGCCGAAGCCCGCCCTGAAGCAACCCGCGCGCGCGCGTCGTGGCGGCCTGCGCGAGCGCCGCGCTGCTCCACACCGTGCCGCCGCCCTCGCCCGCCAGGATGACCGCCGGATGCTGCCCGCGCCGCGCGAGCGATCGCAGCAGCCCGGCGGCGGTCCAGTCCCCGCTCATCCCACGCGGCTGCACCCTGCCGGCATGCGCATGGTGCGTTGCATCGGACGCCGGCGCCCCATCGCGACGATCGTTGCACCGAGATCGGCGCAGAACGATGTTACCGTTGCGACGCTGGCGGTGCCGGCGTTCACCGTCACCACCAGGAAGATCGCGGCGCGGGTGAGCGGCGCGGTCACCGGCTGTGGAACGGGCGGTGGTGCATCCACCGGCGCGGACGCGGTCATCGGGTTGGCCTTCACCAGGAGGCACCGCAGTGCATCGCGGCGGAGCGAGCAGTAATGGAAGACGCCGGCGGACGCCAGACCGAGGCCCGGTTGCCCAAAAATCGAGAACTTCAAACCGGGACGCCGCCCTCGGTTGGATGCCCCGTCACGCCTTAGCGCCCGAACAGTGGCTGCCGTCCTGGAGCAGTGCGCTGACTGGACGGGCCTGCCTGGCCCTGCCGCGTCTGCGGATCGGGTGGATTTGTCTGGTCGTCCTGGGCTTTCTGATGTGCATGCTCTGACTTTGCCCAATCGTCGTCGTTGTCCATTTCCGTCGATTTTGCGTCGGTCATGATACCTCCTAACGAGAGCCGGGCAGCGCTCGTCTTTTAATCAGCGGTGCAACCGCCAGGGTAGACTCGGAATCTACTCAGATCGGTCGGCACTATCCGAGCGGGCCGTCACACCGCTTGGGAGCGGCGGCGCGGTAGGTGTTTTCCGGGGGTGGGCACCATCGCGCCAATCGGGAATGCTCATCCCGCGCAATGGGGCTCCTCCCCACGCATCGAACCCCGAACCCAGTGGGCGCGCGCCCGCTCCCCTCACAGGAGGTGCGGCCGTGACGGAAGAACCCATCATCATCCAAATGAACATCTCGCATTATGGCGCGATGCTGAAGCTCCACCTGGATGACCAAAATCGCGCGATCCTCGAGCGGTTGCTCGCTGAAGCCGAGCAGAGCCTCGTGCTGGCGACGGCTCAGACGGAATCGCGATAGCGCCGGCGGCGGGAGGTCAACGGCGCCACACCGGCGCGGACCATCGGGCGTGAATTTCAGACCGGGACAGAACCAATCAACCCCGGAAGCTGGTCCGGCCGTGTGATCCGGTCAACCGACGGCACCGGCGCGGCGCCTCCTACTGCGCCAGGATGCGCAGCAGCGCCGCATTGAAGTGCTCGGCCGCCTCGTAGAAGACCCAGTGTCCGGCGCGCGGGACAATTTCGACCTCGACATCGGGGCGGGCCTGGCGCAGCAACCCGATGCGCTCGTCCAGCATCGCGCGGTCGGGCATTTCGTGCTCGCCCCACAAGCCGTGCACATGGCCGCGCACCAGCGGCAGCGCGTCGTGCAGCACCCGCGACATCCACATGAATCCGCTGTTGAGGCGGGCGCGCTTCGAGTTCTGCTCCTGAATTTCCAACGCCAGGGCATCGACGTTGGCGGGGTCTGCCAACATCATGCGCAGCAGGTTGTCGCGGTGCGCCGCCAGCCGTTCGGCCCCGGTCTTGTCGCGCACGCGCACCAGCTCGACCGAGCGGTTCGGCGGACCCAGCCCGCCGGTGCCGATCAACGTCAGCGAGCGGACGCGATCGGCGGCGTTCGCCGCGACCACGCCGGCGATGACCCCGCCATAGGAGAAGCCCGCCAGGTGAAGCGGCGCCCGCGGGTGAACAACCTGGTCGAGACCTTGGCCTACAAGGGCCGCCACCGATTCGGCACTGACCGGGTCCGGCGCGCGCGCCGAGTCACCCAGCCCGGGCAGGTCCGGCACAATGACGGTGTGGCCGCGGCTGAGCACCGCCAGGTTGCGCACCCAATGGCGCCACGATCCGGCGCCGCCATGCACCAGCAGCACCGCGGGGCCGCTGCCCCACGCGCGCCACGCCATCGTTCCGTCGCCGCACGGCGTCTCCCAGTGTCGTGCCGTGCGATCGAGCTGCTCCAGCAGGGCCTGCGCCGCCGCGGCATCGGCGATCGGCGCGGTGGTCGTTGCATCGCTCATGCGTGCACCGGGCATGTCATGTGGTGAAATAAGGCATGAAGAAATTGCAACACAGCATCCTCCCCTCGAGCATCCGTGACCTGGTTTGGCACATCGGCTCCGAACGCCATCAGGCGGCGCCGAATAATATGCGCGATGGGTGGGGCACGGTCCACGCCGATCCCGCCGTGGTCCGCGCGACGGCGGGGCATGACGGGATTGGCAGTGGCGCGTTGATGTGGATCAATGCCATGATCCCTCTCGCGGGTAAAGGAGCACTGGTGGAGAATAACGCAACCGCTCCGTTGATACTGGTTCGTATTGAACTGGCCGGAGTGGCCATGCCTGCATGGCCGCTTGTGGCGCGACGTCAGCCAAGCCGCTTCCCTTGTCTCCTCGGACAACACCCGACCGAAAGGTGATCGAGCATGCGCGTGAATTATATCACCGATGAGGTAAAGGCCGTGATCGGGGCGCATAACGGCCCGATCCTGGCCTACCACCCGGTGGAGGCAAGCGAGGTCCGGCGCTTCTTCCAGGCGACCATGGATCCGGCCCCACGCTACTGGGACGAACCATGGGCAAAATCCAGCCGCTATGGCGGCCTGGTTGCCCCGCCGGCGTTCCCGCCGCTGGCATTCCGCCGCGCGCCGACCGAGCCGGACCCGCTGGGCCACATGGAGGAGCCCGACTTCGACGGCATGGTGCGCAGCTTCCGCGGCCTGCCGCCGGTGCCGGTGCCCCTGCCACGGCTGCTGAACGGCGGCTACGAATACGAATTCTACCGCTATGCCAAGGTCGGCGAGCGCATCTATCGCAGCAGCACCTATCTCGACATCTACCAGCGCGACGGCCGCAGCGGGCCGATGGTGTTCGTCATCGTCGCCGACATGTTCACCACGGATGGCCCGGCGGGCGGCCCCACGGGCGGCAACGTCCCGCTGCTCACCGTCACCACCACCACCATCCTGCGCTGAGGGAGCCCCCGCCATGAGTGACATTTGTTTCGAGGACGTCGCCGTCGGGCAGGACATCCCGAACGTGGTCAAGGGACCGATGAGCACCGCGCATATCATGCGCTGGTCCGCGGCGATGGAAAACTGGCACCGCATCCATTACGATTGGAAATTCGCCACCGAGCACGACAAGCTGCCGGACGTGATGGTCAACGGCTCATGGAAGCAGCACGTGCTGATCCAGTTGCTGACCGATTGGGTGGGCGAGAGCGGCTGGCTGTGGAAGATCGGCTTCCAGTTTCGCGGTATGAACGTGCCCGGGGATCTGCTCACCGCCTGGGGCCATGTCGCCGCCACGGAGCTGCGCGGCGAGTACGGCGTGGTCCGGCTCAATATCGGATTGCGCAACGACAAGGGCGTGGAAGGCACGCCCGGCACCGCGACGGTGGTGCTGCCGCGGCGTGGCGGACCGGCGGTGCCATACCCGTTCGATCCGGCCTGTCTCGGCCCGGCGGCATGACACCGTGCCGCAACCTGCAACCATCGGAACGCGCATGAACCCCGCGCCTCGCATCGCCTTCGGTGCGGCATGCCCGCGCGCCTGCCGTGACCGGCAGGGGGCGCGCAACAACGGCTTAACAATGTGAACGCCAAGACCGCAGCAAAAGGACCAGGTCATGCCCCTCACCAAAGCGCTCGGCCAGTTCGTGGCCGATCTGTCGCCGAACCGGTTGCCGCAGGAAGCGGTGCGCATCGCCCGCCTCGGCTTCATCGACTGCATCGGCACGATGATCGTCGGCCGTAACGAACCCTGCGCGCAGATCCTCAAGAGCGTGCTGGCGCCGCCGTCCGGCCCGGCGACCCTGTATTTCAGCGGCGAACCGAGCACGGGGCCCGAGGCCGGCTGGATCAACGGCACCGCGGCGCACGCGCTGGACTACGACGACGTGGCGCTGCGCGGCCATCCCTCCACCGTGCTGGTGCCCGCCATCCTGGCGGAGGCCGAGGTGGTCGGCGCCACCGGCCAGGACATGCTCGTCGCCTACGTCGCCGGCTACGAGACCTGGGCCGAACTGGTGCGCCGCGACGTGCCGCTGTACCACCAGAAAGGCTGGCACCCCACCGGCATCTTCGGTGCCGTCGGAGCCGCCGCGGCGTGCGCCAAACTTCGCAAACTGGACGCCACGCGCACGGCGATCGCGATCGCGCTCGGCGCCTCGCAAAGCGCCGGGATCATGGCTAATTTCGGCACCATGACGAAGCCGTTCCACGCCGGCCGCTCGGCGCACGCCGGCATCATCGCCGCGCGCCTGGCGGAGGCCGGCTTCACCGCCAACACCGACGCGCTGGAACATCCGCAAGGCTTCCTCAGCGCGGTCTCGCCGGAGGGCAATCCCGATCGGACCGGCGACGGCAAGCTGGGCGAGGACTGGGCGATCATTCAGCATGGCCTCAGCATCAAGAAGTATCCCGCCTGCTACGGCACGCACCGCGCGATCGACGGCATGCTGGACCTGCTGGCGGAGCATCCGGTGAAGCCCGAGGACGTGCGCAAGGTGTCGGTGCATTTCGGGTCGTTCACCTCGAAGATCCTGCGCAACCGCCAGCCGGACACCGGACTCGCCGCGAAGTTCAGCATGGAATTCGCCATGGCGAGCGGCGTCATCGCGCACCGCGTCAGCCTGGCCGAGCTGACCGATCCGTTCGTGCAGCGCAAGGACGTCCAGGACATGATGCGCCGCGTGGAGCGCGACCTGACGGACGAGACCAGCCCGGACAACCCGGGTTCGTCACCGTACGAACAGGTGCGTATCGAACTCGCCTCCGGCCAAGTGATCGAGGGACCGAAAGTGACACGCGCCCGCGGCCACGCGGAACGCCCGCTGACGGAACAGCAACTGCACGACAAGTTTGTGGACTGTCTTACAACCGGCGGCTCCGCGATTCCGGCGGAAACCCTGTTCGGCCGCCTGCAGGCGATGCAGTCGATCACGGCGCGCGAGCTGACCGCGGTGCACTGATACCCGCCGCGTACACCTCTCCCGCTCTTCGCGGGCTTGGGCCGCGAAGCGGACCAAGGCGCGGAGCCCTTGCGACGCGGGTGAGGGTGGTCCTCGCGGCACCACCCTCACCCTCGGCGCTCCGCGCCTCGACCTCTCCCGCGAAGCGCGGGAGAGGTGGGTGTACTACGCGGGTCCGGTCAGTCTGAGCCCGCCCGCATCGGCGCACCGGCCAGCGAGGGGCTCACCAGTTCGATCGGCCGTCCCGTGGTGGCCGGGCCGAGCAGGTAGACCAGGCCGCGCACGACATAGCAGCCGGCGACGAAGGCGAAGACCGCCACATACCCCATCTGCGAAAACACCGCGGCAACCACGAACGGCCCGCCCACATTGGCGACCCGGCCGATGCCGTAGGTGATGCCGTTGCCCTGTGAGCGCAGCTCCGTCGGGTAGAGCTCCGAGGCGTAGGTGTAGCTGCTCACCGTGGCCGCCTGCAGTCCCATCACCACCAGCGAGCCCAGCAGCATGATCAGGATCGGGTTGTCGCTGAGGCCGAACAGCACGCCGCACACCGCGACGAAGGCCGAGACACCGACGTTGAACCATCTGCGCTCGAAACGTTCGACCAGGTCTGCGGCGATCAGCGCGCCGAGCGGATTGCACAGCGCCATGACGCTTGTATAGGTGAGCGAGTGGACGATGGTGACGCCGTGCTGGAACAGCAGCGTCGGTACCCAGGAGAAGAAGCCGTAGAACCCGACGGTACCGAGGATCGAAACGATGCTGAGCAGGATGGTACGGCCGAAATAGCGCTCCTGCATCAGGCCGGCATAGCCGGCCCGGCGGTGCGGCCGTGGCGGCTCGACCACGGTGTCCAGCGGCGGCAGGCTCGCGCCTTCCGCCACGGCGATGCGTTCCAGCGCATCGAGCGCGGCATCGGATTCGGCGATGCGGTGATGGCTGCGCAGCCAGCGCGGCGATTCCGGGATGCGCAGGGTGTAGACCAGCGCCAGGATGCCGAGGCCGCCCCAGACGAAGATCAGCCGCCAGCCCCAGGGTGCCAGGGGCACGACGAAGCGCGACACCCAGGCGGTGGCGGGAATGCCAAGCAGGCCGATGGTCATCACCAGGCCCATGTAGCGGCCGCGCCGGCTCGCCGGAAAGAACTCGGTGATGTAGGTGTTGGCGATCACCGTCAGGCTGGACAGCCCGATGCCGGTGACGAAGCGCGTAACGGACAGCGAGGCCACGTTCCATGCCAGCGCGTTGACCAGGGAAAATCCGGCATAGAGCAGCAGGGAGTAGATCAGCCCGCGCTTGCGTCCGACCCGGTCGGCCACCACGCCGCCGAACACCGCGCCGAGGAACATGCCGCCGAAACTCGCCGAGGTGATCAGCGCGACGGTGTCGACGGAAATGCCCCACTCCTTGATCACGGCGGGTGCCGCGTAGGCAAACGTGTTCAGGTCGCCGAGCTCGAAGAAATAGGCGAAGGCCAGGGCCAGGAAGACCGTGCGGTGCACCGAGGTCATCGGCAGGCGTTCGAGCCTGGCGCCGATACTGGAGGTGTTGGTTGTCATGGCGTTTCCTTTTTTTGTTTCGATGGCCCGCAACTGTCGGTTATCGCGCGGCGTCGCGGGGCTGGTCGGGCAATCGCATCATCGGGATCGGTGGCGACCTCCGTGAGGTTTCATTCGATTCCAGCATCAAGACCGATCGCGCCGCCGGCGGCGAGCGCGGCGATCTCGTCCGCGCTGTAGCCGATCTGGCGCAGCACGACCTCGGTGTGCTCGCCGAGCCGGGGCGGCGGCAGCGTGACGGCGCCCGGTGTCTCGGTGAATTTCAGCGGCAGGCCGGCCATGCGGATCGGGCCGGCACCCGGCACGTCCAGCTCGACCACCATCTCGCGCGCCGCCACCTGCTCCTCGGCAACGATCTGCGCGATGTTGTTCACCAGCGTCGACGGCACCTCGCGCGCGCGCAGCCGCTCCTCCCAGTATCGCACAGGGTGTTCGCCCAGCACCGCGTGGATCATCCCGATCAGCAGATCGCGGTGCCCGGCGCGCGCGATGGCGGTGTTGAAGCGCGGATCGTCGGCCCATTCCGGATGCTCGAGGGCCGCGCAGAAGTCCCGCCACATGCGCGGATTGAACGATGCGATGACGATCCAGTCGTCGGCGGCGCGAAACGCCTGGTAGGGCACGCTGAGGCCACTGCCGCTGCCGCCGCGCTGCGGGATGTCGCCGGTCGCGAAGTAGCGGGTGAGGTGGTACGACAGCATCGCCATCTGGCCTTCCAGCAGCGAGGTATCGACGCGCTGGCCACGGCCGGTGCGGTGGCGCGCCTCGAGCGCCATCAGGATGCCGATCGTGCCCATCATGCCGGCGCCGATGTCGGCGACCGACAGGCCCATCTTCGAGGGCGTGCGGTCCGGCTCGCCGGTGATGCTCATGCCGCCGGAATAGGCCTGCATGAACAGGTCGTTCGCCGGTTCGTCGCGCCGCGGGCCGGTCGCGCCGAAGCCGCTGATCAGGCAGTAGACCAGCCTTGGGTTGATCGCGGACAGCGACGCGTAGTCGAGCCCGGCGCGCGGCAATGCCTCCACCCGGTAGTTGCCCAGCAGCACGTCGGCGTCGAGCACCAGTTTTCGCGCGATCGCGCGGCCCTCGGCGGTTTTCAGGTCGAGCGCGACGCTGAGCTTGTTGCGGTTGGCGGCGGCGAAATAATACGGGACCTTGCCGTGGAAGTGCGGCGGCCAGGCGCGGCTGTCGTCGCCGACGCCAACGCGCTCGACCTTGATGACCTCGGCGCCGTAGTCGGCGAGCATCATGCCGCAATAGGGGCCGGCCATGGCGACCGAGAATTCGACGACCTTGATGCCGGACAGCGGGCCACTCATGTGTGGGCACGTCTCTCTGCTGGTTTGCCGTGCTGCCGGTGAACGGTGGCGGATCTTGCACCCGAACCGACCGACAGAGCTCGCCGCGCCCGATTGCCCGCCCACGCGCCCGGTTGGCTTTGGGGCGTGAATTTGCCGGCAACAAGCCGCGTCATCCACTGGCAGACCGCACTGTCCCGATCACTTAGTTACGCCGTGCTTGCACCGATCGTCAAGCAACCGGAGGGCGGCCATGACGGTTAGCTGTCCTGTTGTTGCCAATGAAAGCATGTCGTTACCGGCATCGCTGAGTGTTGCGCGCTTGAAGCTGGCGCATGTCAGGGGCACGACGGACACATGGCTTTGTGCGATTGAGCAGGCAACCTTCGACGGGCGGGCACGTTGCGCGGCGCGGTCTCCCGGCGTATGGGATGGCGCGTCTCCGCGGCGATGCGACCAGGCAGCACACCGGCCGCGTCAGGTTGCGGATGAAGGAGATGAACCGCCATGGATTTCGGATATTCCCCCGAACAAGAGGCGCTGCGACGCGACGTCCGCGCCTTCATCGCCGAGCACATGACCGCCGAGGTCCGCGCCGAGATGGACGGGTTGAGCGAGGGTTTCGGCGTCAGCCCCGGCCGGCATACCGGCACGCTGATCAATGACCTGTTCAGGAAGATCGGCGAACGCGGCTGGCTGGGGATCAGCTATCCGAAGGAGTACGGCGGCCAGGGCGGCGATCGCCTGTCGCAATACATCGTCGAGGAGGAGTTCGCCCGGGCCAACATCTCGCTGGGCCTCGGCGGCAGCGGCGCGCCGGCGATCATGGCCGCCGGCACCGAGGAGCAGAAGCAGCACTTCATCCCGAAGCTGATCAGCGGCGAGTTCTCGTTCGCGCTCGGCTTCACCGAACCGCAGGCCGGCGCCGACCTGGCGTCGCTGCAATGCCGGGCGGTGCGCGACGGCGACGAGTACGTCATCAACGGGCAGAAGATGTATACCTCGGCCGCCCACATGGCGACGCACATCTACCTGATGGCGCGGACCAATCCCAACCTGCCGAAGCACCGCGGCATCTCGATCTTCCTGTTCCCGATGGACACGCCGGGCCTGACGGTTCGCCCGCTGTGGACCATCCAGACCGATCCGCCGGCGCCGATCGGCACCACCTACGGCACGCCGCGCACCAACGAAACGTTCTTCGACGATGTGCGCATCCCCGCAAGCTGCATGCTGGGCAAGGAGAACGAGGGCTGGCGCGTCGGCGCGCTGGGGCTGAACCTCGATCGCGTCGGCGCCGCCCGCTACCTGATCTCGGTGCGCCGCGACGAGGACATCGTGAACTTCGTCAAGTCGAACCGGTTCGACGGCTACTCCCCGGCGGCCGATCCGGCGATCCGCGACAAGATCGCGGAATTGTGGATCGAGGCGCAGGTGTGCCGGCTGATGACGATGCGCAGCATGTCGATCGTGCAGCACGGCGGCAACTTCACCTACGAGGGCTCGGCCGAGAAGGTGTGGGCGCCGGAGCACGGCGTGCGAACCACGGAGGCGATCAGCCAGATGCTCGGGCCTTACGGCCAGTTGCTGAACGGCTCGCCGCACGCGGTGGAGCGCGGCGTGTTCGCGCACAACCTGATGGGTGCGTTCCAGTCCGGCATCAACCACGGCAGCACGCAGGTGATGCGCGACCAGGTGGCCCGCCGCGGCCTGGACATGCCCAGGAAGTGATGCCGGCGCCCGCGCGATGGATCGATATCGAACCGTATACCTGGTGCCGCGACTGCTGAGCAAGCCGGATCGCGGCACCGTGGAGGATGCACAATGGATACGACGCTGAGCGAAGAAGAAGTGATGGTCCGGGAAGCCGCCCGGAAATTCCTGGAGACGCACTGCCCGCCGAAGCTGGTGCGCGAGATGGAGAAGGACGCGAAAGGTTTTCCCCCGGCGCTGTGGCGGCAGGCCGCCGAGCTCGGCTGGCAGGGGCTGGCGCTGCCGGAACAATACGGCGGCAGCGCGATGCCGCTGACCTATCTGGGCCTGGTGCTGGAGGAGGTGGGGCGCGCGCTCGCGCCGCTGCCGCTGCACAGCACGGTGGTGGCGGCCCTGACGATCGCCAGCGATGCGAACGAGGAGCTGCGTTCGGCGATACTGCCGGGGGTCGCCGCGGGCGATACCGTGCTGACCTGGGCCTTCCACGAACAGAACCCGCTGCTGGTGCCGGAGGCGGTGCAATGCCGGGCGGTCGCCGAGGGCGACGGCTTCGTCATCAACGGCAGCAAGATGTTCGTCGACAACTACGTCGCCGCCGACCATTGCCTGGTGGTGTGCCGCACCGCCCCGGCATCCGCCGCCAATGCCGGGCTGTCGCTGTTCCTGGTGGACACGAAAAGCGCCGGCCTCTCGCCCGTGCCGCTGGTGACACTGGCGAAAGATCGACAGAGCGAGGTGCGGTTCGACAAGGTCCGTGTGCCGCGCCAAAATCTGGTCGGTGCGCTGCACCAGGGGTGGCCGGTCGCCGAGCGCATGCTGGAACGGGCCACCGCCTTGTTGTGCGCGCAGATGCTGGGGGCGACGCGCAAGGACGCCGAGATGGCCATCGAGTGGTCGAAGTACCGCAAGGCGTTCGGCCAGCCGATCGGCGCGTTCCAATCCATCCAGCACATGTGCGCCGACATGCTGATGTGGATCGATGGCGGCAACCTGCTGACCTACGAGGCGCTGTGGCGGATGGACCAGGGCCTGCCCGCCGGCGTCGAGGCATCCCAGGCGAAAGCCTTCTGCAACGAGAAATGCGAGGCGGTGATCCGCATCAGCCAAACCATCCATGGCGGCATCGGCTTCATGATGGAGTTCGACCTGCAGCTTTGGTATCGCCGCGTCTGCGCCTGGACCATGCGACTGGGCACCGCCTATGAGCATCGCGCAAAAGTGGCGCGCGCGCTGCTGGATTGTCCGGGGCAGGTCATTCTGGGACGGCCGGTGCCCGTCGTGGCCGAGGCCTAGGGCACTCGGGCGTTAGCAGAAGTAAGGAGAAGCAGGTATGGCTCAATGTCCGGTATGCGGCAGCACGGTTGACGAGGCGGCGGCAAAGCAGACCACGGGATTCACCGCACACGGCGCTTCCGAAACGGATCCGACCAAGGGAACCAGGCAGTTCCACGACGGCAAGTGGGTGTATTTCGACAGCCTGGAATGCCGCAGCAAGTTCCTGACGAACCCGGAACAGTATACCCGGGCGTCATAGGGCGACGGACAGCAGGGGAGGAACGATGGTGTTGCCGGCGGTGCTCGACGACCTGCTGGTGCTGGACCTTGGCCGCGGGATCGCCGGCCCGCTGTGCGCGCGGCTGCTGGGTGATTACGGTGCCGACGTCATCAAGGTCGAACCGCCGGGCGGGGAGTGCGGCCGACGCATGCCGCCGTTCTTCCAGGATGATCCGTATCCGGAAAAGAGCCTGTTCTTCCTGCTGGCCAACCTGAACAAGCGCGGCGTCGCCCTGGATCTGGAACGCAAGGAGGGCGCCGCGCTGCTCCGCCGGCTGGCCCGCACCGCCGATGTGATCATCGAGAGTTTCCCGCCGGGTTACCTGGCCTCGCTCGGGCTCGATCACGCGACGCTGGCGCAGGACAACCCCGGCCTGGTGATGACCTCGATCACGCCGTTCGGCCAGACCGGGCCGTACAGCCAGTACAAGGGCGACGAGATCGTTGCCTATGCGACCGGCGGCATCATGGCGATCAGCGGCACGGCGGACCGCGAACCGCTGCAGCACGGCGGCTTCCCGGCCGAGTACGAGGCCGCGATGAACGGCATGCTGGCCACGAACGTTGCGTTGCTGACGCGCGATATGAACGGGGTTGGCCAGCACGTCGATGTGTCGGTGCAGGACGTGGTGACCTCGTCGCTGGTGATCAATCAGCCCTATTACAGCTTCGCCGGCGGCGTGCAGGGCAGGCGCCGGGCGGAAGGCAGTTCGTTCGGTCACGTCATGCCGTGCAAGGACGGGTTTTTCGTCACGCAGGAGGGCGGCGGCGTCACCTGGGACGGAATCGCCGATTTCTTCGGCCGCCCGGAACTGAAGGAGCAGCGCTTCGCCGATCCGACGCAACGCATTGCCAACGGCCACGCGCTGGATGCGATCATCATGGACGCGACCAAAGACCGCACTATGGCCGAAATGTTCAAGACGGCGTCGGAGCAGTACCGCATGCTGTTCGGCATCGTGCAGACACCGGAAGACCTGGCGACCTGCGCGCAGCTCGAAGCCAGGGGGTTCTATGCGGATGTGGAACATCCGGTGATCGGCAGGATCCGCGTGCCCTTCCGCCTGTGGAACATGAGCATCGGCGGCGCCACATACCACCGACCGGCGCCGCTGCTCGGACAGCACAATGTCGAGGTGTTGGTCAACATTGGGTGCTCGACGGCGGAGCTCGCCACACTGCACGCGCGCGGCATCATCGGGGGCGCTGGCGGCGCATGACGACCAAACAGCAGAACGCTGACGACGCGACGCGACTGCCGCTGGCGGGGCTGCGGATCATCGACATCAGCAACGTGTTCTCACTGCCCTATGCCGGCGGCCTGCTGGCCGACCTCGGCGCCGAGGTCATCAAGATCGAAGGGCCCGGGCGGCTGGACATCTCGCGCGGCGGGGTGTTTTCCGGGGTGTATCCGGAAAACGAGCCCAGCGAGGACCCGTGGAACCGCACCAGCACCTTCAACCTGCTGAATCGCGGCAAGAAGTCGCTTGCGCTCGATCTGCGCCGGCACGAGGGGCGCGAGGTGCTGCGCGACCTGATCCGCGTCAGCGACGTACTGACGGAGAATTTTACCCCGCGGGTGATGCGCGGCTGGGAGCTGGATTACCCGCACGCGCACAAGCTCAACCACAACATCATCATGGTGTCGTGCAGCGGCTATGGTCCGCACGGGCCGTACGCCCAGTACCCGGCCCAGGCGACCACGCAGGAAGCGACGCACGGACTGGCGCACGTCACCGGCTATCGCGGCGACGTGCCGTCCAAGGCCGGCCAGTCGTTTGTCGATTTCCTCGCCACCTGGGCGTTGGTCATGGGCACCACGCTGGCGTTGCGCTACCGGAACCGCTTCGGCAAGGGGCTCTGGGTCGATGTCGCGATGTACCAGCTTGGCTGCTACATGGTGGCGGACCGCATCCTGGATTGGGAAGCCAACAAGCGGCTGGGCGAGCGGATCGGCAATCGCCACCCGTGGCTGGCCCCGCAGGGCTGCTATCGTTGCGCGGGCGACGATGCGTGGTGCGTCGTGTCGGTGCACGACGACGAGGAATGGGCGGCGCTGTGCCGGGTGATCGGGCGGGAGGAGCTCGCGCGTGATGCGCGGTTCGCCAGCAACGACGCGCGCATGCGGAACCATGATGCGATCGATCCGATCATCGGTGCGTGGACCGAAAAATTCTCCAAGACCGAGGCGATGGAGCGGCTGCAGACGGCCGGCGTGCGGGCCGGCGCGGTGTTCAACGCGCGGGACATGCACCTGGATCCACACGCCAAGGCGCGGGGCCTGCTGGAGACAGTGGAATTTCCGCCGGAGCGCGGGATCGGCAAGCGCGTGATCATCGGGCGCCCGTGGAAGCTGAGCGGAACGCCGCTTGCCACGCGCGGGCCGGCGCCGACGCTCGGGCAGCACAACCGGGAGATTCTGCAGGACATCCTGGGCTATGACGACGCGCGATACTCGGAGATGGAGAAGTCCGGGATTATCGGCAGCCGCCCGACCGCGGCGCGCCCGATCCTGCGCATGAGCATGGAGGAACGCGTCCGCCAAGGGCGGCTGGCTTACTGGGACCAGGACTACAAGGAGCGGCTGGGCATTCAGGACTGATACCAGGCGGCGAAAGCAACGACTTTCCGGCGCTACCGACCGCCCCATCGTCATGACGGGCACAAGACGGCCTTGCGCCGACCATGGCGGTTGGCGCGGCCGTCGGCCACGGTATGTCAGTCGTTTCGGCACCTGGCATGAGCTGGTGGTCCAGCGAAGACCGCAATGATATCTCCGGCCGTACCGCTTGATTGCGCCAGATGTGGCGGTCGCGTGGCGTTGCAGGCGCGTGGCATTGCAGGTTGCCGGTGACCGCGCAACGTGACGGACTGCCTCCGCGAACGGACGCTGGGCCTTGGATCCTTGCGCGGCGGCGCGGGCCTGACGGCCGGCCCGCGGCTCCGCCAAGGACCAAGGGACCGATAATGGTCCATCGCGGGGTAAGGAAACGCAACCGATGACCACCGTACCGTTAACGGGGACTGCAACGAGACCGCTGTCGACGGTCACTGTAGCGGGGCGCCTCTCCGCCCGGGCGGAGACTGAAGCGGAGAAGCTCACCGCCCGCCTCGACCGCCTGCCGATGACGCGCAGCATGTGGGTTATGGCGATTCTGCTGACTTTCGGCGGCTTTTTCGACAGCTATGCCATCGGGCTCATCGGCGCCGCGCGTCCGGTCAACGTGAGAACGCTCTACGCGCTCAAGGCAGATGGGCGCCTCGCCCGGCACGCCTGAACCGGTCCCGCCGCAGCGGCAGATCGACCGAAGGGCGTATCAAAGAAAGCCGGTCGAGAGCCACGGCACCGCGGCGATCAGCGCCAGCGCGACCACCAGCGCCAGGATATAGGGCAGGGTCGTCCTTACGACCAGGTCGGGATCGACCTTGCCGAAAGCGCACGATTGGTAAAAGCCGACGCCGACCGGCGGGGCGAACAGGCCGATGCTCATCGCCAGGATGACGACAATTGCGTAGTGGATTTCGTGGATCCCCAGTGCTCCGGCAATCGGAAACAGCAGCGTGCCAAACAGCACGATGACCGGTATGCCTTCCAGCACCGAGCCAAGGATGACGAACAACAGGATCGAGAGCACCCAGAAGCTCGCCCGGCCGCCCGGTGCCTGTTCGAGGACCTGCGCCAGGCTGACGGCGAAGCCGGATTGCGTCAGCGCCCAGCTCATCGCGGTCGCCATGGTGATGATCAGCAGGATGACGCTGGTCAGGTTAGCCGTCTCGCGGAGAATCGGATAGGCGTGGCGCCAGTTGAATTCGCGATAGATCACCAGGCCGACGATCAGCGTGTAGACCACGCCAATCGTGCTGACCTCGGTCGCGGTGGCGATTCCGGCGACGACCAGGTAGCGGATCAGAAACGGCAGCACGAGCGCGGGCGAGGCGACGGCCAGCGCGCGCAGGCGCGTCGCCCAGCGCACCCGTGGTGCCAGCTCCAGGCGTTCGTTGCGAGATCGTTGCAGTGCCACCACGATCAGGAACAGCGAGGCCAACGTCGCCGGCAGCAGCCCGGCGGTAAACAACGCCTGGATCGACAGGTTGCACACCGAGCCGATGATGATCAGCAACAGACTTGGGGGGACCAGTTCCATGGCCGCGCCCGAGGTCGCCAGCAGCGCGCTCATCTCGCTGCGCTTATAGCCGCGCCGCGCCATCTCGGGAAACAGCACCGGCGCGACGGCGGCCATGTCGGCCAGCTTGGAGCCCGAGATACCAGAGACCAGGAACATCGCCACCACCAGCACGATGTTCAGGCCCCCGCGCAAGTGCCCGACGAAGGCGGCGATCGCATCGACCATCCGCCGCGCCATGCCGGTTTCCTCCATCACCAGGCCAAGCAGCACGAACAGCGGGGCCGCGAGCAGTACGATATTGCTGGTGGCCTGGTTCATCTGGCCGGCGACGACGCTGAGCGGCACGTGAGTTGCCACCGCCAGGTAGCTCAGGGTGGCCATGCCGAAGGTGAAGGAGATCGGCACGCCGATCGCGATCTCGACGCCGACGAACACCACGAAGAACAGCACCAGGCTGAGGTTGCCGAGTGCTGCGAAGACGTCGCGCCCCAGATAGGCGGCAATCGAAAGCACGATGGTCGCAGCAAGCACAGGCACCACCGTCTTCGGCCGGTCGTCGATCAGCCGCAGCACCGCGATCGCCAGGATCAGGGTCAGGCCGACGACAATGGCGAGGAGATCGTAGGCGCGCGCGATCTCCAGCGACGGCGTGAAATCGATCATTTCCTGCCCGATATAACTCGCGGCGAAAAACTGCGAGAGGCCGCTGCCCGGCGGGATCACCGGCGGCCAGAGGAGAGCGGCGAGCAGTTCGAGGGAGAACACCGCGACGACAACGGTGTTGATCGTCTCCAGGATGCGCGCGATGTGCGCCGGGACGCGGCGGATCACCGTGGTGAGCCGCAGATGTTCGTTGCGCCGGTAGGCGCCGACGGCGCCCAGCATGGTGAGCCACAGGAACAGGATCGTGGCCAGTTCGTCGCCCCAGACGAGCGCGTCCTGCAAAACGTAGCGCGAGAACACCCCGGCCCCGAGGATGCCCACCTCAACGACGATCAGCAGCGCTGCGGCCGGCTCGACAATCCAACCGATCGCGCGGTCGACCGCGCGCGTCCAGTCGCGGTGCAGCATCTCGCGCGGCGGCGCCAGCAGGGCCTCAAGTTCGCCGGTGGGCCAGTCGAGCATGGGCGAACTCGCGGTCACCATGTCGCAGCAAGCCCCCGCCTCATCGCACGCCGGCGCACCAGCCCTCGCTCACCGGCCCACCGGCGCTATGCGAGCTTTCCGACGGCCTTCTCGAGCAGGGCAAACGGTTCCGGCCCATAGGTATCGCGCCACTGCGCATAGAGGCCGGCGCGCTGGATCACTGCGCGGAATGACGCGCGGTCCGGCGTGATGATCGTCTCCCCCTGGGTCTGGAGCTGTGCCTTCAATGCCGTTTCGCCATCGGCGACGTCCGCGCGCTCCAGCGTCGCCATCTCGACGAGGTTGCGCGCCAGGATTTCCTGCAGGTCCTTCGGCAGCCGTTGGTAGGCAGCCCCGTTCGCCAGCGTTTCGAAGGAGGTTGGTTGATGCGCGGTCAGTGAGATGTGCTTGGTGGCCTCGTAGTACTTGGCGGACTCGATGATGGCGAGCGGCAGCTCGGCTCCCTCCACCAGGTGCGTCTGGAGTCCGGTATACAGCTCGCTGATGTTGAGCGGCGTGGGCGAGGCGCCGAGAGCCCTGAAGAAGGACACCTGGATCGGCGCCTCGGGAACCCGGAGCTTCAGCCCCTTCATGTCGTCGGCGCTGTGGATCGGCCGGGTGCTGGTGATGACGTGACGGAATCCCAGCTCGCAGCCCTTGGCGAAGGCCAGCAGGCCGATTTTCTCGACCTGCGCGCGGATGTAGCTGCCGAGCGTGCCGTCCGTCGCCGCCCATAGCTGCTGGTAGCTGTCGAAGGCGAACGGCAGGCTGGCAATCGATGCCGCCGGCACGACCTGGCCGAGGATGTTGTCGCCAAGCATCAACAGCTCCAGCGCGCCGGAGCGAACCTGGGCGAGCATCTGGCTGTCGCTGCCAAGCTGACTGTTCGGATAGACCTGCATGACAAGCCGGCCACCGGATTCCTCGCTGATCTTTTTGGCTGCCTGCACAGCGCGCAGATTCTGTGGGTGCGTCACCGGCCCGTCGTGGCCGATCTTATAGGTGAATTCGGCCGCGTGTGCCGGATACCAGTGCAGTATGCCGAATGCTGCGACGCCCGCCGCGCCGGCCAGAACCGCCCGGCGTGCAACGCGTGTCCCCGGTCCTTTCGTTCCGTTGTCCTTTGCGGGGCCACCGGATCGTGCGGTCAAGGCGGTTGGTTCGGTCCTGGGCTTCGCGCGATTGGGCATTGCATTCCTCCGACGATTCATTGGTCCGGGTGGCGGATCACGCCTTGCACGGCCAGCGCATCGAGCCGCGCCGCGTCGCAGCCGAGACCCGCCAGGACCTCGCGTGTGTGCTCGCCCAGAAGCGGCGCCGGCGTGCGCAGCGCGCCGGGTGTCCGCAACAGGCGCGGCACGACGTTGTGCATCATGACATGGCCCATCTCCGGGTCGGGCATATCCACGATCACCTCGCGCTCGATCACGTGCGGGTCCGCGAGCAACTGGTCGGTCTCGTAGACCGGCGCCGCGGTGACCTCCGCGCGCTGGAAGATCGCCATGGCCTCGGCGAAATCGCGAGCGCCGATGAAGTCCGCGATCGGCATTTCGCACGCCTCGATATTGCGCACGCGCGCGGTATTCGTCGCGAAGCGCGGATCGGTGATCATGTCAGGCCGCCCGATGGTGTGCATAATCCGTTCGAACATGCTCTGGATCGAGCCCGACATGGCGATCCAGCGCCCGTCGCGGGTGCGGAACACGTTTCGGGGGACGGTGGCGTTGGACCGGCCGCCATTGCGCACGGGCAGTTTTCCCGAGACGCGGTAATTCTCGGCCTGCGGCCCAAGGATGGAAATCAGCGGATCGAGCAGTGGCAGGTCGATCACCTGGCCGGCGCCGCCGTGCTCCACCTCGCGCCGGGCGACCATGACGGCATAGGCGCCATACAGCGCCGCCACCATGTCACCCAGCGCCAATGGCGGCAGCACCGGCTCGCGGTCGGCGAAACCGTTCATGGCGGCGAAGCCGGACATGCCCTCGATCAGTGTTCCGAATCCAGGACGGTCGCGATACGGGCCGCCCTGGCCGAATCCGGAGATGCGCAGGATGATCAACCGGGGATTGGCTGCGTGCAGCCGGTCGGGCCCCAGGCCCATCGTCTCCAGCGTGCCCGGCCGAAAACTTTCCATCAGCACGTCGGCGGTGGCGATCAGCTCGCGCACGAGGGCCAGACCGTCGGCATGGCGCAGGCTCAACGCCACGCTCTTTTTGTTGCGGGCGTAGACTTTCCAAAGCAGGGAGCGGCCGTTCATCTGCAGGGCGCGCAACGGATCGCCCTTTTCGGGATCCTCGATCTTGATCACCTCGGCGCCATAATCGGCCAGTTGCAGGCCAACCATGTTGCCGGCGTAGAA
>Ga0209415_10001723_pt1 | contig 41577 bp, 46 predicted proteins | sample PeaSoiSIISIP2007_FD_187696 | JGI IMG/M metagenome (GOLD analysis project Ga0209415, IMG submission 187696) | Peat soil microbial communities from Weissenstadt, Germany - SII-SIP-2007 (SPAdes) (version 2) | ecosystem: Environmental > Terrestrial > Soil > Wetlands > Peat | place: Germany...
AGCAAACATCGCGCACAACGCAGCGGGCCGCGATTGTTTTCACTTACTAGCGAGCGCGTCCCGCGCTGTGCGCTCCTAAGTAACAGCCCGCAAGACGGAGTGCGGCGGCATGGTTGCTTGGCTGAAATGAGGGCGCCGCCGCACCGTTTGCGGGCTAGTGCGCCGGTCCAGTCGATCCCGTCACGGAATCAAGGCTTTTCTTACCCGCCGCCGCCCGCGATCGCGCACTCTCGACGATTGCCGCGAATCTCCTCGCGAGTTCATGGATCCGATGCGGCTGCCGGCGCTCGATGGACTCGTGGGGAATCAAGGCCCCGCCGATTCCTAGAGCGATGGCGCCCGCCAGAATAAAATCGGCGGCAGTTTCCTGATTCACGCCACCCGACGCGATCAGCGGCACTTGCGGGAACGGGTCCTTGAGAGCTTTGATATAGCGAGGGCCGCCGACCTGGGAGCAGGGGAAGACCTTGACGAAGTCGGCGCCAGCCTTCCAGGCCATCATCACTTCGGTGGGCGTCAACGCCCCAGGAAAAACCACAACGTCTTTGGCAACCGCGAATTCGACGATGCTCAGGTCGAGCCCGGGAGTGGTCAGGAATGCCGCTCCCGCATCGAGACAACGGTGCGCCGTCGCCGTGTCCAGGATCGTACCGGCGCCCACGATTACGTCTGGGTTGCTCCGCACCAAACCAGAAATCAACTCGACCGCTTCGGGCACGGTCATGGTCAGCTCGACAATCGGGATTCCTCCGCTCGCAATCGCCTCCACGGCGAAACGGGCGTCCTCGGTGGAAGACACACGAATCGCGGGGATGATGCCGATCTCCTCAAGGCGGGCGCGGATTCGCTCTTTGGTCATGGGTCCAGGTCTTCCTTCAAGCCTGCCATCGCTGCATCAAGAATAGCGCTCTTGAGAAGCCCGCACAGGGCCAGCGAGGCTTTCCAAACGAGCAGGAACTCGAAGCGTTTCCCCCGAGCGAGGCTCCGTTATGCGGGCGAATTCCTCAAGAAGCCTGATGAAACCTCGCTCCTGGTGTCGTGAGTCAGAAGTTCGTTGAGTTATTTCTGTTCCGGCAAGCTACCATCAAAACGCGGGTCATCCCGATCGAAGTCGAGGGAGCTGCTTTTGAAACGAACCAACAGCAGATTCCTCTCCCTCCCTGCGGGATCGGAATGACCCGGGCTTTCTTGTGAGCCAGAGACTTTTATTACGTTTTTCCGACTCACCACACTAGCGATCGAGAGGTACTGGTAATCTACTTGCCAATCGACCCGCGCTGCACGCCGATTCGGCCGCCCGCGCTCCATATCTCGCTTCCGCGCGAGTCGAAGAGCCTGAGAGCGGGACGATCTCCCTCATCGGACAGGCTCCCCAGGACGACGCCTTTCTCGTTAATCAAAAGGAAGCGCTCCGCGCGCAATTCCCGGGATGCCGATGACGCCTGCGCCTGCACGGGTTGGGCGGGAAAATAATGGGACACAACGCCGCCGAGAAGGCCGGCCATAAACGACAAAGCGATATTCCGCTTGCTCATATCGATTCTCCTTGTTTTGAATCAGTATGTGCCGGCGAGCGCGGCCGACGCTGTTGGGCACTGCGGGGTGTTGTTGCGAATATACCACGGCTTCGAGTCAGCGTGCATTGCAAGAGTCCAAGCCGCCAGGGCCGTGTGGACGGATTCCGACGTCTGGGCGGCGCACCGGGATCCAGCTTGGACCAAGGATTGCAAGCTGGATAAGTGAAGGAGATGAGTTATGAACTTGATTCCTTATGTCGTGATGTGGGCGGCGCTAGCTCTGGTCGTACTAGCGATGGGATTGATCCGGAATCTGGGCGCAATGCACGAAGATGACAACATTCATGTGAGTGCAGGCGAAGCGGGCTTGATTCCAAAGCAGGTTTCCTTCTTTCGACGGATCGAAATCCTGGAGCGTTGGGGCAAGACCCTTACCGTGATCGTGCTTGCAAGCGGCGTGGCCCTGGCTGTTCTTTATCTCGCGCAGGCTTGGCAGTCGAGCGGAGGGCCGCGTCTGTAGCGTAGGCGCGATTCTGGGTGCGCGGAAACGCGCATACCCGCAACGATTTTCGGAGTTGGGGCTGGCGCGGCCGGCCCCAATTCCATTTTGAGGGTTCCTGCCTAGCCCGCAAAGGGCGCGGCGCACCCCCCATTTCAGCCCAGCAGCAATGCCGCCGCGCTCCGTTTTGCGGGCTGTTACTTTGGAGCCGTCAGGACCTTCGGGAGCAGACCTCGTTTGCAATTGCCGCTTGCCCCAGAGAAAGCCCGCCGTCGTTTGCGGGAACCACGGAGTGTACAAAGACTTCGAACCCGGCCTTCTTCAAGGCTGTGACGCTCGCCTTCAGCAAATACATGTTCTGGAAAGTGCCGCCGCTGAGGCACACTTTCTGGAGACGCTCCGACGCTCTGATCCTGCCGGCGACTTCGACGATGATGCGACTCACTGTGTTGTGAAACTTCGTGGAGATTCGCTCGATGACGACGCCAGCCAGCGTGTCCTGAGCGATTGCCCGGATCATCGGCCGCGTGTCGATTTGAGACGGCGCGGAAGATTCAATGTCGAAGGGATAAGCCTCGCCGATCGAGCCGTCGGCTTTCATCTCGAGTTCAATGGCGGCCTGGCCCTCGTAGGTGATTTCCTGCCGTAATCCGGCGATCGAGCTGACGGCATCGAACAGCCGGCCGGCCGATGAAGTCTCAATCGTATTGATGCGGTGTTCGAGTGCGCTGTTCACCAGGCGGATGTGATTTTCCGGCCTTCGGAAGAGCGGCAGATCCAGCTTGTGGGCCTCACTGCCGAATGCTTCCTTCAGATATCCGAGGGCGATCCGCCACGGTTCACGCACGGCCGAATCACCTCCGGCGAGAGGAACGTAGCGGAAATGCGCATATCGTTCGAAGCTGGCGAAATCACAGACCAGAAATTCGCCTCCCCAGATCCGTCCGTCGGCGCCGAAGCCGGTTCCGTCGAAGGCTATTCCAATCACTTTCTGGTGCAGATGATTTTCGGCCATGCAGCTCGCGATGTGGGCGTGGTGATGCTGGATGCCGACCTTCTGAACGTTCGCGATCTGCAGTGCGAACTTGGTGCTGAGGTAATCGGGGTGAAGATCGTGGGCGGCCACTTGCGGCGAAACGCGGAAGAAGCGCTTCATATGATCCAGCGTTTCTTGAAAGAAGGTGAGGGTCTCGAGATTCTCCAAATCGCCGATGTGCTGGCTCAAAATCGCATAGCAGTCCTTCGTCAGACAAAAGGTGTTCTTCAGTTGCCCCCCACAGGCGAGGATCTCCGTCATCTTCCGGTCGAGATCGATCGGCTGAGGCGCGTAGCCCCTCGATCTGCGAATCACCCGTTCCCTCCCGTCGAACGTGCGCACCACGGAATCATCGACGCGCGTCTGGATGTCGCGATTGTGAAAGAGAAAGTGGTCGGCGAGAGTGTGGAGGCGCGGCCGCGCCTCGTCATTACGGCTGACGATGGGTTCTTCGCTGAGATTGCCGCTGGTCATCACCAGCGCGGCGAATTCGGGCTCGCCTTCGGGCAGGTCGCCGAACAGCAGATGATGCAGCGGCGTGTACGGAAGCATCACGCCGAGGTTGTTGTTCCCAGGCGCAACCGCCAGAGACACCGGAGCATCCGGACGGCGAAGCATCAGGACGATGGGGCGGCGTGGATTGGTGAGGGCCCGCCGATCCGCCTCATCGATGAACACGATTCGCTCCGCCATGGCGACGTCGCGAACCATCAGAGCGAAGGCTTTGTCGCTGCGCCGCTTTCGTTCCCGAAGCCGCCGCACCGCGGTATCGTTCATCGCGTCGCAGGCCAGATGGAAGCCTCCGAGACCCTTGATCGCGACCACGGCGCCCTGTTTGAGAAGGGTACGGACGCTGACGAGTGCGTCCCTTCCGAAGGCTTCATCGAGTTCAAGCCACGGGCCGCAACGTGCGCAAGCGTTCGGCTGCGCATGGAATCGGCGATTCAGGGGGTCGTCATACTCGGCCTGGCATTCCGGGCACATCGGGAACACCGACATGGTCGTCTTCGGCCGATCGTAGGGGATGTCCTGAATGATGGTGTAGCGAGGCCCGCAATTGGTGCAATTCGTGAACGGGTAGCCGAAACGCCGGTTGGACGGATCCGTGAAATCGGCCAAGCACGCGTCGCACGTGGATAGGTCGGGCGGTACCAAGGCGAATTTTCCGGGGTCCGGCACGCTGTCGTGAATGGTGAAAATGAGATCGCCCAGGACGGCGCGCGGTTCCTGAATGAGCTCATCGATGCTCGCAAGCGGCGGCGCTTCCTTCGGCAGACGATCGAGGAAGGAATCCATTGCCGCCGCGCTGCCCTCGACCTCGATGATGACGCCGCCGGATACATTCAGGACGTGTCCGGAAAGGCCCAGTGAGACAGCCAAGCGGTAAACGAAAGGCCGAAAGCCCACCCCCTGGACGATTCCCTGAACCCGGATTCGCTTCCTCTGTGCATTGAGCTGCATATTCACACGCCACGCGAACCAGATCCGCCCGGGAGCTCCAGCGTGATGTTAGCGGCTGCGCGCAAAACGCTCTGGCTATGCGAAGAGCAGCAGAAGCGCCGCCCCGGCAAGCGACAGATGCTTGATGAAGCGTGCAAATTCACTCAGGCGCGAGTAGAGCGAGGCGCCCGATCAGCCCTTCACATGGCAACGGTTGCAGTTGCCCTTGGTCTCGAATGCCGCACCGTCGCCGGGATGGTGGCAGCCGCCGCAGGACGTCTTGGCGGTTTCCGCGGGCTTGTGCATGCCGGCCTTGAAATTCAAAGGAGCCGTGGCGGACTGCTGGAACAGCTTGTCGTGGCAGGTCTTGCAGTCATTGTTCACCCGCTTGAGATGCGCCGCGTGATCGAATGTCACGGTGCCCATCTTGCTGGCGAAAGTGAGTTTTTCCGGAGCTTTCTTGTCCTGGGCCTGGATCGCAGCGCCACTGAGGATGCAAATCGCAACAAACGTGCTGGTCAAGAAGGTGCGCATAGTAAGATACTATCTCTCTTTTCAAACGGGAATTGTTTCAATCATGTTCGCGTTGGGAGCGCGGGTTCTACCCCAGGCAGAAAGCTGATCGATGACCGCCTCGATCAGCGGCTCAAGTCCTTTTTCGACGGGAGGCGTCAGCTCGGCGCTCCAGGCGGTCGACAGCGGCTGGATGCCGAGCACGATCACCTCGCCGGGCAAATCGCCCAGCAGTTTCAACGCAGCCATGAGATCCGCGAACCCGAGCTGATGGACCGAAGGCTTGCCGGGAAGATCGTGAAGCGCCTTCCCTTCGATGCGAATCAGCGTACCGGGCGGCTCGCCCACATCCACGGCGTCCACTACCAACAAGCGCTCGAATCCGGCGATATGCGAAAGCAGACTGAGCCCCTGCGTTCCTCCGTCGATCAGAACCACCCCCGCGGGAACCCTCGGGCTCTCCTGCAACCGCTGAATCGCGTGGACGCCCACGCCGTCATCCGAATGCACCAGGTTTCCGAGACCGAGCACCAGCGTGGGACACGGAGCCTTCACGTTGTCACCCGTCATGCGCGGCGTTCTTCCTCAGCTTCCGCTTTTTCCAGTTCCTTGAGTGGAATGATCTTGTATCCGATAAAGATGCTGTCCATCAGCCCCCGCTTCTCCTCGCGCGAGATCAGCATCGCCAGGTGCACGTGAAAAATCCCGAAGCAGATGAACACGAACATCAGGAAAAAGTGAACCAAGCGGATGTTTGGCACGCTGATCATCCCCGGAACCCAACTGACCAGCCAGCCGAGAAAGCGGTTATGATCGAGACGCCAATAGAGCGTCAGGCCCGTGAGGATCTCCACCAGGGCCAACGCATAGATGCCGACGTAAGAAAGAGCGGCCATGGCGTTGTGGCCGATCTTCGAGACCGGCTTCGGGGTGATGAACAGGTAGAACTTCATCACATTCGCCATCTCTGCGAAGCGTTCACGCGACAGGGGCACCATCTCCCTCCAGCTTTCCCAGCGGTTTCCTCCGAAAAAGAGGTATAGCCGGAGAAGCACCAGGGCCATGAACAGCATCCCGAAGGTTTCATGCACAAAGCGGAACCATCCCATGAAAAACGGCCGATTGAGCTGACCAGAGATGAAGGGATCGTGAATGTAGTAACCCGTGAAGGAGAGGACTCCGATCGAGAGCACGATCCCCCAGTGCACCAGGCGCAACGGGTACTGCCAAACATAAACCGGCGCCACCGGTCCGAACGCATCCGGATGCCGCGATGTCGCCATAGGCACGGTACTCATGCCATCCTCCTTTAGCTCGCCTTCGGAATCGTGTAATCGCGGCCCTTGGCGTCGACCACGTGCACCGCGCAGGCGATGCAGGGATCGAAGGAGTGAATGGTCCGCAGAATCTCGAGCGGCCGGTTTGGATCGGCCACGGGCGTGTTGAGCAGCGAGGCTTCGTAGGCGCCCCGCTGACCCTGGCCATCCCGGGGCCCGGCATTCCAGGTGGTCGGGACCACGGCCTGATAGTTCTTGATCGACTTCCCCTCGATCTCCACCCAGTGGCCGAGCGCCCCTCGCGGCGCTTCGTGCAAACCAAATCCGCGAGCGCTGTTCGGCCAACTGTCGGGATCCCAATGCACCGGGTTGAAGATCGCCACTTTGCCGTGCGACATATTCGCGTCCAGTTCCTCGACCATGGTCTCGAGATGCTTGGCCATGATCAGCGACTCGAGTGTCCGCGCCGCGATCCGGCCAAGCGTCGAAAAGAGCGCCGTGGCCGGGGCGTTGAATTTCTTGAGAACGCCGTCGACCAGATCCTTGACCTCTTTCGAACCGGACGCGTAAGCCACCAGCACCCGGGCGAGAGGTCCCACTTCCATCGGCTTGCCTTGATAGCGGGGTGCCTTCAGCCACGAATACTTCTTGTCGACGTCAAGAAAATCGAAAGGAGGCTTCGGACCGGAGTACTTCGGGTTGGTTTCGCCATCGTAAGGATGCTTGCCCTCGCCGCCGCCCGAATACTCATACCAGGAGTGGCTCACCGACTCGGTGATTTGCGACGGATCGACCGGCAGGACCTTGGATAGATCGCGATTCATGATGATGCCGCGCGGGAACAAGTAAGTTCCCGGGTCCTTCTGATTTCCGGACGAGTAATCGCCGTAGGACAGGAAATTGCCGAGCCCCTCGCCGCGTGAAAACCAATCTTTGTAAAAGCCGGCGACGGCCAGAACGTCCGGAACATATACCTGCTCGACGAACTGGCGCGCTTCCTTGACCAGCTTCCGGAGGAACGTGATGCGCTCCGGATTGATCACCGCGAACGGTTCGTTGGGGTCCATCGCGGTCGACATGCCGCCAACCAAGAACGTCTGAGGATGGGGATTCTTGCCACCCAGCACGGCATGGATCCGAATGAAATCCTTCTGCCAGGCGAGCGCTTCCAGGTAATGCGCCACCGCCATCAGGTTCGCTTCCGGCGGCAACTGGTAGGCGGGATGCCCCCAATAACCGCTGGCGAACAGGCTGAGCTGCCCGCTGTCGACCAGCGCCTTCACTCGATCCTGCACTCCCTTGAAGTACGTCGCGCTCGATTTCGGATAATTCGAAATCGACTGCGCGAGCGAGGAAGTCTTGCCCGGATCGGCCTTGAGCGCGAGCGTCACGTCCACCCAGTCGAGCGCATGCAGATGGTAAAAATGGATCACATGGTCCTGAACCATCTGCGATCCCGCGATCAGGTTGCGGACGATGCGCGCGTTGTCCGGCACCTCGATCTGTAGCGCATCTTCGACGGCGCGAACACTCGCCAGGGCGTGTACCATGGTGCACACCCCGCAGATGCGCTGCGTCCAGATCCACGCCTCGCGCGGGTCGCGATTGCGCAGAATGATCTCGATTCCGCGGAACATCGTGCCGGAACTCCAGGCGTCGGAGATTCGGGAGCCTTCCAGTTGAGCTTCAATCCGCAGGTGACCTTCGATGCGAGTCACCGGGTCGACCACAATGCGCGCCATGTCAATTCTCCTTCGCCGATTCGGCCGGCGCTTCGCTGGGTTTCGGCGCTGGTTTCATCATCTTGATAAGGCCGTGAGCCGTCACGCCCGCGACCACGGCGGCCGTCAGGCCCAGGCCAATCTCGCCGGCCGATACTTCGACGCCAAAGCCCGGAATGTTGGGCAGCCGGTTGTAGAACGGAGACATATGATCCCAAAATCGTGGCGATGCACAACCGATGCAACCGTGTCCGGCCCGAATGGGCCAACTGGTGTGATCGTTCCACTGCGCGACGGGGCAGTTGAAGGTCGCCATGGGACCCTTGCAGCCCATTTTGTACAGGCACCAACCCTTCCGGTGTCCCTCATCGCCCCATTCGGTCACGTACCGGCCGGCGTCGTAATGGGCGCGGCGCTCGCACTGATCGTGAATGATGCGGCCGTACGCGAACAACGGCCGATTGTACTGGTCGAGCGCGGGAAGATCGTTGAAAGTGAGATAGTGCACCAGCGCCGCCGCGGTGTTGACCGGATTGTGCGGGCATCCGGCCATGTTCATCACCTTGATACCGGGCAGGGCTTCCTGAACGCCCAGAGCGCCCGTAGGATTCGGAGCCGCGCGCACCAGGCCACCATCGAACGCACAGGCCCCCACGGCGATGGTCGCCGCCGCGTTGCGGCACACCTTTTCGGCGATCTCCATGGCGCTGTGGCCGCCGATGGTGCAGTAGACGCCTCCATCCGCGGTCGGGATCGCGCCTTCCACTACGGCGATGTACTTCCCCTTGTCGTCCCTAACCACCCGATCGAGGATCGCGTCGGCCTGCTTGCCCGCGCCGGCCATGATGACCTCGTGATATTCCCACGAGAGCAGGTCCAGTACGACGTCGGCGACGTCCGGGTGGCTCGATCGGATCATCGATTCCGAGCAACCTGTGCAGTCCTGGAATTGCAGCCAGATCAGCACCGGCTTCCTGGCTTTTCCCACCGCCTGCACTACCTGGGCGAGGTACCGCTCCGGCATGGCCAGGGTCCCCAGCATGAGGCTGCAAAACCTGACCAGTTGCCGGCGGGAAATTCCTCGCTTGGCCAGCACTTCCGACAGCTCAGTTTCAAACTCGAACATAATGCACCTCGCTTTTTGCGCGATGAGACACCCGATTCTGAAGCCACGTCATCCAGCGCTCGAATCCGGCGCTCGTGATCGAGGACGTTTCGATAATCTCGAGCCCGGGGTGGATGCGCCAGGCGTTCTCGCGCGCTAGGTCCGTTCGGAACGGCACATAAGGAAGCAGGTCGATCTTGGTGAGAATCATCAACTCGGCCTTGCGAAAAATGCCAGGATACTTGAGGGGCTTCTCTTCTCCTTCGGCCACGCTCAGAAGGACGACCTTGGCTTCTTCGCCCAGGTCGTAGCTGGTAGGACACACCAGGTTGCCGACGTTCTCGATCAACAGCAGATCGATATCGCCGGGGGACCAGCCTTCCAGGTTCTTTTCGACCATGCGAGCGTCGAGGTGGCAGGCCCCGGCCGTCGTGATCTGCCGCACGGGATAACCGTATTGAGCCAGACGGCGCGCGTCGGCGTCGGTCTGGATATCGCCGGTGAGGATCGCGGTGCGGATCTCTCGCGGCAGGCGTTTGAGCGTCTCTTCCAGAAATGCCGTCTTGCCGGAACCGGGTGAACCGATGAAGTTCAGGCACACCGTTCCGGCCTCGGCAAAGGCTCCGCGCAGCCCGGCGGCGACGCGATCGTTTTCGCTTAAGACGCCTTTTTCGATCGCAATCCGTGTCCGGTCTTGCGGAATCCGCTCGCGCTCTCCAGTAACTCGCGCCACAACGGAAGGCCGTGGCAGCGATTGCTGATCCGAGCCAGGAGGCCACGGCCTCCTGTGGCGCTCTCGAGGAATCTCCTTCATGCGACCGCCTCCTGGGGATTGACTCTGGTAGGCTCTTCACCTGCTGGCCCTGTGCGGGCTTCTGAATCCGTGAGTTCCACGTAGGCAAGGTCGAGCTCATCGCCGCGCTTTCCATCGTCGATGCGGCACCATTCGAGCTCCAGTTCGACGGGCGGGAGGTGGTAACTCTTGACGATGGCTTCAAAGCAGAAGCGGAGGGATTCTGTATCGACGCCCGAGAACTCGCCGATCCTCAAGCCGATTTTCGCTACCCGGTGCCGTGGGTGAAGCCGAGCTTCTTTTTCCGCGGCCTCCAGCACCGAAGCCGCGATGCCCATCTCATGCATATTAAACTCAACAAATCCGCGGAAGCTGATCCCCCGCCAGCATGTCCACGATCCGCGTGGAGCCGAACACTGTACGCATGGTCACCATTCCCGGATGCATTTCATGCGCCGTTCCGATGATTTGCGCCTGCGCGCCCAGAGGATGCCACCGCATCGCCTCCACCATCGCTTCCGCCAGTTCCGGCGAAACAATGGCCAAAAGTTTTCCTTCGTTTGCAACATACAGCGGATCGAGACCCAGCATCTCGCAGGCTCCCCGCACCGCATCCCGCACGGGAATCCTGGCCTCCTCGATCTCGATGCCGACGCGCGACTGTCCGGCGATTTCGTTCAATGCGCTCGATACCCCACCTCGGGTGGGATCGCGCAGACAGCGGATCCCCTGGGACACGCCGGACGGCATATGAGAAGAGACTTCAAGCATCGCTGCGACCAGCGTGTGGAGCGAAGCCGAGTCGCTCATTAATTCCGTCTCGAATTCCAAGCCCTCGCGCTGGGCGAGAATAGCAATACCGTGGTCCCCGATCGAGCCGCTCAGAATCACGCGGTCGCCGGGCCGCACCCGGCTCGCCGAGAGCGTCACACCATCGGGAACCACACCGATTCCGGTGGTGTTGATGAACAGCCCGTCGCCCTTTCCTTTTTCCACCACTTTGGTATCGCCCGTGACGATTGATACGCCCGCATCCGCCGCCGCCTTCGCCATCGAGGCCGCCACTCGCCTCAGCACGCCGGTGTCGAGGCCTTCTTCCAGGATGAATCCCGCGCTGAGAAACAGCGGGCGCGCGCCGCCCATCGCCAGATCGTTCACCGTTCCGTGCACGGCGAGCGATCCGATGTCGCCTCCCGGGAAGAACAACGGCTTGACCACAAAGGAGTCCGTCGTGAAGGCCAGGCGCGTACCGCCGATCTCGAGCACGGCCTGGTCATCCAGCCGATTCAGGATCGGATTTGAAAACAGGGGCAGGAAAATCTCCTGCAGCAGCTCCGCGCTCAGTCTTCCTCCGCTGCCATGCCCCAGGACGATGCGGCCTTTCGTGGGAAGCGGCGTCGGGCAGACGAAGGACGCGGCAGTGGAACCGGCAGCTTGCCGCGCGGCGTCCGGCTCCGCGGATCGATCCTCCGGCGCAAAGTCGGACGGGGTCTCGACCGTGGTGGCGTTCGCAACCGAAGATGCTTCAGGCGGGGGCATTGGACATGGTCGCCAGTCCGTCTGTTTGAGGGCGGGCGTGACGGCGGTATTGGTAGTAGGCGGCGCAAGCGCCCTCGGCCGATACCATCGGAGCACCCAGCGGGGCCACCGGTGTGCAGCGTCTTCCGAATTCCGGGCAATCGACCGGTTTCAGAAGCCCCTGAAGCACCAGAGCGCTGACGCACTCCGCCGGCTCCTCCGCTGTCACATCCTCCAGGTCGAAGACATATTCAGCATCGAACGCTTGATATTCTGGGCGCAGGCGAAATCCGCTGTCGGCAATCTCGCCGATGCCGCGCCACTTGCGTCCGGAGACTTCGAAGACCTCGAGCAGCAACCTCTGCGCCGCCAGGTTCCCTTCATAATTCACCGAACGCGCGTACTGGTTTTCGACCTCGGCGCGCCCCTCTTCGAGCTGCGAAACCAGCATGAAAATGGCTTCCAGCAGATCCAGGGGTTCGAACCCGCCCACTACCATCGGGACATGGAATTCCTTCACCAGGCCGGCATATTCGGAATAGCCCATCACGGTGCAAACGTGCCCGGGCGCGATGAACCCCTGGACCCGATTCGACGGCGAACCGAGGATGAGCCGCATGGCCGGAGGCACCAGCACATGCGAAACCAGCATGGAGAAGTTGGAGAGACGTTCCCGCTTGGCTTGCCAGACCGCCATGGCATTCGCGGGAGCCGTGGTTTCAAACCCGACGCCGAAGAACACCACCTGGCGATCGGGGTTGGCCCGCGCAATCCTGACCGCATCCATTGGGGAATACGCAATCCGAACGTCGGCGCCATCCGCCTTGGCCTGGAACAGGTCCGAATGCGAGCCCGGCACGCGCAGCATGTCGCCATAGGAGACGAAGATCACCTGCCGCATCGAAGCCATGCGAATGGCGCGATCCACCATCTCGATCGGCGTTACGCACACCGGGCAGCCCGGTCCGTGGACCAGCTCCACCTCTTTGGGAAGCAGCTCGTCGATGCCGTAGCGCATAAGGGTGTGGGTCTGACCGCCGCAGACTTCCATCAGGACCCATGGCCGCGTGACCTTACGCGCGATCTCGGCCGCCACCGCCTGCGCGATTTGCGGATCGCGATATTCGTCGACGTACTTCACTGAGCCTTCCTTCTTGGTCCGGCTGATGGTCCGGCCTTGAAGGGAGGCGCGAAACCTTCTTCCTCAAGCGCCCCGGTCTGAGCGAGATAGGCATACGTGCGCGCCGCTTCTTCTTCGTCAATTCGTGTCAAAGCGAAGCCGACGTGCACCAGCACGAAATCGCCGGGCTGAACTTCCGGCGTAAATGCCAGATTTATGGTCTTACGAACGCCACAGAAATCGACGCTCCCGGCACGGAACGCGGGGTCATCGCCTTCGACGCTGAGGACCCTTCCCGGAATTGCCAGACACATGCCGAGTCTCCTGTTGCGGTACTACGTCGACGAATGGAGCTATCGAGCGTATCTTTAAGCAATTTCAGGAGCAAGTCCCCGGCCATAGGGTCGAACCGGCAAAAACGGCGGCCGAGCGTGGATAGGAAGCCGGAAGACCAGCGTTTTCGGCTATCATTGGCTGATCGCGCGGGGCTATCCCCGAGGGTCCTCGGGAGTTGGCAAAGCTAAGAAATGGGTGGATTTGGATGAGCTAAACCACCCAGTGAGTGAAACCCCACATGTTTAGCGGGCCGAGTCGCGCTTGTTGTGGCGAGAATATGCTAGGCCAGTTTCGGAGATAACGGAGGCCTTTTCGCAAACGTTAACAGATTGAAAACACTGTTACTTGGTGTCTGAAACTGGTCAATGCTAAATCCAAAAATGGTCTAGGCGCACAGAGCTAATGATTGCCCTCGTTGGGCCCTCATGATTCGAGAGTGTGAGAACCGTGAAAAAGCCGACAACGGCCCTGAGTCCAAACTAGGCAGTGCCTTCTACTGGCGCCAGCCAGCGAAACAGGAAAAAGTGGCGGCCGCAAAGAGAGCATCGGTAGGGGGAGAGGATCCATTGCAAAGCCCTCTCGACGCCATTTCGCTGGCCAACACCTCTAAAGTCAACGGACCGGCAATTGGGACAGCGAGCGGAGAGCACACCTTACTATAACCCCGATTGGTCAACTTTAAGCGTCGGTTTTTGCCGCGCTCCCCGTCGACGAAGGACGGTTGTTCCGAAATGAGGGCGCGGAGCCGGGCGCGTTCATCCCAACGCCGCGTTCGACGCCAGCGCGGCTGGTCTCGCGGGCGGCCTTAATCTGCTCCGGCGTCCTCACATCAGGTTCCGAGAGTTTTACATGTTCCTTTGCGCGGGCAACCTGGCGTTTGTGCCGCTTTGCCAATCTCTTGTCCATCTGAATCCTTGTCCTTAATCTACATGCTCTCACGAACCGCGCGCATCGAGGGTCGTCCCATAAAGCGGACATCCGGGGGATCGAAAACCGCGCTCAAACGTGTGGGCCTCGCCACGCGGATCCAACATTCCCACTAGGCGCCCTACGCGGCGCTTTTCGCTTCTGTGCCGCTGCGCTCCGTGTGGCGCAAGCGTCGGCGTAGCCGCACATGTCCGCTTCCGTGTACGTAAATGCTCGCTGTCCTTCGGTTTCGTTACGCCGCTCCAGAATCCCCCGGCAGAGCAGGGGCAATTCCTGCACCCGGATCCGGTACCTTAGGATCAGAGCGAGATCGGCCCTGACGTTGTACTCCGTTCGCGACCGGTCTTCTCCAACGCCCTCGAACGCGAACACGCGGAAACCCATGTCGTGAGTGAAACCGGTGAGAATGTATTGCATCCCTCGTTCCTTTTAGGCCTTTTCCATAGTTCCGCCTGCCGCGCCGCTGGTGCCAGTCAATACGTAGGCTGTCACGAGTGCCGCGCCGCAGGCCCGTTACAAGTTGGCCCGTATTCGATCACCAAGCGATTCTGCCGGGGCGGGCGTCGGGCGTCATCGCAGACCTCGTAGACAAATCCGGTGGGCGCCCGCTTCATCAGCGGCGCATGATCGTCCCGCAAGTGAGCTAGCAGCGCGGTCTGTATGTCGCCGGCTTCTCCGATATAGAGCCACTCGAGCGCATTCGAAATTCCGTAGACGCCTGAAACGGCGGGGGCGTACATCCGAATCGCATTTGACGTAAATGGGTGCGGCACAAGCCGCTCAAAGGGCATCTTGGATCCTCGCGGCGACCGCTTTGCGGGATCCATCCAATCCGCCGCCCGTTCCGGATCTCAGACCACTGAAGGAGACTGGGCGCTCGGATGCCACGGGACACGTTCGCGCATCGCACGAGTGCGGCATTGGACCTCCCCGCAACCGATCCCGGAAACCGACACCGGGCGATCGCGTATAGCTCGGAAAAACTCAGCCGCGCGCAGCGACACTGCGAGCGATGGCCTGGACCGGGTAATGGTCGCCCAGCCACTTCTCTATTTTTTCCTTTTGCGAGGCTTGTACGACGCGCTGCCACCTGACCACCCCGGTGCGCTCACTGTACTCGGCCATGACGTAGGAACCCTCATTGAGCACCTCGATCAGGCCATCCGTTTTTGCCCGTTTGAAGCGAAAAGACGAAAGCGTAGGATGGTGGTGTTCTTGCATGTATACCCAGGATAGCAGATACGCCTAGTTGCTCTCCGACCACGGCGCTTCAAAACGCGCTACAATGAAAATGTACCGGAAGTCATATCGCGCCCACCTGTTCGTTTCCGTTCGCGTCTGGCTCGCTGATTCCCGTCTCTCAACCAAGAATGAATACCTTTTCCGACCTTCCCCTTTCGCCTGTCTTGCAGAGCAACCTGGCCCAACACGGATTCGTGCAGCCAACCCCTGTGCAGGCCCTAGCCATCCCGAAACAACTCGCCGGCCACGACCTCGTGATCACGGCGCAGACCGGCACCGGCAAGACGCTGGCGTTCCTCCTCCCTTTGCTCGAAAAGCTCGGCAAACCAGGCAACCTTCCCGGCGTGAGTGCGCTGATCCTTACCCCGACTCGGGAACTTGCCATCCAGATCAATGAATCCTTCGCCAAGCTCGCGGCCACGACCGGCATTCGCGCCGCCGTGGTCGTTGGCGGGCTGAATGAACAATCGCAATTACAGGCGATTCGCAGGGGCGCGCAGGTAGTGATCGCGACGCCCGGGCGGCTTTCCAATTTTCTGGAACGCAGACTCGTCAAGCTGGGCGCGGCGCACACGCTGGTTCTCGATGAAGCGGACCGGATGCTCGACATGGGTTTCCTTCCCACCATCAAAAGGATCCTGGCCACCCTGCCCGCCGAACGCCAGACCGTGTTCTGTTCCGCGACCATCGAATCCTCCGTTGCGCATCTGATCAACGCCCATCTAAGGAACCCGGTTCGAATCGCCATCGGTTCCACCACGAAACCAGCCGAGCATATCGACCTGCACGTGTATGAGGTCGAACAAGACCGCAAGCTCGGTCTGCTGCAGAAGATGCTCCAGCAAGAGCGCGGTTCCTTCCTGGTGTTCGCCCGCACGAAGCACGGTGCGGACCGTCTGGCGAAGAAGCTGGCGCGCGACGGATCGAAAGCCACCAGCATTCACGGAAATCGCACGCAATCCCAGCGCAACCTCGCGCTTCGCGGATTCCAGGACGGCAGCTATCGGGTTCTGGTCGCCACTGACGTCGCTGCACGCGGCGTCCACGTCGAAGGAATCGCCCACGTGGTCAACTACGATCTGCCGCAAGTCCCCGAGGATTTCATCCATCGCGTGGGCCGAACCGGCCGCGCAGGACTTCGGGGTACGGCTTCCACGTTCAGCACCCGCGGCGAGCGCGGCGAAATCCGTAAGATTGAGCGGATGCTGGATCTCCAACTGAGCGTCCGCCAGGTGCCGCCGGGACTACTGCAGGAATCGGCGCGCTCCGGCGAGGGAGCCTCGGTTCAGTTTAGAGGCCGTGGTCCCCAAACGACCCACACGTCGCATGTTCGAAGCTTTGCGCCGAAGAGAACCGCGTTTCGACGAAAGCATGTTTGATCAGGAGCAGAGCTTGCAGAAGCCGTGCGCCGATCCGCGCTAACGCCCGGAGAAGCCGATGGCCGGGAGCCTTACCGCTATTTCTTCTGCTTCTGCGCGTTCATCATCTTGTTCATGAGCTCCGTCGACGGCGGAACGATCCCGGATACACGCAAGTAGCCCACGATGTTGCCGTAGATCTCGTTATTGTGCACGACTGTGTGCAGGAACGAAGCGGTCAATTGCGGGGAGGAAAGAATCTTTGCGTCGTCCAGGTTCGCGAAGGTGGCGTCGCAATACGCGAAGGAATCCTTTAGATTTTTTACGACATCGGCCTTGCCGGTGATCATGTCCGTTTTGGCCTTGGGCATGGGATTCGGCTCGCCCTTCAGGATGGAACAATCGAGATAGTTCCGCTCCGTCGAATGGTTGATCCATTGGCCGAATGAAAACTGGGCAGGAGTAAGCCTGAAATCGAATTTGTCCGCGGGCATGGCCTCCGCGCCGGCGATGAGGAACTGCTTTACATACGTGTAGTAGCGATCGATGGTGGTGGCCTTCAGTGTATTCTGCGCCTGAAGCGTACCCATCGTCAGACCCATGGTGAGACAGAGATATGCGACAAACTTGGTTTTCATGCGAGTGGTGTCCTTTTCATCTTTCTTTATCTAGTCTAGCGCCCCTGAAGTTCATTGAATAATAGTTTCCAACGGAGTCATGATTACAACGCCAGTCATCCCGATCCCGCACTGCGGGATCGGAATGAGCGGGGCAGGCGTGGTGCTCTTAACCCTGAGAACTTAATGCAACGAACCACTGGGCTTCGATCGGGTCAACTGGCGGGAGGCTCTTGTTCGCGCGGCTCGACGACGACGTTTTCCCGGATCGCGTCGGTCGGATTCAACACCACCATGTCGCCCTGAGATAGACCCGCATTGACTTCGAGGCTGGCACCATAGTCGCGGCCCAGCTTGACCTGGTGAAAGTGAACGCGGTGATCGGAATCGACCACGGCGACTTCCGGTCCGGAGGTCCGCATGACCAGCGCATCGGCCGGAAGCATCAGGACGTTGACTACGTGCGGCAGCGAGAACCGGACTTTTCCGTACATGCCGGGCAACAGAGTGTTGTTCGGATTCGGGGCGCGTAAGATCACCAGCAGAGTTCGCGAATTGGTATCGAGAGAATGCGTGCTACGGATGACTTTCGCGGGAAACACTTTTCCAGGGAACTCATCCACCAGCAACTCCGCCGATTGTCCATCCTGAATCATGGGTGCGTAGGTCTGGGGCACGTTCACGAAGACGCGCAGCGGATCCAGCTTCCCCACCCGGATAATCTCGCGCGCAGCAGTGGTATTGCCGGAGCTGATGAGCGTGCCGACATCCAGGTCCTGGTTGCGTCCCGTAATCACTCCGTCAAAGGGGGCCACCAGGCGGCTGAACGTTTTCATTTCCCCCAGCCGCTTGAGATTGGACTCGTTCGCGCGGATCGTACTCTCTCCGGCGAGGGCGTTCTGCTCGGACGCGTTTACGGTCGCCTCGGCCACCTGGTCGTCGTTCAACTTCTGGTCATAGTCCTGCTTCGAGGCCGTGCCGCTGTCCATCAGGGCTTTATAGCGGTCCATGGTGATCTTCGCCAGGTTCAGGTTCCTTTGCGCGACCACGATCGCGGCGCGCAACTGGAGAAGTGTCGCCCTGGACTGCGCGAGCGTCGCTTCGGCTTGCGCCACCTCCTGATCGAGATCGGGGGTTTCGAGCTCCACCAGAAGCTCGCCCTTGGTCACGTGATCGCCAATGTCGACGGGCCGCAGCTTGATGTATCCGTCCACGCGAGCATACAGCGGCGTCTCTTCGAGCGCCACGGTTTGGCCGGGGAGTTCAACGACACTACCGCCGGGCGCCATTCTCACCCGCGCTACGTTCACCACCGGTTTGGCCGCGGCGTCCTCGATCGATGTGGCCGCGAGTGACTTGGTCTGGCTCTGGCGCTGGGTCAATTCCCAAACGACCGCTCCGCCCAGGATCAGGACGACAATCAGCAGCAGCGCCAGGAAGCCGGCATGCGACTTCCGCTCGCGCGGAAAACGCGGACCCGCGATCGTTTCCGGATCGAGTTCGTGCCTGGCCGCCACTATCCGGTCCTCTCAGGGCGGTCGAAGCTTCGAGGTGGGGAGATGCGGAGGAAGCTGTAAACCACCGGCACGATCAATAACGTCGCTACCGTGGCCATCGCCAGACCGCCGATCACCGCGCGTCCCAAAGGCGCATTCTGCTCGCCGCCTTCGCCGAGGCCAAGCGCCATGGGAAGCATGCCCACCAGCATTGCGAGCGCCGTCATCAGCACCGGCCGCAGCCGGATGCGTCCCGCCTCAAAAGCCGCCTTCAGAGCGTCGGCCCCGTCGCGCCGCTGGTCGTTGGCAAAGGTCACTAGTAGAATGCTGTTGGCCGTCCCCACTCCGATACTCATGATAGCTCCCATCAGCGCGGGCACACTGATCGTCGTCCGAGAGAAAAACAGCATCAGCATGATCCCCGCGAGCGCGCCGGGGACCGCCATCAGAATGATGAAGGGATCCGTCCAGGACTGAAAATTCACCACCATCACGAAGTACACCAGAAGAACGGAAAAGATCAGCCCGATGCCCATGCCCGCGAACGACGATCGCATGGTTTCTATCTGCCCCCGCACCTCGAAAAAACTCCCTTTGGGGAGCTGCGGTTTCACCTGCGCGAGCACCGCATCCACGGCGGATGCCATGCTGCCCAAGTCCCGGTCCTGCACGTTCGCGTATACGTCGAACAAAGGTTGGACGTTGTAGTGATCGATCACCGCCGGGGTGGTGCCGCGCTCCATCTGTGCCACATTTCCTAGAAGCTGCGGCGTCCCGCCGGATGAGGAGTTTAGCGGAGTATTCAATACGGTTTGGGTAGAGTCCACGTTATAAGCCGGGGTCTGCACGGCCACCAGGTAATCGGTGGCGGATTCCGGATTGACCCACCAATTCGGCGAAATCGTCCCGCTGGAACTCAGCGCTATCAGGGCGCTGTTCGCCACATCTTTCTGCGTGAGGCCCATTTCACTCGCCCGCGCACGATCCACGTTAATGTTCATCATCGGCATGTCGTTCACCTGATGCACGTGCACGTCGACGGCCCCTGGAATTTTTGTTAAACGCCGCGAGATCTCCTCCGCGAGCGCGTAGTTGGCAGGGGCATTTCGTGGAGGGCCCACCACCTGTATATCCACCGGCGCGGGCAAACCGAAGTTCAGAATCTGTCCGACGATGTCGGCAGGTTGAGCGAAGAAGGTGACGTCCGGAAACTGATGCGGCAGGCGTTTCCGCATCTCTCGAAGATAGCCCCAACTGGAGTGATGTCCCGGTTTCAGTGAGATTAGTATCTCGCCGTCGAAGGAGCCGAGGGTGGCCGAGTCGCTCAACGCGATGTTCAGGCCGAAGTAGGGAAGCCCGATATTATCCAGGATGTCGGAGATCTCTTCGCGCGGAATAATCCGCCGGATCTCGTCCTCCACCAAGGAAAACGTACGCTCGGTTTCTTCGATGCGGGTTCCCGGCGAACAACGCACGTGCAATCGGATCTGGCCGGCGTCCACTTGCGGAAAGAAGTCGGTTCCCACGAACGGATAGAGCGCCAGGCACCCTGCGCTCGCCAGCACGAAGCAGATCACCATCAGTTTGCGATGCGCGAGCGCCGAACTCAGAAGGTCGCAGTATAGATCGCGGAAGCGTTCGAATCCCTTCTCAAACCCCTGGTGCAACGATCGCAGGAAGCTCGGTCGCCCGCCTGTCAGATGGCCGTCCCGGCCAACCTTATACTGCCGAAGTTCGGCCGGGATCAGATAGTTGATCATCGTCGGGACGAGCGTCCGGGAAAGCAGATACGAAGCCGCCATGGCCAGCGCCACGGCCAGCGCGAGGGGCGTGAACAGAAAGCGCGCGGTGCCGGTCAGGAAAATCACCGGCACGAAAACGATACAGATGCACAGGGTGGAGAGGAACGCCGGCAGTGCGATCTGCCGCGCGCCTTCGAGAATGGCGGGCACGATCCGGGGGATGTTTGCGAGGTTTCGATGGATATTCTCGATCTCCACCGTGGCGTCATCCACCAGAATTCCTACCGCGAGCGCGAATCCGCCTAGCGTCATGATGTTGATCGTTTGGCCGAGCACGTACAGAATCGCGAGTGACGTCAGGATCGACAACGGGATTGAGATGCAGACAATCAGCGTGCTTCGCCAGCTCCCCAGAAACAGGAGAATCATCAGGCCGGTAAGGAACGCGGCAAGGAGCGCTTCCTTGATAACACCGGAAATCGCGGAGCGCACGAAGATGGACTGATCGAACAAGGTGCTGATCTTGAGCGCGGCAGGCAGAGTGGCTTCGACGCGGGGCAGTGTGGCTTTAATGCGCCGGACGACGTCGGTCGTCGAGGCTTTTCCGTTCTTGAGCACGGTGAGCAGCGCGCCGCGGCGGCCATTGTGCCGGACGATGTTGGTCTGCACGGCGTAGCCGTCCCGGACCTGCGCGATGTCGCGCATGTAGACCACCGACCCCCCGATGGTCTTCACCGGCAGACGGTTGAAGGCCTCGACCACCATCGGCGTGTTGTTCAGATGCACCGCGTATTCCCGGGTGCCGATCTTGGCCGTGCCGGTGGGCAGGACCAGGCTCTGCGCATTCAGTGCATTCGAAACGTCATTGGGGGAAAGGCCGCGCGAATACAGAGCTTGCGGATTGATATCCACCATGATCTGCCGCAGCCGTCCCCCGTAAGGCGAGGGGAGACTGGAGCCTTGAATATTCGAAAGCTGGGTCCGGATCACCTGATAGCCCAGATCGTACTCGGCCTGCTCACTCATGGTGTCGCTCGAGAGGCCAAGTTGCAGAATCGGCACGCTGGCGGCGTTGTATTGAGTAACGCTGGGAGGTTGGGTACCGGGCGGCAGGACACGGATCACGGCGCTGGCCGAGGCATTGGCTTCCGCGACGGCCGCATCCGCGCTCCCGCTGGGATGCAGGAAGATCTTGATGATCGAATAGCCGGTAAGAGACGCCGACTCCATGTGCTCGATATCGTTGATGGTGGTGGTTGCATTGCGTTCGACCCGGGTGGTGATTCCGTCCGCCATTTCCTCGGGCGAGATGCCGCCGTAGCTCCAGATCATGGCGACCACGGGAATATCGATATTCGGAAAGATGTCCGCCGGCATGCGCACGATCGCGACCACGCCGAACACGATGATGGCCAGGGCCATCACGACGAACGTGTAGGGCCGGCGTAGCGCAAGTTCAACGATCCACATATAGGGCCTGCGGGGGGGAAGCGGTTAGTCTCGAGTGGACGGGGTAGGCCAGCCCGATTCCCTACCTTTAATCTATCTTACCCGGCGCAGGGAGCGAATACTGCCTAAGTGGACGTGTTTCTACCAGATCCGGGCTAGCAACCGGGGGTGAAGGGAGGTCATCGAAATAGTGGAGGTTTAGAAGTTATTTATGAAACGGTCAAGCTTCGGAGCAACGTTAGGTGGCTTCCTCTTGGCTGTGCTGTTAGGGAGCCCCGCGTGGGGATCTGTACCCCCACAACCCCCGCCACGCCCGCAACCGGGAACGGTTAACTACGTCGAAGGGCAAGCCTCGATCGACGGTCAACCGGTGACTATGAACTCGGCCGGCGCAGTCGTGGGAGCGGGTCAAATCGTCTCGACACAAAACGGCAAAGTGGAAATGCTGCTTACGCCCGGCGTCTTTTTCAGAATCGACGGCAACAGTTCGGCGCAGATGGTCACGCCGGACCTGGCAAATACCGCAGTGAGACTGGAACGCGGCCGGGCCATGTTGGAGGTCGCGGAAATCCATCCTGAAAATAACCTTCGCGTCATTGAAAATGCGGCCGGCGGGAATGGCGTCAGCGTACAAGTCTTGAAGCCGGGCTTGTACGACTTCGATATGGATCGAGGGCAGATCCGCGTGTTCGACGGAGAAGCTATGGTTCAAGCCGGCGGCCGGCAAGTCAAGATCAAGAGCGGACATGAGCTCAGTCTCAATAATGCAGGATCGCTAAGGGCTCAAAAATTCGATTGCAAGGCGTATGAAGATGCCTTCTATCGCTGGTCCAGCCTCCGATCGTCCTACATGGCCGAGGCGAACGCCGATGCGGCGCGCAGCTACGCCGGTGGAAGCGGCGTGATGGCCCTCGGCTGGTATGGAACGGGGTGGTATTGGGATCCCTGGTTTGACGCTTATGCGTTCATCCCCGGGGACGGGATCTTTTATAGCCCGTTCGGCTGGGGTTTCTATTCACCGTGGCTCGCATTCGGTGCGCCGTATTTCGGCGGGTATGGCTACTATCATCACTTTGGCCCTGGTTACCATTCACGCTACGCCGGCGCCGGTGTTGGAAGTGTGGCGCATGCGCACAGCGTCCCGGGCAACGGTTTCGCCGGTCGCAGTACATTCGGTGGAAGCGGCTTCCGCGGCGGCAGCACAGGCGCCTTTCGTGGAGGAGCGGGTGGTTTCCACGGCGGCGCTGGTGGTTTCCACGGCGGTGGTGGCGGTTTCCGCGGCGGTGGCGGCGGTTTCCACGGCGGCGGAGGCCGCCGATAGATACCCACAGGCAGACGATCGGGCAGGGCCGTTTGCCGAGTGGGAGGACCATTTCCAGCAGACGGCCCCGCTTCGGTCGTGGGGTTTGATTCCAGCTTACGTCGCAAACCCGGCCGTTCCTATACTCCTAGTCCGGTATATTCACGGCCAACGGCGTGGTAGTGAACCTGTGCTAAAGTTGCGCTGTGCGCCCGGCCGCATGCTTGTTTGCCCTGTGTGCTTGTCTCCCCGCCACGGCGGCAGGACAGGAGATCGTGGCAACCTTCGGGACCACGGTTGTGATTCCATCCGGACTTCGCGGCCTGGTCTATCGGATTCGCCGCTACACCTCCCACCTTCCCAAGTTTGAAAAGATGAAGCCGGTGGGCACCATTTACACCTCGTCTCTGAATATTCCGGTGCAGGATTTCCGCCAGGGCTTTCCCGGCGTGACCAATCGATTCGAATGGTTCGCGATCGACTACACCGGAAGGTTCTGGATCGACCGCCCTGGAACGTATCGCTTCCTTCTGACTTCTGACGATGGCGCCAGACTCTCCATCGACGGCGAGACGATCGTGGACAACGACGGCATCCATCCGCCCGAGGATAAGATCGGCAGCGTGAGTCTGAGCGGCGGAATCCACCGCATTCGGATCTCCTATTTTCAGGGGCCCCGCTACCAGGTCGCGCTGGTGTTGCAAGTGGCGCCGCCGAATGAGGATTTCCGGATCTTCAGCACGGATGAGTTTAAGCCTCCCCTAGATCCTGACACGTGGCCGTATCCGGCAGACCCCGTGCACTAACAGAGACGAGCTCCCGGGCCCTTCCGGTCCCTACGAAGCCATGGTAGATTCATGAGAACATGACGTTCGCAAACCTTGGTTATGGGTTCATGGTGCTCGCCGCACTTCCGGCCGTAGCGATGGCTCAGAAGGTGACGATGGAGTTCGACCAGGCGGCCAATTTCTCGGGATTTCACACGTTTTTCGTGAATCAGGGCCAGCTCAACAGCAAGAATCCCTCCCTGAACAACGACCTGGTGCGGAAGAAGATTCAAAATGAGATTCGCAGAAGACTCACCGAGAAGGGCTTGACCGAGGTCACCAGCGGCCCCCGGGATTTGAACGTGCGTTTCTCGCTCGGTTCGGCGCGGCGCAGGGAAGTGGACGTTTATCCGGGTGGCTGGTGGGGTCCTAGACGAGTGGTCACGGGTTACACGGAAGGAACGCTGGTAATCGATCTCCGGAATCCCAAGGAACAGGTCCTGGTCTGGCGGGCCATTGCGTCAGAAGAGAAAAGCGACGCCGCCCACGTCGAGAGCAAGCTCGACGACATGGTACGGAAGGCGTTCGAAAAGTACCCTCCGAAAAAAGAATAAGGCTTGGTTGCCCAAGCGAATCAGCAAGCCCCGCGCGCCGGCGTCCCGCGAGAGCTTATCTGCCCTTGCGATTCGCCGATTCGGCCGCCATCTTCAACTCTCTGTTGACTTGATCGAGCAGTTCCTTGGCCTTGGCGGCGTGACCCTGCATGTCGAATTCATTGGCCTCTTGCGCCGCCACGATTTTTTCAAAAGCCTGCGTGCACAACCGCTGCGCAGCGGCTAGATTCGGATGGCGTCCGGCAGAGACGTTGTCGCGGGGCTGGGCGGCTGCAATTCCTGCGATCACCAGTAACGCGGCCACGGCCAGGGTGGTAACGAGGGATTTCATCATGGCGGTATTCTACGGCTTCCTTGCGTTTTGTGCAATGACGATCTTCGATGACCGGGACCCGTCACACGACCGTAAGAAAGGCCCGCCTGGCTGGCTCGCGGCGATAGAATCCCGGGGACGCGGCTCGAAAATCAGGTTCTATACCTCGAGAAAGGTCCCACTGGTTGGAAGATCTCTCGCGCGGAAACAGGGAGCGCGTGGACACCCTGATCTCGCCAGCCAGCAAAGGGTGCGGCGCCCTCATTACAGGCCAGTAACACTGCCGCCGAGCGGAGATCACCCGAAGCAGGTTTTGCGGGCTGTTACTTAGGAAGCCCTATCCCGATTTCTTGCCCGCGATGAGTTGGAAACCGCCGAGCGCCATCTGGACGCGCGCTTCGACGGAAAATCCGCTCTGCGCCATCTCCGTCTCAATGCCGCGATCCAGCATGTCGGCGAGGGTCGCGCGTTCTTCCGGCCGTGAAATCAATCCAAATACGGCTTCGTTGAAGCGCCGCGCGAGGAAGTGTCGAGACCGGGCGTGTTCGCCCACCAGCAGCCGGCCTCCGGGCTTTAATACGCGGTGAGATTCCCGCAGCACGGTAAGCCGCATCTCGCGGGGCATCTCGTGCAGCGCAGCGATCACGGTGACGCGGTCGAAGGACTCCGCAGGGAATGCTGTCGCCGTGGCGTCTTGAACGCTGAAAGCCACATGCGGCGATTGGGCCGCCTTGCCGCGCGCTACTTCGATCATGGTTGGGCAGAAGTCGATGCCCCAAATCTCCCCATCCGGCGCGACTGCGCGCGCAAGCGCGAGCGGCAGGTTCCCCGTGCCACAGCACATATCGAGAATCCGCACGCCGGGACGCAATTGAAGAAGCTCGCTACAGCGCCGGTAGAACGATCCAAGTCCCCCGGCGAGGAAAGCGAACAACCCGATCTGGAAATCGTAACGGTGCGCGATTCGCGAATACAGCGCGAGCCAGGGTGCCGAATCGTAATGGGAATGAGAAAGTCCAGGTTCAGAGGACATGGAACTCCGCGCGGAACTGGGAATCATTTCGGAGCCCGCACAGGGCCAGCGAGGCCCTCCCAACTCGTAAGCAACAGCCGGACAACGAAAGCGGGCGGCAGTTTCTGAAAGGCAATAAGGCGGCCGCCCGCCTCTGTCCGGCGAGCAGGAACTCTAAGCGTCTCGCCCGAGCGAGGCTCCTTTGTGCGGGCGAGTTTCTCAAAAGGTGAACCTTCCTGAGCAGCCGCGCTGCTGGGGAAGTCACAGGCGCAGGAACCGGCGGCCTCAGGGAAGACTGAAGTCCGGCCCGAAATCCTGAAAAAAGGCGACGGGAGGCGGACCCGGTGCAGTCTGAAAACGTCGTTTCCTGCGCACTGATAAGAACCAACGGACCGGTGATCAACAGCCGCACTGGAGTGCGTAAGCGATCGCGGTGATCACAAGCGCGAGCAGCGCTGGACGAGAAGTGATGCGCACGGAAACCTCCTTTCCGCCACCCTAACTTTCGCCGGAAGCCCCGATTCATTCGCGGAACGCCGGCGGGGTTTATGGCTTCGCACTCGATTCTTCAAACTCAGTATCCCCAAACGACGGCAGCCGGTCCACCACCCCCGATAGTTACTTCCCGGCCGCCAAGCCCGCAAAGGGTGCGGCGGCACCCTCATTTCAGCTAAGTGACGCTGCCGCCGCGCTCCGTTTTGCGGGCTGTTAGTTAGGAGCTCGTTCAAGGGTACTTCAAAAAGACGGCGCCGTGTGGAAGCCCGCACAGGGCCAGCGAGGCCCTCCAAAAGTAGCGGGAACTCTAAGCGTCCCCCCGAGCGAGGCTCCGTTGTGCGGGCGAGCTCCTCGAAAGGGCGCCGGGTCGCAAAAAGGCGCCGCGCCGCCGGTCCGCGCGCTCGCCCGAATCCCGCGGATGCTCCTAGGCTTTTACCGGTTCCTTCACCGTTATGGCGATCTCCGCGTAACATCGTTCGACGGCCGCGACGCCCGAGCCGAGCTTCACGGGTACACCGTTGGCCATCAGGATGAGTTCCAGTTCCGCCACCATTGCGAATAGATCGGCGAAATCGAAGTAGCCGAGGTGCGCGATGCGAAAGATCCGGTCTTTCATCGATCCTTGCCCGTTGGTGATGATGGAGCCAAATCGATTGCGGAACTCCTTGACGATGAGTCCCGAATCCATGCCGGCGGGAGCTTTCACGGCGGTGACAGATGAGCTGGGGCAATCCGGCGCGAGCAGTTCAAGGCCCAGCGCCTGGCAGGCGGCGCGCGTCGCCCTGGCCAGCTCCTGGGCGTTGCTCACTAACTTGTCCATTCCCAGCGTCTTGATGTATTTCAGCGATTCAGCCAGGCCCAGCATCAGCGACGTCGCCGGCGTCCAGCTTCCCTCCCCGGTGACCGCGGTCTTCCTTTCCTTCTTCAGGTTGAAGTAATAGCGCGGCAGCTTCGCGGTTTCCATCGCCGCCCATGCCTTCTGGCTGATCGTGAGAATGGCCAGACCCGGCGGGATCATGAACGCCTTCTGCGATCCGCCCACCACGACGTCCAGTCCCCAACCGTCGATGTCGAGCGGCATGGTGCCGAGACCGGTGATGGCGTCCACCAGGAAAAGCGCGCTCGTCTTTTTTACGGCTTCCCCCATCGCTCGCACATTGTGCTCGGCGCCGGTCGACGTCTCGGACGCCTGCACGAAGACGCCTTTAGTATCCGGGTTCGCCGCCAGCGCCTTCTCCACTGATTCCGGAGAGACCACCTTGCCGTAGGGCTGTTCAAGCACTACCGCGTTCAGGCCGAACGCCTTCACGATCTCTACCCAGCGCTCGCCGAACGTTCCGGCGGTGCACATAATGACGCGATCGCCCGGAGAGAAACAATTGGTGACCGAAGCCTCCAGGCCGCCAGTGCCCGACGCCACCAGCACCAGCACGTCGGACGAGGTGCCCAATAATTCCTTCAAATCCGCCAGTACGCCGCGATAGACGGCGCGAAAATCCTCGGTGCGATGGTGCATATCCGAGCCCAGCATCGCGTAGAGGGCCTTGGGATAGAGCGGTGTCGGTCCGGGAGTCAGCAGACGCTGCTTTTTAATGTGCATTTGCGAGTAGAATACCAGAGCCTTGGCGGAGTTGTCGCGAGTTAGCCCGCAAAGGGTGCGGCGCACCCCCCCTTTTTACAAGCCCAGTAACGCTGCCGCCGCGCTCCGTCTTACGGGCTGTTAGTCAGAAGCGAAGATGCAACCGTAATCCCAAACTAACAATTGCCCTTGTGAGTCGACCGCACAGACGAGACTATCGCGGGGATGTCGCGATTCGCGGCGCGATAAACCCGGGGGCGTCTGGAACCGTCACTGCACGTGCAATTCTTCGACGTGCTGACGCTGGACCTTGATCTTGCTCCCGATCTTGCGGGCCGCCGCGAGGTCATAAGCAAGCTGCATGCGCAACCACGTCTCCTCCGTACTGCCGAACGCCTTGGTGAGCCGGATCGCCATCTCCGGGCTGATGCCGGATTTGCCGGTGACGACGTTGCTAAGCGCCTGCCGCGTTACGCCGAGAATCTTTGCCCCTTCGGCAATCGACAACCCCAAAGGCTCCAGGCATGCGTTCCGTATGCTGCGTCCGGGATGCGGGGGATTTTTCATCGGCATGGGATTGCTCTCTCTTTCTCGCTAGTGATAATCAATCAGTTCAACGTCAAAAGCATCTTCGCCCTCAAAACGGAAAACAATGCGCCAGTTAGCCCGCACGGTCACAGACCAGAAGCCCCGCAGCTCGCCTTTGAGCGGATGCAGCCGGTAGCCGGGGAGGTGGAGCGCTTGCGGCGTCGGGGCATGATCGAGGCGGCCAAGAATGTCTTCGACCGCTTCCAGCAAATCGGGCCGTATGCCGCTCCGGCCATCGCGTTCATGGAGCCGTTTCAGGCCCCGGTGTTTGAAGCTCCTAATCACTAGGGTACACCGCAACAGACCGCTGCCTTGTCAAGCGCTGCTTGACGTCGTCGCGTGGCTCATTGAAACGCGGCAAAGGCAACTGGGATATCGGTGGGCGCATTGCCCGAGAGCTGCTGGCGCAGATTCAACGCGACCGCGTCGAGGATCTCGGTCAGGGGTGTGGTCGGCCGGTAGCTCACCAAACTCTCTAGCTTCGCCAAACTGGGAACCCGCCGCTGCATATCCTCAAAACCCGGACCGTAGGCGCGATCGTATGGCAAATGCACGATCTCGGACTTCGAATGGAGCCGTTGTTTCACAAGTTCCGCCAGGTTGTTCATGGAGATTTCCTCGTCGTTCCCGATGTTGACCACCTCGCCGGCCGCACCAGTGCTGGTCGCGATCCGCACCATGCATTCGACCGCATCGGCAACATATCCGAAACAGCGGGTCTGCCGGCCGTCGCCGAAGACCGTGATGGGCTCGTTCAGAAGCGCTTGACGAACGAAGTTCGGCAGCACCATCCCGTACCGGGCCGTTTGCCGGGGTCCGACGGTATTGAACAAACGAATGATGGTTACCGGAACTTGTTTCTCGCGGTGATAGGCGAGACCGAGGAACTCATCGAGCGCCTTCGAGCAGGCATAACTCCAGCGCCCCTTGCTGGTCGGACCCAAGACCAGGTCGTCGTCCTCGCCGAAGGGGACCTTGCTGTTTTTTCCATACACTTCGGAAGTGGAGGCGATCACGATCCGCTTCCGTTTCTTGGAGGCGGCGCGAAGCACCACTTCGGTTCCATGAACGTTCGTCTCTATCGTGCGAACAGGGCTGTCAATAATGAGGCGAACGCCGACGGCGGCGGCAAGATGAAACACAACGTCGCAGCTATCCACCAATTCCGCCACCAGCGAATCGTTAAAGACGCTATCGATCACGTACGAAAATCCGGAGTGATGCTTCAGGTGAGCGATATTGGCGAACGATCCCGTGGATAGGTCGTCGATCACGGAAACCGGCCAACCTTCCTGCAAGCAGCGGTCGGCCAGATGGGATCCGATGAAGCCGGCGCCGCCGGTGATTAAGACTTTCACAATAGTCCTCGATGCGCGCCCGTTGTCCGGACAAGCCTCCAAAAGAAAGTGGCGGAAGACGCCGCACATCTCAGACAAAGTTGCCGAAAACATTGCCGCGGCAGGGACTAAAGGCAATGATTAGAGAAAAACCGGAGATGGCCGATTACATAAATGAGTGGAGCGTCACGGAGAAAAGCATCAGGTCCTGCGGCGCAACCTGGATACCGATCTAGTTACGCCCGAGAAATTCATGACGGAGCATGACCAGCCGGAAGGTGGCAGTGAAGCGAGGCACGTCCGGCGCGTGGCGGCTTGGTGCCGGGAGATAGGGCTCAAACTCAAACTGCCGGTCGCGGATTGCCGGACCCTTGAAAACGCGGCCCTGCTTCATCATCGAACCGGGCTGGTGGTAAGAGCGGACGCGTGGGACTCGTTACGACGGGATGTTCGAATCGCCGAGTCCGCACAGGATGCGGATCGCGAGTATTCCCTGGTCCTGGACGTGTTGCGCGCGCTTCACGGGGACCGCCGCGGGTCCGATCGGATCAAACGGCTCGCACTGATTCTGGAGCAAATGCGACGATCTCGATACCGCCTGCGAATTGGACGCGGAGATTGCTCCGGACCCGGAGGTGAATGGCCTTGAGGAACTGGCCGAAGAGGTCGCGGCGCATTTTTGGGGTCGAAGCTCCTCTTCCTCCGCGGCGAATACGACGGAGGCGCGGCCAGGCGATGGCGCGCTGTCCCGTTCGCGGCGGACCGGGAATCTGCCCGTGTTCCCTGCCGTCGCGGCCAGGGTTTTCGATTTGCTCGCGGACGACAACTTGAATTTCGGCGACCTGGAATCGATCATCTCCTCGGATCAGACCCTGGCGGGACACATCATTGCCGCGGCGAACTCAGCCGTCGCGGGCGGATCCACCCGGATGAGCAGCATCAGCCAGGCCGTGGGCCGGATTGGCGTGATCGCCGCCCGCCGGGTGGTGCGCGCTTCCACGCTTCGGGGAATGTACCGGGCCCCGCAGTCCCGCGCCCTCTGGAATCATTCGCTGGATGTGGCGGAGGCCGCCGCACGGATCGCGATGCAATCGGGAACCGTCGACAGCGAAGAGGCATTTCTCGCCGGATTGATGCATGACCTCGGCAAGCTGGTGCTCGGCGGCCTGCCGGCCGAGACCTTGGATCGTTGTGACCGCCTGACCCAGGCAGGCTGCCCGGACCTGTTGGTGGACCGAGTAGTGCTCGGAGAGACCCATACGTCGGCCGGGGCGCAATCGCTGCGGGAATGGCATTTTGCGGATCACATTGCGGCAGCGGTGGAGCATCATCACCAACCCGAACGGAATGCCGCCCCGATGTGCAGCGTCCTTTACCTGGCCGAGGCCGCGAGTCCACTGCATGGATCGGCGGCTGGACTGGTCTGCAATTGGCGCGTGGAACTGGCGCATAGAACGCTCGCTCTTCGGAATGGAGTGGATGCCTATATGGCAGGCACCGGCAGCGTTCTTTCCGGACTTCGCTTCGCGGCGGCAGCGTGAAATGGGCGCGTTTCAGGGACGAGGAGCACCTACGCGGCGGGCCGTATGAGGCCCAGCGGAGCCAGGCGCCCGCGCAGTTCAGTGACCGCCTTGCGGCGCGTTTCCTGAACCTGCCACTCGCTCATTTGGAGTAAGGGCGCAATGTTGCGCATGGTCATTCCATGCACGTAATGGAGGGTAATCACACGTTTTGCGAGGGGCGGGAGCGCGGCGACCGCGCGGGAAACAACACGATGCATTTCCGATTCCGCGAGCGTCTGCTCCGGCGATGAGGAATCGCGATCCGGCGTGATCTCGGCAAAGGTCGGGGACCCGTCCGAGGCACGGATTCTAGAGTCGAGTGACAACAGGTTCCCGGCCGCCGCCGCGGCGAGGGCGTCGGAGCACTCAAGCGGCGTAAGGCCCATCTCGGCTGAGATCTCATCACGCGTCGCCGGGCGAAGCAGCCGGTGTTCGAGAAGACCCGCAACGTTTTCAACCTGCTTGGCGCGCCTGCGGTCGTCGCGGCTTACCTGGTCGAGCGATCGAAGACTATCGAGCATAGCTCCGCGAATTCTGCGCTCGGCGAAGGTCTTGAGCTTGAGATGACGGGCAGGATCGAAACGGTCGAGCGCGGTAATGAGCCCGAGCGTGCCTGCCGAGACGAGATCGTCGAGATCCATGCGGCCCTGAATGTGACGATGCATCTTACGCGCGATGAACGCGACCTGCGGCAAATGTTCCAGAACGAGCCGATCCCTTTCGTTGGAGGGAGGCGTCGAAGTGAGACCACTGGAAGCCGGCGTAAAGGTTGCCCGTTCTTCTCATCGGTTCGACTGGGCGCATTTTTGAGCCGATAGGATGCGATCCGCGGCGCAAAACTCCGAGACAGGGCATTGGGTTAGTGCAAGATGACAAAATTGTGCACGGCGAAGCCTGTGGTCATGATCGCGTTTCCGTAGTTGAGCCGGACCAGTAGTTTCGCTAACCCGGGACGGTGTTTCATCAGAAGATATTCAGCCACGGCCGCTCCCGCGACGAAACCGACTTTGATACCGGCGGCTTTCATTCCAAAAGATCCGTCGGGACCGGCGAGCAGGGGGTTGGTTTCGCGGTGCCCCCAAGAGCTCGCGGCGTCGAGACCTTGTGCGGCAAAAAGCGGAATCAGACTTAGCTCCCAGGGTTGGCGGGACGGTGCGGAAGCACGGGCCGAGTCGTCGATCGAAAGCGGCGCCGGAAAGATGGAGCCGCCCGGGGCGGCCGGAGCCACCAGGTAGTTCTGGCCGAAAGCGGCGGGCGTTGAAACCAGAAGAGCAGAGACAAGAAATGCGATGGGGAAAAAGGCGGCGATGCAAAATCTATTCATGAGAGGTCCTTTTGGGTTGAATTTTTGCCGCCCTACTCATCGGCGCGGCAAAATCCCGTCGAGGTGTTTTGGACTCGTGAGATTAGATTATTCTTGCGCCGGCGTTCAGGAGGTTCTTATTCGAATCCACTGCGGACCACCTTATTGCTTCGCGACCGAGTGGAGTGGACCGCCGGTAGTGGGTCTGGGGTACTACGGAGTGTGGAGGTTCGTCTTGCCTGGAGCGCGAGACGTCTCCGCAACGTCGAAGCCGGTTACTGGACCTTGGCGGCTGGACGCTGCGCCGACGGGGGCTGATTCAACATGAGCGGGTTCTTCGCGTTCGACGTGGGGGCGGTCATAAGCTGCACGAACAAGCGGGCAAACTTCGGCATATCCACGTCCATTTGAGCGTGGACCAGTTGAACATCGAGGGCCGGTTTGGTGCGGCTTGACCAGATCAACACATCGCCATAGCTGGCGCCCCGCTCCAGGCTGACGTCCATGAACACCTGCTTTTCGGCCGTGATCACGCTGGGATCGATCCAGGCCGCCGCGGCCAGCTCGTCCCAAAGATAACTTCGGCCCGCGTGGGCATAACGGGCCAGATACTGCGCCACCGGTGTCCGAACTTTGGAGATCTGGTCGAGCATTTCCTGCGTGAGCTGCGTCTTGATCGAAACATCGACCGTCGTGCACACAATCGACGGCCAGTGCGCGCGCAGAACAATGTGAGATGCCTCCGGGTCGAACCACAGATTGAACTCATGCCGCGGAAGCGTAGCGAATTCGGGGTTATCCGTTTGCGGATTGAGGCTGCCGCCCATGAACACCAGTCCTCCGCTCAATTCCGCAAACTGTGGATCCAGGCTGAGCGCGAGCGCCAGATTCGTCATCGGGCCGCCGGCATAAATCGTCACCTGGTGCGGATACTGGCGGACCATCCGCACCAGAAAATGCGCCGCATCTTCAGTGGAAGGCTTGGTTGACGGACTGCCTTCGGCCAACGCGGGCACTTCGAACGGACCGTGACTATTCGGCCGTCGATTCCATGCGCCCAGGTACTCGATCTTGCCGTATTGTTGCTCCCACAGTTCGGTGGATGGCAGGGTCCGCACCAGCGGGAAAGCCGCGCCAGGCACCACCGGGATGTCCGTGCGTCCGATCAACTCCAGGAGTCTCAAGGCGTGCGCGACCTCTTCATCGCGCCACGCGTCGCCGGTGACGACGGTGATCCCGAGCGGCTCGACGTGGGGCGATTGGAGCAGCAGCAGAATGGACATCATGTCGGTTCCGCCGGGTCCCAGCGCGTCCTGATCGATCACCACGTAGCGCTTCGGCTGGCCGAATGCGAACGGCGCGTGAGCGAGCAAAACCGCCGCGAGCGCGACAGCCAGGCGCAGGGCAGCGCCGCGATCCTGAAAACGCGCCATCGACGATCTGCGCTTATAAACAGAATGGTCTGTCCGTCTTTTTCCCAAGTGAGCTTTCATTGCCATACCGCTGGCTACCGAGACCGAGTGAAAAGAGGGACAGACACCTTTTTCACGGAAGCAAATCCTTAACTTATCGTGATGGCCCTTTTGCGAAAAAGGCTATCTGTCCCCTTTTCACACGGGCGCGGCTTTTTCCAGTCCAGTGTACAGGAAATGAGAACCGCCGGAGCGCTCGATTACCGTGGCAACTGATATGCCAGAGGTGCGGCGTCGCGTGAATTTCGTCAGAACCGATGTAGACTGGTAAAACTAACGGAGCGAACCGCGGGCCACGATCACGTCCGCCGCCCGGTGCGCCGGGGTCGCCTCGCGGTCGACTTGGCGAACCGGTTTGCGAGCACGCGGAGAATGGCTTGAGGCGGCGCTTCTCGTAAAGGAGTGTGGATGACCCGGCGCGTGACCGAACAGGCGTGGCTGAACCTGGTCACATCGTTTTGCATTCTCACCGTCGCCTTCTCCTTCGGCTTGTTTTGCTGGCCCGCGGTGTATCGCCCTTTGGTCAGCGCCTATGGATGGAACTTCGCCAGCGCGAACGCGGGCGGATCCATTGTCCTGTTCCTCATTGGCGTACTGTCGCCGTTGGTCGGTCTGCTGGTGGACCGATTCAAACCCAAGAGGGTGATTTTGGGAGGCACGTGCGCCGTGGCACTGGCCCTGGCGCTTCTTTCAAGGATGCACTCCCTGCCGCAGTATTATGCGTTTTGTTTTCTGCTGGGCATGGGGGCCTCGGCCGTTTCTATTTTGCCGGCTTCGATCCTGATTGGTCCATTCTTTTCGCGATGGCGCGGCCTGGCGGTGGGGACCATCAACGCTGGAATCGGTCTCGGCGGCTTCATCGCGCCGCGTCTGGCGACGGCGGAAATCGCCCAGCGAGGGATCTCCGGCATGTTCCTGGTGCTATCCGCCTGCATGGCGATCCCGTTCCTCATCACCCTGATGCTAGTCCGGGACAGGGACGGTCACAGCGGTGATGCTCCTCCGCCGAGAGACCGAGAAACCGCGGGCGTGCAGCCGCCCACGCCAGGCGAGCTGGTGCGCATGCCCCTGTTCTGGATCTTCGGGATCTGCCTGTTTCTGGGCGCGCACGCAATGCTCGGGGTGCAGCAGAATCTCATCTCTTATTTGACGGGAGAACACGTCTCGCCGAAGCAGGCCGCGTTCGCGCTGGCGATTGCGCTAGGGGCGGCGGCGCCGGGGAAGTTGATCAGCGGCATCCTGGCCGACAGAATCTCGGCTCGGGCGGGGATGATCTTCAGCCTTGTGTGCGTGGCGCTTGGAATTTTCGCCTTGCTCGATGCACCACCCCAGTCGAGATGGATTGATTGGCTTGCGGTGATCTTTGGCATGGGTTACGGGGGGATCTTCAACGCGGCGCCGACCATTGTGTTCGAGCAGTGGGGTACTCGACACGTGGGCAAAGCGTTCGGCCTCTTCTACGTATTTTTTGGGCTGGGGACGGCGAGCGGCGGCGAGCTGGCGGGCCATCTGTTCGACCAGAGCCATCGCTGGTCCGTACCTTTTTCCGCGGATTTCATATTCGCTTGCGCGAGTCTACTGCTTCTGCTCGCGTGCCGCCGTCAGACCCGCGGGCCTGTTCGCCAAGTGGCCACCCTGGCCGATTCAGTGGTTTAAAGAACGAAACAATGGAACGAGGATGACGAACGATGACTGCCATGGTTTTTGAAGGGAACTGCTGGAAATTCGGTCACAACATCCCCACCGACGCGATTACGCCCACCCACGTCATCATGAAAGGGTTTAAGGAGATGGCGCAGCATGTTCTCGAATCGGCCGATCCGGATTTCCCTAAGAACGTGCAGCCGGGCGACATCCTCGTCGCAGGAAGAAATTTCGGATGCTCATCGGGACGGGCCGTTGCGGCCAAAGCCATCAAGGCGACCGGCGTGGGCGTCGTTCTGGCGGAACTGTTTTCACGGACATTTTATCGAAACGGCCACGAAATCGGTCTGCCCTTGCTCGAGGTCGCGGGTGTGCACGAGCTGGTGGAGACCGGAGATCGCATCCGAGTGGACGTTCCGCGCGGAACCGTCGAAAATCTCACATCGGGCAAATCGATTCAGGGCCCTCCGCCTCCGGCATTCCTGCTCGAAATGGTGCAGGCCGGCGGTTTAATCCCACTGCTCGAAGCGGGATCAAAATTCTTCTGGTCCGAAGGAGGGCTCAAGCAATGACGCTGCTGCTGAGCAACGAAGATGTGGAGCGCGCCCTCACGCCCGCGGATGCGATCGCGGCGACCGAGACCATCTATCGGGAGCTGGCGGGAGGCAAGGCCATCAACCGGCCGCGCACTCAGACTTATATGCCGGTCGAATCCCTGGAGCATCCTGGATTTCGCTATCGGTTCAAATCGCAGGAAGGCAGCGGAGTTTCGAGCGGGGTATGGGCGTTGCGGCTCACCTCCGACATGGCCGGATTCTCATTCACCGCGGGCGTGAAGCGCCGGCGCATTCTCCCCGTCGCCACCGGAAATCGGTACTGCGGCCTGGTGATCCTGTTCGACCTCGAGAAGCTGGAGCCCGTCGCCATCATGCCGGACGGCGTCATTCAGAAGGTTCGTGTGGCCGCCTTGAGCGTAGTGGGCGCAAAGTGTCTCGCTCCCGCGAATCCGCGAGTCCTGGGATTATTCGGCAGCGGGTGGCAGGCAGGAGCTCATCTGGAGTTTCTGGCGGATCAGTTCAAGTTCGAAGAAATCAAAGTCTATAGTCCGAATAGCGAGCACTGCCTTGAGTTCTGCCGGAACATGAGCGCGAAGCTGGGACGCCGGGTCCGCGCGGTCGACACTTCGCGGGAAGTGGTGGAAGGCAGCGATTTCGTCCAGGCCGCCACCGCCGCATGGGACCCGGTCTTCGACGGCCATTTGGTGGAAAAAGGGATGTACGTGGCATCCATCGGTGGCGCGGACGCGAGCAACAAGCGCAGGGAATTGGACGATGAAGCGATCCGCCGGGCCGATCTGTACGCAGTCCATTCGAAAGAAGTCGCCAGGCTCGATCAGTCGCCCGACGTGTGGGACATCGCGCAAAAGGGACTCGTGAAGTGGGAGTCGATTCTCGAAATCCAAGACCTGGTGGCCGGAAGAGCGCGGGGCCGCACTCATCCCGATCAGATCACGGTTTTCAATAACAACACCGGCGCGGGAACTCAGTTCGCCGCGGTCGGGTCCGCGGTTCTTCGTCGCGCCCGGGAGATGAAATTGGGCCGCGAGCTTCCCACCGAGTGGTTCCTCGAAGACGTGTCTCCATAGCGCGCAGCGGTATGCGGCAAGGATCCGGCTAGCGAGTTGAGAACGACGTGCTGAATCGTAATCGGCTTCACCAATTAAGCGGCATGATGGCGGACCAGCAGTGGGACGTCCTGTTGCTCTACGGGCACCCATGGAGGAAAGACTTCTTTCGCTGTCTGATCAACGTGAATTTCTCAGGACCGCACGCGGCGGTGGCTGTGTCGCGATCCGGTGAAATCTCGATCCTTATGTCGGACCCCTGGGATCGAGAAACGATCGCGGCATCGGTCGACGGCACGGTCGCTTTTGCCTTCGACTTTGCCGAAGGCCTGAGCAAAGCCCTGAGCAACTTGACTGCGGGCTGCACGGTTGCGATCGCGGGCGTGGAGCTGATGGAGGCTCGATTTGTAGAGGCAATTGGGCTCGCCGCCGGCCGCGCGCCGGTGTCAGCGACGGCGTTGGTTGAAGAGGTCCGCAGACACAAGAACGCGCATGAGATCGATTGCATGAGGAAAGCCGCGGCATTCGCCGATCGCGGCTACCAATACTTCGCCGAAGTAATTGAGGTAGGGATGAAGGAGTATGAGCTGGTGGCGGAGGTGGAGGCGTTCCTGAAATCGAACGGCGCCGAGGACAATTTCATGCTGATCGCCTCCGGCGGCACCGAAGTCACGGGGATGAAGCCGCCGACGGAGCGAAAGTTCCAACTGGGCGATTTGGTAACCACTGAACTGACTCCTCAAGTGGACGGATACTGGGCCCAGATCTGCCGGACTCTGGTTCTGGGCGATCCGAATCCGGATCAGTTGAAAGCGTTCTCCATTTTCGCGGAGGCGCAGAAGGCGGCCGAGGATCTACTCAGGCCCGGCATCAACGTCTCGGATCTCGCTCGCGTCCAGAACGACGTGTTTCGAAAGTACGGCTACGGCGAGTACACCGGCTCCAAGTACACCCGTGTTCGGGGCCATGGCCTCGGTCTTCATTTCGATGAGAACCCGTACGTGCTCGAGGACGTCAGCTACGAAGTGAAGGACGGGATGACGCTCATCGCTCATCCCAACACCTACCTGCCACTCTCCGGATACATGGTGTTCGGAGATTCCCTGATGGTGACCGCGAACGGCTGCGTCGCCCTGAATACAACCGAACGCAAGCTATTTCAAAAAGGAGGCGGGAGGTGAAGCGAGGCTGGATCTCCTGGGACAAGACCGAGCTGCCCCCCTCGGCGCTGGAAGCGCGCCTCGGAGTCGTAAGGAAAAGCCTGGCGGAGCGGCAGTTGCCCGCGCTCGTGGTCTATACCGACATCTGGAAATCCAACTCCGCGCGCCATTTTTCGAACTTCATGCCGTATTGGAACCGGGCGCTGCTCGTGATCCCGCAAGATGCCGCCCCGATTCTGATTTGCGGACTCTCGCCGCGCGTCTACCCGTGGATTCGATCGGTGACCATTCTCGACGAGATTCGGCCGGGCGCAAATCTCGCCCAGCAACTGTTATTGATGTGCACAGAGAAGGGTTGGAAGAAGATCGGAGTCCTCGATCTCTCACAGTTACCCCACGATCTCTATGCGCCGATCCGCGCGGGGATTGAGACGGTCGATCTGCCTTCGTGCGCGGTGCATTTGTCGATGCCCGACGAGTTCGAACTCTCCATGTATCGTCACGCGGCGAAAATGACGCGCGAAATGCTGGAAGAGGAATTGCGCGGGCCGTGCGCCGGTCCGGACCATCACCTGACCGGACGCCTGGAACGCAGGTTTCGCCGGGCGGGCGTGGAGGATCTTGTGATCCTGCTGACCAACGGCAAGACGCCGCCGCGGCCGGCTAACGGTTCGATGCTCGGCGAAAACTTCTCCGTCGCCCTGGCGGTTGAGTATCGAGGCCACTGGGTCAAAGTCGCCAGACCGCATACTTCCGCGAAACTTGCAGCTTCGATCCGCGAACGATTTGCCGCTGGCGCGAGGAACCTCGATGCCGCCGCTGGCGCCGCGACCCTTGTCGGGAATCTCTCGGGCCCGTACCCATATGAAGCGCAAGATTCGCGGTCGGCGGTGGTGGGCTCGATCCTCGCTTTTCACGTGGAAGTTCAGGCAAACGGTGAACGTTTGTTCTACGGCGACACCTGCCGGCGCGGTGAATACGGAGCAGAGCTGCTATGAACATGATCGAGAAGATCCTCGCCAGGGCCAGCGGGAGGAAGCAGGTTGCCCCAGGCGAGATTGTGGTGGCGAAGGTCGACCTGATGGTGATGCACGACCTCAGCTCCAACTTCGTCATGAAGGTGCTGGAGAACGAGATGAAGAACGGGTCCGTCGCCGACCCATCGCGCATCGTGTTCGTATTCGATCACACCTTTTCGCCGCCCACCGAGCAAGCCGCGCAGGTCCTGGCGAACGTCCGGCGCTTTGCCGCCAAGCACGGGATCCAGCATGTTTTCGATTGCGGCCAGGGCAGCGTGCATCACGTCATCATCGAAAACGGGCTGTGGGCTCCCGGGCAGGTGATCATTGGCTGCGATTCGCATACGCCTATTTACGGGGCGCTGGGAGCGTTCGCGACCGGGGTCGGCAACAACTCCATGGCCGCGCTCGGTTTCGCCCATGGCCTCGGATGGTTTCGCGTCCCCGAAACTTTCCAGGTCCTCTTGAAAGGCAAAACGCGAACCGGCGTGACGCCGCGTGACGTCGCGCAGTATGTCGTCGGGCATATTGGCGAAGACGGCGCGGTGTACAAAGCGCTTGAATACGCGGGCCCTTATATCGAGGATCTTTCAGTGGAAGATCGCGTGCTGTTTCCTTTGATGTCGATCGATCTGGGCGCGAAGTGCGCATACATCAATCCTGACGAGAAGACGGTCGCATTCGCGAAGGCGTTCTCAGCGAGCAAGGACTTTGAGGTTTTTCAAGAACGATCCTGGCGCCTCGTATGAAAAAGTCTTCGAGATCGACGTCAGCAAGCTGGAACCGCAGGTGGCGTGTCCTCCCACGGTGGGAAATGTGAAACCGATCCAGGATGTCATCTCCGCGGCGGGGGGCGTCGCGATCGACATCGCGGAGGTCGGCGGCAGCACCGGCGGACGTTTGGAGGATCTGCGTGAGCTCGCGCGCTATTTGAAAGGTCAGCAGGTCCATCAGGGCGTGCGTATGCAGGTGGTTCCCGCGACGCGCGGCATCTATCTTGCGGCGTTGAAGGAAGGCTTGATCGAGATCCTGGTCGAGGCCGGCGCCACCATCTTTCCCCCGAGCGCGGGTTCGAACCAGGCGGTGAACATGGGGGCGATGGCCGAGGAAGAAGTCATGATTTCGAACCAAGCGCGCAATTTCCCTGGACGTAACGGAAGTCCGAAAGCCCGCCACTACCTGGCATCGACGATTACCGTCGCGGCTTCGGCGCTTGCGGGTAAGATCGCCGATCCCAGGGGATTGCTTTGAGTTTGTACCCGCACCTTTTGAACGAGAGCTTTGAAACAACATCAACCCGCGATTTGCGGACCTTCCGGCGATGGGTCAAAACTTATCCTCTTGTGAAACACGGCGGGGAATGAACTCAGGTCCGTTTTTGCCAGTGCGATGGATCGCGGCTGGCATGATAACAAGCAATCACGATCAAGGCGCCATCTTCGACGACAAAAAACAGCGAATACGGGAAGCGGCGCAAGAGGGCACGGCGGACATTCTTAACCACGGTGGGAAACTGCCGGGGATTATCGCTCATCCGTTCGATCAGGGCATCAATCGCCTGGCGAAAAGGCCGGCCTAGCCCGGTGGCTTCACCCTCATACCAATCCTGCGCCTCGATCAACTCCCCTCGCGCGGCCTGAGTGAAGATAACCGAATACACTACGGGCAACGCTGCTCAAGTTCAGCTTTCAGGGATGCCCACGTTACGCCATTGCGCCTATCTTCGTCGAGCGAACCTAGGCGGCGTTCAAGCTCGGCTTCCTGTGCACTAGTCAAGGGAAGCTGCTCATGTTCGAGACTATCCCAAAGCTGCGCGATGAGCGCCAGGCGTTCCGCGGGCGTCAAACGAACGATCTCATCCGGAGTGAGCGCTTCCATGCTTTCCAGGCTACGAAAAAGACGGCCGGGGGGCAAGGCCTCAGAAAACCGCTCGGGGCGCTAACGGGCGTTTTGCGTCTCAGCCGCGCTGCGCAAAGGACCCTTTTTGAAACACGGCGGGGGTTATCGCCTCAACGAAAGCTCGAAGTGGACGCCTTCGGTTTTTTGCAGGACTGTGAGGATGCTGGAAAGGTTGGCTGCGGA